>Ga0180223_1000764_pt1 | contig 33670 bp, 37 predicted proteins | sample eDN5th30CKraftOP_FD_151337 | JGI IMG/M metagenome (GOLD analysis project Ga0180223, IMG submission 151337) | Enriched Organic Plus compost microbial communities from Emeryville, California, USA - eDNA 5th pass 30_C Kraft OP (version 2) (version 2) ... | reverse complement strand
ACGAGCGCGTGGGCATGCTGTTCATTTATCCGGGGCTGGAGGTGTTCATGCGCATCAACGGCCGTGCCCGGCTGTCGGTGGAGCCGGCGCTGCTGGCCAGCCTGGCAGAGGGCGGCAAGCCGCCCAAGGCGGCCACCGTGGTGTCGGTGGACGAAGTGCTGTTCCATTGCGGCAAGGCCGTCAACCGCGCCCGGCTTTGGGACGACGCCTCGCGCCTGGACCGCCGCGCCCTGCCCTCGGTGGGCACGATACTGTCGTCGCTGGCGGGCATGGGGGGCGGCAAGGCCGGGATGGATAAGGCGCAGATCGCCGAGATTGACGCCCACTACCAGCACGCGGTGCGCAACGACCTTTATTGACTCGCATGCATAACGCCCAGGCGGCCGCGGACGCCGGGCCGCGTCGCCTCCCGCTTGCGCACCGAACGGCGCCCGCGGCATGCGCGGCAACGGCTCCCGGATTCGCGCCGCCTATTTGCGCACCGAACGCATCACCACGTCGGTGATGAAGCCCTTCCAGTGCTCCAGCTCGCCTTCGCCGCGCAGGTTGGAGCCCAGGAACACGCTGAGCGTGTAGCGGTTGGACAAGTAAAAATAGCCCAGCGCGGCGATTTCGATGTACAGGTCGCGCGCCGTGACGTCGGCGCGGAACAGCCCCTGCCGGACGCCGGCGCGCAGCACCTCGTCCAGTATGGCCACGGCCGGCGATGAAAGCTGGCTGGCGCGCGCCGATTTCTTGATGTGCTTGCCCTTGAGCAGGTTTTCGCTGTTGAGCAGGGTGATGAATTCCGGGTGGTCCAGGTAGTACTGCCAGACGAAGTGCACCACGGTGGTCAGCGCGCCCGCCGGGTCGGCCAGGTCGATGTGGATACCCGCCTCGGCCTCGTTCATGCGCTCGTAGGTGGTCTCGAGCACCTCGACGAACAGCTGCGCCTTGCTGCCGAAGTAGTAGTAGATCATCCGGTCGTGGGTGCGCGACAGCTTGGAAATGCTTTCTATCTTGCCGTCGGTGAAACCGTTGCGCGCGAATACCCGCGTGGCCGCCTTCAGGATGGATTCGCGCGTTTTATGGGCGCGCGCCTGGGCCCCGCGGGTGATGGGAGGCACGGCGGGCTTGCCACGCACGCTTTCGGCCGCCAGCTTGTCCAGGGCAATCGCTTTCTTGCGCGTGCTTGTCACCATGATGTTGCCGCAGAGCTCCAGCTTGAGGGGTTCACGTACCGGAAGAAAATGTAGTCGTTACCGAAATATTTGGTGTTTACTACATTTTTTTTATAAACTACCATACATGCGAAACGGCGGGCGCGCAAGGCCCGCGCGGCCGGGCCGCGACCGGTACGGCGCGGGCCCAAGGGCCAGAACTCTCACATATTACGCCAACTCCCTTCAACAAATAACGATCTGCATAGGTTCCACCATGACCCACGTCGTAACCGAAGCCTGTATCAAGTGCCGCTATACCGACTGCGTGGACGTCTGTCCCGTGGATTGTTTCCACGCCGGCCCCAACTTTCTCGTCATCGATCCCGACGAATGCATAGACTGCGCCGTCTGTGTGGCCGAATGCCCCGCCGAGGCCATCTACGCCGAGGAAGACTTGCCGGCCGATCAGGTACAGTTCATCGAGCTGAACGCCGAACTGGCCCAGCAGTGGGACGTCATCTCGCGCAGCGCCAGCCCCCTGCCCGACGCCGACGACTGGAAGGACAAGGCAGGCAAACTGGAACTGCTCGAGCGCTGATTCCGCGCCGCCCAACGCAACAGGACTCACCATGCACAAGAACTGGATAGCGGGCCAATGGACCGCGTCAAGCGACATTCAGCAGAACATCAACCCCTCGGACACGGCCGACGTGGTGGGCGACTACGTACGCGCCACGCCGCAGGACGTGCAGGCCGCCATAGGCGCGGCCCACGCCGCCTGGCCGGCCTGGTCGCTGAGCACGCCGCAGCAGCGCTTCGACGCCCTGGACAAGGCCGGCGCCGAACTGCTGGCCCGCAAGGAAGAGCTGGGCGAGCTGCTGGCCCGGGAAGAAGGCAAGACCCTGCCCGAGGCCGCCGCCGAAGTCGCCCGCGCGGGACAGATATTCAAGTTCTTCGCCGGCGAGGCCCTGCGCTCGGGCGGCGAGTTCCTGCCCTCGGTGCGGCCGGGCATACAGGTCGAGGTCACGCGCGAGCCCGTCGGCGTGGTGGGCGTCATCACGCCCTGGAATTTCCCCATCGCCATCCCCGCCTGGAAAATCGCGCCCGCCCTGGCCTACGGCAACTGCGTGGTGTTCAAGCCGGCCGACCTGGTGCCGGGCTCGGCCTGGGCGCTGGCCGAGGTCCTCAGCCGCTGCGGCCTGCCCGAAGGCGTGTTCAACCTGGTCATGGGGCGCGGCACGGTGGTGGGCGCGGCCCTCATCGAAGACCCGCGCGTCGCCGCCGTCACGTTCACCGGCTCGGTGCAGACCGGACGCCAGATCCTGGTCCAGGCCGCCGAGCGCCAGAAAAAAGTACAGCTGGAGCTGGGCGGCAAGAACCCCCTGGTGGTGCTGAAGGATGCCGACCTGGAAACCGCCCTGAACTGCGCCATACAGGGCGCCTTCTATTCCACAGGCCAGCGCTGCACGGCCAGCAGCCGCATCATCGTCGAACGCGCCGTCTACCAGCAGTTCACGCAGGCCCTGGCCGAGCGCACGCAGGCGCTGCGGGTGGGCCACGCCCTGCACGCCGATACCCAGATAGGGCCGGTCAGCGACGCCTCGCAGCTGCGGCAGGACCTCGACTACATCGACATCGGCCGCCAGGAAGGCGCGCGCCTGCTGTGCGGCGGCCAGCGCCTGGAGCGGCCCGCCGATGGCTTTTACTTCAGCCCGGCGGTCTTCGCCGACGTGGACGGGGGCATGCGCATCGCCCAAGAGGAAATCTTCGGCCCCGTGGCGGCCGTCATCCCCGCCGACGACTACGAGCATGCGCTGGCCCTGGCCAACGGCACCGAATTCGGCCTCAGCGCCGGCATCTGCACGCAATCGCTCAAGCACGCCAGCCACTTCAAGCGCATGGTCCAGTCGGGCATGGTGATGGTCAACGTGCCCACCGCCGGGGTCGACTACCACGTGCCTTTCGGCGGACGCAAGGGTTCCAGCTACGGCCCGCGCGAACAGGGCCGCTATGCGCAGGAATTCTTCACCGTCGTCAAGACGGCCTACACCGCGCCCTGAGGGTTTCGTTTGTGTGATACTGGCAGGACGCAGGTGGGAACCTTCAGCGTGGCGCGCCCAGGATGGACCGGAACTGCGCCTCGTTTTTCTGCTGGTTGTCGAACAGCGCCCCGCCGTCCAGGAACTTGAACTCCAGGCCGTCCAGCGGCGATTCCACCTTGGTGCTGGTGGGCGGGTAGCCTATCTGCGCGTAGATCCGCTGGCCCTGCGGGCTGAGCAGGTAGTCGTAGAACAGCAGCGCCGCATGCGGGTGCGGAGCCTTGCGCGCCACGCCCATCCCGCTCAGGATGCTGACCGCGGGCTCGATGGCAAACCAGTCTATGGGCGCGCCTTCTTCTTTGGCCTTCTGGACGCTGTACTGGTACACCGTCAGGGCCAGCGGCACTTCGCCCGCCGCCACCAGATTGGTCAGCAGCGTATGGCCCTTGCGCACGGAAAGCCCGTTGTCCGCCACCAGGCTGGTAAAGAAGCGCTCGCCCTCGGCCTGGCCCATGTCCTCTATGACCGATGCCATCCAGTCCTGGTCGGCGGCTTCGATGGCCAGCCTGTTCTTCCATTTGGGGTCCAGCAGGTCCTGGTACGACCTGGGCAGGTCTTTTTTCTTGACCTTGTCGGTGTTGTAGGCCTGCACGAACACATACTGCAGCGTGGCCGCGTACTTGTGGTGCGCCGGCACGGCGGCGGGCAGCAGGGTGTCCTGCACAGGCGAATGCACTTCCTGCAGCACGTCCTCGCGCTGCAGCGCCTCCATGACGGGCGAGATGCTGTGTATCACGTCGACCACCGGCTTGCCCGCGCGCGCCTCGTTCAGCGCCTTCTGCAGTATGGTCTCGCCCGTGGCCTGCCAGATGTCCACCTTGATGCCGTATTGCTTCTCGAACGGCTCGATCAGCAGGGCCGCGTACTTGCGCGGCATGGCGATGTACAGCAGCAGAGCACCTTCCTTTTTGGCGCCTTCGACCAGCCGCTGGTGCCGGTCCGCGCCCTGGTAGCGCGCCAGTTCGTCCAGGGTGTCCGGGGCGGCGGCCGCCCCCGGCGCCCAGGCGGCGGCCCAGCAGAATGCAAGTATGGCGGCGACACTTTTCAAGCAGGACATGGCTTCCTCCCTATTCATGTGTTGCGCAACGGCCCCGCGGGCCGCGCCCGCGGGGTGGAGCGGCCGGCGATGCTATGGCTTGCCCTGCTTGATCACCTGCTCGAAAGAGGTTTCCCATTTCTGGGCCTGGTCCAGCATTTCGCCCGGATCCACCAGCGACGTGCGCATCTTGTGCAGCGGAGACGGCACCTTGGCGTTGGTCGGCACATAGTCCAGGTCCAGGAATATCTTCTGCGCGTCTTCGGACAGCAGATAGTCGTAGAACAGCAGGGCGGCGTTGGGATGCTGGGCGTGGGTCGCCACGCCCACGCCGCTGGCGCGGGCCACCGCCGGATCCAGGATGAAGTAGTCGATGGGCGCGCCCTTCTTCTTGGCCTGCTCGGGAATGTAGTTGTAGACCGTCAGCGCCAGCGGCACTTCGCCCGCCACCACCAGGTTGTTCAGCAGCGAATGCCCCTTGCGCACCGACAGGCCGTTCTTGGCCACCAGCTCCTTGAAGAAGGCGATGCCTTTTTCCTCACCCATGTCGCGCACCACGGTGGCGTACCATTCGGGGATCTCGGCTTCGATGCCCAGCTTGCCTTTCCACTTGGGGTCCAGCAGGTCCTGCCAGGTCTTGGGCAGCTCTTCCTTCTTGATCTGGCTGGTGTTGTAGGCCTGCACCCATACCGCCAGGAAGGATGCCGCCCAGCCATGGTGCGGCCGCAGCGCGCCGGGGATCAGGTCGGCATGCGCCGGCGATTCCACAGGCTGCAGTACTTTCTCGCGGTACAGCGTCTCCATCTCCAGCGAAGCCGTCTGCACCACGTCGACCTCGTGGCGTCCCGCCCTGGCTTCGGTCAGCGTGCGGTTGAGGATGTTTTCCGACCCTGACCGCCATACCTTGACCTTGATGCCGTATTTTTTCTCAAAGGGATCGACCAGCGGCGCGATGTCCTTCTGGGCGGTGCTGGTGTACAGCGTCAGCGCGCCTTCTTTCTTGGCGGCCTCCACCAGCTTCTGCTCGCGGTCGGGCCCTTTGTACGACAACAGCGAGGCATCCTGCGCCATGCATGGCAGGCCGATTGCCGCCAGCGAGAGCGCGACGGCCCCGCGGCGGATGTAGCGAATGACGTTCATGCTTCCTCCCTTTTTCAAATTGATGTTTGCTGCGGAGAAAAATCTCCCTCCTTGGTGGTGCGCGGGCTTGCGCCCGCCCGCCTTGCGGCCGGGCGCCGGCGATCAGATCTGCGCCAGCTTCTCGGTGAACGGCAGGTTGAACACGCGCTGTGCGTTGCCGCCCAGGATGGCGCGCTTCTGCGCCTCGGACAGGAACGGCAGGTCATAGATGACACTGGGCGAATCGAAATCCCAGTGCGGATAGTCCGAGGCGTACAGCAGCTGGGTTTCCGCCTTGATGAACTTGAAGGTCTGCTCCAGCATCCCGGAATTGGCCGTCAGCTCCATCGGCTGGCAGCCGTAGAACATGTCGGTGATGTATTCGCTGGGCAGCTTCTTCAGCGCAGGGCATTCCGAGGTGCGCATCATGTATTCATTGTCCATGCGCTGCATCACGAAGGGCAGCCAGGCCAGGCCGCTTTCCAGCCAGATGACCTTCAGCTTCGGAAAGCGCTCGGGCAGGCCGTTGACCACCCAGTTGAAGATGTTCAGCATGTTGTAGAAGGTGAACCCCAGGGCATGCACAGTGATGAAGCGGTTGGCCTGCTCGAAGTTGCGGTCGCCCGAATTGAAGCCCGCGTGAAAGGCGATGGGCAGGCCGGCTTCTTCGATGGCCCGGTAAGTCTTCATGTAGGCGTTGTCGTGCACCGGCTTGTAGCGCACGGTGGTGATCATGAAGCCCGCCACGCCTGGCTTGCCGGCGAACTCCTTCACCATTTCGTAACAGGCTTCGGGGTGGTTGAAGGGCAGGTACAGCAGCGACTTGATCCGGGGCTGGTCGGCCAGCACGCGCTCGGACAGCCAGCGGTTGTAGGCCCATGCCAGGCTGACCTCGAACTCGGGCTGTGGATGCAGGCCCAGCGACAGCATGGCCGTCGGGAACATCACCGAATAATCGATGCCGAAGGCGTCCATGGCGCGCAGCATCAGCGCGGCGTCGCGGTTCACGCCCGGCGGCGTCTTCTCGGTGCGGCGCAGGGGGTAGCGCACCACGCGCCCGCCCATGTCCTGCGAGCCGTCGCGCCGCGAAATCAGCGACTTTCCGGTCAGGCGGGCGCTGCGGGCCAGCTGCTGCAATATGGGGTCCTGGATGTAGTCGATGATCTCCCCGAAGTGCTCTGTCTCGTAGTGGTGGCAGTCCACGTCCACGATCAGGAAGTCCTTGTAGTTGCGCTCTATGGCCTGACGCCGCGCGTGCGCAAGGTGGGACGTCGTGTCGTAGTCCTGTTCGAACAATCTGCTTTGACCGCTGGTTGGCAAATCCACTGCTTTCTCCTGTAGGACGGTTTCTCAAACGCATGAGAAGCGCATTGCATGGGCGCGGCAGCACCTGCGCGTCCATGCCGCGCTTGCGAACTGTTTATTGCTTGCACCGCGCAATGACGGCCGCGGATGCCGGCCTGGCGCCTGGGCCCGGCCTTCGTTATCAGTTTCGGCAGCGCCTTACGCGCTGGACCATGACTGGAACATGCCCAGCTCGAACAGCTGGACATTGACCGCCTTCAGCATCTGCGTGCTGGTGACCATGACGTCGGTGGCGGAAACGCCGTGCCCCGGCGGGAAAATGGGCGCGTCGCTGCCGGCGTGGTAGTTGGACACATACAGCTGCATGCTCAGGGCCAGCAGTTCGCGCACCGCTGCCATGGACTCCTGGTCCACGGGCTCGCCGGTTTCCAGCGCGGCGTTCGTCTGGCGCAGGCGATCGCGCAGATACTGGATGGTCTGCTCCAGGCAAGGTTTGGAATCAGGCAATGACATAGACCGAGTCCCCTTGTGTGACGACTTCGTATTTTTTCAGGCGCAGCGAGCGCTGGGCCGTGCATTCGCCTGTCTTGATGTCGTATTCGAACCCGTGCCACGGACAGACGATGTGCTCTTCGTCCATGTTGAAGCGCAGCCCGGCCGAAGTCTTGTCGGGACGGATGACTTCTTCGACCTTGTGCATGGTGATGCCCTGACAGGCCGGCCCCCCTTGATGTACGCAAAGGTTCTCGTAGGCGTAGAGGTTCTCGCCGCGCCGGTATACACCGATCTCCAGCTCGCCTTCCCGGACCAGGTGGCACATTCCCTCGTTGAGGTCGCTAAGCTTGCTGACGAATATCTTGTTCATCCCCTTCCTCTCGTTGATGTTCATGACAGTCATTACAGGTGTGTATGACGCCCATGCTGCGCAAGCCGCGCCGGCGCTGCTGCGCCAGGCGCGCTTGTGTCGGAATCGCCATGCCCGGCCGGCAACGCATGGCATGGGTGCCAGCCGGGCGGAAGCGACTACGATGGTTTCTTGTTGAAGATATGTCCCTCCATCCAGGCGATCATGCGGAACATGATCTGGCGGTTGTTCTTTTCCAGCGGCAGCGTATGGCCGTTGCCGTGGATGCCCGCCTCGGGCAGCACGTCCACCGTGACGTCGCCGCCTATGGCCTGCATCTTCTTCTGGAAGGCGCGCGAGGCCTCTACCCTGTCGGGCGCGCGGTCGCCGATGACGATGAGGATGGGCACTTTGGCCAATATGTTCAGTTTGTCCTGGGGAATATTGTCGAATGCCGTGACCGACGTCTCCACCGCCAGAATGCCCTTTACCTTTTCCTGGCGCTCGATGGCCGTCAGGTAGCCCAGCAGACCCGACGATGACCAGGTCTGCAATATGACAGGCGAATCGACCTTGTCCACCAGCGCCGAAAAAGCCTCGACGGATTTGCGCGTTTCCTCTGGGTCACGATAGGTGCTGACCGTCTGGGGGTAGTAATTGTCCGCCGCCTCGATGGGAAACTGCGTGTCGGGATAGGGCTCTTTGTACTTGGGTCCCCAGCGGAAGGTCACCCACGCCGATTCGGCCGCATAGCGGTTGATGGCCGGCAGTTTCTCGACAGGCGCCTTGCCCAGCTTGACGGCGTTGATGGCACAGATGTCGGTGCCCGAGCGCCCGGTGTTGACGCGGTCCACGCCATAGGTGGCAAAGCCTTCGCGCAGGAAAGTAGTCAGCCAGCCTTCGCGGCCGTCCGGCGTGGTGTCGTAGAAGCGCGCCGTGTGGCCGCCCCCCGGGTTGAACAGGATGGGATAGGGGTAGCGCTGCGCTTCCGGATACTGGTAGGACGCATACACACCGTCCACCACCACGTGGCCCGCGGGCCAGCGCTTGCTGTTCGGATCGCCGCCGTCATTGGTGGCGCACTCGATGACGCGCCCGCCGGCCTCTATGCTGCCCTGGCGCGCGATGTGCAGCGGCTCGTCGGCCAGGGCCTGCTGCACGCACATGGCCATCCCCAAAAGCGCAACTGTCATTATTTTCATCTTGTTCAATCTCCTGACTGTTGAAGCGAATGAAACCCTCGGCGGGCCCTGGACCCGCCGCATGCCCTGGCCAGGCGCAAAGGCCCACCCCACGGGGCCGGCCGGCCGCGCGCTGGCGTTTTGTCTAGGGAGTTCGGAGTGACAATGAAGTCGATGGATGCGCGGGCAAGGCAAGACGCAAGCCGCGGCGGCACTCAGCATGTATTTTGTTCATCCCCTTCCTCTCGCTGGCCTTCCAGCCCTTTTCAAGTACGTGACGTTTCAATGCGAGCTGCGCAGGCGCCGGCATTGCCGACCGGCGCCCGAGGGCAATGCCAACGGCGCGCATTGCCATGATCAACGTGGGGATGTTTTGTCTCTTGTGAAAGCGCGCCGACCCTGCAAGGACTCGGCCATGCTTCCGTTTTAATGTTCCGTTAAACAGAACATATTTTTATATAAAGGAATTCCTGCAATGTATTGATTTCGCCCCGCCTTGTCAATGGTAAAAACGACGCGAAACACTACTTACCGCAAGTAAAGATTGCTCAGGACTTGGGCCGCGTGTGATGGTGCGGAACGTCGTGGCTGTGTCCGGCCTCGTCATGGCCCGCGCGGGCATCCGCATGGTCATGCCCATGCGTGTGCCCGTGCGCATGGCTGTGCTCCTGGATGTCCACCGGCACCAAGTTGACGGCGCCATGGCGCACGCCCCGCTCGGCGATGAGCCGGTCGGCGCAGGCGCGCACGCGGTCGGTGGGCCCTTTGAGAAACAGGCTTTCCATGCACTGGTCGTGGTCCAGATGGGCGTGCATGGTGGCGATGGTCAGGTCATGGAAATGGTGCTGCAGGTCCACTACGCGGTCGGCCAGCTCGCGCTCGTTGTGGCTGTATACATAGCTGACGTTGGCCACGCACTGCGGCGCCTCCTGCACGCGCAGGCGCTGCTCTTCGATGTGCTGGCGCAGGATGTCGCGCATGGCTTCCGAGCGGTTCTGGTAGCCCCGCGCGTGGATCAGCTCGTCGAATTCCTGGGCCAGGTCGGCGTTTAGCGAAATGGTGAAACGTTCCATGTTCTCCTCCTGGGGCGCCGCCCCCGCGGCCGGCTGCCCTATAGTACGCGCCTTCCGCAGGCGCGGGCGCCGCGCGAAAGGAGACGGAAACAGCGGGCGTATGAAGTTTTTTCCCGCTTCGCATAAAAAATTGTTGACTCGCCAATTGTAGCTGGAGTACGATTAACCCATATAAAGGAACTACGTTCCATATCAAAGAACATTTCGCAGCGACAGGCCCCTGGCCCCGAGCAGCCCGTGTTCCCGTATGAAAACACGTAGTCCGGCATTGCTGGAACCCATGCGCCGCGGCCGACAAGCCGGGACGCGACGGAAGCGCGAAGCAAAGGCCAAGTCATTGGCCATTATTTTGCCCCGATGTAAGATAAAAAATATTTTCTTCTTACAAAAGAGTGCTTCCGACCGCGAATACGTCGGCAACCCATTCACGTATGGCGGTCAGCAGCTTTACGCGCCAACGGCGCCCCGCGGCGTCATGGTAGGCGTCAAGCTGGCTATGTAGTCAATGCCAAATAAGAAACCAATATCCGACATAGAGGAGCACATCATGCCAATAACCATGACCGGTACACGGCTCGCCCTGGCGGCAGGCCTGGCTTTCGCCGGCGCCGCCCATGGCCAGCAGGCCCCGGAACCCGCCGCGCAGGCCGCCGCTTCCGATGCCGTGCCGGTCCAGCACGCCGCGCTGTCCAGCATCCTTGTCAAGGGCCAGCGCTTTCTGCCCGAAGAGTCGGGCTTCACCGCCAATGTGGTGGAACAGGACGTCATCCGCGAACGCCACCTCAGCCGCATGGAAGACATGTTCCGCGAAGTCCCCGGCATGTCGGTCAGCGAACTTGGGCGGCGTGGCCGACAACATCGTCATGCGCGGCTTCGGCAGCGGCGGCCACGGCGGCGACATCGGCATGGTCATCGACGGCATCCCGCTCAACGAAGCCATGTCGCATGCCGACGGCTATGTCGACCAGAACGTCATCATCCCGCTCGAGGTCGAGAAAATGACCGTCTACAAGGGCCCGTCTTCGGCCCTGTACGGCAACTACAACCGCGGCGGCACCATCGCCTTCGAATCGCGCAAGGGCGGCGACTACCGCGAACTGGACGTCAAGGGCGGCTCGTTCTCCACCTTCGATGCGCAAGCCGCCCTGGGCGTGCCGCTGGGCGAATCGGCCGAAGGCAACTTCGCCGCGCATTTCTACGATACGCACGGCTTTCGCGAGCAGTCCCAAAGCCATTACGGCACCATCGCCGGACGCCTGGGCTTCAAGCTGGGCGGCGACACCACGCTTGCCGTGTCGGGCCGCGCCCACCAGGGCCGCTGGGATTCAGCCAGCTACATCACCGAAGACCAGTTCAACAGCTCGGGCCGGCGCTTCGACAAGGACCCGCGCGTGCAGAACGACGGCGGCAAAAAAGACTTTTACACCGGCCGCATCGACCTGAGCACGCCGGTGACCCAAGACATCGACCTGCTGGCCTATGCCTATGTCACACGCCAGACTTTTACCCGCTCGTTCACGCGTCCCACCTCGCCCACCGACACGCAATGGCGCCAGCGCGAAGAAGACTACGACCGCGACGTGTTCGGCCTGGGCACCAGCCTGAACGGCCTGAACAAGCTGGGCGACACAGATATAAACTGGATCGTGGGCACCGAGATGACGGACGAGTCCACCCGCTACACCTACCGCGACGCGCTGAACAACCTGGCCAACACGCCGGCTACCACGGGCGGCACCGTGCCCTACCTGGACCGCGACTATGACAGCAAGTCGGTGTCTTTCTATGGCCAGGCCGAGTGGAACATCCACCCCATGTTCCGCCCCATCGCCGGGCTGCGCTACGACCGCCTGACGGGCGACTGCAGCGCCAAGCCGGGCGAGATCCAGGGCGGCACCGCCTGCCAGAAAATGGCCACCTACACGCATACCAGCCCCAAGATCGGCATCCGGTCCACCTGGTCGTCCGTGGTGGACACCCGCGTCAGCTATTCCGAAGGCTTCCAGCTGCCGCCTTCCGACGCCCGCTACGGCGCCGACGGCGGCTCGCTGGAGCCCACCGTGCTGCGCCAGACCGAGGCCGGCCTGACCCTGAAGCCCTTGAAAGGCCTGTACATCGACACCGCGTTGTTCCGCATCGACACCTCCAACGAGGTGCGCAGCCTGGGCGGCGGCGTGTACGAAAACTTCGGCAAGACGCGCCGCCAGGGCGTCGAGCTGGACGTCAGCTATGCCGTGACGCGCAATTTCGACCTGTCGGCCGGCATGACCTGGATGAACACCAAGGTAATGGAAAACGCCGACCCCGCGGTGGAAGGCCAGCCGGTGCCGGGCGTGGCCAGGCGCACCGCCACGCTGCGCGGCATCTACCGCTTCGACAACGGCCTGTCGGCCGACCTGGCCCTGCACCACAACTCGGGCTACCCGGTCGATGCCGACGGGACGCACACGGTAAACGGCTACACCACCACCGATTTGACCCTGGCCTATGAACGCAAGCTGTGGGGCCACAACCAGCGGGTTTACTTTTCCATCGCCAACCTGACCGACCGCAAATACGCCACTAACTCGTTCATGATGGGCGGGCAGCAGCTGTACGCGCCGGCCGCGCCGCGCAGCTTCATGGTCGGCGTCAACCTCAACATGTAATTCACTGGAGCACCAAGATGAAACTCAAGCATCTATTCCGCCTTTCCGCCCTGGCCCTGACCGCCGCCCTGTGCCTGCCCGCGCAGGCCCACGACGCCTGGCCCATCGCCGACGACAGCGGCTACAAAGTCGTTTATGGCCACCCCGACAAGCTGGAAGACTACGCTCCCGCCAAAGTGCGCCAGTTCCAGGCCTTCGACGAACAGGGCCAGGCGCTGCAGACCGCGCGCCACGACTCGGACAAGGGCGCGCACTTCACGGTGCGGGGCCGGCCCGCCGTGCTGACGCTGGAATTCGACAACGGCTACTGGAGCAAGACCACCAAGGGTTCGGTCAACCTGCCCAAAGACAAAGCCAATGGCGCGCTCAGCGCCGCGCACTTGATCAAGTTCAGCAAGACCGTGCTACGCTTTAGCCCCGCGGCGGCCACGGCGCGCGGCCAGCGCCTGGAAATCGTCCCGCAGGGCGGCGACGCGCCCGAGGCGGGCGGCGCCCTGGCGGTGCAAGTGCTGTGGGACGGCAAGCCCCTGCCCGAGGCCAGGCTGATGCGCGGCCACGAAGACGAAAAACCAGTCGTCACCGATGCGCAGGGCAAGGCCAGCCTGCCCGTCGAAGCCGGCCGGCAGACATGGTCGGTCATGCACAAGCAGGCGCTGCAGGGCGACCCCAAGGCCGACGACTACTCGGCCTCGGCCAACCTGATCTTCCAGGCGCAATAAGGGCCCCCGCCGGCGCGGACACATAAAGGAGACTCCCCCTTCATGACTCACCTTTCCCTGTTGCGACACAGCGCGCGCCGCGCCATGGCCATGCCGGCCCTGGCGCTCGCGCTGGCCGCGGCCCCCGCGGGGGCGCACGAAGTCGTGCATCAGATCCAGCGCCAGCAGGCCGTGAGCGTCACGCTGGAATACTCGGACGGCGAACCGTTTTCCTACGAAACCTACGAGCTTTACGCCAACCACGACAAGACGCCGGTGCAGACCGGCCGCACCGACGCGCACGGCCGCGTGGTCTTCCTGCCCGACCAGCAAGAAGGCACGATGCGGCTGCGCGCCTTCTCGGCCGACGGGCATGGCGTGGACCTGCGCTTCCCGGTGCCGGCCGCGGCGCCGGAAGGCCAGGCAGGCGGCGCGGCGGACGCCGGCGCCGGCCTGGGCCGGCCCGCGAAACTGCTGGCCGGCCTGGCCGCCATACTGGCGCTGTTCGCAGGCTGGCAGCTGTTCATCCGGCAAAAATCCAAGCCATGACGCGGCTCATCGCAAGGCCATAGCATGCATATCCCTGACGGTTTTCTTTCCCCCCAAACCTATCTGCCCGCCTATGGCGTGGCCGCCGCCGCCTGGCTGTGGGCCGCCAAGGGCCTGCGCCAGCGGCTGGACGAGCAGACCGTGCCCAAGCTGGCCGCCATGACGGCCCTGGCCTACGGCCTGGGGCTGATCATGGTGCCCATACCCGGCGGCACGTCGGGCCACGCACTGGGCATCGCCATGCTGGCACTGCTGTTCGGCGCACGGCTGGCTTTTCTTTCCTACAGCCTGGTGCTGCTGCTGCAGTCGCTGCTGTTCGGGGCCGGCGGCATCACCGCCCTGCCGATCAACGCGCTGGCCATGGGGCTGGTGGGCGCCTGGTCGGCGGCCGCCGCCTTTCGCGCGCTGCGCGGCGTCAACGAAACCCTGGCCGTCGTGGCGGCGGCCTGGCTGTCGGTGATGATGTCGGGGCTGGCCGTGGCGCTGGTGCTGGGCGTGCAGCCCCTTGTCGCCCACGGCGCCGACGGCACGCCGCTGTTCTTTCCCTTTGGCTTTTCCATCGTCCTGCCGGCGGTGCTGCTGCCCCATGCCCTGATCGGCGTGGGCGAGGCCTTGCTGACCCTGTTCGTATGGCGTTTCGCGCGCAAGCGCAACTGGTGCCCCGCATGAAGACCCAGGCCATGCAAAGACTCGCCGCATCGTCCCCGAAGCCGCACGACGCGGGCCGCGCGGCCCGGGCCTGGCTGGCCGCCTACCTGGCCAGCGTGGTGGCCGTCACCTTCGTGCACCAGCCCGTGTGGCTGGCCGCCGCCCTGGCCGCGGCCGTCGCGGCCGCCGGCCCGGCGCGCTGGGGGCTGCTGCGCCGCACGGTGCTGGCCGTGCTGGCCTTCAACCTTGCCGTCAGCGCGGGCTATGCCGTCATCGCATGGTGGCAGGGCCGCTATTCCGGCCAGTACCTGCTGATGATCAATCTGCGGGTGGTCTTGCTGGTGTTCCTGGGCTTCTGGTTCATCAGCCGCGTCAATGTGCTGCGCGCGCTGGGGTTCTCGCGCACGCTGGCCTTCGTCGCCACGCTGGCCGTCGGCCAGATAGGCACGTTCACGCGCATCATCCGCGACTTCCGCCTGGCCTTCGTCAGCCGCAACCCGGTGCGCGCCAGCCTGATGTCGCGCGGGCGCCATGCCGCCGCCCAGGCCGGGCACCTGCTGGACAAATCCGTTTACGGCGCCGCCGACACCGCCATGGCGATGCGCTCCCGAGGATGCTTCGATGATTGAACTGCAAGATGTGGGCTTCGGCTGGCCCGACTCCCACGATACGCTGAACGGTATTTCCTTCGCCCTGAATCCCGGCGAAAAAACCGTGCTGCTGGGCGCCAACGGCAGCGGCAAATCCACCCTGCTCAAGCTGTTGAATGGCCTGGTGACGCCCACGCTGGGCAGCTACCGCTACCAGGACCGGGCCATCGACAAGGCCAGCATGGCCGACCGCCAATGGCTGCGGCGCTTCCGCCAGGAAGTTGTGCTGCTGTTCCAGCACCCCGAGGCCATGCTGTTCAACCCCACCGTGCGCGACGAGATCGCCTACGGCCCGCGCCGCCTGGGCTGGGACAACGTGGACGAGCGCGTGGCCTACTGGGCCGATCAGCTGGGCCTGCGCCCCATGCTGGACAAGGCCCCGTTCACGCTGTCGGGGGGGCAGAAACAGAAAGTGGCGCTGGCCAGCATACTGATACTGGAGCCCAGGCTGATATTGATGGACGAGCCCTCGGCCAGCCTGGACCCGCGTTCGGTGGGCTGGCTGGTGGACTTTCTGCTGGATACGTCGGCGACCGTGATGGTCAGCACGCACAACCTGTCGATGGCGGCCGAATTCGGCTCGCGCTGTATCGTGCTGGGCGAGGACGGCCGGCTGGCCTACGACGGCCCCATCGGCGGCGCCATGCGCGACATGGAACTGCTGGAGCGCTGCAATCTTGCGCACCGGCATCGCCACCGCCACGGCGGCAGCGAACACGCCCATCTGCATGGGCACGAATGGGAAAGCTCCTGACCGCGGCCGGCTTATTACAGGCTTTTGCGCGTCCAGCCCACCCAGCTGTCGCATTCGTAGGCGATGGCGCTGTGGCGGCGGGCGGCCAGTTGCGCCTGGACCACGCCAAAAGGCTCGCCCTGCTTGAGCGCGTGCATGACTTCGCGGTGGAAAAAAGCCGCAATTTTATCCACCACAGTCACCACATTTGCGGCTAGAGCGCGGGGCGCAATGGCGCTTCCCGTGTCGACTGTTACAGCAGACATTTTGATACCCCTATAAAAAGAACAAAATCTATGTTGCAGTGCAGTATAACACACCGCGATCCAGTGAGATTATTTCTCTTTAACTTTCAGGGTCTTATGCAATTTTAAGAAAAAAAATACTTTACTCTTAAAATTATACGGATTTTTTGCTGCATCTGCGTCGGCGTCAGGCCGATTTTCGGCCCCATACACCGGCGATCACGATGCCCAATACCCGGCAGTCTGGCCGAACAGCGCGTTCATCCCTTGCATGGGAAGGCCCTCGCTCGCCAGCGGGCCGGCCACGGCGGCGCCAACCGTCAGGCAGCCCGCGCCAGCGCAACGGCATCGGCGCCCGCCGGGAAATGCAGTCGGCCAGAGGTGTCATGGACAGCGTCCCAGACGCCCTCGGCGACATCCGCCGCGGCCGTCACCTCGGAGACCTGGCTGAATCCCGCGAACACTTCATGGGCAAAGGCCTCGTAGGGCTTCGTGATCAGGCCCTGCATGCGCTGCTGGCCGTTGGCGGCGAAGCTTGTGGAAGGCCCGTAGCCGGGCTCGACCAGCTTGACCTGCACGCCCACCGCCTTGAGCTCATGCTCCAGCGATGCCGTGAAGCCTTCGATGGCGGTCTTGCTGGCCGTGTAGGCCGCCACCAGGGGGAACGATGCCAGCGTCGCGCTGGACGTGACGTTGATGATCGTGCCGGCTCCGCGCCCGCGGAACTGCGGGATCACCGCCTGGCACATCGCCATGACGCCGAACGTGTTGGTCTCGAAGATCTCGCGCACCGTGGACATCGGGGTGGCTTCGAATGCGCCGAACAGGCCGATGCCGGCGTTGTTCACCAGCACATCGATGGGGCCGGCGGCCTCCAAGGCCCAGTCGATGCTGTCGGACTGCGTGACGTCCAGCGGCAAGGCGCGCAGGTTGTCCGAGGATGGAAACAGCTCCGGCCGCGGCGTCCGCATGGTAGCGATCACCTTCCAGCCATTTGCGAGAAAGTGGCGGGCGGTTTCCAGGCCATAGCCGGACGAGCAGCCGGTGATCAGTACAGTCTTCATTTCATGCTCCAAGATGGGGGGGTTGACTTGGAGGAAATGATAGGGGACGCTGTCTGGATTACTAGCATTAAATCGTCCATCTTTTTTTAGCCAACGTCCGATATGAGCGACCCTCTTTCAGAAATCGTCCGGCTCCTGCGTCCGCAGGCCGTGCTCGCCAACCCGATCAGCGGCAAGGGCAATTGGGCGGTGCGCTACGCCGAGTTCGGCAAGCCCAGCTTCTGCATCGTGCTGGAAGGCAGTTGCCGGCTGGCCGTGGACGGACACGAGCCGACGACGATCGGCGCGGGTGATTTCGTGCTGCTCCCCACGACGCCCGGCTTCACGATATCCAGCTTCGCCGCCGCCCCCCCGGTCCACATGGACCCCAGCCAAGTTCGGCAGGGATGGGGCGAATTGCGCTATGGCGAGCAGACCGGCCGACCCGACATGCGCTCATTGGGCGGTTCGTTCGTGTTCGACTGCGCCGATCCGGGCCTGCTGGTGTCGCTGCTGCCGAAAGTGGTGCACGTGCAGGGTTCGACGCGGCTGTCGCAATTGGTGCAGATGGTGGGCGAGGAGTCCGCGGACGAGAAGCCGGGCAATGACTTCATGCGCTCCCGGCTGGTCGAGATGCTGCTGGTCGAGGCCATGCGCTCGACCACATCGGGCAGCGCCCCGCCGGGCCTGCTCCGTGGATTGGGCGATGAGCGATTGGCGGCCGCATTGAAGCAGATGCATGCGCATATTGAACAGCGCTGGTCGGCCGGCCAGCTTGCCAAGATCGCCGCCCTGTCGCGGTCCAGCTTCTTTGAGCGGTTCGCGCGGACGGTCGGGGCCGCGCCGATGGAGTACCTGCTTTCGTGGCGGATGGAAATCGCGAAGGAACTCTTGCATCGCAACGAACTGTCCGTTTCGGAGATCGCCGAACGCGTCGGCTACGGCTCGACCAGCGCGTTCAGCGTTGCGTTCACCAGGCATGTCGGGCAGCCACCCAGCCACTACGCGCGCTCAATGCCTATGCGCGGCGCGCGCCCCGCCCGGCCGCCCGCTACGCCGGCTGGTAGGCCAGCACCAGCGGCGGGCCGGCGTCTTCGTCAGCGTCGGCCGGAGGCGGCGCCACGTAGCGGGGCGCGGGCGCCTCGTCTTCGTCCAGCGCCAGCCTGAATACCCCCACCGCCTGTGTCAGGCCGTCGGCCTGGTCGCGCAGCGACGCCGTGGCGGCGGCAGCCTGTTCCACCAGGGCCGCATTGTGTTGGGTAACCGTGTCCATCTGCGCCACGGCCCGGTTCACCTGCTCGATGCCCGAGGCCTGCTCCTGGCTGGCCGCCGTGATCTCGGCCATGATGGCGGCCACCCGCTCGACGCTGGCCACGATGCCGTTCATGGTGTCGCCCGCGTCGTTGACCAGCTGCGAGCCGGTCTGCACTTTCTTCACCGAGTCGTCGATCAGCGCCTTGATCTCTTTGGCGGCCGCCGCGCTGCGCTGCGCCAGCGTGCGCACCTCGGACGCCACCACCGAGAAGCCGCGGCCCTCTTCGCCCGCGCGCGCCGCCTCGACCGCGGCGTTCAGGGCCAGGATGTTGGTCTGGAAGGCAATGCCGTCGATCACGCCGATGATATCCACGATTTTGCGCGAAGCCCCGTGAATAAGATTCATGGTGTCCACCGCCTGCGACAGCACCTGCCCGCCCGCCACCGCTTCGCCGGACGCCGCCTTGGCCAAGTCGTTGGCCTGGCGCACGCTGTCGGCGTTGTGCTTGACCGTGGAGGTCAGCTCTTCCATGGAGCTGGCCGTCTGCACCAGCGAGGCCGCCTGCTCTTCGGTGCGCTGGGACAGGTCGACGTTGCCGGCGGCGATCTGGGTGGAGGCCGTGGCGATGGTTTCGGTGCCCTGGCGCACCCGGCCCACGATGCGGGTCAGGCTGCCGTTCATTTCCTGCAGGGCCTGCATCAGCCGGCCGGTCTCGTCGCGCGAGGTGACATGCAGCCGCGCCGTCAGGTCGCCCTGGGCGACGCGCTGGGCCACTTCCACGGCCTGCTTCAGCGGACGCGACACGGTGCGCGCTACCCACAGCGCCAGAAACAGCCCCAGCACGATGGCGCCGGCCAGCGCCGCACCTATCCACATGCGCGACTGGGCGTACAAGGCCTGGCCGGCCTGCGCGGCCTGGTCCACGCCCCGCTGGTTGATCTGGATGAGGCCTTCGACCGCGGTATTCATGTTCTTGTGGATGGCGGCCATCTCGTCGCTTTTCAGCACGGTGGGAACGTCCCAGCTTTGCTCATTGCGGATCAGCTCGAACACGCGCTGGTGCACCGCCATGTATTTGACGAACTCGTCATTGAGCTGCTGGAACAGCGCCCGGGACTGTTCGTCCACCAGCAGCGGCTGGTAGCGCTGGCGCACCTTGTCGAAGTCGGCCAGCACTTCGTTGACGCTGGGCTCGTAGCGCCCCATGTCCGCGCCGCCCGCCGCATAGGCGTACTGCAGCTCGATGCTGTTGAAGCGCGCCAGGTCGGACTGCAGCTGCATGGCCGTGGTGCTGCGGGGCAGCCATACCGATTGCATGTCCACCGCCGACTGATTCACACGGGCCAGCTGCACGACGGCAAACACCCCCAGCAGCACCGTCAGCGCCAGCACCGCCACGAAAGCCACGAGCAATTTCGTGGCGATCTTCAAGTCATAGAACCATTTCATTTTTTTCTCCCCCCCCTTTATTGAATAGAAAATACCCCTGGGCTGCCTTTTGCTGTCCACGTCGCGGTCTGCATGCCGCTCCGATTCGTCTGGCACAGCACAGTCCGCAGGGGACTGTCCTGTGTCCCGCCTCATCCACCTCGCGGCCTGCATGCCGGTCTGGTTCGTCTGGGACGGCCCGCTGACAAAAAAGGGCCGCCATGACGGCGGCCCAACCCACGTTTGGTCTTGTCTACACCGATGTCACCGGAACATCGGGTTTGGCGATGAGCGCCTCTTTGGCGGCCTCTTTGAACGCCACGTCGGGCGGCAGCACGATGGATGCCGAGCGCACCCGCTGATGGGTCACGTCGCGGCCCGGCGGCTCGATGCCTTTTTGCAGGTCCATGGCGGCCTTGCGCAGGCGGTGGCGCGCCATGATGATGCCGCTGTCGGTGGCGACCAGGTTTTCCTTGCTGCGGTCGACAATGGCGCCCATGCTTTCCTGCAGCGAGGCGTCCTGGATGCCGATGCCTTCGATGCCGCTGTAGGTGGTGCCGGCCTTCTGGGCCGCGCGGTCCATCAGGTAGTCGTTGTCCTTGTTCTGGGCCGGGATGTAGGTGCCGGGGATCAGCTTGACGTGGATGCCCTTGCCGTCTTCCATGGCCTTGCGCTCGGTGGCGGTAAGCGGACGCATCGGGTGGTAGTCGTAGCTCCAGGCCCAGCAGCGTTCGTCGTCGATGGGAATCCAGAAGTGGCCGTGGATGGGGTGGTCACCGCGCGGCGGGATGGCCGTGAAGCAAGGCATGACATACTGCGTGATGCGCCAGTAGTAATTGCCCTCTTCGGCATTGCGGCGCGCGCCTATAAGCAGGCCGCCGTCGGATTCGACGACTTCGAACTTGACCTTGTAGTCGCCCAGGTTGTACTGGTTGCCCTTGGCGCCCTTGAACAGCGGATCGTGGTTCAGCGCGCCGCTGTGCAGGAAGGACACGTGGCTGGAGTCGATGCCGCCTTCCATGGCCTGCAGGAAGTTGCAGTCCTGGAAGCGCTTGGACATGTAGCTGTGGTCGGCCGGCACCGTGGCGAATTCGTATTCGGGCGGCTCGGGCTGCGCTTCGGGCGGGCCCATGTAGGTCCACAGTACGCCGCCGCGCTCGATGAGAGGATAAGACTTGAGCTTGATGCGGCTGGCATAGCCGTTCTCGACCGGCTCGGAGGGGACGTCCACGCACTGGCCCGTGACGTCGTATTTCCAGCCGTGGTAAGGGCAGCGCAGGCCGTCCTCTTCATTGCGGCCGAACCACAGCGAAATGCCGCGGTGGGCGCAGAATTCGTCGATAAGGCCCAGCTTGCCGCTGGAATCGCGGAACGCCAGCAGGCGTTCGGAAAGCAACTGCACCCGGACCGGCGGACAGTCGGGTTCGGGCAGTTCTTCGGCCAACAGGGCCGGTATCCAATAGCGGCGGAACAGCTCGCCCATGGGCGTACCCGGGCCCGTGCGCGTCAGCAGTTCGTTCACTTCCTGTTTCGTTGCCATGCTAGTTCTCCTCCAGGCATAAATCAAAAATTTCCGACCGGCGGAGCAGACCGCCGTGCAACCCCAAATTCATTACACTGCGCCTGTGTTCTGTTATAAAGAACGCCGTTCCTCAATTGGTTTAAAGATAGCACCCCAGAGGCCGCAGTGTCAATAAGCATACCCCAGAGAAGCGCCAGAAATGGGCCTCTGTTCCATTTTTTGGCGGCTTGAGGCACTTTTTATTGACTTTCGTCAAACACGGTTCTAAATTCCAGTTGTTCCTTTACACAGATCATTGTTCCGTATGAAGGAATAAATACAAAATCATAACAAAAGCCGCCAAGGCCAACAGGAGACAATCAATGAAGACGCATCCGCTGTACCCGTTGAAGTTGTTCGTGTTGTTCGCCGCAACCCTTGCCTTGCTGCCCTTCGCGCAGCCGGCGCATTCCCAGGCCCCGTCTCCGGAGGCCGTCTCCGAGGTCCTGATGTACCAGGGCGCCGACCGCGATCAGCGCCTGCTGGAGGGCGCCCGCAAGGAAGGCACCGTCGTCATCTATACCTCGCTGAACCTGAAGGACTCCGTGCCCATTACCGAAGCCTTCGAAAAGAAATACCCCGGCGTCAAGGTGTCGCTATGGCGCGCCGGCAGCGAAAAAGTGCTCAACCGCGCGCTGACCGAAGCCCGCGCCGGCCGCTTCGCCCCCGACGTCATCGAGACCAACGGCCCCGAGATGGAGGCCCTGGCGCGTGAAAAGATACTGACCACCTTCAACAGCCCCCACTTCAAGGACATTCCCGACGTCGCCTTCCCCAAGCATCGCCTGTACGTGGCCGACCGCTTCAACTTCTTCGTCATGGGCTACAACACCAACCTGGTCAAGCCCGACGAAGTGCCCAACAGCTTTGAGGACCTGCTGGACCCCAAGTGGAAGGGCAAGATCGCCATCGAGGCCAACGACACCGACTGGTTCGCCGCCGTCGTCAAGGCCATGGGCGAAGAAAAAGGCCTGGAATACTTCCGCAAGCTATCCCAGACCGACCCCCAGCTGCGCACCGGGCATACGCTTATCGCCGAGCTGCTGGCCGCGGGCGAAATGCCCATCGCCGCCACGGTGTACAACCAGAACGTCGAGCGCCTTACCCAGAAAGGCGCCCCCGTCAAATGGAAACCCCTGCAGCCCACCTTCGGCCGGCCCAACGCCATCGGCATCGCCGCGCATGCGCCGCACCCCCATGCCGCCCTGCTGTTCGCCGACTACATGCTGTCGCAGGAAGGCCAGGAACTGATCAAGAAGCGCAACCGCGTGCCCTCCAGCAATGCCGTGGACAGCCCGTTGAACAAATTCCCCTACCAGATGATCGACCCCGCCATCGTGCTGGACGAGACCGAAAAATGGGAAAAACTGTGGGAAGACATGTTCATCAAGGGCAACAACACCCAAGCCGCCGAAAAAAAGGCCGCAAACTGACACCGCCACTCAGGAGACCGATACATGGCCGATGAATCGCACCATTTCAGCAAGAAGGACCGCACCTTCCTGCGCGCCATCGCGGGCGAGTACAGCCTGAAGGACGAGCTGAACCGCCTGCGGTCCGTGCCGCGCGTGTTCAAGGGCAGCCGCATCAAGCTGAAGGACGGCCCCCAGTCGTTCAGCCGCCATTATGTAGAGCCGCCCGACGGCGTGACCCAGACCCTGCACATCCACCTGGAGGAATACGCCCCGGGCGGGCGCAACGGCAAGCATGGCCACGTCAATGAAGCCGCCTTCTACATACTGGACGGCGTGGGCTACGAAATACATGACGGCATCCGCTACGACTGGAAGGCCGGCGACGTCGCCATCGTGCACGCCAATTGCGTGCACCAGCACTTCAATGCCGACCCCGTCAAGCCCGCGCGGGCCCTGGTCATCAAGACCAAGCCCATGTACATGTTCATGAACATGCTGTTCCAGCAGCGCGTGATCTCGCGGCCCAAAGAGCCCGCCCCCGGGGCCGAGGGCTACGAGCCGCGCCAGCTGGAAGACGACTACAACCACTAGCGGGCCGCCGGCCCGTTGCGGGCGCGCCGCGCCGGCGTGCGCGCGTGGCGCCGCTGCCCGCGCGCAGCTGCATTGGCGGCGTGCTGCCGGCGTCGGCAGGCGGACACGTCCGGCACCAGCCGCTAGCAGCGGGCGGCCGGCGTCCGGAATGTAATCGAATAGCGCAGCCCGGGCGTGGGCGGCACCTGGTGCTGCCACGCCCAGCGCGCCGGCCCGCGCAGCATATAGATGGAGCGGGGCTCCACCCATTGCTGCAGCATCTTGCGCCGCCAGGCCGCGTCGGGCGGATACGGCCGCAGCCGCAGCACCGCCGGCCCGGCCAGCGACACCCCCACAATATCTTCATAATCCGGCACGTCGCGGTGCCAGCCCAGCGGCGTGCCGGGCGCATACTCCGCCACCAAAGCCTGCACCAGCCGCCCCGGCGCCACCCCCAGCCATCGGGCCGCGCGCCGACGCAGAGGTTCCAGCCAGTCCGCCAGCGGCGCGCAGGGCCGCAGGCGGTGCGCGTCGAAATCGTAGCTGCTGCCGAAACTGACCACCCGCCGCCGCGCCTGGTAGCTTTTGTAGCGCATGGGGGCCAGCGGCAGCGCCTGAATGTGGCGCAGCAAGGCGGCCTCCTCTTCTTTGCCCAGGAAGCCGGGCTCGTAGACAAAACCTTCCGGCAAAGGTGAAGGCACGCCGAAAAGCGCACCCTGGGCGGGGTCGATGATTTTGGGGCAAGACATGGGATAAAAGTCCCGCAAGCACATATACTGAATAAAAATACAGTATATTGCATTTGAAATGCCAGAGCTTATATGGGTTTATATGTAAATTTGGAAAGTTATGAATTATTTGTAATTTTGCTAACTTTCATATAACCTTTGTGTCATGGACCCTATACGTAATCCTTTTTCCCCTGGGGCAGGCACCCCGCCTCCCGAGCTTGCCGGCCGTGACGAACTGCGCGAGTCTCTACGGGTAGCGCTCGAACGCGCCAGAATTGGACGCCCTGCCAAAAGTGCCATGCTGGTTGGCCTGCGAGGAGTCGGCAAGACGGTGCTTCTAGACCGTGTACGAGAGGACGCCGAATCCGCCGGCATCCATACTGTGAGAATCGAAGCCCCTGAAGGGCGCTCCCTTCCTGCCATGCTTGCGCCTCAACTACGTCAAGCACTCTTGCGTTTAAGCCAAATTACAGCGGCCAAAGACTATGCGGTGCGTGGCCTGCGCGCATTGGCAGGCTTCGCCAGTAAGCTCAAGGTTACTTTCGGCGACATCGAGGTCGGCTTTGACTACGATGCCGAACCGGGGCTGGCCGACAACGGCGATCTCGAGCATGATCTTCAAGCACTTTTTGAACAGGCAGGGCTGGCAGCGAAAGCTGCCAACACCGCATTGGCTCTTTTTATCGACGAACTGCAATACGTCGAAGAGCCACAATTAGCGGCACTAATTACGGCGATGCACCGCACCGAGCAGCGGCGGCTGCCAGTGGTGCTGGTCGGTGCCGGCTTGCCCCAATTACGCGGAAGAATGGGAAATGCCAAATCTTATGCCGAAAGACTGTTTGACTTTCCTACCATAGGCCCTCTTCCCCCGGCAGCGGCGCAACGCGCTATTCAAAAACCGCTTGAGGACGAAGGGGTCCATATCACCGACCAAGCCCTGAACAAAATTTTGCAGGTCACGCAAGGCTACGCCTATTTTCTACAACAATGGGGAAGCCATACTTGGCAAGCGGCCCAAACATCGCCAATCGATATTGATGATGTAGATACAGCCTACGTTACAGCGATTGCCGCGCTGGACGAAAGTTTTTTCCGGGTACGTTTTGACCGCCTCACTCCCAAAGAAAAGAAATATCTTCGGGCCATGGCAGAATTGGGAGAAGGTCCTCATAGGTCAGGCGATATTGCAAGTTGCTTTGACTCAAGCGTATCGTCTCTTGCCCCAACACGCAGCTCTCTTATCGCCAAAGGTATGGTGTGGAGCCCCAATCATGGTGACACGGCTTTCACCGTGCCAATGTTTGACGAATTCATGAAGCGAATCATGCCCAAGGACGATTGGCGATAGCTGCGATGCAAATCGAAGCACACATCATGCCAACGGCAGCAAATGCGGGTTCCAGACCACTTCCCACAAATGGCCGTCGGGGTCCTGGAAATAGCCCGCGTAGCCGCCCCAGAAAGTGTCGTGCGCCGGCTTCACCAGCGCCGCACCGGCCTGCTTTGCCTGCGCCATGACCTCGTCCACTTCTTGCCGGGAAGCCACATTGTGCCCCAGCGTAACCCCCGGGGCGCCGGCGGCGCTTTGGGGCAGGCCCGTATCGTGCGCCAGGCTGGCGCGCGGCCAGACCGCCAGCTTCAGTCCCGCCTGCAGGTCGAAGAACGCCACCGCGCCATGCTCGAACTCCGTGCCGATGATGCCGTCGGTCGCCAGCCCCAGGCCATCGCGATAGAAATGCACGGCGCGCTCCAGGTCCTCCACCCCCAGCGTGATGACAGTGATGCGTGGTTTCATAGTGAAGGCCTTGAATGACAATGAATAAAAACAGGCTGCCGGCAAGCGGACGCCTGACGAATATACTGGGCATGCCAGCCCTGCCACGGGAGCGAGCGCCCATCCATTAAAGTATAGAAGCAAGGACAACCGCATCGAACATGCGTACGGACAATATGAGCCCAGCCAAGCCCGCCGCCGACACCCTGCCCACCCTCTCGTTTCCCGACCAGCCGGCCTGGGACGAATGGCTGCATGCCCACCATGCGCAATCCGCGGGCGTCTGGCTGAAACTGGCCAAGACCGGGGCCGGCGATACGCCGGCCGCAACCCTTGCCTACGCCCAGGCGCTGGACATCGCCCTGTGCTATGGCTGGATAGACGGCCAGAAAAAAGCCCTGGACGCGCGGTACTGGCTGCAGCGCTTTACCCCTCGCCGCCCCCGCAGCGCCTGGTCGCGCATCAACCGCGACAAAGCCGCGGCGTTGATAAACGCCGGCAAAATGCAGCCCGCCGGCCTGCGCGAGGTGCGGGCCGCCCAGCGCGACGGCCGCTGGGACGCCGCCTACGAAGGCCAGCGCAACGCCCAAGTGCCGCCCGACCTGCAGGCCGCGCTGGATGCCAACCCAAAGGCCAAGGCCTTTTTTGAAGGCCTGGACAGCAAGAACCGGTATGCGATTCTGTACAGGCTGCAGGCGGCCAAGAAGCCCGAGACGCGGGCGAAAAATGTGGAAAAGTTCGTGGGAATGATGGAGAGGGGGGAGAGGGTTTATGGGTGAGGGGCTGATTTCGACCCGAAGCAGTCAATGAGTGATCTCCCCGAAAAGAATATTAGGGCCCAGAGCCGTTAAGGTATCGCTCCAATGCCAAGTTATTGTGGCTATTGAAGCCCTCCGGGATAAGGCCCTCCTGCGGAGAGTACAGCAGCCCAGCATATGGATCGACATCAGCAGGGATATACGGAATCGGCGCACTACTGCGTTGGCCGCTCCCCTGTACAAGGCGCTGTCGGGCGAGAACAACCCCAGCTTTGCAACGGTATTGAAGGTGCTGCGCGCATTGAATCTGCGGCTGGTTGTGCAAACGGGCTGATCAAACCGTATGCTCCAATTTGGCGCTTAGCGTGATTCCCAGCGACTTCATTACCGCCAGGGTAGTTTTTAAAGTGGGGTTGCCCTTTTCGCTGAACGATCGGTAAAGCTGCTCTCTGGAAAGGCCTGTATCGGCAGCGATTTTTGCCATGCCTTTTGCGCGCGCGACAATCCCCAGGGCGTTGGCGATATGCGTGACATCGCCTGTTTCAAAGGCGTCCGCCATGAAGACGGCAATCTCTTCGTTATCAATCAAAGCCGAGGCGGGGTCATAGGTAGATAGCTTCTTCACCATTCCATTCACTCCAAAGCTGAGGCCAGCTGTTTGGCGCACTCAATATCTTGTTTCTGCGTACTCTTCGCCCCACCACACAGCAAAACAATCAATACGGCACCGCGCTGCTGGAAATACACTCGATATCCGGGGCCATAATGGATACGCAACTCATGGATACCGGCGCCGACAGGCTCCACGTCTCCGAACAAGCCGGACGCGACTCGGGCGATACGCGCGGCGATTATGGTACGTGCCCGCTTATCCTTCAGGTTGGCTTCCCACGTCTGGAATTCGTCCGTTTGCTGTATGGTATGCATAAAGTGGTATGCACAAAGATTGTAGTTTATAAATTACTGCACGACAAGTGCATTGGCTGAAGCGGCCTTGCTTAAGGCATCACCTTAGCCAGCCTGTCGTCCCGCAGCAATACCATACAGGCTAAAAACAGCCCCTCTTGCTTAGTTGAGCGGTGCTACGAACAAATCCAAGTCACGCCTCGACGTCAGCGATGCGAAAGAATATTCAGCAGCTTGCCGGCCGGATCCGTCAGGTAGAAACGGCGGACGCCCCAGGGCTCGTCCGTCAGCTCGTAGGCAATGTCCAGGCCCAGGCTTTGCGCGCGCCGATAGACTTCGTCCACGTCGCTGACCTCGATGGACAGGTCGGGAACAGGCGTTCCCGATCCGCCTTCGCTGGCGATGCTTACCTGCGTCAAGGCCTTTTCGCCCGAGGCCAGGGTGACGATCCAGCCATGGTCCATGGCGACCTCCAGCCCGAACAGCGCCTGGTAGAACCGCCGCAGCTCGTCCACAGAGGATGCAGCGATATTAGAGACAATTCGCAGTACCGTCACTTTAGCCCCCTTTGTCCAGGGGTTTATTTTACGGAACTTTGCCTATAGCACCGCTTCGAGGCCCTTTCGATCCAGCAAATTCAGCAGCTTCAACGAGGGGCCGCTGGGTTGTTTATCACCCTGCTCCCATTTTCGGACAGTGGACACACTTGTGTTCAACACCATGGCCAGGCGTATCTGCGCTGGCGTATGAGACATAAGGTTTCCGGCTAAAAATCGAAGCGCCTCCAGCTCCGCATTTGAGATGTTGGCGCGTTCATTTTTGGCAAAGCCAAAAACAAAGAACCAGCAACTGTGCCTACCCATGGCAACGAGCGTACGAGCGCCTCCTCTTTTTCCGCGTCCCGCAATGCCTATACGCTTCTTGACAAGGCCGCCTCCCTGATCTGCATCGATAAGACCCTGACGCATTTCCCGAATAGCGTCGCGCAATCCAGCATCGGTCAAACTGACCTTGCGCCTCCCGCGGGAAGCGCCGTGCGGTCAGGCCGGCTGCACCACCAGCCTTTCATCCACGAACTTGCCGTCTTCCAGCACCACCTTGCCGTCCAGCTCCACGGTGCACCCCACCATGGGCATGTCGATGTGGCCCCACGGCGCACCCTGGGGCGGGGTGCATTCCACCGTGCCAGCAAGCCTTGACAAAGAAAAACCACCTCTCTAAACTGCCCCTCATAAGTTTCATTCTACGAACTATTAGTTTCATCTAACGAAACATAAAAGAGGATGGACAGTGGAGGCGTCACGACGCGGTGCATGCCTTCTTCGCTCCGTCCGTCCATTTCATCGGGGACAAGACAATGGATCTTCAAGGACAAGTGGCCCTCATCACCGGGGCCGGCCGCAACATCGGCGCCGAAACCGCAAAGCTGCTGGCGCAGCGCGGCGCGCGCGTGGCGGTGGCCGACAACGACGCGGCGCGGGGCGACAAAGTAGCCGCAGAAATCAGGGCGCAGGGCGGCGACGCCCAGGGCTTCGTGGCCGACGTCGCCAACGAGGACGACCTGCGCGGCCTGGTAGACGGCGTCGTCAGGCAATGGGGCCGCATCGACATCCTGGTCAACAACGCCGCCGTTTCCGACAACAAGGACATCCTGGAGATCACGCGCCAGGAATGGGACAGTGTCATGGCCGTCACGCTTACAGGGCCCTTCCTGCTAAGCAAGTACGCCGCCGCGCAGATGCTGTCCCAGGAAGGCGGCGGAAAAATCATCAACATCGCCTCGACCTCGGGCTTTTATGGCCGCAAGCGGGCGGTCGCCTACGCCGCCGCCAAGGGCGGTGTCATCGCCCTGACCCGCGCCATGGCCGTGCAGTTGGGGCCGCGCGGCATCCGCGTCAACGCCGTCGTGCCCAACAAGATCGGTTCGCCCGTGGGCAAGGACGAATTCGACCCCAACCGGCCCATCGTCAACCTGCGCGGCCGGCCGGGCGTGCCGCTGGACATGGCGCGCGCCGTCGCCTTTCTGGCATCGGACGAGTCGGATTTCATCGTGGGCGACATGCTGCTGGTGGACGGCGGCGTCACCGCCCTGATGCCCGGCGAATGACGCCGGGCGCGGCCGCCGCCCTTGCGACGGCCGCAACGACTCTTCAAACCACGCTTTAACCACGGGAAGCAAGCAATGAAAATCACGCCCTTCGCAAACCATTGCGGCGCCGAAATCACAGGCATCGACCTGGCCCGCCTTTCCGACGCCCAGGCCGAGGCCATCCGCCAGGCCTACCTGGAACACCTGATACTGGCCATACGCAGCCAAGACCTGACGCCCACGCAATTGTTCGAGTTCTCGGCGCGCTTCGGTCCCATCAAAGAACAGGAAAACAGCCAGCACGCCCACCCCGAAAACGACAAAGTCGTCGTGCTCTCGAACGAGATCCGCCCCGACGGCAGCGCCGTGGGCGTGGTCGACGCGGGGGATTTCTGGCACTCGGACTCGTCCCACCGCGAGATCCCCGTCACGCTGACGATTCTGCAATCCGTCGTCAATTCGCGCGAGGGCGGCGACACTGATTTCTGCAATATGTACGCCGCCTACGACGCCTTGCCTGACGAGCTGAAGGAGCAAATCGCCGGCCGCAACGGCATCCATCATGTGTCCAAGGCGCTGAACCCGCGGGTGGCCATCTCGGGCAACCGCCCCGACGCCCAAAGCACCTACCAGAAGATGGCGGCCGAACGCCCCAAAGTGCTGCAGCCGCTGGTGCGGACCCACGAAGAAACAGGCCGCCAGGCGCTGTACGTGTCGCCGCGCTTCACCATCGGCATCGACGGCATGGACGACGCCGAGGCCCAGCCCCTGCTGGACCGCCTGTTCGCCGCCATCGAAGACCCCGCCCGCCCCTACCACTACCGGCACCGCTACCAGCAAGGCGACGTCGTCATATGGGACAACCGCTGCGTCGCGCATCGCGCCATGGGCGGGTACCGCCTGCCCGACATCCGGCGCATGCACAGGACGACGGTGGCGGGCACCGTGCGCCCCTTCTACAAGGCCGCCGCATGAGCGCCCGCCGCCCCGCCGCGGCAGGCACGCAACCCCATCTTCAGACAAAGGACACAAGCATGCAGACAGACGAAACGCCGGTCAGCCGCGTCGGCGTCATCGGCGCCGGACGCATGGGCACGCCCATCATCGGCCACCTTGCCCGCGCCGGCTTCCAGGTGCTGGTCAGCGAACGCAACCCGGCGCGCCGCGAAGAGGTCGAGTCGCTGAAAGCCACGTGGTGCGAAGACCTTTCCCGCCTGGCCCGCCAGGCGCAAGTGGTGCTGATCTGCGTGGGCTACGACGCCGAACTGCGCGAACTGCTGCAAGAAGACGGCGCCCTGATGACCCAGGCCCCGCAAGACACCATTGCCGTGGTGCTGAGCACGGTGCACCCCAGCACCATGGAAGAACTGGCGGCGCGCGCCCAGGGGCGCGGCGTGCACGTGGTGGACTCTACCGTATGCCGCGGCGCCTGGGCCGCGGACGCCGGCACGCTGCTGACATTCATTGCCGGCGACGACGCCATCGTCCAGCGCCTGCGGCCCGTGCTGGCCGCCTATTCGTCGGACATCGTGCACAGCGGTCCTTTGGGCACGGCTCAGGTTTCCAAGGCGGCCAACAACCTGATCCTGTGGGCCTGCCTTATCGCCAGCCACGAAGGGCTGGCGCTGGCCAAGCGCTACGGCGTCGACGTGGATGCCCTGCGCGCCGCCCTGCTGACCAGCACCGCAAGCAATGGCGCGCTGGCCGACTGGGGCAAGCAGTCCATGGCCTGGGCGCAGGACGACCTGAAGATCGTCCTGGAAATGGCCGAAGCCTGCAACATGGCTCTGCCCCAGTCGGGCCTCGTCAAAGAGCTGTGCCGCAGCCTGAAGTCAAACCGCTACAACCTCGACAAATACGGCAGCTGACATGCCGCCAGCAAAGGAGGAGACAAACATGACACGGAGCTTCAAACGATTCAGCGCCCTCATCGCCGCCGGGCTGGGCATCTGGCTTGCGGCCATCCCGGCCTGCGCGCAGAGCATCCAGGAACTCGCGTCCTACCAGGGCGCGGACCGGCAGCAGCGCCTGGAAGAACTGGCCAAAAAAGAAGGCTCGCTGACCCTGTACATGAACATCCCGCGCGTCTATTCCGACCGATTCGTGCAGCCCTTCGAGAAAAAATACGGCATCAAGGTCAACATCTGGCGCGCACGGTCCGAGCTGACGCTTAAGCGCGTCATCGACGAAGCCCGCGCCGGCAGGCATGCGGTGGACGTCGTCAACAGCATCTCGCCCCCCATGGAGGCGCTGCGTCGCGAGCACTTGCTGGAAAGCATAGACTCCCCCTCGCACAAGCAGCTGAAGCCCTATGCCGTGCCCAAGCACCGCGAATGGGTGTCCATGCGCGAGCTGGTATTCGTGCAGGCCTACAACACACAGTCGGTCAAGAAAGACGAGCTTCCCCGCACGTACCAGGACCTGCTTGCGCCGCGCTGGAAAGGCAATGTCGGCATCGAGGCGGGCGACCAGGAATGGGTGTCGTCCGTCATCGAAGACATGGGCACCGAAAAAGGCCGCAAGTTCTTTCGCGACCTGGCCGACAACGGGCTGCGCGTCGTCACCGGCCACCCGGTGCTGGCCAATGCCGTCGTGTCCGGCGAGGTGCCCCTGGGGCTGACCATATACAACTATGACGCCCTGCACTGGAAAGAGCAGAACGCGCCGATAGACTGGTTCGCCATCGAGCCCGCCATCACCATACAGGACGGCATCGCCATCGCCAGGCAGGCGCCGCATCCCCACGCGGCGCTGCTGTTCTATGAATACATGCTGGGCGAAACAGCCCAGTCCGTGCTGGCGGAAATAAACTTCATGCCGACCAATGTGCAGGTCGAGCCGCCGCTGAAAGACATCAAGCTCAAAGTGCTGGACCCCGCCGTCCTGCTGGACGACTACGAGGCTTCCGAAAAGCAGTTCCAGAGCCTGCTGATAGACCGCAAGTAGCCCGCCCCGGGGCGGACCGGCCGCGCCGCCGCGCGCCGGACCGCCGCCTGGCGCCGCCCTGGCCATTGCTACAATGACTGTCCTTTCCAGCAGCAGCTTGAAGCGCCATGACAGAAAAAATGCCAGGGGTCGAAGACAAAGAGCCGAAAGGCGGCGTAATTGCGCTGGAGCGCGGCCTGAACGTGCTGCTGGCGCTGCACGCCGAAACCGGCCTCACGCTTAGCGAAATCGCCCGCAAGACCAGCCTGAACAAGACCACCGTGCTAAGGCTGCTGCAGTCGCTGGAGCGCCTGGCCTTCGTCCACCGAGTGGGCGACCTCTACAAGCTGGGCGCGTCCATTTTCGTGCTGGCCCGGGGCCAGGCCGAAGCCGGCTTCATCCGCGACCTGGTCACCCCCACCCTGGAACAGCTGGCAAAAGAAACCGGCGAGACCGCCACCTTTTACATGAAGCACGGCAAACAACGGGTATGCGTGGCCATCGCGGCCGGCCACCACGTCGTGCGCCCCAACGTCGCCATCGGCGACATCCTGCCGCTTAGCGGCGCGGCGGGCAAAGTATTCGTCGCCTACGCCAAGGGCCGCCCCGAAGGCTTCCAGGGTGACATCCAGCAAAGCCTGGGCGAGCGCAACCCCGAACTGGCCGCCGTGGCCGCCCCGCTTTTCGACGCCGCCGGCAACCTGCTGGGCGCCATGTCGCTTTCCGGCACCTACGTGCGCTTCACCACCGGCAACTCCCTGCAAGAAATGTCGGCCATCCTGGACAAAGCCTGCAAGGCGCTGAACAAATCCCTGCAGGCCTGAACCTTATCACTGGAAGCAATCGGCGGTAAACCGCCCCGCATGCGCCATGCGGGGCAGACGCCCCACACCTGGCCTGCCTGCCTTATGCCGGCCAGCGCTGCCGCCCTTTAGTGTCAAGCTGCCTTAATCCTCGTCCCGCGCCGGCAGGCCATAGCGCTGGCGCGCCTCGGCCTCGTAGCGGGTGCGGATGGCATTCATGCGCTCCATGTCGTCGCTGCCCGCCGCCTGCGCCATGGCGCGCACCCAGCGGCCGGACTCTTGCGTGTATTCATATACCGTCAGGCCGTGCGCCTGCAGGATTTCCTGCGGGTCCTTGCCCGCCTCGGTGCCGGCCGAAAGGTCGGCCTGCATGCGCGCGTAGTCTTCAAACGTGGCCAGCTTGCCCTGCATGCGCGGCTGGTCGTCCTTGCCGGCAAAC
>Ga0180223_1000757_pt1 | contig 33960 bp, 29 predicted proteins | sample eDN5th30CKraftOP_FD_151337 | JGI IMG/M metagenome (GOLD analysis project Ga0180223, IMG submission 151337) | Enriched Organic Plus compost microbial communities from Emeryville, California, USA - eDNA 5th pass 30_C Kraft OP (version 2) (version 2) ... | reverse complement strand
ACGGCGGGCTCGGTCATCCTGGCCGCGATCCTTTTGAAGATGGGCGGCTACGGCTTCCTGCGCTTCTCGCTGCCGATGTTCCCGATCGCGTCCGACTACTTCGCGCCGCTGGTCTGGACCATGTCGGTCATCGCCATCGTCTACACCTCGCTGGTGGCGCTGATGCAGGAGGACATCAAGAAGCTGATCGCTTACTCCTCCGTCGCGCACATGGGTTACGTCACCATGGGCATCTTTGCCGCCAACCAGCAGGGCGTTGCCGGCGCGGTGTTCCAGATGATCTCGCACGGCATCGTTTCCGGCGCGCTGTTCCTTTGCGTCGGCGTCATCTACGACCGCATGCACACCCGCGAGATCGCGTTCTATGGCGGCCTGGCGCATCGCATGCCGGTGTTTGCCTTCGTGTTCATGGTCTTCACCATGGCCAATGTCGGCCTGCCGGGCACGTCGGGCTTCATCGGCGAGTTCCTGACCCTGATCGGCACCTTCAAGGCCAACATTCCGGTTGCGACCTTCGCCACCATCGGCGTCATCCTGTCGGCAGCCTATGCGCTGTGGCTGTACCGCAAGGTCACCTTCGGCACGCTCAAGCCCGCGGTCGAAGGCATCAAGGACATGGGGCTGCGCGAAGCCTTTATCTTCGCACCACTCGTGGTGCTGACCATCCTGTTCGGCGTCGCGCCCAAGCCCGTGATCGACATGTCGTCGGCCTCGATCGCGCATCTGCTCGACGGCTACGGCAAGGCGGTGAAGACGGCCAAGGAAGAGGGCACCAAGAACACCAAGGCGGCGGCCGCGGCCGATCCGCGTCTTGAGGCCAGCGTTACCCCGGTGAGCGCCACGCGATGAATACCTTGACCTCGATAAACGCGCTGCAGCCGATCTTCCCGGAGATCGTGCTCGCGATCGGCGCCATGGCGCTGCTGATGCTCGCGGTGTTCGCCGGCGAGCGCTCGGCGCGCTTCGTCAATACGCTCTGCATCCTGCTGCTAATCGGCATCGGCGCGCTGATCGTCTGGCTTCCGGCCGGCCGCGCCACTTTGTTCGACGGCAGCTTCGTCGTCGACGACTTCGCGCGCTTCCTCAAGCTCCTCACGCTCGCCGGCTCCGCCGGCACGCTGATCCTGTCGCTTGATTATCTCACCAAAGAGAATCTGCAGAAGGCCGAATACGGCGTGCTCGTCCTGCTCGCCACCCTCGGCATGATGGTGCTGATCTCGGCCAACGACCTGATCGCGCTCTATCTCGGCCTTGAGCTGATGAGCCTGCCGCTTTACGTCATCGCTTCGTCGAACCGCGACAACGCCAAGTCGACCGAAGCGGGCCTGAAGTATTTCGTGCTCGGCGCGCTGTCGTCCGGCATGCTGCTCTACGGCGCCTCGCTGATCTACGGCTTCACCGGCACCGTGAACTTCGCCGGCATCGCCAAAGCAGCGCAGGGCGGTGCAGGTATCGGCCTCATCTTCGGCATCGTATTCCTGTTCGCTGGCTTCTGCTTCAAGATTTCCGCCGTGCCGTTCCACATGTGGACGCCGGACGTCTATGAGGGCGCGCCGACGCCGGTCACAGCCTTCTTCGCCGCCGCGCCGAAGGTCGCTGGCATCGCCATCTTCGTGCGCGCCACCATCGTCGCATTCCCGGGCGTCACTCACTCCTGGCAGCAGATCGTGGTTTTCGTCGCCATCGCCTCGATGGCGCTGGGCGCCTTCGCTGCCATCGGCCAAAAGAACATCAAGCGGCTGATGGCCTATTCGTCGATCGGCCACATGGGTTTCGCGCTGGTCGGTCTTGCCGCCGGCACCGCCGAAGGCGTGCAGGGCGTGCTCATCTACATGGCGATCTATGTCGGCATGACGCTCGGCACCTTCGCCTGCATCCTGGCGATGCGCCGCGACGGCGTCGCGGTCGAGAACATCAGCGATCTCGCCGGCCTGTCGCGCACCAAGCCGGCCATCGCTTTCATGTTCGCGATGCTGCTGTTCTCGCTCGCCGGCGTTCCGCCGCTCGCCGGCTTCTTCGGCAAGTTCTACGTCTTCCTTGCCGCGGTAAATGCCGGGCTGTTCACGCTTGCCGTCCTCGGCGTGCTGTCGAGCGTCGTGGGCGCGTTCTACTATCTGGCCATCGTCAAGGTGATGTATTTCGACCAGCCGGCGCCGGCGTTCCAGCGCATGCCGGCTCTGGTCGGCCTGATGCTCGCCGTGTTCGGCACGCTCAACATCGTCTTCTTCCTGTATCCGGGCCCGCTGGTCGGCGCGGCGACGGCGGCGGCGAAGTCACTATTCTAGTTCGTGATGCGCGGCATACGCCGCGCTCCGACAAATAATGAACCGCGAAGCCACGGACCTGGCGGGGGTCCGGCACATAGCTTTTGACAGTCTCGGCTCCACCAATGCCGAAGCGCTGGCGCGTGCGCGTGCCGGCGAACGCGGCCCGTTGTGGATCACGGCCGCGATGCAGGAGACCGGGCGGGGCCGCCGCGGCCGGGAATGGTCTTCCCCAGCCGGCAATCTCTATGCATCGCTGCTGCTGACCGATCCCGCACCGCAGGCGCTCGCTCCGCAACTCTCCTTCGTCGCCGCGCTGGCGCTGCATGACGCGCTTGCCGAATGCGCGCCGCAGCTCGGGCCGCTGCTCACGGTGAAGTGGCCTAACGACCTGTTGCTCGGCGGCGCCAAGATCGCCGGCATTCTGATCGAGGCCGAGAGCGGGCCGCCGTTCGCCACCGTCATCGGCATGGGCGTCAATTGCGCCAGCCATCCGGGGGAGACCGCGTACCCGGCGACCGACCTGAAGACGGCAGGTGGGAATGTCACACCTCAAGCGCTGCTGCGGGCGCTGGCGGCCTCGATGCAGACACGCCTTGCGCAATGGCATCGCGGGCAGGGCTTTGCCGCCATCCGCAGCGCCTGGCTGAGGCGCGCCGCGGGTCTGGGGCAGGACATTCGGGTGCGGCTGCCGGAGCGTGAGTTCTCAGGAATTTTCGATGGCCTCGACGAAGCCGGCCGGCTTCTGGTGCGCGGCGAGGATGGCATCACCGCCGTCACCGCCGGCGAAGTATTTGGATTTGGACAAGCATGAACAATCAACGACAAGACAATTCAAAAAACGATTTGGTCTACGCGCCGCTCGGCGGCGTCGGCGAAATCGGCATGAACCTGTCGGTGTACGGCCTCGGCAGCGACCACAAGCGGACCTGGCTGGCGGTCGATCTCGGCGTCTCCTTCGCGCAGGAAGAACACCTGCCGGGCGTCGATCTGATCCTGCCCGACATCGGCTACCTGGTCTCCGAGCGGAAGAATCTCGCCGGCATCGTCATCACCCACGCGCATGAGGATCACTTCGGTGCGCTGCTCGATCTGTGGCCGAAGCTGAAAGTGCCGGTCTATGCGACGCCCTTCACCGCGGCGCTGCTCGAGAGCAAGCGCGCCGGCGAGGCGGGCGTGCCGGAAATTCCGGTGACCATCGTCCGTCCGGGCAGCCGGTTCAACGTCGGCGCCTTCGACGTTGAGATGGTGGCCATGGCGCATTCGATCCCGGAGGCGACCGCGCTGATCATCCGCACGCCGGCCGGCACCGTGCTGCATACCGGCGACTGGAAGATCGACAAGACGCCGATGCTGGGCTCCGGCACCGACGAGGCCAAGCTCCGTGCGCTTGGCGAGGAGGGCTGCCTCGCCGTGGTCGGCGATTCGACCAATGCGGTGCGCGACGGCATTTCGCCATCGGAGGCTGACGTCGAAAAGACGATGGCGGCGTTGATCAGAAACGCCAAGGGCCGCGTCGCGGTGACCACCTTCGCCTCGAACGTCGAGCGGCTGCGCAGCGTCGCGCTGGCGGCGCAGGAAGCCGGCCGCGAAGTGGTCGTCGTTGGCCGCGCCATGGACCGCGTGGTCGCGATCTCGCGCGAACTCGGTTTGCTCGATGGCGTTCGTCCATTTCGCTCGGTCGATGCCTATGGCTACCTGCCGCCGGACAAGGTGGTGGCGTTGTGCACCGGCAGTCAGGGCGAGGCGCGCGCGGCGCTGGCGCGCATCGCCGAGGACCAGCATCCCGACGTCACCCTGTCGCGCGGCGACACCGTGATCTTTTCGGCGCGCACCATTCCGGGCAACGAGAAGGAGGTCGGCCGCATCATCAACGGCCTGATCGACCAGGGCATTGAGGTCATCACCGACCGCACCCACATGGTTCACGTGTCCGGCCATCCGCGCCGCGGCGAAGTCGAGCAGTTGCTCTCCTGGGTGAAGCCCAAGATCCTGATTCCCGTGCATGGCGAGGCCTTGCATCTGTCCGAGCACGCCAAGCTCGGCCGCGCCATGGGCATTCCCGAAGTCGTGCAGTGCCGCAACGGCGATCTGGTACGGCTGGTCGAGGGCAAGGCCAGCATCATCGATGAGGTCCCGGCCGGCCGCACCTACAAGGACGGCTATTTACTGGTGCAGGCCGATGCCCGCACCATCGCCGACCGCAAGCGGCTGGCTTTCGGCGGCGCGATTTCGGTGGCGCTGGCCGTCACCGAGCGCGGCGAACTCGCCGCCGATCCGGAGTTCGACATGATCGGCATTCCGGAGCGCGATGCCGGCGGCGAATTGATGCAGGACGCGGTGCTGGAGGCGATCGAGTCGACCTGCGAGACCTTGCCGCGCAAGCGCCGCGGCGACCCGGATGCCCTGGCGGAGGCCGTGCGCCGCGCCGTGCGCTCCGCGGTGTCGCAGCGCTGGGGCAAGAAGCCCATGTGCCATGTCCATGTGCTCGTCGTATGATGGATTTGAAATGAGGAGAGGTAGGGGAGTTCAATGATCGGTCGTCTCAATCACGTCGCCATCGCCGTGCGCGACATCGCCAAGGCAGCCGCGGTCTATCGCGACACGCTTGGTGCCGATGTCACCGACAAGGTGCCGCAGCCGGACCACGGCGTGTTCACCGTGTTCATCAATCTGCCGAACACCAAGATCGAACTGCTCGAGCCGATGAGCGAGACATCGCCGATTGCCAAGTTCCTCGACAAGAATCCGGACGGCGGCATTCATCACGTCTGCTACGAGGTCGACGACATCATCGCGGCGCGCGACAAGCTGAAAGCGCAGGGCGCGCGCGTGCTCGGCGATGGCGAGCCGAAGATCGGCGCCCATGGCAAGCCGGTGCTGTTCCTGCATCCGAAGGATTTCTGCGGGACCCTGGTCGAGCTCGAGCAGGCTTGAGAAGAGCAAACCACTTCAGGGACCGGTCATGACCGTCACCACCATCATCGCGATCTACGTCCTCATCTGGTGGGTGACGTTCTTCGCCGTCCTGCCATTCGGCGTGCGCAGCCAGCATGAAAGCGGCGATTTCGTCGAAGGCACCGATCCCGGCGCGCCGGCAATCCATCGCGTCTGGATCAAGGCCTTCTATACGACGGTGATCTCGGCCGCGATCTTCGCCGCGATGTACTTTGCGTATGTCTACGACCTGCTGCCGCTTGAATTCCTCAAGCGCATCTCGCAGCCACCGGTGTCGTGAGGCGCGGCGCTTCGCTCTGTTGGAGCCGAACACAAAAAAAGAGCAGGGCCGCTTGCCCTGCTCGCTGATGTGTCGCTGTCTCTCAGCCCCGAACCTTTGCGGTTTTTTCATCGGGACGGCTGCGGTTTCCGCGCCGGAGACTTTCCTCCCAAGACTTGGACCGTTTGTCGGAACGCCGGTCTTGCTGCCGGTTATCCTTCGTTGCGGTGAAAGGAATGCTAGTCGAAGGAATCAAGTGTGTCACCAGCAATCGTTGCTGCACTGCGCCAATACGACCGTGCCCTCGAGGGTGAATGCCGTACCGGATCGTTCGATTGCAATGCGCACCACCCACTCGCCGCTTGATTGTATACGCAACGCATTGACGACCCAGGTTCCCTCCGCCGCAGGTTCGGCTTCGCGGGTTAGGGCGGGGACGTCGCTGGCCGCCGGTTCGAGGGTGAGCCGGACGCGATCGGCGGCAAACGGCCGGTAGTCCTCGTGCCAAATCTGGACTGTCGCCATGGTGGCGCCGGCGCGGCCGGGGTCGATGATGAGATCGGCCATGGCCTGCGATGTGTGGATGTGGACGTGGGCTGCCTCGCGATTGATCGCCGCCGCGGACATGTGCACATGCCCGGCCGGCGGTTGAGCGCCGAGGAGGCCGACGAGCAGGAGGATGCCGAGGCCAAAAACTATCTCGGCCAGTGCCGTTCCGGCCAGCGCGCTCAATGCGCCGCGCCGGGGCAACGCCGGCGTCAGGCGGAACCGGTTGACCGCCGCCAGCACTAGCATGGCGACGAACGCGGCGATTTTGACCGCCAACGCCCGGGCATAGGTCGTGGCGAAAGGATCGGCGGGCCAGCCGAGCAGGATGGCCGTGTTGACGATGCCGCTGGCGAGGAGGGCAGCCACGGCCATCAGGGCCAGCCTGCCGAAGCGCCGGGTAACGTCGGCCGCCAACGGACCCCGGGCCGGTTCCGCTCGGCTCCGCCACAACAGCCAGGCCAGCGCCGGGAGCGCGCCCACCCACACCCCGGCGCTGACGAGATGAACTACATCCGCAAACATGTGGATAAGTCCGGTCGCCCCAGTCCCGGCGCCGGCATGGCCGGTCAGGGCGATACTCCCGATCAGCGCCGTGGCAGCCCCCAGAGCCGGCCAGCCCGGGCCTTTCCACAGCACAAGCGCGCCGACAGCCAGCGCAAGGCCAAGCCGCAGGCAGGCGATCCGCCCGAAGCGTGTGTCCAGCGCCACCGCGGCGAGGCCGCCATCGTCGAACATCTCGGTAAGGGGGACGTCGAGGATGTTCGAGGCGATGAGGGCCAGCCACAGCGCGCCGGACACGCCGGCCGTGGCCAAGGCGGCCAGAGCCAGAGCGCGGAAGCCTTGCATCGGTGCCGGGCCGCCGGTCAGCTCGCGCCGCATCGCCGCGCGCGTCAGCAGCGCCAGCAACAGCGTGCCCATGGCCACCGTGCAGGCGGCAAAGTGCACGGTGCGGACGATGACCAGCGGATCGAGCAGCACGCGCGGCGCCTCGTTACGGCGCGACGGTGAAGCTGAAGGTGCCCTGCGTTCGATGTGTATCGACCGACAGGATCTTCCACGTCACCTTGTAGAGGCCGGGCGGCAACGGTTTCACCTTGATCTTGAGGTTGGCCTTGTTGTCCGCGGCGACCTCGGCCTTGCCGATCTGCATCGCCGTGCCCTTGGCGTCCTGCACCACGATCGAGGAGAACTTCGCTTCGACCGCTTCGGTGAACCACAGCGACACTTCCTTCGGCGCCGCCACGGTCGAGCCGATCGCCGGCTGCGCGTGATCGAGATGGCCGTGGGCCAGCACCGAAACCGGCGCCAGCGCGAGGGCGATCAGAAGCCCCTTGATGAACATGCGTTTCATGGTCAGTGCGCCCTCGGCGCGGCGGGCAGCAGCTTCAAGGCCGGCGCCGGCTCGCCATGCCCGCTGCCCGTCTTGGGCGTCGATGGCGTCTCGATCCAGCGATGCTCGCCCTTCTCGCAGGTCTGCACGACCGGAAAGTAGAGCGTCGTGTTCGGTGTCAGTTCGCCGGCGACGAAAGCCTGCATCGCGAACTCGTCGTAATAGGCATCGGGGATGTTGCCGCCCGACCAGGTGATTTCCTTGGGCCCCTGGGTCAGCTTGGCGCCGTGCAGGTAGCTGTAAGGCTTGGCGTAGTCACCGCGCTTCACCTCGAGCGTCCAGCCGGGCTTAACCATCGGTTTCACCGAGATGATGCCTTCGGGGATTTGTACCGACACCTTCACGGTCGCCGAACCGTCGCAGCCATGCGGCACGCTGAACACGGCCTTGTAGAACGAGCCGACCGGCACCTCTTTCCTTTCCAGCGTGATGTGAGCGGAGGCGGTGGTGGCGAAAGCGAGAGAGAGAACGGCAGCGAGCGCGCATGACGGCATGCGGCCGTGCCAACGAACGTTGGTCATTGGGAAGTCCTTGTTGTTGAGCGGATCACGAGGACGGCTTGCGGCCGCGCGGCGTCAGGCGCTCAACGGAGGACCCCTGGCGAGATTGGATGACCGGACGACGCCGGGCCGACGCGACGCTTCGGCCGGGTGCAGTTCGGCGATGAGCGTGCCGGGCGATAGCGCCGCGGCGAGGACCGCATCGGCGGCCATGGCTGGTGATGCCGTCGCGCCGCACAGCGTGCAGTGGTCGCAGGCTTTGCCGGGGGCGGCAGGCTGACCGTCGGGGGCCGTATCGGCCGTTGTGCCGGCCGTGCTGTGGCAGATGACGGTGAGGGGATCGAAGGCTGCGGCGGCTGGGACCGGCGCCAGCGCCGCCATCAGAATCGTGTTTAAGGCGATCGCATAGATCGCCGTAATTCCTACGATTTTCCGAAATACGGAGTGCATGATGGGTTCGCCAGCCTGCGGTATCCTTATCATCCCCGCGTAGCGGCCACTAGTCCGCATGGCGTCTCATGCCCAAGCCGCTTTCTCCATTCCGCATAACCCCGTGGTTAATCACAAGTTAACCGGCGGGTCGCTAGGCTCCCGCGAAACCGCGCCGAGGTTACGGGTGCCGGGTGCAATAACGGGGACGTGGCGGATGTGCGGATTTGCGGTCGCGATCGGTTGGGCCGATGCTGAACTCACCGTCGCGCGCCTGATCGACGGCATTCTGCATCGCGGCGACATCACCGATCCCCTGTTTACGCCGTTCCCGAACGTCGCGATGTGCACGCGGCGCCTGCGTATCGTCGATGCCGAGCACGGCATCCAGCCGCAGATCTCGTTCTTCGGCCGCCTGGCCGTTTCCTACAACGGCGAGATCTACAATCACGTCGAGCTGCGCCAAGAGTTGGAAGAAATGGGCGTCGGCTTCCGCACTCAGTCCGACACCGAAGTGCTGGCCAATGCGTTGCAGGTCTGGGGCCATCGCGCGCTCGAACGTCTCAACGGCATGTATGCCTTCGTCGCCGTCGATCTGGCGAGCGGCGAATTCCTGGCCGCGCGCGATCCGTTCGGCGTCAAGCCGCTCTATGTCATGCAGCAAGGCGCGAGTTTCCTGTTCTGCTCGGAGATGAAGCCGCTGCTCGACGTCGTGCCGGTCGGCGATGTGATGCTGCTGCCGCCCGGCTATGCCATGTCGAAGAAGGCAGTGGCGCGCTATCGCTCGCCGGTCTGGCCGCGCATCGATGTGCCGGTCGAAAGTTCGGCCCGGGTGCTCGACGATATCCTGCGCGGCGCCGTCGAGCGGCGGCTGCCGCCGGACCTGCCGGTCGCGACCTGGTTCTCGGGCGGCATCGATTCAACACTGGTCGCGCATTATGCGCGGCAGTCACGCCCGCAGGCGCCGGGCTATTTCGTCGGCGGACCGGATGCGCCGGACTATCGCTTCGCCGCTGCCTATGCCGAAAAGACCGGCTACGATCTGCGCCTCGTGCCCTTCGATACGCAGAGCCGTGAGGCTTTCGCCGCGATCGACGACGTCGTCATCGCCACCGAATCCTTCGAGCCGAACCTGATCCGCAGCGCGCTGGCATCGCTGGAAGCCAGCAAGGCGATGCACCGCGACGGCTTCCGCGTCGGCCTGTGCGGGGAGGGCGCCGACGAGTTGTTTGCGGGCTATGCCCCGCTCGAGATCGCCTTCCATGAAAGTCCGGCCGATGGCGCGCAGTGCCGCGACGAATGTCTGTCGCTGATGCACCGCGTCAGCCTGCAGCGCGTCGATCGCTGCTCGATGCGCCACTCGTTGGAGATGCGCGAACCGTTCCTCGATCCCGCCGTGGTCAACTATGCGCTCGGCTTGGCACCGGAGGCGCTGGTCCGCGCCGTCGATGGTCTGCCGACCGGCAAGATGCCGCTGCGCGAACTCTACGATCTCTATCCGGACCAGTTGCCGGCGGTCATCCGCGACCGCGCCAAGGTCGCCTTCGGCGAAGGCGCCGGGCTCGACCCGGGCCGGGACGGCTGGATGAGCCGCTTCGAGGACGTCTATTCGGACAACGATCTGCGCGACGGCCAGCAGGAATTCGCGGCCTTCAAGGTGCAGTCCAAGGAAGAGCTGCACTATCTGCGGCGGCTCGCCGCGGTGATCGACGTTGCCCGCGTGCCGCATTTGACCGACCGCGCCTGGATTTCCTTCCCGGTGGTCCAGCACCTCGAAAAGCTCAAGGCCTACGCGCATTTCAGCCTCTAGGCCCCGGCGGGGCCTTGTCTTTTCAGCGCCGATCCGCTTTCACTTTCCTCCCTGAATTCCCTCGAAAAGCCGGCTCCGACACCCATGCGCCTGTCCCGCTATTTCCTGCCCACGCTTCGCGAACCGCCCCGCGAGGCCGAGATCGTCTCGCACCGCCTGATGCTGCGCGCCGGCATGATGCGCCAGGAAGCGGCCGGCATTTATGCCTTCCTGCCGCTCGGCCTCCGTGTGTTGCGCAAGATCGAGCAGATCGTGCGCGAGGAGCAGGACCGCTCCGGCGCCATCGAGCTTTTGATGCCGACCATCCAGTCGGCCGAGCTGTGGCGCGAGAGCGGCCGCTACGACGCCTACGGCAAGGAGATGCTGCGTATCCAGGATCGCCACGAGCGCGAGATGCTCTACGGGCCGACCAATGAGGAAATGATCACGGAAATCTTCCGGGCCTCGGTGCGCTCGTACAAGGATCTGCCGAAGAACCTTTATCATATCCAGTGGAAGTTCCGCGACGAGGTGCGTCCGCGCTTCGGTCTGATGCGCGGCCGCGAATTCCTGATGAAGGACGCATACTCGTTCGACGTCGATGAAGCGGGCGCGCGGCATTCCTACAACAAGATGTTCGTCGCCTATCTGCGCACCTTCAAGCGTCTCGGCCTCACCTCGATTCCGATGCGGGCCGACACCGGTCCGATCGGCGGCAACCTGTCCCACGAGTTCATCGTGCTGGCCGACACCGGCGAGTCCCAGGTGTTCTGCCACAAGGACTATCTCGGCATGGCGGTGCCGGACGCGAACGTGAACTTCGACGACATCGCCGGCCTGCAGAAGACCGTCGATCAGTGGACCTCGCTCTATGCCGCGACCGAAGACATGCACGAAGCCGACAAGTTCGCCGCCGTGCCGGCTGCGGATCAGGTCTCGGCGCGCGGCATCGAGGTCGGCCACATCTTCTATTTCGGCACCAAATATTCGCTGCCGATGAAAGCCGTAGTCGCCACTGCAGACGGCAAGGAAGTGCCTGTCCACATGGGCTCTTACGGCATCGGCCCGTCGCGGCTGGTCGCGGCGATCATCGAGGCCTCGCATGATGACGCGGGCATCGTCTGGCCGGAACCGGTGGCACCGTTCAAGGTGGCGCTGCTCAACCTCAAGCAGGGCGATGCCGCGACGGACGGCGCCTGCGACCAGCTCTACAGCGAGCTCACCGCCAAGGGCGTCGATGTTCTCTACAACGACATCGACGAACGCGCCGGCGCCAAGTTCGCCAATGCCGATCTCATCGGCCTGCCGTGGCAGGTCATGGTCGGGCCGCGCGGGCTTGCCGAAGGCAAGGTCGAGATCAAGAACCGCAAGACCGGCGAGAAGGAGCAGATGTCGCCGGCCGCCGCGGTGGACCTGCTCGGCCGCTGACGGTTCCGGGGCGGGAACCCGGGGGACTGTCAACCTCCGCGAAGGCGGAGGATGCAGCGCTGGTTCAAAGGCCTCATAAGGGCTGGATCGTCCGCTTTCGCGGGCGATGACATTCATTGAAAAATTTTCGTGCGGCGTGTCGAATCCGGACGAGCCCGTTCGTCGTGGGGATAGAGAGGCCGACAGGCGGCCTCCGACAACCAGCGGAGAGACGACATGCGCGTGATGGTATTGGTCAAGGCGACCGAGGACTCCGAAAAGGGCCTGCCGCCCGCGAGCGAATTCGCCGACATGATGGAGGCGATGGGCAAATTCAATGAGGAACTGATCAAGGCCGGAGTCATGCTGGCCGGCGACGGGCTCAAGCCGTCGTCGCATGGCAAGCGAATCCATTTCGACGGGCCGAAGCGCACCGTGATCGACGGGCCGTTCGCCGAAACCCGCGAGTTGGTCGCCGGCTACTGGCTGTGGCAGGTCAAGGACATGGCCGAGGCGGTGGAGTGGGTGCGGCGCTGCCCCAATCCGATGCGGGGACCGAGTGATATCGAAATCCGGCCGCTCTATGAGATGAGTGATTTCGAGGATCTCGAGAAGCGCTAGCGGTCGTCTTGCCACGTCCCCCGCTTGTCACCTAAGCGAGGGGCGTGGCTGACACCGATATCCATCGCACGGTCGAGACCGTCTTCCGCATCGAGCAGGCGCGGCTGATCGCGGGCCTGACCCGCATGCTGCGCGACGTCGGCCTTGCCGAGGAACTGGCGCAGGACGCGCTGGTGAAGGCGCTTTCCGAATGGCCGAAGAGCGGCGTGCCGGACAATCCCGGGGCCTGGCTGATGGCGGCCGCGAAACGCCGCGCCATCGATCGCCTGCGCCGCGCCCGCGTGCAGGAGCGCAAGCACGCCGAGATCGGCCGTGACCTCGACGAAGGGCGGGACGATGCCGTCGAACAGATCGACGCCGCGCTCGACGACGACATCGGCGACGACCTGCTCAACCTGATCTTCATCGCCTGTCACCCGGTGCTGTCGCCGGAGGCGCGGGCGGCGCTGACCTTGCGCCTCATCGCCGGTCTGACTACCAAGGAGATCGCGCGTGCTTTCCTCACCACCGAGCCGACCGTCGCGCAGCGCATCACCCGCGCCAAGAAGACGCTCAAGGAGGCGGGCGCGGCCTATGAAATCCCGCGCGGCGAGGAGCGGGCCGTGCGGCTCGCCTCGGTGCTCGAGGTCGTCTACCTCATCTTCAACGAGGGTTACGCCGCCACCGCTGGCGACGACCTGATCCGCGCCGATCTGTGCGCCGAAGCCCAGCGCCTCGGCCGCATCCTGACCGGCATTGCGCCCAATGAGCCCGAGGCGTTTGGCCTTCTGGCGCTGATGGAGATCCAGGCCTCGCGGCTCAAGGCCCGCATCGGGCCCGACGGAGAGGCGGTCCCGCTGCCGGAGCAAGACCGGGCGCAGTGGGACTGGCTGCTGATCGGCCGCGGCCTCGACGCCCTCGAGCACGCCGAACACCTCGACGGCGCCGACGGACACTACGCTCTGCAGGCAGCCATTGCCGCCTGTCATGGCCGGGCGAGCCGTGCCGAGGACACCGATTGGGCCCGCATCGCCGGGCTCTACGACCGGCTCGCCGCCGTAACGCCGTCGCCTGTCATCCGTCTCAATGGTGCCGTTGCGCACAGCATGGCATACGGGCCGGAGGTGGGACTGGCGTTGTTGGCGCCGCTCGAGCGGGACGAGACGTTGCGCGGCTACCTTCCGCTCTATGCGGCCAGGGGCGATTTTCTCTTCCGTGCCGCCCGCTATGCCGAGGCCCGCGCCGCCTTCGAGCAGGCGGCAAAGCTGTCGCGCAACACAGCCGAGCGCAATTTCCTGCTCAAGCGCGCCGCCGCCTGCGGCCCGGCCGGCCCAATCACGTGCTAAATCACCCTCCGGAGCGTAGCAATTAAACCTGTGGTCCCGCTTGGCTTTTTCGCCCACGAAACCGCCCGAATCGTGTGAAAACCCAAACCAGATGGGGTTCTTCACCAATGCCTGAGCCGAGCGGCACGCGGCCTTTCTCCCAATACGAATGGATGCTGTCGCTGCGCTATCTGCGCGCGCGCCGCAAAGAGGGATTCATCTCGGTCATTGCCGGGTTCTCCTTCCTTGGCATCATGCTGGGCGTGGCCACCCTGATCATCGTCATGGCGGTGATGAATGGCTTTCGCGCCGAACTGCTCGACAAGATACTCGGCCTCAATGGCCATCTTCTGGTGCAGCCGTTGGAAAAGCCGCTGACCGACTGGGATGAGGTCGCGGCTCGCATTTCCAAGGCGCAGGGCGTCAGACTGGCCGCGCCGATCGTCGAGGGCCAGGCGCTGGCGTCCTCGCCGTTCAATGCCGGCGGCGTGCTGGTGCGCGGCATCCGCCTCAAGGACATGGAAGGTCTGCCGTCCATCGTCAACAACATCAAGCAGGGCTCGCTCGGCGGCTTCGACGAGGGGCAGGGCGTTGCCATCGGAAGACGGCTCGCCGACCAGCTGTCGCTGCGTGCCGGCGACAACATCACCTTGGTGGCGCCGCGCGGGGCGGTGACGCCGATGGGCACGACGCCACGCATCAAGGTCTACAAGATCGCCGCGGTGTTCGAGATCGGCATGTCGGAATACGACAGCGCCATGGTGTTCATGCCGCTGAAGGAGGCGCAGGCTTATTTCAACCGTGCCGGCGACGTCACCGCCATCGAGGTGTATACCGACAATCCGGACCGGGTCGACGTCTATCGCAAGGCGGTGCAGGACGCAGCGCAGCGGCCGATCTTCGTCATCGACTGGCGCCAGCGCAACGCCACCTTCTTCAACGCGCTGCAGGTCGAGCGCAACGTCATGTTCCTGATCCTGACGCTGATCGTGCTGGTGGCGGCGCTCAACATCGTCTCCGGCCTGATCATGCTGGTGAAGGACAAGGGCCAGGACATCGCCATCCTGCGCACCATGGGGGCGACGCAGGGCGCCATCATGCGCGTGTTCCTGATCACCGGCGCCGCAATCGGCGTAGTCGGAACTATTGTCGGCTTCCTGCTCGGCGTGGTGGTGTGCCTCAATATCGAGAGCATCCGCCGCTTCCTGTCATGGCTGACGAACACTGAATTGTTCTCGCCCGAGCTGTATTTCCTGTCGCATCTGCCGGCACGCATGGACAGCGGCGAGACCGTGGCCGTTGTGCTGATGGCGCTGATCCTGTCGCTGCTCGCTACGCTGTATCCGTCGTGGCGCGCCGCGCGTCTCGATCCGGTGGAGGCGCTGCGTTATGAGTGAGGTCATCGTCGAAACGCAGGTCGAGATTGAACGGCAGGATACGCAGGACGTCCCGATTCTGTTTCTGCATCAGGTCGAGCGCCACTACAGCCAGGGTGAGACGACGCTCGACATCCTGCGCGGCGCCGAACTGGCGCTGTGGCCGGGCCAATCGGTGGCCCTGGTGGCGCCCTCCGGCGCCGGCAAGTCGACGCTGCTGCATCTGGCCGGGCTGCTCGAGCATCCAGACCATGGCGACGTCTATATTGGCGGCAAGGCGACCGCGAACCTGCCGGACGCCGAACGCACCCGCATTCGCCGCACCGAGATCGGCTTCGTCTACCAGTCCCACCACCTGCTGCCGGAGTTCACGGCGCTGGAGAACGTGGTGCTGCCGCAGCTCATCCGCGGCCTCGGGCGTAGCGAGGCGAAGACCCGGGCGGCGGAACTGCTCGGCTATCTCGGGCTGAAGAACCGTCTAAACCACCGGCCGGCCGAATTGTCCGGCGGCGAGCAGCAGCGCGTGGCCATCGCCCGTGCGGTGGCCAATGCGCCGCGCATCCTGCTCGCCGACGAGCCGACCGGCAATCTCGACACCAAGACCGCCGAGCACGTCTTCGCCGCCTTCACCCAACTCGTGCGGGCTTCGGGCCTCGCCACCATCATTGCCACCCACAACATGGACATCGCGGCCCGCATGGACCGGCGGGTGACCATTCGTGACGGGTTGGTCATGGAGATGGACTGAAACGAAGAAACCACCCGTGAAGGGTGGTTTCGCTTGGGCGTTTGCGCTTTGAGCCGCGGTCTATTTGAGCTGGGTCGAGATCGACTGGAAGCTCGTATTCAGCTGGGTACCGATGGTGTTGACCATCGCGATGATCGCCACCGCAATGCCGGCGGCGATCAGGCCGTATTCGATGGCCGTAGCGCCACTCTCGTCTCTGGCGAAGGCCATGAGCTTGTTGAACATACGTATTTACTCCAGACAGTGCCAAAACCCGCCCTGTTCCACGGGTAAAAGGAGACTAGTGCGGCGGCTCTGAAAGCTGCGTTAATACGCGCGAAGAAATTTATGACACAATCTTGGCGAGTTCCCGGGCGGGAAATGATGGCGCTGGGACATGGAATTTTTTTGCCCTTGACGACGGAACAGAAAGTGAACTATGTTCCCTTTACGTTCTTGTGGAGGGTCACATGTTCAAGATCGTCGTTCAGGAAGCCGCTACGCTCGCCGCCCTGTCGCTGTTTGTCGGCATGGTTGCGATCTGGTCCCAGGTTATCGGGAATCTTTGACAGATCGGTCGCCTGCACCGGTCCCGAATGCGTGTCTCGCGTTTGCGTTCCAGTTGAGAGTTTCACGTTTAGCCAACGTGTCTGTTGCGTACCACCGCTGTCTGTAGCGTAGCCCGCGTCTAGTCATGTCCGGCCGGCGTTCCCCGACGCCTCAAGCCGGCATGACGGGTCGGTTCACGCGATAAAGCATTAAGGTTCCGGCTTTCCTTTCCGCCTGGGGATCGGGCGGAAGACAGCCGGTGCGCGTGGCGGCGGGAATGACCAGAGGGGTTGCCGGAAGCCCCCGTCGCCTCGATCGCCGTCCGAGTGGCGCCCTGTGTAAAATTGGCAGAACCGGCAGCGATGCGCCGGCGAGGGTGGACGAGGAGGCTGCCCGTCCCCACTGTGGGGACCCAAGGGAATCGCTTCAAAGCCGCCGAACGCACATCATGGCCGACCTCGCCGCCTCTTTGGATTTCGTGCATCTGCACGTGCACTCCGCCTATTCGCTGCTCGAGGGCGCGCTGCCAATCGGCAAGCTCGCGGATCTGGCCAAGGCCGACAAGCAGGCGGCGCTCGCGCTCACCGACACCGACAACATGTTCGGTGTGCTGGAATTCTCCGAGAAGATGGCAGGTTCCGGCATTCAGCCGATCGTTGGCTGCGCGCTGGCCATCGACTTTGGCGACACCGAGAACGGTCCGCGCGCCACGCTCGCCGCCAATGAGCGTCAGCGCCTCGTGCTGCTGGCGGCGAGCGAGGAGGGTTACCGCACCCTGATGCGGCTGAATTCGCGCGCTTTCATGGAGTCGCCGCCGAACGAGCCGCCGCGCGCGCGCATCGATTGGCTGGAAGAGGAGCGCGACGGCATTGCGCAAGGCATCATCGCCCTGACGGGCGGGCCCTCGGGCCCGCTCGACCGCGCCGTTGCCGCCGGGCAGAGCCAGGTCGCTGCGGCGCGTCTCGACCGGCTCGCCGCTCTGTTCGGCGACCGCCTTTACATCGAGCTGCAGCGCCACGGCACCACGGTCGAGCGCGGCGTCGAGAAGGTGCTGATCGATTTCGCCTATGAGCGCGGCATTCCGCTGGTCGCGACCAATGAACCGTTCTTCGCCTCCACCGGCGACTACGAATCCCACGATGCGCTGATCTGCATCGCCGAAGGCCGCTACGTCGCCGATGGCGAGCGCCGCCAGCTGACGCCCGAACACCGCTTTAAGACCCGCGCCGAAATGGTGGCGCAGTTCGCCGACCTGCCGGAGGCGATTGCCTCGACGGTGGAGATAGCCCAGCGCTGCGCCTTCCGGCCGAAGACGCGCAAGCCGATCCTGCCGCGCTTTGCCATGGGTACGGACGAGGCGACCGAACTGCGCCAGCAGGCCGAGGCCGGTCTCACGCGGCGCATCGAGACTGCCGGCATCGCCGAGGGCTTCACCGAAAAGGACTACCGGGACCGGCTCGACTTCGAGCTCAACGTCATCGAGAAGATGAAGTATCCCGGCTACTTCCTTATTGTGTCTGACTTTATCAAGTGGGCGAAGGATCACGGTATCCCGGTCGGCCCCGGCCGCGGTTCCGGCGCCGGCTCTCTGGTCGCCTATTCGCTGACCATCACCGACCTCGATCCGTTGCGCTTCGGCCTGCTGTTCGAGCGCTTCCTCAACCCGGAACGCGTGTCGATGCCGGACTTCGACATCGACTTCTGCCAGGACCGCCGCGAGGAAGTGATCCGCTATGTGCAGGAGCGCTACGGCCGCGACCAGGTGGCTCAGATCATCACCTTCGGCACCTTGCAGGCGCGGGGCGTGCTCCGCGACGTCGGCCGCGTTCTGCAAATGCCCTACGGTCATGTCGACCGGCTGTGCAAGCTGGTGCCGCAGAACCCGGCGGCGCCGATCAGCCTTGCCAAGGCCATCGAGGACGAACCTAAACTTCAAGCGGAAGCTGAGAGCGACCCGACCGTGGCGCGCGCCTTCGCCATCGCCAGGAAGCTTGAGGGCCTGACCCGCCACGCCTCGACCCATGCCGCCGGCATCGTTATCGGCGATCGGCCGCTCAACGAGCTGGTGCCGCTCTATCGCGACCCCAAGTCCGACATGCCGGTCACCCAGTTCAACATGAAATGGGTTGAACAGGCGGGGCTGGTGAAGTTCGACTTCCTCGGCCTCAAGACGCTGACCACGCTCAAGACAGCGGTGGAGCTGCTGAAATTGCGCGGCGTCGAGGTCGATCTCGGCGCCATCCCGCTTGACGATCAGAAGACCTATGAGCTTCTGGCCCGCGCCGAGGCCGTCGGCGTGTTTCAGTTGGAAAGTCAGGGCATGCGCCGGGCGCTGCTCGACATGAAGCCCGACCGCTTCGAGGACATCATCGCGCTGGTCGCGCTCTACCGGCCGGGCCCGATGGCCAATATCCCGACCTATTGCGCGCGCAAGCACGGCGACGAGGTCCCCGAATACATCCATCCGAAACTGGAGCCGGTGCTGAAGGAGACCTTCGGCGTCATCGTCTACCAGGAGCAGGTGATGCAGGCCGCGCAGTTGCTCGCCGGCTACTCGCTCGGCGACGCCGACCTTCTGCGCCGCGCCATGGGCAAGAAGATCCGCTCCGAAATGCAGAAGCAGGGCTCGATTTTCGTCGAGGGCTGCGCCAAGAACGATATTCCCAAGGCGCAGGCCGAGGCGATCTTCGAACTGCTCGAGCGCTTCGCCGACTACGGCTTCAACAAGTCGCACGCCGCCGCCTATGCGCTGGTCGCCTACCAGACCGCCTATATGAAGGCGAACTTCCCGGTCGAATTCCTCGCCGCGTCGATGACGCTCGACATGGGCAACACCGACAAGCTGTCGGAATTCCGCGCCGAGGCCGAACGCCTCGGCATCAAGGTCGAGCCGCCGTCAGTGAACCGTTCGGGCGTCGAGTTCGGCGTCGAGGGCAACACCATCATCTACGCACTGGCCGCGTTGAAAGGCGTTGGCCGCCAGGCAGTGGAATCGATCGTCGAGGCGAGGGGGCAGAAGCCGTTCGCCGATCTCGCCGACTTCGCCGCGCGCATCAATCCGCGCGCCGTCAACAAGCGCGTACTGGAAAGCCTCGCCGCCGCCGGCGCCTTCGACGAATTCGACAAGCACCGTGCCCGCGTCTTTGCCACGATGGACAAGGTCATGGGCATTGCCCAGCGTACCCACGAGACGCAGGCGGTCGGCCAGAACGATTTCTTCGGCGGCTCCGGCAAGGCCGAGCCGATCGCGATGCCGAATGTGGAGCCGTGGCTGCCGGCCGAGCGTCTCAAGCGCGAATACGAGGCCATCGGCTTCTTCCTGTCCGGCCATCCGCTCGACGATTACGCCGCGGTCTTGAAGAAGATGCGGGTGCAGAGCTGGGCCGAGTTCTCGCGTGCCGTCAAAGCCGGCGCCACCGCCGGCAAGGTCGCCGGCACCGTGGTGTCGCGGCAGGAACGGCGCACCAAGACCGGCAACAAAATGGGCATTTTCGGCCTGTCGGATGCCTCGGGCGCCTATGAGGCCGTGATCTTCTCCGAAGGGCTCGCCGAATATCGCGACCTGCTGGAACCCGGCAAGGCCGTGCTGATGGTGCTGTCGGCGGAAGTGCAGGGCGACGACGTGCGCGCCCGCATCCAGTCGGCCGAACCGCTCGACCAGGCCGCCGCCAATTTGCAGAAGGGTTTGCGCGTGTTCCTGCGCGAGGCGGCGCCGCTCGAAGGCGTCGCCAAGCGGCTCGAGCCGGCACCGCCGCGCGCCAGCGGCGCCGGCGAGGTCAGCATGATCCTTCTGCTGGCGCAGGGCCGCGAGGTCGAGATCAGGCTCGACGGGCGCTACAAGGTGTCGCCGCAGATCGCCGGCGCCATCAAGGCGGTGCCGGGCGTGATACAAGTCGAGGCGCTTTGACGGCGGGCATTCGCCGCTCATTCGATATGAGGTCAGGCCCTTGACGGCAATCAGCGCCTATCTCGACCGCCAGGTCGATCCCGCCACCGACCACGTGCTCGGCTCGCATAGCGCGCAGATCTCGCTGGTCGAATATGGCAGCTATGCCTGTCCCTATTGTCGCGCCGCCAATGATCGCATCATCGAGGTGCGCGAAAAACTCAGCGATCGCCTGTGCTACATCTTCCGCCACAAGCCGCTGGCCAACAACGATCTGGCGCTGCGCGCCGCCGAACTTGTCGAGCGCGGCGACCGCGACAAGTTCTGGGATGCGCACGTCCTCCTGATGACGCGGTCGGGTGAACTGACCGAGGACGACCTGCGCGCCGCCGCCGATCTGCTCGGAATTCCCCTCGAGGACAGGAACAGCGAGGTCGCGGAGAAGGCGGCCGCCCACGTGCAGCGCGACGTCGACAGTGCTCAGGAGAGCGGCGTGTTCGTGACGCCAACCTTCTTCATCAACAACCGCCGCTATGACGGGCCGTGGGACGAGAGCTCGTTCCTCGACGCGCTGCTCAACCGGCTCGGCCATCGCTTCCGCATTGCGGCGCTCGACTTCGCCGGCTGGGCGCCGTCGGCGGGCATCCTCTTGCTGCTGACGACCGTTCTGGCGGTGGCGCTCACCAATTCGATGGTCGGCGAAGCCTTCGAGCACTTCTGGCATATGCCGTTCGGCTTCTCGTTCGGCGACGACGTGTCCTTCAATCTGTCGCTGCTGCACTGGATCAATGACGGCCTGCTGACGATCTTCTTTCTTGTCGTCGGCCTCGAGATCAAACGCGAATTCACCGTCGGCCACCTGGCGAGCCCGCGGCTGGCGGCCTTGCCGATCGCCGCCGCCATCGGCGGCATGGTGGTGCCGGCCTTGCTCTATCTGCTCATCATTCCGGCCGGACCGTGGCTGCACGGCTGGGGCACGTCGATGGCGACCGATACGGCCTTTGCCGTCGCGCTCATCGCCATGATGGGCAGCCGCGTGCCGGTCGAACTGCGCATCTTCCTCACCGCGGCAGCGATCGTCGACGACATAGGCTCGATCGTCGTGGTCGCGGTCTTCTATACCGGCGCGCTTCACATGGCGTGGCTCGGCGCCGCGGCCATCGTGCTGATCGGTCTGGCGATGCTCAATCGCTGGCGCTTCTACAGCGTCACGCCTTATGCGCTGCTCGGCATCGTGTTGTGGGCGTTCATTCATGCCGGCGGCCTGCATGCGACGCTCGCCGGCGTGCTGCTGGCGCTGTTCATCCCGACGCGGCCGCCGGCGAACCTGAAGTCGCTGATCGTTCAGGCCAACACCATCATGGGGAACGAATACAAGCGCGCCGGCGAGGCGCTGCGCCACGGGCCGTCGACGGCGGCGTTGCGCGCGCTCGACGCCATCCACGACCGCCTTGAATCGCCGGCCGACCGGCTGCTGCGCCACGCCGGCGACCGCTCGAGCTACATCGTGTTGCCGCTGTTCGCCTTCGCCAATGCCGGCGTGGCGTTCTCGCTCGACGTCTTCCACGGCCACGCGCCGCTGATGCTGGCGATCGGCGCCGGCCTCCTGATCGGCAAGCCGCTCGGCATCGTCGCCGCCTCGGCGCTGGCGGTGGCGCTGCGCCTCGCGGTCAAGCCCGAGGAATATTCATGGCGGCAACTGGTGGGCGCCGGCGCGCTGGCCGGCATAGGCTTCACCATGTCGCTGTTCATCGCCGGGCAGGCCTTTCCGGTGGCGGCGGATTACGCCGCCGCCAAGATCGCTGTGTTCGGCGCCTCGGTGCTGTCGGCGATCGTCGGCGTTGCCATCCTGTGGAACGCCAAGGCGCCTGAAGAAAGCGCCTAGCCCGCCGCGCGCTGCCACACCGGGAATGGATCGGGCAGCTTGCGCCAGGCGACGATCTCCATGCCGGGCTTGCCGCGCACGAGACAGGCATCGAGCCGGGCGCGGATCGCGTCCTCATCCATGCCGGTGCCGATGAACACGATCTCCTGGCGGCGGTCGCCGTAGAGCGTGTTCCAGTTGCGCTTGAGCATCTTCTGCCAGTTCGGATCGCGCGGCCAGCGTGCCTCCGGCACCGCGGCCCACCAGAACCCTAGCGCCCCGGTGCGCACGATGGCGCCGGCCTGGCTGAGTTCGCCGAGCCATTCCGGCCGCGTCGCCAGCCAGAAATGGCCCTTGGCGCGGATCACGCCCGGCCACGGTTCGTTGAGAAACTGCTGGAATTTCGTCGGATCGAATGGGCGCCGCGCGCGATAGACGAAATTCTTGACGTCGTACTCTTCCGTCTCCGGCGTGTGATCGGCGAAGCCGTACAATTCCTTGGCCCAGACCGGGTGCTGCTCGGCCTTCTCGAAATCGAAGCGGCCGGTATCGAGCACGCGGTCGAACGGCACCTGCGCGAAATCGGTTTCGATGAGGTCGGCGTCGGGATTGAGCGAGCGGATGATCTGGCGCGCCGCCTGCACCTGCGCTTCAGTGGCGGCCTCGATCTTGTTGAGCACGACGACATCGGCGAACTCGATCTGATCGACCAGCAGATCGACCAAAGTGCGCTTGTCGTCATCACCGAGCGACTCGCCGCGGTCGCGCAGGAAGTCGCGTGACGAGTAGTCCTTCAGCAGGTTGGCCGCATCGACCACCGTCACCATGGTGTCGAGTCGCGCGATGTCGGACAGGCTGTCGCCGTTCTCGTCGCGGAAAGAGAAAGTGGCGGCGACGGGCAGGGGCTCGGCAATGCCGGTCGACTCGATCAGCAAATAATCGAAGCGGCCTTCTTCCGACAGCTTGCGTACTTCCTTGAGGAGATCCTCGCGCAAGGTGCAGCAGATGCAGCCATTGGTCATCTCGACCAGCGTTTCATTCGTCCGCGACAGGTTCGCACCGCCATCCCTGATCAGGTCGGCGTCGATGTTCACTTCGCTCATGTCGTTCACAATCACAGCGACCTTCAGGCCCTGCCGGTTGTTGAGCACGTGATTCATCAGCGTCGTTTTGCCGGCGCCGAGAAAGCCCGAAAGGACGGTGACGGGGAGTTTGCTCATGGGAGTCTTCTTTGGGGTTCATTGTGGGTGAGGCGAGCGCGGGCTCATTGCAGGTGGTCGTTGGATGGCGCGCCGGCGGTGAGGCAGGCGGCGAACATCGCGACGATGCGGGCGGCATGGGCCGGGCCGTAGGCGGCGACGAGCCGCGGCATGGCCTCGCTGATGAGCGTGGCGGCCAAGGCGTCGTCGGTAATGCCGCGGTGTTCCGCTTTGGCGATGGCCCTGCGCAGCAGGCTCTGCGCCTCGTCGAAACGGGCGGGCAGGCGCTCGGAGTCAAGAATGTCCGGGGTGGCGAGCATCTGGTCGCGGAGCTTGTGCATCGGGGTGTCCTGTTCTAGGCAATGTTATAACATAACATTGCTGAGTCAAGATCGAGACAGGGAGGCTCGACTTTAATTCCTACGGTGATTATTCCTATAAGCGTCCTGCTCCGGCCGGGGGCGCTGTCATGAGGCGTCGTTTCAGTGGGAGCAGGGCGCGGTGCCCGCGGGCTTGGGAAAAACGCATCCCAGGCGCTCGGGTGGCGACGGGGCTCCGCCCGGAGGCACTAAGACCTCCTGCAAGGAGCTTGCTGATGGTGAGCGCTACCTGTCGAAAGACAGATCAGCCGCCAGAAGCGCGGCCCGTCACTGTCAAGACACCGCGATGGAGCGCCGCGGGGCGCAGGCGTCCCTTCGCAAGGGATGCCTCGCACCCCAAAGGTGCGAACATCAAAGGGCGCCTCGCGGCGCTCCACCCCCTCGGCGTTTCCGAGGGGCGGAAGAGGAAGTCAGGCCACCCCGGGCCTTCAAGAACAGGGGCGATGACGCGCGTCTTTTCAGGGCCTTAGCGTCAGCCGACGCCTTGCCACCCGCGTTTCATGCCTATATAAGCCCGGCTCATCACTCACGCGGAGAGTTGGCCTCTCGCCCCGACAATGGGCGAAGAAGCCGTCCGGTGGCCCAATTTCCCTTTGAAAATCAAAGGCTAATTCAAGGGCTCACACACCCTCCGCGGCGGATCAACCGGAGAATATCTATGGCTCTTCCTGACTTCTCGATGCGTCAGCTTCTCGAGGCTGGCGTCCATTTCGGCCATCAGGCCCACCGCTGGAACCCGAAGATGGGTCAATACATCTTCGGCACCCGCAACAACATTCACATCGTCGACCTCGCCCAGACCGTGCCGCTGCTGCACACGGCGCTCAAGGCCGTGTCCGACACCGTCGCCAAGGGTGGCCGCATCCTGTTCGTCGGCACCAAACGCCAGGCGCAGGACGCCATCGCCGACGCCGCCAAGCGCTGCGCCCAGTACTACGTCAATTCGCGCTGGCTCGGCGGCACGCTGACCAACTGGAAGACGATTTCGGGTTCGATCCAGCGCCTGCGCAAGCTGGAAGAAATCCTCAATTCGGCGGATGCCGGCGGCTATACCAAGAAAGAGCGCCTGACGATGCAACGCGAGCGCGACAAGCTCGACCGCTCGCTCGGCGGCATCAAGGACATGGGCGGCGTGCCCGACCTGATTTTCGTGATCGACACCAACAAGGAAGACATCGCGATCAAGGAAGCGCGCCGGCTCAACATCCCGGTCGCCGCCATCGTCGACACCAACTGCGATCCGAACGGCATCACTTATGTCGTGCCGGGCAACGATGACGCCAGCCGCGCCTTGTCGCTGTATTGCGATCTGATCGCCAAGGCCGCCATCGACGGCATCGCGCGCGCCCAGGGCGAGCGCGGCGTCGATCTCGGCGCTTCGGAAAAGCCGGTCGCGGAAGCGATCCCGACCGCGCCGGCTACCGCCGACCTCGGCTTCGAACAGCTCCCGGGGCCGCGCGGCGTCGCCGACGACCTCAAGAAGCTGCCCGGCGTCTCGGGCGCGATCGAGAAGCAGCTCAACGATCTCGGCATCTTCCACTATTCGCAGATCGCCGAACTGTCACCGACCGCTGCGCATAATGTCGGCGAAGAAGTCGGCCTGCCGGGTCGCGTCGATGGCTGGATTGCCAAGGCGAAGACCATGCTCGCGGACGCCGAGTAACAAAATGATCGGCCGGCCCCCATATTGGGTGCCGGCACTTCGCTCTGAACGAAAGACGCCAGCGGCCAAGGTCCCGGACCTTGGCCGCCTTGGCGGATAAAGGATTTTACCGATGGCAAACATTACTGCACAGATGGTCAAGGAACTGCGCGAGTCGACCGGCGCCGGCATGATGGATTGCAAGGCTGCGCTGAACGAGACCGCCGGCGACATGGCGCAGGCCCAGGACTGGCTGCGCAAGAAGGGTCTGTCGAAGGCCGCCAAGAAGGCCGGCCGCGTCGCGGCCGAAGGTTTGATCGGCGTGAAGGTCAAGGGCACCAAGGCCGTGGTCGTCGAGGTCAACTCGGAAACTGACTTCGTCGCGCGCAACGACCTGTTCCAGGGACTCGTGCTGATGAGCGCGGATGTCGCGTTCGACGTCGGCACCGATGTCGAGAAGATCAAGGCGCAGAAGGTCGGCTCGATCACCGTCGCCGACGCCTTCAACGACACCATCGCCAAGATCGGCGAAAACATGACGTTGCGCCGCGCCGCTTCGCTTGAAGTGAGCAAGGGCGTGATCGGCTCCTATGTTCACACCGCGGTGTCCGAAGGCCTTGGCAAGATCGGCGTTATCGTCGGCCTTGAATCGCCGGGCAACACGGACGAACTCACCGCGCTCGGTCGCCAGCTCGCGATGCATGTCGCCTCGTCGAACCCGATCGCGCTCGACGCGTCGGGCGTGTCGGCCGATATCATCAAGCGCGAGAAGGATGTGCTCGCCGACAAGTTCCGTCAGCAGGGCAAGCCCGAGAACATGATCGAGAAGATCGTCGAGAACGGTTTGAAGACCTTCTACAAGGAGCAGACCTTCCTCGAGCAGCCCTTCATCTTCGACGACTCCGGCAAGAAGAGCGTCGCCCAGGCGGTGAAGGAAGCCGAAGGCAAGGTCGGCGGTCCGATCAAGATCACCGGCTTCGTGCGCTACGCCCTCGGCGAAGGCATCGAGAAACAGGAATCGGATTTCGCCGCCGAAGTGGCGGCGGCGGCCGGGACCAACTGAACAACAAAGCGGCGGTGCAAGTCACCGCCGCTTCCGTAATGAGGGGACCGCGGGCCGATGGCTGATCCCGTTTATAAACGCGTCGTCGTCAAACTGTCCGGCGAGGCGCTGTCCGCCGACAAGGGCTTCGGCATCGATCAGGCCATTGTCGAGCGCATCGCCGCCGATCTCGCCTCGACCGCGAAACTCGGCGTCGAGCTCGGCGTCGTCGTCGGCGGCGGCAATATCTTCCGCGGCGTCGAAGTGTCGAACCGCGGCGTGCCGCGCCCGGTCGGCGACACCATGGGCATGCTGGCCACCGTGATGAATTGCCTGGTGCTGGAAGCCGCCATCGAGCGTGCCGGCGTCGAGGCCCGCACGCTGTCGGCGCTCGCCATGACGGCGGTCTGCGAGACCTATAACCGCAAGCGCGCGATGAAGAATCTCGCCAAGGGCCGGGTCGTGCTGCTCGCCGCCGGGACCGGCAATCCGTTCTTCACCACCGACACCACCGCGGTGCTGCGCGCCGCGGAACTCGACTGCCAGGCGGTTCTGAAGGCCACCAATGTCGACGGCGTCTATACCGCCGATCCCAAGAAGGACCCGTCCGCGAAGCGCTACGACCGCGTCAGCCACCGGGAGGCCCTCGAAAAGGACCTCAAGGTGATGGATGGCACCGCCTTCGCGCTTGCCCGCGAGAACCGCTTGCCTATCATCGTTTTCTCGATGGCGGCCAAGGGGGCGGTCGAGGCCGTGCTGCGCGGCGAGGGGCGTTCGACGCTGGTCGGCTAGTCGAATCCGCCTGGACGAACTAAATCCGGCGTACCGCTCCGATGTGCGCACCGTGAAGGCCGCGCGCTCAGACCGAACGGCGGCCGCCTAAGAAAGCAGGGGAAGCGTCATGGCCAATGCCACTCATGACATGAACGAAATCAAGCGCCGCATGGCGGGAGCCGCCGCGTCGCTCAAGACCGAATTGTCGGGCCTGCGCACCGGCCGCGCCTCGACCCATCTGCTCGATCCGGTGATGGTCGATGCCTACGGCCAGAGCATGCCTCTCAATCAGTGCGCCAGCGTCACGGTGCCGGAGCCGCGGCTGATCGCGGTCAGCGTCTGGGACAAGTCGCTGGTCAAGGCGGTGGAGAAGGCGATCGTCGATTCCAATCTCGGCCTGTCGCCGGCAACCGAAGGCCAGACCATCCGTCTGCGCATTCCCGAACTGAACCAGGATCGCCGCAAGGAACTGGTGAAGCTCGCGCACAAATACGCCGAGACCGCGCGGGTCGCCGTGCGCCACGTGCGCCGCGACGCGCTCGACACGCTCAAGAAGCTCGAGAAGGATCACGGCAAGGACGAGATCGAGCGTTTCACGGCCGACATCCAGAAGGCGACCGATGCCGGCATCGCCGAAGTCGATCAGTTGCTCGCCGCGAAGGAAAAGGAAATCCTCACGGTTTGAGGTCGAGCCAGAGAATGTCCGACGCCGAGCATCAGCAGACGGCGGCCTCCACGGAAGTGCCGCACCACGTCGCCATCATCATGGATGGCAACGGGCGCTGGGCGTCGGCGCGCGGCATGCCGCGGGTCGAGGGACACCGCCGCGGCGTCGAGGCGGTGCGGCGCACAATCCGCGCCGCCGGCGAAATCGGCATCAAGGTCATCACCATCTTCTCCTTCAGCGCCGAGAACTGGTCGCGGCCGGCGAACGAAGTCGGCGAATTGATGGGGCTTTTGCGCCGCTTCATCCGCAACGATCTCGCCTCCTTGCACGAGAGCGGCGTGCGCGTGCGCATCATCGGCGAGCGCGAAGGGCTCGAGCCCGACATCGCGCGGCTGCTCACCGAAGCGGAAGAACTCACTCGCAACAACACGAACCTGACGTTGGTCGTCGCGTTCAACTACGGCGCCCGGCAGGAGATCGTGCGCGCAGCCAAACGCGCCGCGCAATTGGTTGTCGATGGCAAGCTCAAGCCGGAGGATATCACGCCGGACAGCTTTGCCGGCTTCCTCGACGCGCCCGACATTCCCGATCCCGACCTGATCATCCGCACCAGCGGCGAGCAGCGGCTGTCGAACTTCCTGTTGTGGCAGTCGGCCTACAGCGAACTCGTCTTCGTGCCGACCTACTGGCCGGACTTCGACCGCGCGGCGCTCGAAGCGGCGATCGACAGCTTCCGCCAGCGCGAGCGCCGTTTCGGCGGTCTCGTCGCCAGGACCGCATCGTGATGACGGCGCCGCCGGCGGACGAAACCGTGCGCAAGCCCAGCAATCTTATGCTCCGCGTCGTCTCAGCCGCCGTCATGGCGCCGGTTGCCATTCTCGTCGCGTATCTGGGCGGCTGGATATTCGCAGGCTTCTGGGTGCTCGCGTCGCTTGCGGTGCTGTGGGAGTGGATCGGCCTCGTCGCAGGCCGCGATCACCGGCTGATGCTGGCGTCCTGCGGCGGCGCGATCGTGCTTGCTGCGGTGCTGGCCTGGACCGACCATCCGGTGGCTGCGGTGCTGCTGATGGCGCTCGGCGCGCTGGCGGCGTCTATCTTCGTGCCGCGCGCGCAGCGCCCGTGGATCGCCGCCGGCATAGGCTATGCCGGCAGCATGATGCTGGCGCCGATCGTGTTGCGCGGCGAGGACTTCCTCGGCTTTATCGCCATCGTTCTGTTGTTCGCCATCGTCTGGACCACCGACGTGCTGGCTTACTTCACCGGCCGCGCCATCGGCGGGCCGAAACTGATGCCGGCGGTCAGCCCGAAGAAGACATGGTCGGGCGCCATCGGCGGCACCGTCGGAGCGATTGCCGCGGCATGCGCGGTCGCTGCGTTGTTCGGCGGGCTCAATCTCGCGGCCATTGCCGTTGTCGCGCTCGTCCTGTCGATTGTGTCGCAGGCCGGCGATCTTCTTGAATCGCAGATCAAGCGCCACTTCAACGCCAAGGACGCCAGTCAGCTTATTCCCGGCCATGGCGGCGTCATGGATCGCCTTGACGGCTTCTGGGCCGCGGTGATCGTGGCGGTTGCCATCGGTTTGTGGCGTGGTGGTTTCGAGGAGCCGGCGCGCGGCCTCTTGATATGGTGAGCGGCATGAGTATCGGCGGGCTCGCAGCGACCAGGCTCTCGTCGTCGCAGCCGCAAACGAAGATGCGGAGCGTCAGCATTCTCGGCGCGACCGGCTCGATCGGATCGAGCACGGTCGATCTCATCAAGCGCTCGCCGGAACGCTTCCGCGTCGAGGCGGTAACCGCGAACAGCAACGCCGCCGCGCTGGCGAAGATCGCGCGCGACACCGGTGCCCGCGTTGCCGTGCTTGCGAATGAGGCCGGCTATGCCGAACTCAAATCGGCGCTCGCCGGCAGCGGCATCGAAACCGCCGCGGGCGCGGCGGGTCTGATCGAGGCCGCGCAGCGCCCGGCCGATTGGGTGATGGCGGCGATCGCCGGCGCGGTCGGCTTGAAGCCGACTCTGGCGGCAATCGAGCGCGGCGCGACCGTGGCCCTCGCCAACAAGGAATGCCTTGTTTGCGCCGGTTCGCTGTTCATGCGGCGCGCCAGGGCATCGGGTGCGGCTGTGCTGCCGGTCGACAGCGAGCACAACGCGGTGTTTCAGGCACTTGGCGCCGGCCGCCGCGAGGACGTCTCACGTGTGATCCTCACCGCTTCGGGCGGGCCCTTCCGCACCTGGACGCTGGACCAGATCAGCGCGGCGACCCCGGAGCAGGCGCTCAAGCATCCGAACTGGTCCATGGGGCCCAAGGTCACGATCGACTCCGCGACGCTGATGAACAAGGGCCTCGAAGTGATCGAGGCCCATCACCTGTTCGCTCTAAAGCCTGACGAGATCGAGGTGCTGGTGCATCCGCAGTCCGTGGTGCATGGGCTGGTCGAGTTCCGCGACGGCTCGGTGGTGGCCCAGCTCGGGCCGGCCGACATGCGGGTGCCCATTGCCCATTGCCTGGCCTACCCCGAGCGACTCGACGGCCCGGTTCCGCGGCTGGATCTGGCGGGTTTGCGCGAACTCACCTTCGAGAATCCCGATCTGGTCCGTTTTCCGGCGCTCGGGCTGGCCCGGCAGGCCATGGTCACGGGCGGAGCGGCACCGACCGTACTCAATGCGGCCGACGAGGTGGCGGTCGCCGAATTCATGGCCGGCCGCCTGAGTTTCCCGGGCATCGCCGGGCTGGTCGAGGCGACGCTCGAAGCCGCAGCCAAGCGTGGGCTTCTGGCCGATCCGGTTTCTGTTGAGGCCGCGCTCGCCGTTGACCATACCGCGAGAGGACTGGCCCGCGAACTCTTGCTCAATAATGCCGTAAAGGCATTCTAGTCATCTTTCGGACATAGTGTGGGCCGTCAGGGCCGGGACGAGGATTTCAGATGAGCGTTTTCGAGCAATTGGGCGCCTTCGGTGGCGGGGCGGCCGGTTACATCGTTCCATTCCTGTTCGTCCTGACCATCGTCGTGTTTTTCCATGAGCTGGGCCACTTCCTGGTCGCGCGCTGGTGCGGCGTGAAGGTCACGGCGTTCTCGATCGGTTTCGGTCCCGAGATCGTCGGCTTCAACGACCGCTACGGCACCCGCTGGAAGCTGTCGGCCATCCCGCTTGGCGGCTATGTGAAATTCCTCGGTGACGACAACGCCGCGAGCGTGCCCGACCATGAGGCCGCCAAGACCATGTCGGAGGAGGAACGCAGGGTCTCCTTCGTCCACAAGCCGGTTGGCCCGCGCGCTGCTGTTGTGGCTGCCGGTCCCATCGCCAATTTCATCCTCGCCATTCTGATTTTTGCCGGCGTCTTCATGGTCGCGGGCAAGCAAACCACCACCGCGCGCGTCGACACGATCCAGGAAAACAGCGCGGCGCAGGCCGCCGGGTTCAAGCCGGGCGACCTGGTGCTGTCGATCAACGGCAACAAGATCGGCAGCTTCGCCGACATGCAGCGTATCGTCAGCATCAGCGCCGGCGAGAAGCTCGAGGTCGAGATCGACCGCGGCGGCGAGAAGGTGCTGCTCACCGCCGTGCCGCAGATGCGCGAGGTGAAGGACAATTTCGGCAACGTCCACCGCCTCGGCGTCCTCGGCATCAGCCGGTCGATGGCCCCTGGGGATATCCGGACCGAGACCATGGGACCTGTCGCCGCACTGGCGGCCGGCGCCCAGGAAACCTGGTTCGTGGTCGACCGAACCCTGTCCTACATCGGCGGCATTTTCGCCGGCCGGGAAAGCGCGGACCAGCTCGGCGGTCCGATCCGCATCGCCCAGGTGTCCGGGCAGGTGGCGACCGCCGGTTTTGTGGCGCTCCTGCACCTGACGGCGGTTCTGTCGGTGTCCATTGGCCTACTCAACCTGTTCCCGATCCCCCTGCTGGATGGTGGCCACCTTTTGTTCTACGCCGTCGAAGCCGTCCGCGGACGTCCGCTGTCGGAACGCGCGCAGGAAGTGGGGTTCAGAATCGGGTTGGCGATCGTCTTGATGTTGATGATTTTTGCAACCTTTAATGACATCCTCCACTTGGCGACGTCATAATCGTTGCCGAGCGGCAACTTGATGAGGGGAAAGGGAAAGTCCCGCTGGCAGTTTCGTTTGCAGCGCGCTCAAAACGCTGTACAACGCTACCCGACGACGGGCCAAAAAGAGTCGGTCGGGGCCAGGTGCGGTATCGACCGCAGGGACTAAAAAAGGGCGCGTTGCGCATGGGACTTAGTGTGCGGGTTGTTCGGGGACTGACCCTCTCTCTGGTCTTCCTCGGTGGTATCCTTGTTGGTACCGCCGGTGTGACTATTTCCGCGTCCACGCCCGTCATGGCCCAGTCGGCGAGTTCGATCGTCGTGCAGGGTAACCGCCGCGTCGAAGCCGAAACCATCCGTTCCTATTTCCGCGCCGGCCCGGGCGGCCGCCTGGGCGCCGTCGAGATCGACGAGGGCCTGAAAGCGCTTTACGCCACCGGTCTGTTCGAAGACGTCCGCACCAGCAATGCCGGCGGCCGTCTGGTCGTGACCGTGGTCGAGAACCCGGTGATCAACCAGGTCGCCTTCGAGGGCAACAAGAAGGCCAAGGACGACCAGCTCAAGCTGGAGGTGCAGTCGAAGGCGCGCGGCACCTTGTCGAAGCCGACGGTGCAGTCAGACGTACAGCGCATCATCGAAATCTACCAGCGCAGCGGCCGCTTCGATGTCACCGTCACGCCGAAGATCATCGAACTGCCGAACAATCGCGTGAACCTGGTCTTCGAGATCAAGGAAGGCGAAAAGACCGGCGTAAAGGAAATCCGTTTTGTCGGCGCCAAGGCGTTCTCGCGCAGCCGCCTGAAGGACGTCATCAAGACCGCGGAAAGCAATTTCCTGAGCTTCCTGCAGACGACCGACATCTACGATCCGGATCGCGTCGAGGCCGACCGCGACCTGCTGCGCCGCTTCTATCTCAAGTACGGCTATGCCGACGTGCGCATCGTCTCGGCCGTCGGCGAATACGATCCCTCCAAGAAGGGCTTCGTCATCACCTTCACGATCGACGAAGGCCCGCAGTATCGCGTCGGCACGGTCGAGGTGATTTCCAACGTTCGCGCCCTCGACACCGCCGATCTGCGCGGCAAGGTCAAGCTGTCGTCGGGCAGCATCTACAACGCGGACATGGTCGAGAAGAGCGTCGAAGCGATGGCGATCGAGGCGGCCAAGCGCGGCTACGCCTTCGCCAACGTGCGCCCGCGCGGCGAGCGCAAGACCGAGACTCGTACCATCAATATTGCCTTCGTCGTCGAGGAAGGGACGCGCGCCTATATCGAGCGCATCAACATTCGCGGCAACATTCGTACCCGCGATTACGTAATCCGCCGCGAGTTCGATATCTCGGAAGGCGACGCCTATAACCGCGCGCTGATCGATCGCGCCGAACGGCGCCTCAAGAACCTCAACTTCTTCAAGACGGTGAAAATCACCAACGAGCCGGGCTCGGCGCCCGATCGCGTCGTGGTCAACGTCAATGTCGAGGAAACCTCGACCGGCGAATTCTCCGTCGCGGGCGGCTACTCGACCGCCGACGGCTTCATCGCGGAAGCCAGCGTTGCCGATCGCAACCTGATGGGCCGTGGCCAGTACGCCAAGGCTGCCGTGACCTGGGGCCAGCGCACCCGCGGCGTGGAGTTGAACTTCGTCGAGCCTTACCTCATGGGCTACCGCATGGCCGGCGGCATCGATCTGTTCGCGCGCAAGAACGACGCGTCGAACTCGATTTCGTATGACGTCACCACCTACGGCACCAACCTGCGTCTCGGCTTCGCCCTGACCGAGGAACTGTCGTTCGCGCCGCGTTACTCGATCTACCGTCAGGAGATCACGCTCCCGGCCCAGTACAATAACTGTCAAACGACTCCCACCGGCGCGTCGATGTTCGCTAACGGAACGCCGGCTGGCTATACGACCCACGCGTTCCCGGTCGTGCCCGGCGACGAATGTTATTCGGACGGCGAAGCTTCGCTGGCGGTTCGCAAGGAGCTCGCCAACGGCCCGGTGAACGTGTCGATGGTTGGTTTCACCACCGCCTACAACACGCTCGACAACAACAAGAACCCGACGTCCGGTCTCTACGCCGAACTCAAGCAGGACTTCGCCGGCGTCGGCGGCGACGTGAACTTCATCCGCACCACCGCCGAAGCGCGCACCTACTACGAAGTGGTGCCGGATGTGGTCGGTGTGCTCAAAGTGCAGGGCGGCAATATTGCGGGCTGGGGCGGCAAGGACCTGCGCATGCTGGATCACTTCCAGATGGGCCCGAACATTGTGCGCGGCTTTGCCACCAACGGCCTCGGCCCACGCGACCTGACGTCGAACACCAACAACGACTCGCT
>Ga0180223_1000755_pt1 | contig 34080 bp, 36 predicted proteins | sample eDN5th30CKraftOP_FD_151337 | JGI IMG/M metagenome (GOLD analysis project Ga0180223, IMG submission 151337) | Enriched Organic Plus compost microbial communities from Emeryville, California, USA - eDNA 5th pass 30_C Kraft OP (version 2) (version 2) ... | reverse complement strand
CGGCCACTCTCTCGGTCGCGCTGCACCACATTGCGCTCAATTTCCTGCTGCCGAACCTGATCTATCCGGGCGGGTCGAACTTCTTCCGGCTTGCGCTGCACGCCGTGATCCTGCTGGTCGAGGCCGGCGCCCTGATGTGGCTGGCCATGACGGTGCAGGGCATGTTCGACGCCATCGTCGCCGCCGGACAGCGCGCCGAGGAAAGCCTTCGCGCGGCCGAAGAGAGCCGGCAGGAAGCGGAAGCCGCCGTGGCGCGCGCCGAGGAAGCGCACCGGCTCTACGAGGAAAACCAGCAGCGTTCGGCCGAAGAGCGCAGCCAGGCCGAAGAAGCGCAGCGCGGCGTCCTCGCCGACGTCACCGAAACGGTGAAGCGCAATGCCGAGATCGCCGCGCGGGCGGACAAGGTCACGGCGGAGACCTTCTCGGTCGCCGAGAAGGGCGGGCAGGTTGCCTCCCAGGCCGTCGACGCGATGTCGCGTATCCAGGATGCCTCCGGCAAGATTTCCGACATCATCGCGGTGATCGACGAGATCGCGCGACAGACCAATCTGCTGGCGCTCAATGCGGCCGTCGAAGCGGCGCGCGCCGGCGAAGCGGGCCGTGGCTTCGCGGTGGTCGCGACCGAGGTGCGCGATCTCGCCCAGCGCTCGTCCGGCGCCGCCAAGGACATCAAGGAACTGATCACCAACAGTTCGGCGCAGGTCGAGGCCGGCGTGTCGCTGGTCAACAGCGCCGGCGCATCGCTGACGGAGATCGTCAAGTCGATCGAGCAGGTGACCGGCATCGTCTCGGAGATCGCCTCGGCCAGCGGCTCGCAGGCCGAGAGCCTCGATCAGCTCATCTCGACCGATACCGGGCGGCCCAATCGTCGCGCGGCGTAGCGCCGTCCGCGGTCTGGGTACTGGTCGGACGCGGCAAGCGGCCCGTCTTGGGGCAGGGGGCGCGGCTTCTCGAGGCTACGGAATGGGGATGGTGCTGCCGGAGTGGATTGAACACTCGACCTCGTCATTACCAATGACGTGCTCTACCACTGAGCTACGGCAGCTGAAGGGACGCTCAGGGCCGAAGGCCCGGTTCGCGAACGCGGCGGAAACTGCCACAGGCGCCCCTTTAAACGCAAGGCAACTTGGCCGCAAGGCCTGAAGATAACGTGAACTTGCGAAAGTCGAGCCGGGCCCGATACATACCCATCCATGACCGGCTCTGACGACGCGCCGAAATCGCCCAAGAACGCCCGGAATGCCGCCCGCGAGGCGCGGCTGGCGGCCGCCTTGCGCGAAAACCTCAAGCGCCGCAAGGCGCAGGAACGGGCCAAAAGCCAGACGGGGACCGGCAGAGACAGGGACACCGAGTCGGGCGAGCCCGGTTAGGGAACCCGAACCGGACTTTCGCCTTAATGCCGGGCGATGAGGCACCGGGGCGGTAACCCTCGGCCAAATTTGGCTTTGCCGGGGTCGGGCGGCCGGTCTAGACCGCTCCTATATCCAGCCGCACATTCTTTTTGGCTTTTGCCGGGGGCCTGCGGGCCGGGGGACGACGATGGACCGAATTCGTATTGTCGGCGGCGAGAAGCTCAACGGCACCATTCCGATTTCCGGCGCCAAGAACGCCACTTTGCCGCTGATGATCGCCAGCCTGCTGACCGAGGACAAGCTGGTCCTCGAGAACGTGCCGCGGCTCGCCGACGTCATCCAGCTCCAGCGCATCCTCGGCAATCACGGCGTCGACGTCATGATCGCCGGCAAGCGCGCCGGCGCCGACGCCAATGCCGGGCGCACCATCGAGCTCTCCGCCGCGACCATCGCCGACACCACCGCGCCTTACGAACTGGTGTCGACCATGCGCGCCAGTTTCTGGGTCATCGCGCCGCTGGTGGCGCGCATGGGCATCGCCAAGGTGTCGATGCCGGGCGGCTGTGCCATCGGCACGCGGCCGGTCGACCTGCTGATCATGGCGCTGGAGAAACTCGGCGCCGAGATCGAGATCGAAGGCGGCTATGTCATTGCCCGTGCGCCGAACGGTCTGCGTGGCGGTGAGATCAATTTTCCCAAGGTAACGGTGAGCGGCACCCATACCGCGCTGATGGCGGCGGTGCTCGCCCGCGGCACGACCGTGATCGACAATGCCGCGCGCGAACCCGAGATCGGCGACGTCGCCGACTGCCTCAACAAGATGGGCGCCAAGGTGTCGGGCATCGGCACCTCGCGGCTCGTCGTCGAGGGCGTCGCCAGGCTCAACGGCGCGCGGCATCAGGTGCTGCCGGACCGCATCGAGACCGGCACCTATGCCATGGCGGTCGCCATGACCGGCGGGGACGTGCTTTTGCAAAATGCGCGGCCCGAACTGCTGCAGGCGGCGCTCGACGTCATCGCCCAGGCCGGCGCCACCGTGACGACGACGAACGAAGGCATCCGCATCACCCGCAACGGCGCCGGCATCAAGCCGGTGGACGTCACGACCGCGCCGTTCCCCGGCTTCCCGACCGATCTGCAGGCGCAGCTGATGGCGCTGATGACGCGCGCCGAAGGCACCTCGCACATCACCGAAACCATTTTCGAGAACCGCTTCATGCATGTGCAGGAGCTGGCGCGTCTCGGCGCCCGCATCCAGCTTGACGGCATGCGGGCGACCATCGAGGGCGTCAAGAAGCTGAAGGGCGCGCCGGTGATGGCGACCGATCTGCGTGCTTCGGTGTCGCTGGTGATCGCCGCGCTGGCCGCCGAAGGCGAGACCATCGTCAACCGCGTCTATCACCTCGATCGCGGCTTCGAAAAGCTCGAGGAAAAGCTGGGGCGCTGCGGCGCCAAGATCGAGCGCATCAGCGGCTAGCGGCGTCTTGCGGCCCGCCCGGGCGCTGCCTAGCTTGTCGGCAACGGGAGCGACCGCCATGGACCGGGTAGCCGAACCACTGAAATTCGCCGTCCTCGACGAGGAGGACCTCGAAGTCGTCTCGACCCACCTGCAGGACGCGGTGATCAAGGTCGCCGACGTGATCTGGCAGCCGCAGGCGCACCGCCTGGTGCTCGGGGTCAATCGCTTCGACTGGGAGCAGGCGGTCGCCGACAAGCCGCAGATTTGCCGCCGCCGCTCGGCCCTGCGCTTCGAGCGGGTGCAGGCCTTCAAGTGCCGCGGCGTCGATCCGGCCGGCAAGGACGGCGTCCTCAACCTGCTGGCGGTCGAATTCAAGGAAACCGAGGCGCCGTCCGGCACCGTGACGCTGATCTTCTCCGGCGACGCGGCGCTCCGGCTCGAGGTCGAATGCCTGGAGGCCGAGCTGGTCGATCTCGGCCCGGTCTGGAACTGCACCGGCCGTCCGGTCCATGCCGTCGAGGCCAAGGACTAGGCTCGGCCGCAGGCCCGGTTGACGGATCGTCGGCTGCGCGCCATTGACCATGGGCCTTTACTGAAAGCCTCGCCTTCCGGCCGGATTGACCCATGCCCCTGCGCCTCGACGCCCGCGATGCCGATTTCAACGAGCGTTTCCGCGTCTTCCTCGGCGCCAAGCGCGAGGCCGCGGCCGATGTCGAGGCTGCCGTGCGCGCCATCATCGCCGACGTGCAGACGCGCGGCGACCAGGCGCTGATCGAGCTCACCCGGAAATTCGACCGCGTCGATCTGTCGACGACGGGCAATAATTCTGGTTTGCGCGTGTCCGCGGCCGATATCGATGCCGCTCTGGCCGCCTGCGACAAGGACGCGCTCGATGCCTTGAAGCTCGCGCGCGACCGCATCGAGGCCTATCACCTGCGCCAGAAGCCGAAGGACGACCGCTTCACGGATGCGCTGGGCGTCGAACTCGGCACGCGCTGGACCGCCATCGAAGCCGCCGGCCTTTACGTGCCGGGCGGCACCGCCGCCTATCCCTCGTCGGTGCTGATGAATGCCGTGCCGGCCAAGGTCGCCGGCTGCGAGCGCCTCGTGATGGTGGTGCCGGCGCCGGACGGCAAATTGTCGCCTTTGGTGCTGGCCGCGGCGAAGATCGCCGGCGTGGATGAAATCTATCGCATCGGCGGCGCGCAGGCGGTGGCCGCGCTCGCCTACGGTACCGAGACCATCAAGCCGGTGTCGAAGATCGTCGGCCCGGGCAACGCCTATGTCGCCGCCGCCAAGCGCGTCGTATTCGGCCAGGTCGGCATCGACATGATCGCGGGCCCGTCCGAAGTGCTGATCATCGCGGACAAGACGGGCAACCCGGACTGGATCGCCGCCGACCTGCTGGCGCAGGCCGAGCATGACGTCAGCGCGCAGTCGATCCTGATCACCGACGATGCTTCGCTTGCGACTGCCGTTGAGAAGGCAGTCGAGTCGCAACTCAAGACCTTGCCGCGTGCTTCGACCGCCAGCCAGTCGTGGCGCGACTTCGGCGCCATCATCATGGTGGGCAAGCTCGACGACGCGATAGCGCTGGTCGACCGGCTCGCGCCCGAGCATCTCGAGATCGCCGCGGAAGACCCCGAGCGCTTCGTGGCGCGCATCCGCAATGCCGGCGCCATCTTCATCGGCGCGCATACGCCGGAAGCCATCGGCGATTATGTCGCCGGCTCCAATCACGTCCTGCCGACGGCGCGCTCGGCGCGCTTCTCGTCGGGCCTCGGCGTGCTCGATTTCATGAAGCGCACGTCGCTCCTGAAGTGCGGACCGGAGCAGTTGCGCGCGCTTGGCCCCGCCGCCATCGCGCTCGGCAAGGCGGAAGGGCTGGACGCGCATGCGCGCTCGGTCGCGATCAGACTAAACCTGCCCGGGGCCTGACATGACCGACAAGAAGAAGCCCGTGATGAAGCAGCGCCTGGTCGGCGTCACGCTGGACGAGGCTTCGATCGGCCGCTCCAACCCGGATGTCGAGCACGAGCGCGCGGTCGCCATCTACGATCTGCTCGAACTCAATAATTTCGCGCCCGTCGGTCACGACGGCGGGCCCTATACGCTGAACCTGAGCATCAACGACAACCGCCTGGTCTTCGACATCCGTCACGAGGACGGCACGCCCGTGGTCGCGCATCTGTTCTCGCTGTCGCCTTTGCGCCGGATCGTGAAGGACTACTACATGATCTGCGACAGCTATTATCAGGCGATCCGCACCGCGACGCCCGACAAGATCGAGGCGATCGACATGGGCCGCCGCGGCATTCACAACGAAGGCTCCCGCATCCTGATGGAGCGGCTCAAGGACAAGGTGTCGGTGGACATGGACACCGCGCGCCGCCTGTTCACGCTGATCTGCGTCTTGCACTGGAAGGGGTGACGCGGATGCGTTGCGCCCGAGTCCATAGCGCTGTCATTCCGGGGCGCACCAAAGGTGCGAGCCCGGAATCCAGCCGCGTACGCGGTGAAGCTCGCTGGATTCCGGGTCCGCGCGTTTCACGCGCGTCCCGGAATGACGGGTAATGGCGCCCTCGCGGCCGCAGGCAGTCTTGTTCTCATGCGGTTATAACGCCGTGCGCTCGCCGATGGCCGAGGGTTTGTTCAAGCAACTCTACGGCAAGACGGTCTATGTCCAGTCGGCCGGTGTGCAGAAAGGCGACCTCGATCCCTTTGCTGTCGCGGTGATGGACGAAATTGGTATCGACATCTCGCGGCACAAGCCCATCGACTTCGAGGAACTGGAAGACCTCGAGGGTCTGAACTTCGATCTTATCGTCACTCTCTCGCCGCCGGCGCATCACAAGGCGCTCGACCTGACGCGCACCGCGGCCGTCAATGTCGAATACTGGCCGACCGTCGATCCGACCGGCATCGAGGGTTCGCGCGAGCAGAAGCTCGACGCCTATCGCGCCGTGCGCGATCAGCTGATGGCGCAGATCAGGAAGCGCTTCGGCGCGGCCGGGCAAGGGAATGAGTAGGCTTGCTTATCCCTCCCTCGAAGGGGGAGGGTGGCTCCGCGCGGCAGCGCGGAGACGGGTGGGGTTGCGTTGAAGTTTTCTCCCCACCCGGCTCGCTAACGCTCGCCACCCTCCCCGAAGGGGGGAGGGATAAGCAAGCCCTCGTTTGCACTCCCCCCGGCCATCCGCTAGTTTCCGCGGCCATTCGAACGATTTGTTCATTCCCCTGACGGTATCTCTAACCCCATGATCGGCCGTCCGAAATTCGTCCTCGCGTCCGGCTCGCCGCGCCGCCTGGCGCTCATCAACCAGGCCGGCATCGAGCCCGATGCGCTCAAGCCCTCCGACGTCGACGAGACGCCGAAGCGCGGCGAAATCCCGCGTGCCTATGCCAACCGGCTGGCCAAGGAGAAGGCCCAGGTCGCGCTCGACAATGTGCGCCTCGATGACGAATTGCGCGGCGCCTACATCCTCGCCGCCGACACCGTTGTCGCGGTCGGCCGCCGCATCCTGCCGAAGGCGGAACTGCTCGACGAAGCGCAGCAGTGCCTGCGCCTGCTCTCGGGCCGCAATCACCGCGTCTACACCTCGATCTGCCTGGTCACGCCGCGCGAAGCGTTCCGACAGCGGCTGGTCGAGACCCGCGTGCGCTTCAAGCGCCTGACCTCCGAGGACATCGAATCGTATCTCGCCTGCGGCGAATGGCGCGGCAAGGCCGGCGGCTATGCCGCGCAAGGCATTGCCGGCACCTTCATCGTCAAGCTGGTCGGTTCCTACTCCAACGTCGTCGGCCTGCCGCTTTATGAGACGATGAATTTGCTCGGCGGCGAAGGCTATCCGATCCGCTTCGGCTGGCTGAACACGGTGGTGGCTTAAGACTCGCGCGCTGTCATTCCGGGCGCACCGAAGGTGCGAGCCCGGAATCCAGCCGCAGAGACAAGAACAAACTTCTGGATTCCGGGTTCGCGCTGACGCGCGCCCCGGAATGACAGGGGGAGGAAATGAACCTCGCTTCCTGGCTCTCGCGCTCCGGCCTCTCGCATCCTCAAATGCCCGCCGCGGCGTTTGGCTCGCGCGTCGTGATGACCTATGGCGATCTTGCCTTGCGTGCCGCGAAGCTGGCCGGCGCGCTGCGCAATAAACTCAAGCTTGAGCCCGGCGACCGCGTCGCCATCGCCGCGAAAAATTCGCCCGATTATCTCGCACTGCTTTACGGCGTCTGGCACGCCGGTCTTGCCGCGGTGCCGGCCAATGCCAAGCTGCATGGCGCCGAGCTCGGCTATATCCTCGAGCATTCCGGCGCGCGCGTCTGCATCGCCTCGCCGGGCATCGACGCCGAGATCGCGCCGCATGCGCCGAAGTCGCTTGAGCGTCTCATCACCATCGGCAACGCCGATTACAACGCGCTGTTCGACGCCGACGCCATCGCTGTCGCGCCGCGCGCGGGCGACGACCTGGCCTGGCTGTTCTACACCTCGGGCACCACGGGCAAACCGAAAGGCGCGATGCTGACCCATCGCAATATCGCCTGGGCAAGCCATGCTTACGGCGCCGAAGTCGATCCGGTGACGCCGGGCGACGCCATCCTGCACGCCGCGCCGATGAGTCACGGCTCCGGCCTTTACATCATGCAGCATGTCGCGCGGCTCGGCGTCCAGGTCGTGCCGGAATCCGGCGCCTTCGAGCCGGACGAGATTTTCGCGCTGTTCCAGCGTTGGCCGAACGTGTCGATGTTCGCTGCGCCGACCATGATCAAACGCCTCGTCGACAGCGATGCCGATTGCGACGCCAACAACATCCGCACGCTGATCTGGGGCGGCGCGCCGATGTATGTCGAGGACTGCCTCAAGGCGCTGGATCGCTTCGGTCCGCGGCTGGCGCAGATCTACGGGCAGGGCGAGTCGCCCATGACCATCACCACGCTGTCGAAGCAGGACATCGCCGACCGCGAGCATCCGCGCTGGCGCGAGCGGCTCGGCTCGGCCGGCAGGCCCTATGCCTGCGTCGATGTCATCGTCGCCGGTGCCGACGACAAGCCTTTGCCGCCGGGCGAGACCGGCGAAATCCTCGTCGGCGGCGATGTCGTCATGGCCGGCTACTGGCGCAACGAGGAGGCGACCGCCGCGTCGCTGCGCGGCGGCTATCTGCACACCGGCGATGTCGGCGCCTTCGATGCCGAGGGTTATCTGACGCTGAAGGACCGCTCCAAGGACCTCATCATCTCCGGCGGTTCCAACATCTATCCGCGCGAGGTCGAGGAGGTGCTGCTGACGCACCCCGCCGTGCGCGAAGTGTCGGTCATCGGCCGCCCCGACGCCGATTGGGGCGAGGCGGTGGTGGCCTATGTGGTCGGCGATGTTCCGCCGGGCGAACTCGACGCCCTGTGTCTCGCCCACATTGCCCGCTTCAAGCGGCCGAAGGACTATGTTTTCGTCAACGCCCTGCCGAAGAACAATTACGGCAAGATCCTGAAAACCGAATTGCGCGCGCGCGACGCGCGGCGGCAGTGACTATATTGGGCTCATGAACAAACCGATCCGAAAGACCGCCATCATGCGCTGCCCGATCTGCGGCGAGGCGACCGATGTCGCCTTCAAGCCGTTCTGCTCCAAGCGCTGCGCCGATATCGACTTGAATCGGTGGCTGACGGGGGTCTACGCCGTACCTGTCAAAGAAGACGAAGATGAAGACGGCACCCGCCCGTCCGACGGTATCGAGGAACGCAACGAATGAACGCTTCTGTAGCTGCGGTCGACTGGCCGGAGCAGCTTTACGCCACCCTCAAGCGCGCCGGCATCCGCCAGGTCGGCTATGTGCCGGACGCCGGCCACGCGCGGCTGATCGACCGCGTCCGCGCCGACCCCGATATTCATGACGTCGTGCTGTCGACCGAGGAGGAGGGCATCGCGCTCGCCGCCGGCGCCTGGCTCGGTGGCCAGCGCGCCGTGCTGCTGATGCAGTCGAGCGGTGTCGGCAACTGCGTCAACATGCTGTCGCTGGCGCGCACCTGCCGCTTTCCGCTGCTGATGATGATCACCATGCGCGGCGAGTGGGAAGAGTTCAATCCGTGGCAGCAGCCGATGGGCTCCATCGTCGAGCCGGTGATGAAGCTCAACGAGGCGGAGATCTATCGCGCCACGAAACCGGAAGAGGTCGAGGGCCTCGCCGAGCGCGCCGTGCAGCATGTGTTCGGCGACGAGCGCATTGCGGCGCTCATACTGTCGCAGCAGCTGATCGGCAAGAAAGTGTGGACTAAATGAGCGCGCAACCGACGGGCGGCCTCGACCGCCGCGCCGCCATGGCGGCCCTGCTGGCCGATCGCGGCGACGACCTCGTCGCCGTTCCCGGCCTCGGCTCGACCTGCTGGGATCTCGCCGCCGCCGGCGACAACGATCGCAACTTCTATCTCTGGGGCGCCATGGGCGGCGCGGCAATGGTCGGCCTTGGCCTCGCGCTGGCGCAGCCGGAGCGGCGCGTTCTGGTCGTGACCGGCGATGGCGAGATGCTGATGGGCATGGGCTCGCTCGCCACCATCGGCATTCAGAAGCCGGCCAATCTTGCGGTCGTGGTGTTCGACAACGGCCATTACGGCGAAACGGGCATGCAGCCGAGCCACACCCATGGCGGCGGCGTCGATCTGGTGGCGGTGGCGCGGGGCTGCGGCATTGAAACAACCGTGGATGTCCGGGACGAGGCGGGGCTGGCGGCGCTGGTCGGACGGATCAAAACACTGTCCGGCGAGGGGCCGTTGTTCGCCCGGCTGGCGATTTCCGCGGCCGAGGCGCCTCGGGTGCTGCCCGAGCGCGACGGCGTCGTCCTCAAGAACCGCTTCCGCGCCGCTATCGGCCTGAAAGCGTAGGGGAATTTTCGTCCCTTCGGTTCTGGACAGGCGCTGGCAGTCCCTCTATAACGCGGCGCTCGACAGGGTTCGGCGGCCAACGGCCGGACATTCTTTCTGTCTTTGGGCCCAGGTAGCTCAGTTGGTAGAGCATGCGATTGAAAATCGCAGTGTCGGTGGTTCGATCCCGCCCCTGGGCACCACTTCCCCCGCCTGATCGATAAAGTGCGCTCCAATGACCACGACACGGCCGGCCATCAAACTGACCGAGGAAGGCGCGCGCCTGCTGCTCGATGCGGCCGTCGCGCATGCCCGCAAGATGGGTGTGCCGCAATGCATCGCCATCGTCGACGAGGGCTGCAACCTGATGGCCTTCGTGCGCATGGACGGCTCCCGCCTGATGAGCATCCGCTCGTCGCAGCGCAAGGCGATGACCGCGGCCAATAGCGGCCGGCCGACCGGTTCGCTGGCGCCAGACATGGAGATGAAGCTGGCGCTGGCCACCGACGGCGACATGGTCAACCTCAAGGGTGGCCTGCCGATCATTGTCGATGGTCAGGTCATCGGCGGCATTGGCGTCGGCTCAGGCACCGGCGAGCAGGACCTCGAGGTCGCCAACGAAGCCCTGAAGGCGCTACCCGGCGCCGCGACTTTCTAGCATGTGGATAAGGTGCCGGCTGCGGCAGGCCATCGACGCCGCCGGGCACGGCGGCTATTAAGCGTTCCCGAACAGGAGCAGCGTCCATGCCGGAACAGAAGACAGGTCTCGTCGTCACTGCCCATCCGGGCGATTTCGTCTGGCGCGCCGGCGGCGCGATCGCGCTGCACGCCAGGAATGGCTACAAGGTCAAGATCGTCTGCCTGTCCTTCGGCGAGCGCGGCGAGAGCCAGTTCGCCTGGAAGGAGAAGGGCGCGACGCTCGAAAGCGTCAAGGCCGGCCGCAAGGACGAGGCGCAGCGCGCCGCCGATCTGCTGGGCGCTGAGATCGAGTTCTTCGACTGCGGCGATTATCCGCTCAAGCTCAACGAAGCGCATTTCGACCGCATGATCGATATCTACCGCGAGCTCAATCCGAGCTTCGTGCTCAGCCACGCGCTCGAGGACCCGTACAATTTCGACCACCCGAATGCCTGCCACTTCGCGCAGGAAACCCGCGTTGTCGCGCAGGCCATGGGCCACAAGCCCGGCGCGCAGTACAAATATTCGGCGCCGCCGTTCTACATGTTCGAGCCGCACCAGCCCGAGCAGTGCAACTACAAGCCGGACCTCATTCTGAAAATCGACGATGTCTGGGAGCAGAAATACAAGGCGTTCCAGATTCTCGCCGCGCAGAAGCATCTCTGGGGCTACTACGAGCGCGTCGCGCTCAACCGCGGCATCCAGGGCTCGCGCAACACCGGCATCCCGATGACCTATGGCGAGGCGTATCAGACGCTGTTCCCGCGGGTCGTCACGGATGCGCTGGGTTGAGGAAACGAAAATGAAAAACGTCGTCGTTCGCAACATCAAGCGCGCTGACCCGAAAGCCATCGAGACTTTCGAGAAGCTCGGCGCCACCACCGTGCACGAAGCCTATGGCCGTTACGGCCTGATGAAGCCCTATATGCGGCCGATCTATCCCGGCGCCTGCATTGCCGGTCCGGCGGTGACTATCCTGGCGCAGCCCGGCGACAACTGGATGATCCATGTCGCGGTCGAGCAGTGCAAACCCGGCGATGTGGTCGTGCTTGCCGTCACCGCTGATAACACCGACGGCATGTTTGGCGATCTTCTGGCGACCTCGATGAAGGCGCGCGGCGTCAAGGGCCTCGTGATCGACGCCGGCTGCCGCGATGTGGCGACGCTCAAGGAGATGGGCTTCCCGGTGTGGTCGCGCGCCATCTCGTCGAAGGGGACGGTCAAGGCGACGCTCGGCTCGGTCAACATTCCGGTGGTCTGCGCCGGCGTCAATGTCGAGCCCGGCGACGCGGTGGTCGCCGATGACGACGGCGTTGTCGTTATTCCCAAGAAGTATTGCGCGGACGTCGCCGCCAAGGCGCAGAAGCGTTTCGACGACGAGGACGCCAAGCGCCAGAAGCTGGCTTCCGGCGTGCTCGGCCTCGACATGTACAATATGCGCGAGCCGCTGGCGAAGGCGGGTCTCATCTACGTCGATAATCCGGAAGACGTTTAAGGCCTGCCGGCCTAATTCATCTGCGCCGGCAGCCACAGCACGATCTGCGGAAACATGATCATCAGCACGATCAGCAGGAGCGGCGCGATCAGGAACGGCGCCGAGCCCTTGTAGATGTCGATGATGTTGATCTCCTTGCTCACCGCATTGATGGCGAACAGGTTCATGCCCATCGGGGGGTGAATGAGCCCGAGCTCGATCAGGATCACCAGCAGCACGCCGAACCACACCGGGTCGTAGCCGTAGGACAAGACCAGCGGCAGCGTGATCGGCACCGTGATCAGCAGCATGCCGATGCCTTCCAGGAAGGCGCCGAGCACGATGTACAGCACGCACACCGCGACGATAACGCCGACGGCGTCGAGGCCGATGCCCTTGACTGCGCCGATGAGCTGGTTCGACACGCCGGTCTGCACGACGAAATACGAGAACACCGCGGAGGCGATGACGATGAACACCAGGCTCGACACCAGCCGGATGGTCTCGAAGAAGCAGGTGAAGGTGTCGGACAGCTTGTGACGGCCGAGCATGAGGCCGAGCAGGATGGCGCCGAGCGCGCCGATGGCGGCGGCTTCGGTCGGCGTGAACCAGCCGGCATAGATGCCGCCGAGCGTCACGCCGAAGAGCAGGATCACATGCCAGATCCGCGCGAAGGAGCGCATCAGCGTGTCGCTCTGGCGCTGGGCGTATTCCGGCTCCGGCGCGTTTCCGGTCAGCCAGCGGTAATAAATCAGCGCCGTGATGCTGTAGAGCACGGTCAGGATGATGCCGGGGATCAGCGCCGCCATGAACAGCTTGGCGACCGATTGCTGCGCGATGATGGCGTAGATCATCAGGATCAGCGACGGGGGAATGAGAATGCCAAGCGTGCCGCCCGCCGCCACCGCGCCGGCCGCCAGCGCCGGCGGATATTTGGCGCGCAGCATTTCCGGGATCGACACCTTGCTCATGGTCAGCGCGGTCGCGACCGAGGAACCGCACACCGCGCCGAACATCGCGGAAGCGAAGATCGAGGCGATCGCCAGCGAGCCGCGTGCGCCGCGGAACAGGACGCGGCCGGCCTGGAACAGGTCGGATGACAGGCCGGCGCTCGCCGCCACCGCACCCATCAGCGTGAACAGCGGCACCACCGACAAGGTATAGGTCGAGGCGAATTCGACCGGTACGCCGCTGATCATCAGATTGGCGCGGGCAAAGCCATCCAGGGCCGCATAGCCGAAGAACCCGACGAGCCCGAGCGCCACTGCGACGGGAATGCGCAGCAGGATGAGAACGACGAGGCTGACGAGCCCGATGACGCCGATGGTTGTCGCCGTCATGGCAGATCCTTGCCGCGGAAGGTGCGAAGGAGAACAACCGCTGTCGCCGCGACGGAAGCAATCAGGGTGAACAAGGTCAGCGCGTAGAGCGGATAGGTGGGGAAGCCGGTGTCGGGCTTGATGTCGCCGAAGCGCCAGGAGTCGACCATTGGATGCGTGACATTGGCGGCGAGTATGCCGAGAAACGCGATCGTCGCCAGCAGCGCCAGCACCTTCAGCGCAGCCACGACCCGGGGCGACACGAAGCTGTCGACGATATCGACGCGGATCTGTTCGTCGCGCAGGCAGATCTCCGGCAGCCCAAGAAAGGCGCTGCACAGCACCATCATTTCGACGATGTCGACGGCGCCGTGCAGCGGGGCGCGGAAAAGCGCCCGCGCCACCACGTCATAGTTGGTCGAGAGCATCATCGCCGCGAGCGCGACCGCGCCCAGTGCCGTGCATGCTCTCGCGGTGTGCGCGAGCGCGCGCTCGAGGGTCATGCAAGCCTTCCTTCGTGACGCTGTGGCGTCACGCTTGTGCGACCAGCCCGCGGACCTTGGATAGCAGCGCGCGCGCCTTGAGACCCTTGGCTTCGAGCGCGGCGACCTGTTCTTCGGTCGGGACGTCGGCGAGCTTCTTGAACGGCTCGATGGCGGCGCCGTCGATGTCGATCACCTCGACACCGGCCTGCTCGAACATTTTGCGGCCGGCAGCCTCGGCGTCGTCATAGAGCTTGCCGACGCGGCGGCCGCCCTCGGGGCCGGTGGTGTCGGCGATCAGCTTCTGCATGTCCTTGGGCAGGCCCTTGAGTACGCCGGAATTCATCACCAGCGCGAAGGGCGCGGCCGAGTCGCCGAACATCGACACTTTCTTCACGGAGTGATGCAGCTGGAAGGCGGCGCCACCTTCGCAGTTGAAGATGGCGCCGTCGACGACGCCCTTGGCGATGGCGTCGGAGACTTCGGCCGGCGCGATCGTGGTCGGCACGGCGCCCCAGGATTTCAGATGCGAGCCCATCGTGGTCGAGGTCGGGCGGATCTTGAGGCCCTTGATATCGTCGGGCGTCTTCACTTGCTTGTCTCGCATGAAGAAGCCGACCGTCGGCGACAGCACCGAGTAGAGAAGTTCGGTGCCGGCGAATTCGGCGGCGAGATCCTCACGCAGATTGGTGCCGATGAACGAGGCCTGCGCGGCGCTGAGCGGTTTGCCGGCCGAATTGGTGAACAGGAACGGCGCGCCGAGCACTTCGGACAGCGGGAAGCGGCCCGGCACCAGCGCGGTAAAGAAGAACGAGATGTCGGCGACGCCGGTGCGGGCGAGATCGAACTGGCGCGGCGGCGGGCCCATCTGGCCGGCCGGGAACACCTCGATGTCGAGTTCGCCATTGCTCTTCTGCTTGAGTTCGCCTGCCCAGCGGTTGAGCTCGGTGTTGATCTGATGCTTCGGCGGCAGATAGTGCGACAGCTTGAGCTTCACCGGCGCGGCGCGCAGCACGCCAGGCATGGCGATGGCGGTGGCTCCGGCGGCGGCTGTGCCCAGAAGTATACGGCGTGAGATCATGATGTCCTCCCTTTATGCGTTTTGCCGGCGTCCCGTTTGCGCGGGCGCCTGTTCGTTGTCGTTCTTGTAGCCGCCCCGCGCCATGGTGAGCACGGTGGCAAAGTCATCGAGCTTATCGCCGCGCCAGGCAATGTGCTGGTCGGGGCGGACGAGCACATAGCGCGCACCATAGAGTGCGTTAAGGCGCGGCTCGTTTGGCGATGAGACGTCCAGCGGCACCTGCTGCCGCGCGGCTTCGGCTTTCGCGGCGGCAATGGCATTGCTGTCGGAGTCCCATGTAACGAGCAGCGTGAAACCGAGCCCGAACGTATCGTAGACGGAGCGATCATCGGCGAGCCAGGCATGCGGCGCGCGCTCGCCGGGATAGCCGCTCGGCCGCAGTTCGACGACGTTGGGCTGCGGCGGTGCCTTGTCTTCGCGCGCCACGATCGGCGAGCCGGCGTAGCTGTAGCCGAGCACGAGGCCGAGCGAGCGGAATTCCGGCGTCTTGGCCTTCTCGACCGCCTTGCCGATCTCGCGCCGCGCCTCTTCGCCGCGCTCGGAATCTTCCAGCAGTTCGGGCGCCGAGAAATTGCCGCTGAGCGTCGCCAGATTCTCGGTCGCGGAATCGAGCACGCGCTGGTGCACCGGCCGGCGCTCGGTCTCGTAGGAATCGAGCAGGCCCGGTCCGCCCCAGCCCTGTAGCGTTGCGGCAAGCTTCCAGCCGAGATCGACCGAGTCGCCGATGCCGAAGTTCATGCCGTGGCCGCCGAATGGCGAGTGCAGATGGCAGGCATCGCCGGCGAGATAAACGCGGCCCTCGCTGTAGCGGTCGGCCAGCAGCTTGTGCGCGGTCCACAGATCCTTGGCCAGCACGGTGTAATCGTAGCGTCCGCCGAGTACGTGGCGGATTTCGTCGTGGATCTGCGCATCGTCGCCGGGGCCGCTGGGCTTCGGGCTCGGATTGAAGAACCAGGTATCGTCGCGGTCCATCGGTCCCACGATGCAGGGCGCCGCCGGGTCAGTCAGCCAGTGCATCAGGGCCGGCTGCAGCCTTGGATCGGCCGACAATCCGGGAATTTTCAGGATCAGTGTGACGAACGACGCGATGCCGGATTGGCCCTGCATGGCGAAGCCGAGCTGCGCCCTGACCGGCGAGCGCCCGCCATCGGCGCCGACCAGATAGCGGGCGCGGATGGTGCGCGTCTCGCCGCTGGCGAGATCGGCGATGCGGGTGGTGACGCCGTCATCGTCCTGCGTGAAGTCGATGAAGCGGTGCCGCAGTTTCACCGTAGCCTTGGGCTGGCTGGTGACGTGATCGAGCAGCACCTTCTCGATGGTGTATTGCGGGATCCACTCGGCGTTTTCGGAGAAGCGGTCGTCGCGCTGACGCGCGGCGCAAAACGAGTTCTCGAACAGCCAGAGGTCGCCACCGAACAGGGAGGTGGCAAAGCGCACCCGGCGCGGCACTTCAGCCGGAATCGGCGAAAGGCTGCGCACCTTGGCCGCCAAACCCCAGCGGCGCATGTGCTCCATGGTGCGGACGTTTGTGGTCTTGGCGCGCGGCTGCACGCCGACGCGGTCGTTCTGCTCGACCACGATGACCGTCACGCCGCGCATGGTGAGTTCGGTGGCGAGCGACAGGCCTGCCGGCCCGGCGCCGACGATCAGCACTTCGGTATCGTATGAGCCGCTCATGGCGTCCCGGCGTCCCTCACCCGTGCGGGGCTGGCTGAGGCAGTCCGGCTAAGTTGCGGCAAACAGGCCGCTTTTCCGGTGCCCTCAGGTTCCGTCCTGCTGTTGTCGTTCTTTCGTTCCTTCAAGCGATACCGCTGGACAGGGATCACGGATAGATGTGAGATGCGTCCAAGCGATACCAAAACAGTATCGGAGCCGGGCCAGGCCGATGAAGTTGAATCAGTTGCGCGACATCGTCGCGGTGGCCGAGCGCGGCAGTTTGCGCGCCGCCGCCCGCCATCTGGATCTGGCGCAGCCGGCGCTGACGCGAAGTGTGCGTGATCTCGAGCGCGAACTTGGCGCGCCTCTGTTCGAGCGCCGCGCCCGCGGCATGATCCTCACGCCGATGGGCGCCGCCTTCGTGCGCCGCGCCAATGCCGTGCTCAGCGAAGTGCGCCGCGCCCGCGAGGAGGTCGAGCAGCTTCATGGTGGCACGCGCGGCGAAGTCGTCGCCGGCCTGTCGATGGTGGCGCTGACGGCGTTGCTGCCGAAGGCGCTGTCGCTGTTTCGCGCCCGTTATCCCAACGTGCAGCTTCATCTCATCGAGGGCTGGTACACGACTCTGGAGAATGCGCTGCGCGACGGCAGTATGGATTTCTATGTCGGTCCCGAGCCGGTGCAGACGCCGCCGGGCGACCTGGTGCAAGAATTGCTGTTCGAGAATGTCCGCATCGTGCTCGGCCGCAAGGACCACCCGCTCGGTGCCGCGCGCTCGCTGTCGCAGTTGATCGACGCCGAATGGGCGACCACGTCGGTCACCTTCAAGGCCGAGGAGGAGTTCAGCGAGTTGTTCAGCCGCTTCAATCTGCCGGCGCCGAAGCTGGCGCTGCGCAGCCAGTCGGCGCTCACCTTGATGTCGTCGCTGGCCGCGTCGGATCTGCTGGCGATGGTGCCGATCCAGTGGATTCAGTCGCCCTGGGTCGGCGATCAGCTCGAGCGCATTCCGGTCCGCGAGAGTTTGCGCGCGCCGTCGATCGTCACCATTCGCCGCGCCGGTCTGCCGCTGACGCCGGCCGCCGAATATCTGCTTGATCTGATGCGGCGCAACGTGCCGGGCGCGGTGAAGCAGGCCCGCAAGGAACGCGCCGGCAAATCGCGTTGACTCTCAGGCGCGCAGCCGCTCGGCCCGGTGCGGCAGCACGAAAGGCGCGCCCGGCTGCGGCATGAGCCCGACGGCGGATGACACACCGAACACGCGGCTCACCGTGCCATCGTTGATGGTCTGCGACGGCGTGCCGTCCGCGGCGAGGCGTCCATTCCCGAGCACGATGATCCGGTCGGCCATCAGCGCCGCGAGGTTGAGATCGTGGACGATGGCGATCACCGTGGTGCCGCGCGCGGCGCATTGCCGGGCGACGGCGACGAGATCGAGTTGGTGCCGCAGATCGAGGCTCGCGGTCGGCTCATCGAGCATGAGAATGCCCGGGCCGTGCGCTTCCTCGCCGCAGGCAAGCTGCACCATGACGCGGGCGAAATGCACGCGCTGTTGCTCGCCGCCCGACAAGGTGCCGATGATGCGGTCGTGAAAGCCGGCGAGGTCCACGGCAGCCAGCGCCGCCTCGGCCACGGCGTCGCTGGCCTTGCCGCGACGATCGCCCGCACCCATGCGCACGATCTCGAGGACGGTGAAGGGAAATGTCACGGTGATGTTCTGCGACAGCACGGCGCGGCGCAGCGCCAGTTCGCGCGGCGACCAGGCCTGCGGCGCGCGGCCGCCCAGCAGCACGGCGCCTTCGCTTGGCGCGATCTCGCCAGACAGCGCGCGCAGCAGCGTGGATTTGCCGGCGCCGTTGGGTCCGATCACGGCGACGGTTTCGCCTTGGTCGACGCTGAAGGAGACGCCATCGAGCAGGCGCTTGGCGCCGACCCGCACCGACAGGTCTTGAACGTCGAGCGCGCTCATAACCCGGCCAATCCGCGCTGGCGCAGCAGCAGGACCAGAAAGAACGGTGCGCCGACCAAGGCTGTCAGCACGCCGATCGGCACCTCGGCCGGGGCGGCGATGGTGCGCGCCGCCGTGTCGGCGGCGAGGAGCAGGATCGCGCCGAGGATGGCGGAGGCTGGCAGCAGCTTGCGGTGACCGGGTCCGATGACGAGGCGCAGGAGATGCGGCACGACGATGCCGACGAAGCCGACGACACCGGCGAAGGCCACGGCGGCCCCCGTCATCGCCGCGATCAGCACGATGGCGACGCGCTTGAGACGTTCGACGGCGATGCCCATGTGAAAGGCCTCGGACTCACCGAGCACAAGAAGATCGAGGCCGCGGCCGATGAAGGGCACGGCGGCGAGCATGGCCAGGAGGAAGGGCGCGATCAGCGACACTTTCTCCCAGGTCGCGCCGCCCAGCGAGCCGAGCATCCAGAAGGTGATGTCACGCAAGGCGCGGTCGTCGGCGATGAAGACCAGAAGGCCGATGCCGGCGCCGGCGAGCGCGGCGATGGCGAGGCCGGCCAGCAGGAAGACGGCGATGGAGGTGGTGCGGCCGCGGCTCGCCAGTCGTTGCAGGATCGCGGTGGTGACGAGCGAGCCGCCGAACGCGGCGATCGGCAGCATGGCGAAGGGCAGGGGGGCGGTGTGCCCGGTCATGCGATCGCCGATGACGATTGAACTGGCCGCCGCAAGTGCGCCGCCGCTGGAGACGCCGACCAGCGCCGGATCGGCCAGCGGGTTGCGGAACAGGCCCTGCATGATGGCGCCGCTCGATGCCAGCATGGCGCCGATAAGGATCGCAATGGCGATGCGTGGCAGCCGCACCGACAGTAGAACCAGCCGATCGCGCTCGGTCATGGCAACCGGATCGGCGAAGCCCAGTGCCGCCGGAATGCGCTCGAGCGGAATGCCGGCGCCGCCCACCGCCATGGCCGCGATCACCACGATGAGCAGCACCGACAGCAGAATCGGAAATAGCAGTGGACCGGCCAGCAGCGCGCGCGGCTGCAATCCGGTTGACCGCGCTATCGGTCCGCTGACGACAGCGTCGCTCATTCGGCGCACGCGCCTTTGCCGTTCGCCTGCTCGGAGGGCAGCGGCGCCGCGCCCTTGAGGTCGGGATACAGCGTCAGCGCCAGGTCGCGCGCGGCGCGCGCGGTGCGCGGGCCGAAACCGAGCAGATAAAGACCGTCCATCGAAACGAAGGCTTTGGTGGCGGCGGCGGGGGTGACCGCGAGCGCTGGCTGCGCGAACACGACGTCGGCACTCAGCTCCGCGGGCCCGCCGCGGCTGATGGTGACGATCACATCGGGACGGGCGGCGATCACCGCCTCGTCGTTGATCTGTTTGTAGGCCTCGTGTTCGCTGAACACATTGACCGCACCGGCCATTCTGATGATGCCGTCCGCCGCGGTGCCGCGCCCGGCGGCCATGACGCGGCCATTGATGAAGGACAGCATGAATAGCACTCGCTTCGGCGTCTTGATGCCGGCACGGATCTTGTCCAGCGCGGCGATATCGTCGTGGACCTGCGTGGCGAGGCAGGCGGCGCGCGCGCTGGCACCGACCACCTTGCCGATCAGGGCGATCTTTTCGACGATGCCTTGTTCGGTATAGGAATCCGGAATGACGACGAGCGGCACCTTGGCCGCTTCCAGCACGTTCATCGTTTCCCGGGGACCGGCGCCGGCAATGGCGATCATCACGCTCGGATTGAGACCGAGTACGCCTTCCGCAGACAATTGCCGCATGTAGCCGACATTGGCCTTTTCTTTCATGGCCTGTGCCGGATAGAGGCTGGTCGTATCGACGCCGACGATCTGCTTGTCGTGGCCGAGCGCGTAGAGAATCTCGGTCACCGCGCCGCCGATCGAGACGATGCGGCTGGTGTCGCGCAACGTGACGCCGCGGCCGGTGGCATCGGTCACTGTCGTTTGCGCGAGCGCCGGCGCGATGAGCGTCATCGCGACGCCAAATGCAATTACTCGCGCAAGTACGCCGCGAAGTGTTGTCCGGAAGTTACAGTGCATCGGCTTTCTCACGGCGTCACTTGGTCAGGATCAGTTTGTTCTGCGCGGTCAGGCGCAGCCGGTAAGTCTCGTCGCCGTGTGCGATGGTGATTTCGCGGGTGCCGGCGAACAGCGCGCGGCTATCGATGCGGTTCTCGTTAAGTGAAACGCTGCGCGCGCCGTCCGTTTGACTTGGGCGTGTCGCTGCATTGCTTAGGCCCTCGGCGGCCTTTTCATCGCTCATAACCATCGCTCTCATAGTATTCATTATGTTATGCCACGTAATTACTGCTAATTTTGAAGCATTTTAAACTACGAATACATGACCATTCGTTAGTTTAGAGAAGTTATAACTTCGGTATTCATGCCTTGACCTCAGTAATACACGATGGTTACAAAGGCAAATATTTGCTGCTGACCAAGCGGCAGAAAGCCAGCCAGCCCGGCGGACCTCTGCGGTCCGCCCGCCAGCCCGCCGAAAAATTCAAAAACACCGGTAACGGGTTGGGGGTTGTCATGACTGTGCTTCGCGGGAGCGCGTTCGCGCTTCTTGTTTCTGTTTCATCGTTGGCGTTGGCGGAGCGGTCTGCTTCCGCGCAGGAAGCTTTGGTGCTCGATCCGATCACGGTTCTGGCGACCAAGACGCCGGAGACGACGACGAGTTCGCTCGCGGCGGTCAGCGCGGTTCGTTCCGATGCGATTCAACAGTTAATGCCGGACCGCCCGTCGGACGTCCTGTTCGGCCTCCCGGGCATCTGGGTGCAGGAACGCGCCGACGATCCGGGCACTGCCGTCAGCATCCGCGGCATGCAGGACTTCGGCCGCGTCGCCATCACCATCGACGGCGCGCGTCAGAACTTCCAGCGCACCGGTCACAACGCCGACGGCGTGTTCTATCTCGATCCGGCCTTCATCTCGGGCGCCGACGTTGTGCGCGGTCCGATCGCCAACATCTACGGTTCCGGCGCGATCGGCGGCGTGGTCTCGTTCCAGACCAAGGATGTCGACGATATTCTGCGTCCCGGTCAGCGCTGGGGTGCCGAACTCAATGGCGAGATCGGTTCCAATAAGATTCAGGGCTATGGGTCGGCCTTCGCGGCCGCGCGCATCAATCCGAACGCCGAAATGATGGTCGGCTTCGTCGACCGCTCGAAGCAGAACTACAAGGACGCCGACGGCAACGAAGTCTCGAATTCGGGCTTCCGGGACTGGAGCGGCATGGCCAAGCTGACCTTGCGCCCGGCCGATGGTCACAAGGTGAAGTTCGGCTACATACACTACAACACCGACTACATCACCGGGCAGCCGAACCCCCCGACCAATACTTCGACCATTCTCGAGACCGGGGTTCAGAACGACATCGCCAATCTGCGCTGGACCTATAATCGTCCGGATGACCGTCTGTTCGATTTCGACGGCAACATCTACTGGACCCGCACCGGCACCGATCAGCTAAAGTTGTCGGGCACCGGCAGCATTCTCGCGGGCTTTGTCGGCGAGACACGCAATTTCACGATCAACACGTTCGGCGGCGATGCTAACAACACGACGCGCTTCCAGACCGGTTTTATCTCGCATGCGCTGACCTACGGCATCGACGGTTTCCAGGACAAGGTCGACACGTCCGGCTTCGGCACCATCTTCACGCCGAACGGCGAGCGCACGGTGTCCGGCGGGTTCGTTCAGCTCAAGTCGGACATCGCCAAGACCTTCGAAGTGATCAGCGCCGCGCGCTATGACCAGTACGAACTCAGCGGCGGCGGCGTCACCACCGACGGCAACCGTGTCTCGCCGAAGTTCACGCTCGGTCTCACGCGCTTTCCGAATGTCGTTCCCTACGTCACCTACGCCGAGGGCTATCGCGCGCCCTCCGTTACCGAAACCCTGGTGGCTGGCGTTCATCCGACGAATTTGGCGAATTTCGCCTTCCTGCCTAATCCGGCCCTCTTGCCTGAAGTCGGCAAGACCAAGGAAGTGGGACTCAACCTGCGCTTTGATGACATCTTCCGCCGCGGCGATGCGTTTCGCGGCAAGATCAACATCTATCAGAACGACGTCGAGAACTATATCGAGCAGACCTATCTCTCAACCGGTCAGACCGGCCAGGGCGGCTACACCTGTACGCAAGTCAACACCGGGCCCGGAGGCTTCCCGGACTGCGTCCAGTACCAGAATATTGCCGCGGCCAAGCTGCAGGGCTACGAGGTCGAAACAAACTATGATGCCGGCGTCTGGTTCGGCGGCGTGAACTTCAGCCACGTCCGCGGCAACAACCAGACAACCGGCGTTGCGCTGTCGCGCATCCCGCCCGACTCGGTCACCACCACGCTCGGCACCCGTCTGATGGATAACCGGCTGACGGTGGCGGTGCGCTGGCAGGCCGTCGCAGCCAAGACGCGCTCCGAGATTCCGCCGGCGACCGGAAACCCGGCGTTCCCGCCGACCAACTCCTACAATCTGGTCAACCTCTACGTCGGCTATCAGGCGACGCGCGACGTGCTGGCCTCGTTCTCGATCGAGAACCTGCTGAACGAAGAGTATTCGCGCTACCTCACCTCGTATCCGAATCCGACGAGCAGCCAGGCAGCACCGATCGGCTTTCCGCAGCCGGGTATCACCTTCAAGGCCGGCCTGAAGGTGAAGTTCGGCGACGACTTCATGAAGACCATGACGAAAGGCTAACGCATCGAACGCATTCGTTGACGCGTATCACGGCCGGCCGTCGATGGCGCGGCCCGCGCCGAAAGGCGGGGCCGTGCGTCGGCGGTGATCGCGTTGAAACAGCGGCGAGAAATATCAGCTCAAAGCCCAAGCCATATATCGAATCATCCAACCAGCCAGGGAGAACCAAAATGTCTCAATTCATCGCGATGAACCGCTTCAAGGTGAAGAAGGGTTCCGAGGAAGCTTTCGAGAAAGTGTGGTCGAGCCGCGAGTCCTATCTCGACCGTATGGCGGGCTTTGTCGAATTCCATTTGCTCAAGGGCCCGGAAGCCGAAGACCACACGCTCTATTCCTCGCACACGGTGTGGCAGTCGAAGGCCAACTTCGAGGCCTGGACCAAGTCGGAAGAATTCCGCACGGCCCATGCGCGCGCCAACAACGCCTCGAGCAACGCGCCGCTCTATATCGGCCATCCGCAGTTCGAAGGCTTCGAGGTCAAGCTCACGCAGACCAACAAGGCCGCCGTCGCCTGAGGGCGGCGTCTTGTCCCGCGCGAGACCCTCATCATGTCCGACACAGTGACGGCGGCGCCCGATTTGCGCGCCAAACTTCAGGCCGAACCGGGCGTCGTCATTGAAACCTTCGCCGAGGAAAACGGCGTCACCTGCCGCGCGGTCGTCGAGGCGATGCCCGCCTCGATGATCCGCTTCGCCAAAGGCGACTTCGGCACCACCGCGGCCTTCGTCGAGGTGATGGGGGAGGTCGCCAACTGGGGCGACGTCACCTTCATCGTTCATACCGACGACGGCATCTTCGAATTCGGCGGGCCGATCCCGCCGGGCTCGGAGGCGCGCAACTACTACAATCTGTCCGGCGCGAAGGGCCTGCATGGCCATCTGCGCGCCGAACGCTGCGCCGGCATCTGTTTCATGGAGCGGCCGTTCTTCGGCCGGTTGTCGGCGTCGATCCTGCTGTTCAACCGCGACGGTGGCATCATGTTCAAGATTTTCGTCGGTCGCGACGAGAAGCGCGAACTGCTGCCCGACCAGCTTGCGGCGTTCCGCAAGCTCGCCGACAAGATGTGCTGAGACGAAGCAGGGTCGGGCCGGTCGTCTGACAAAGGTCAAGGCGGCGGCCCGGCTTTCTGCTAGAGGTGTGGTCGCCATGAGTCGTGGACGACACATTCTCGCCGCCTTTGCCGTTGTCGCGCTCCTCGCAGGGCTGGCAGACGCCCGCGCCCAGGAGCCGGCCGCGCGCGGCCGAGCCGTGCTCAAGGAATATTGCGCGAGCTGTCATGCCATCGACCGGCTGGATTTGAGCCCGCACCGCGCGGCGCCGCCGTTCCGTGTCATCGGTGAGAGCTTCGATCTCGATCGGTTCGCGCGTCAATTACGCCGCGGGCTGGCGTCGTCGCATCCCGACATGCCTGAATTCCACTTCAGCGCCGACGACGCCGATGCCGTCGTCGCGTATCTGCGGACGATCCAGCAGTAGCTGATCACCGATCCAGCGTAATCTCGTCGCCCTTGGCGCGCGACACGCAGATCATCATCGTGTTCGCCTTCTCCGCGTGCGACAGGACCAGATCGCGGTGGTCGATCTCGCCGGTCAGTACCTTGACGCGACAGGTGCCGCAGGTGCCAGTCTCGCATGAACTCGGCACGTCGAAACCGGCCCGGCGCAGCACCTCGAGAATGGACTTGTCGGCCGGCACCTCAAGGGTCTTGCCGGTCTTCGCCAGCTTGATGCGGAAGGCGTGATCGCCGCCAGGCGGTTTGGCCGCCGGCGCGAAGGCTTCGAAGTGAAGGGCCGTCGGCGACCAGTGGTCGGTCATTTCGCGCACGGTCTCCATCAGCGGGCGCGGGCCGCAGCAGTAGAGATGTTCGCGGTTCTGACGTTCCTTCAGATACGGTCCGAAGTCGAAAGCGCGGGCGGGATCGCCATGGTCGTAATGAATGGTGACGAACTCCTTGAGCTCCGGCGCCGATAAATCGTCACGGAATGGCGTCAGCTCCGGCGAATGTGCGATGTAGATCAGGCGGAAGTGCTTGCCGGCGCGATGCACCTGCCGGATCATCGACATGATCGGGGTGATGCCGATACCGCCCGCGATGAACAGGAAGTCCTGAGCGCGCGGCGGCAGCGCAAAAACGTTGACCGGCTCGCCGACCATGACGATGTCGCCTGCCTTGATCCGGTCAATCAACTCTCCGGAAGCGCCGCTGCCGCTGGTCTCGCGCTTGACCGCGACCTGATAGCGGTCGCGCTCGGCCGGGTCGTTGCAAAGCGAGTATTTGCGGATCGCGCCGTTCGGCACGCGGACTGAAATATAGGCGCCGGCGGAAAATTCCGGCAGCGTCAGTCCGCTCGGCTCCTGGAACTCAAACAGATGAATACCATCGGCGATAGGGTCGTTACGGGTCACGCGCAACGCCATCATAGGAGCGTCCTCGCTCGGTTCTCGATTCACGACTTGGCTGGCAGCTTGGCTCACAGGCGCGCTCGCATAGGGGATCATTCCTTGGTTTGCACACACGTGGCCTTTGGCGGGCGCGGCATCAAGTCCCGCCGCTGCATTTCCGGGCTGTTCTGAGGGCGGATCGGCGGTGCGGCGATCCGGCTCCGGACAAGGGAAGGCTGGCGGCGGATCGCCCCCTCGCGCTGGCGTTCCAGTTCTGCTACGGGGGGACCCGCGCTGGCGAAGGGCGCATGGCGACAATGAGGCGGTCCGTACAGGCCGCCTCATTTGAGACTCTGGGGTTCTCGAAAAGCCCGCCATGCACCGCTAGGGGACGACGCCGCGGAGGAAAGATGCTGGATGTCTTGCGCGCGGTGGCGCGTCTCTTCAATCGCTATATCGGCTGGCAACGCGTCGGCTTTGTGCTGAGCCTGGTTATCATCGGCACCGCCTGCACGGTCCTGTACCGGATGCTGCACAAGATCGACGCCAGCGAGGTCTGGCGGGCGATCCACGCGACCAGCATGACCGACGTGGCGATTGCCGCCCTGTTCGTCGCCGGCGGCTATTTCACGCTGACCTTCTACGACCTGTTCGCGCTGCGCACCATCGGCAAGACGCACGTTCCCTACCGCATCGCGGCGCTCGCGGGCTTCACCAGCTATTCGATCGGTCACAATATCGGCGCCACCGTGTTCACCGGCGGCGCGGTGCGCTACCGTATCTATTCGATGTACGGCCTCAACGCCGTCGACGTCGCCAAGATCTGCTTCGTCGCCGGCCTCACCTTCTGGCTGGGCAACGTCACGGTGCTCGGCATCGGCATCACCATTCACCCCGAAGCCGCCGGCGCCATCAATCAGCTCGGGCCGGGCGTCAACCGTGCCATCGGCATCGGCCTGCTCGTCGTCCTGACCGGCTACCTTTTGTGGGTGTTCACCGCGCCGCGCGAGATCGGCCGCGGCGGCTGGACCGTCACCCTGCCAAATGGGCCGACGACGCTCTTGCAGATCGTCATCGGCATCTTCGATCTGATGTTCTGCGCGCTGGCGATGTACATGCTGGTGCCGGCCGAACCGCATATCGACTTCATCACGCTGGCGGTCATCTTCGTCACCGCGACATTGCTCGGCTTCGCCAGCCACGCCCCGGGCGGCCTCGGCGTGTTCGACGCGGCGATGCTGGTGGCGCTTTGGCAGTACGACAAGGAACAACTGCTCGCGGGATTGCTGCTATTCCGCCTGCTTTACTATCTCGTGCCGTTCGCGCTAGCCGTCACCATCATCGGCATCCGCGAAATATGGCTGAGCCTCAAGGGCACGCGGCCGAAGATCGAACTGCATCCAGTGGCCACAGTGACCAAGCCGATCAGCACCGAGCTCGAAGGCAACGGGTCAAACGCCAAGTGACATGCTAAGTGACATGCTAAAATGCGCGCGTTGATCACGGCATGGCCCCATGGCGAGCGATAGCGGTTCTGACGATTCAGGCGATAACGCGCGACCGGGACGCCTGCGCGGCGCCTGGCGTGCACTGACCGGCCGCGGCGCCGAGACCACGCTCGCGCGCCCGTCGCCGCGGCGTGGCGGCGGGCTTGCCCGACGCGTCAACCTGATCGACGCTTTGATCCGCGGCCTGCCGGCGCCGGCGATTGTGCTTGATCGCGACGGCCGCGTTGTCGCCTTCAATCAGGCGGCGCGAGGCATCGCGCCCGCGCTGCGCGCCGGCGAATTGGCGCTGATCGCGCTGCGCATGCCGGAACTGGTGGATGCGGTGCGCCGCGCCACCAAAAGGCGCGAGCCGCAGCGCGTCGAGTTCATCGAGCGCGTGCCGCACGACCGCTGGTTCGAGGCTTTCGTCGCGCCGGTGTCTTTGCCGGAGGCCGACGGCGCGCATATCGACCTTCTGCTCATGACCTTCAACGACCTGACGCCGCTGCGCCGCGTCGAGGAAATGCGCGCCGACTTCATCGCCAATGCCAGCCACGAACTGCGCACGCCGCTCGCGGCGCTGCTCGGCTTCATCGAGACGCTCCAGGGGCCGGCCAAGAACGATACCGCGGCGCGCGAGAAGTTCCTCGCCATCATGCAGCAGCAGGCCTCGCGCATGGCGCGGCTGATCGACGATCTGTTGTCGCTGTCGCGCATCGAACTCAACGCCCATATGGCACCGAGTACGCCCGTTGAACTGGCCTCGCTGGTTCGGCAGGTGGCCGACGGCCTGCAGACTTTGGCGCGCGACCGGCAGGTCGAAATCCGCCTGGTGTTGCCGCCGGAGCCGTTGACCGTACTCGGCGACCGCGATGAACTCATTCGCGCCCTGGAAAACCTGGTCGAGAACGCGCTCAAATACGGTGCCGCCGGCAAGCGCGTCGACATCACCCTGTCACGGGCGCAAACCCGCACTGGCGCACCCGAGGCGCGGATCGCGGTGCGCGACTTCGGCCCCGGTATCGCGCCGGAACACCTGCCGCGGTTGACCGAGCGCTTTTACCGGGTCGATGTCGCCGACAGCCGCTCGCAGGGCGGCACGGGCCTCGGCCTCGCGCTGGTCAAGCACATCCTCAACCGGCACGGCGGACGGGTCGCTGTCGAGAGCACTTTGGGGCAGGGCGCAACCTTCACAATGCACCTGCCGTTACGCACAGCCGAAACCCCTTCGGGGGAATAATACCGCAATATTTCAATAGCTTACGTTGTCATGTGATTGTCATGGAAGCTTTATAAAACCATGACACGCCAACTCTATGGCTGACCGCGGGCTTCGGAAACGAACTGAGCCAACGCCCAGAAAACTCCCGAACCGAAGCCTTTTCGGGGTGCGTTTAACAACAGCGGCCGCCCTTTCGGGACCCGGAATCGGGGACCTGCGGGTTCTTTCGATTTGGCCGCAAACATGGAGAGATCCCTTGAAACACTGGACCGTACTGGCAGCCGCCGGCCTCGTCGCCGCCGCGATGTCTCTTCCGGCCAATGCCGCCGACATCTCGGGTGCCGGCGCGACTTTCCCCTATCCGATCTACGCCAAGTGGGCGGATGCCTATAAGAAGGAGACCGGTGTCGGTCTGAACTATCAGTCGATCGGTTCGGGCGGCGGCATCAAGCAGATCAAGGCCAAGACCGTGACCTTCGGCGCGTCCGACGCCCCGCTCAGCGGCAAGGATCTAGACGAAACCGGTCTCGTGCAGTTCCCGATGGTCATGGGCGGCATTGTGCCGGTCGTGAACCTCGACGGCATCAAGCCGGGCGAACTCGTCCTCGACGGCCCGACCACCGCCAAGATCTTCCTCGGCGAGATCAAGAAGTGGAACGATCCGGCCATCGCCAAGCTCAATGCGCAGGTCAAGCTGCCCGACCAGGCGATCGCCGTCGTGCATCGCTCGGACGGTTCGGGCACCACCTACAACTTCGCCTACTACCTCGCTGAAGTCAGCGCGGACTGGAAGTCGAAGGTCGGTGTGAACACCGCGCTGCAGTGGCCGGTCGGCATCGGCGCCAAGGGCAACGAAGGCGTCGCCAACAACGTCGGCAACACCAAGGGCTCGATCGGCTATGTCGAGTACGCCTACGCGCTGCAGAACAAGCTGACCCATACCAACATGATCAACAAGGACGGCAAGAACGTCGGCCCGACCTCGGAAGCCTTCCAGGCCGCCGCCGCCAATGCCGACTGGAAGTCGAAGCCCGGCTACGGCGTGATCCTCGCCAACCAGCCCGGCGCCAAGTCGTGGCCGATGACCGCCGCGACCTGGATCCTCATGTACAAGAAGCCCGCTGACGCCGCCGTCAGCGCCGATGCCCTCAAGTTCTTCGACTGGGCCTATCGCAAGGGCGACAAGCTCGCGGAAGAACTGCACTACGTTCCCATGCCGGCGAACGTCGTGAAGGACGTCGAGGCTTACTGGGCGAAGGAAGTGACCGACGCCAGCGGCAAGCCGGTCTACGCCGTTACCAACTAATCCACATCTCTTGGAAGGGGCGCCGTTCTGGTGCCCCTTCCTCCTTCACGTTATCATCCGGCCATCATCGCAGGTGGTGGCCGGTTCCGGCCTGACGGCTGTTCGACAGCCAGAGGGCGCATCGCGTGCCGGCCGCCCGCAGGGACACCAGCTACGGGAGCGCGTCGGATGGAGAGCCGGGGGAGGCAACCTGTGGCGGATGTTGCGTTGCAAGGCGGGAGTGTCTCGATTGCGGAGACGTCCGACCGTAGCAAGGTTCTACAAAAGCTGAGATTGACCGATATCGGTTTTCGCCTGCTCACGCGCGGCGCGGCGATCGCGGTCCTGCTGATCCTTGGCGGCATCATTGTCTCGCTGGTCTGGGGTTCCTGGGAGGCCATGAGCAAGTTCGGCTTCGCCTTCCTGGTCACGGAGAGCTGGAATCCGGTCACCGAGCAGTTCGGCGCCATCTCGCCGATCTACGGCACCATCGTGACCTCGATCATCGCCATGGTCATCGCGGTTCCGATCGGCCTCTTCATCGCGCTGTTCCTCACCGAATTGTGCCCGATGTTCCTGCGCCGCCCGATCGGCATCGCCATCGAGCTGCTCGCCGGCATTCCCTCGATCATCTACGGCATCTGGGGCCTGTTCGTTTTCGCACCGTTTCTGCAGCAATATGTGCAGCCGTTCCTGATCAACACCCTCGGCAACGTGCCCGGCATCGGTGGCCTGTTCGCCGGTCCGCCCTACGGAATCGGTATTCTCACCGCCGGCCTGATCCTGGCGATCATGGTGCTGCCCTTCATTACGTCGATTTCGCGTGACGTGTTCGCGGCCGTGCCGCCGGTCCTCAAGGAGGCCGCCTACGGCCTCGGCTGCACCACCTGGGAAGTGTCGCGCTACGTCGTGCTGCCGTTCACCCGCGTCGGCGTCATCGGTGGCGTCATGCTCGGCCTGGGCCGCGCGCTCGGCGAGACGATGGCCGTCACTTTCGTCATCGGCAACGCGCACCGCATATCGGCCTCGATCCTCGCGCCGGGCACCACCATCTCGGCCACCATCGCCAATGAGTTCACCGAAGCGGTCGAGTCGGTCTACACGTCCTCGCTCATCCTGCTCGGCCTCATCCTCTTCGTCATTACCTTCATCGTTCTGGCCTTCGCCCGCATCATGCTGATGCGCCTCAACGCCCGCGTGGGAGCCTGATCATGGCACTTGTTTCAGGCGCAAACAGTCCGCTTTACGCCCAGCGCCGTCGCAAGAACGGCATCACCATGGGTCTGGCCTATGCCGCCACCGGCTTCGGCCTGACCTGGCTGGTGCTCATCCTCGCGGTGTTGCTGTGGGAAGGCTTCAGCGGCCTGTCGCTGCGGGTGTTTACCGAGATGACGCCGCCGCCCGGCTCGGCCGGCGGCCTGCTCAACCCGATCCTCGGCAGTCTGGTGATGACCGGCCTCGCCGTCATCATCGGCACGCCGCTCGGTATTCTCGCCGGCACTTACATGGCGGAGTACGGCCGTTACGACAAACTCTCGTCGGTCGTCCGGTTCATCAACGACATCCTGTTGTCTGCGCCGTCGATCGTCATCGGCCTGTTCGTCTACGAGATCATGGTGGCTCAGATGGGCCATTTTTCGGCCTGGGCCGGCGCCATCGCGCTCGCCGTGATCGTGGTGCCGGTGGTGGTGCGCACCACCGAGGACATGCTCACTCTGGTGCCGGACACCTTGCGTGAGGCCGCGGCGTCGATCGGCCTGCCGCGCGCGCTGATGATCCAGAAGGTCGCCTACCGCGCCGCCCGCGCCGGCATGATCACCGGCGTGCTGCTCGCGGTGGCGCGCATCTCCGGCGAGACCGCGCCGCTATTGTTCACCGCGCTGAATAACCAGTTCTGGAGCACCAACATGAATGCTCCGATGGCCAGCCTGCCGGTCGTCATCTTCCAGTTCGCCTTGAGCCCCTACAAGGACTGGCAGGAGCTCGCCTGGACCGGCGCGCTCATCATCACGCTGTCGGTCCTGACCCTGAGCATCATCGCCCGCGCCCTCGCTTCGCAGAGTAAATCACAATGACCATGGCCAACTATACCGTTCCGACCGTCACCAGCACCGTGACCTCGACCGACGGCTTGACCGAAAAAGTCAGCGTGCGGAATCTCGATTTCTTTTACGGCGATCACCGCGCCCTCAAGACCATCAATGTGTCGCTGTACCACGGCAAGGTGACGGCCTTCATCGGTCCGTCGGGCTGCGGCAAGTCGACCCTGCTGCGCATCCTCAACCGCATGTACGACCTCTATCCGAACCAGCGCGCCACCGGCACGGTTCAGCTCGACAACGAGAATATCCTGTCGCCGTCGCAGGACCTGAACATGCTGCGCGCCAAGGTGGGCATGGTGTTCCAGAAGCCGACGCCGTTCCCGATGACGATCTACGAGAACATCGCCTTCGGCATCCGCCTTTACGAGAAGCTGCCGAAGTCGGAGCTCGATGGCCGCGTGCAGCACGCACTGGAGCGCGCCGCGCTGTGGAACGAGGTCAAGGACAAGCTGGGCGCCAATGGCCAGTCGCTCTCGGGCGGCCAGCAGCAGCGCCTTTGCATCGCCCGCACCGTCGCGGTGCGTCCGGAAGTCATCCTGTTCGACGAGCCGTGCTCGGCACTCGATCCGATCTCGACCGCCAAGATAGAAGAGCTGATCGACGAACTCAAGGAAGACTACACCATCGCCATCGTCACCCATAACATGCAGCAGGCGGCGCGCGTCTCCGACTTCACCGCCTTCATGTATCTTGGCGAGCTCGTGGAATACGGCGAGACCACCAAGATCTTCACCGCGCCGAACGACCGCCGCACCCAGGACTACATCACCGGCCGCTTCGGCTAGGCCGGCGCCCGGAAGGGAATGAAGGATCAGGATCATGAACGAGCAGCACACCGCCAAGGCCTTCGACATCGACCTTCAGGAACTGTCCCGGATGGTCGCCGAGATGGGCGGCCTGGCCGAGAAGCAGGTTGCCGATGCGGTCGATGCGCTGGCCAAGCGCGATACCAACATGGCGCAGCGCGTCACCGCGTCCGATAACGCCATCGACGTTCTGCAGCGCGAGATCGAAGAAAAGTCGGTGCTCACCATCGCTCGCCGCCAGCCGATGGCGGTAGACCTGCGCGAAATCGTCGGTGCGCTGCGGCTCGCCAACGATCTCGAGCGCGTCGGCGATCTGGCCAAGAACATCGCCAAGCGCGTCATCGCCCTCAACGCCGAATTCCCGCCGCCGAAGCTGATCCGCGGCGTCGAGCACATGACCGACCTCGTGCTCGAGCAGCTCAAGGCGGTGCTCGATGCCTATGCCCGCCGCGACGACAGCAAGGCGATGGCGGTGTGGCGCGGCGACGAGGAAATCGACGCAGTCTGCACCTCGGTGTTCCGCGAGCTTCTGACCTACATGATGGAAGACCCGCGCAACATCACCTTCTGCATCCACCTGATGTTCTGCGCCAAGAACATCGAGCGCATGGGCGACCACGCCACCAATATCGCCGAAACCGTGCACTTCATCATCGAAGGCACCCCGATCACCGAGCGCCGGCCCAAAGGCGACACTGAAATCTCGGCCCTGGCCGGCACTCACGCTTGACGAGCCACTGACTTATGAGCGCGCGAATCCTGATCGTCGAAGACGAGGAGCCTCTCACGATGCTCCTTGTCTACAATCTCGAGAAGGAAGGCTACGAGGTCGAGACCGCGGCCCGTGGCGACGACGCCGACACCAAGCTGAAAGAACGCGTGCCGGATCTCGTGGTGCTCGACTGGATGCTGCCGGGCCTGTCTGGCATCGAATTGTGCCGCCGGCTGCGGGCGCGCCCCGAGACGCAGCATTTGCCGATCATCATGCTGACCGCGCGCGGCGAAGAGAGCGAGAAGATCCGCGGCCTCGCCACCGGCGCCGACGACTACATCGTCAAGCCGTTCTCGGTGCCGGAGTTGCTCGCCCGTGTGCGCGCGCTGCTGCGCCGCGCTCATCCAGACCGCGTCGCCACCGTGCTCAATATCGGCGATATCGAACTCGACCGTGAGAAGAAGCGGGTATCGCGCAGCGGCAAGCCGATCGATCTGGGCCCCACCGAATACCGCCTGCTGGAATTCCTGATGGAGCGTCCCGGCCGCGTGTTCTCCCGCGAGCAGCTGCTCGACGGCGTCTGGGGTTCGGACATCTATATCGACGAGCGCACTGTCGACGTTCATGTCGGACGGCTGCGCAAGGCCCTCAATCGGGGTCAGCAGGCCGATCCGATCCGCACCGTGCGCGGCGCCGGCTACGCGCTGGACGACCGGTTCGGCCGAGTGGCGAGCTGATCGCTCCGTATTCCGCACCATGATGCCTGTCCCGGGCGTAGCGCAGGGCGAAGCCTTGGACTGCTGAACCGGGACCTTCGCGTGTCCGGACAGAAAATAGTCCTTGCCTATTATTCCTATAAGGACTATAAGCATTCTTGTCCTGCTCCAGCCGGGGGCGCTGTCATGAGGCGTCGTTTCAGTGGGAACAGGATGCGGTGCCCGCGGCCGGGGGAGGTAACGCAACCTCCGGGCTCGGGCGGCGACGGGGCTCCGCCCGGAGGCAATAAGACCTCCTGCAAGGAGCTTGCTGACGGTGAGCGCTACCTGCCGAAAG
>Ga0180223_1000754_pt1 | contig 34102 bp, 31 predicted proteins | sample eDN5th30CKraftOP_FD_151337 | JGI IMG/M metagenome (GOLD analysis project Ga0180223, IMG submission 151337) | Enriched Organic Plus compost microbial communities from Emeryville, California, USA - eDNA 5th pass 30_C Kraft OP (version 2) (version 2) ... | reverse complement strand
GGTCTTCATCCCGGCATTCGCGCGGGCGGCCCTGCAACCCCAACCAGCAATGCCGCCCGCGCTGGCGCCGCGACCATCATTGCACTAACAATCAAATTGGACCCGTCCGTGGGGGCCGATCAGGTCGCGCCGTCGGTTACAGGGTTTCAATTCCGTGGTCTGATTTACAGTTTCGTTTTAAAGATGACAATGCCTTGCTCGTGTTTTCGATGACGATGATCATGTCCGTCGTCCGTAATTCATAACGCGTGTTCGGAAGGTGAATTTGCGGATTTTGAATGAGATATCTGGTCCGTATATATGGAAGCTTAGAGGTCATTCTTCGTCATTCTTCGATTCCATTTTGATGCACTTCGCTTTCATTATTCGATGAGTTTCGTTTTCAAAGGTAGTTCGAGGCTCCTCGAATGGTAAAAGATACACACAGTTCGCACTGCGTGAGCTTCTGTGTCGCCTGCGGCGGGCCGGATTCCCAATATTTCTTGCATCTTCAGAGAAATATTTGCAGTTGACAGCTTGTGGCTTGCATGGCTGCCGCCAATTCTCACACGTGACCATGGCAACTGCGTCTTCAATCCCGCCAGGGCCGGAGGCCGTTTGCAGCTACGGAGGAAATCGATGGCAGCGATGAATGAAAGCAAACCCGTCTCGTTCTCGGTCAAGATGCGGCCGGAATCGAAAGCACGTGTGTCATCCGTTTTGAAGGAATATGCCTCTGTCAAACGGATCACGCAGGCGGAGGCATTGGAATTCCTCGTCGATACCGTCGAAAGCTACGGTGAGCTTCCGAAAATCACTGCGAACGCTTTCAACGAATTCACCGCCGCCGTCGAAGGGCGGCTGAACGCGCTCGATTTGAAGATGGCGCGCATTCTGGAAGAAGTTGCCATGATATCTCATGTGCTTCAAATCGCACCTTCCAATGAAGATGACGAGCCGGATTATGAAATCGGCGCTGGCGACTTCGAGCATGAAGGGAAGGTGCCCGTCGTGGAGACAAGAGCACCGATCCAGATCAAGCGCGGGTTCCGAACCTAAAGGCGTTATGCGGGCTGGCACAATGCAAATGTGTGATACAAAAGAAGCCAAGGGGAGGGCCGACAGGATGATCACGATACGGAAACGAACTTCCATCGGCGAAGACATGACCTCGGATTTCGAGGTCGTCCTGTCGGCTCCTTCGAGGATCAACGATGCTTTCGAACATTTCCGTCTCGCGGATGGCGTGAAGGCGGAGGTGCTGAGCATGGAATTCGCCGAAGCAGCGGCGGAGTTCGTTGGCATTCTGGTGAAGCAAAGCAATATCCGGCTTCAGCCTCTGAAGAAGCCCGGGGACGATTTCTTCACGGATTTCTGGCTTGCCAGCGTCGGGATCCGCGAAATCCCGCCTGTCGGAATCGCCGTTTCCGGCAATGGTCTCGAGATGGCGATGACCGCCACCCGGAAGGACGCAGCCAAAATCCTGGCCAGCAAGAGCGTCTTCGAGAAGGCATTCGAGGTAATGATGGCGGGGCGCTTTGCCGGGTTCTCTTACGAGATGGCGAGGGTGAGATCATGAGACAACCGGGCCATCGCCTCGTCTACATCGACCGTCGTGCAAAGGACTGTTGGCGTCTCCTGCTGACCGCCAGCCGAAGCCAAATGGTCGACTACTGCGAAGCTCAGATCAATGATCCTGTCCATGCGGAGTTGATGCACATGGCTTTCATCGACGCCTGCCTCGATCTCGAAGGTTTCGCGGCCGAATACGGTGTCATCTTCGGCGACGACATCAGCGTTCCTGGCGTGGCGGGAACCGGATTTCTGCAGATGAAGCGCCGACTGGAGCAGCCGCCGGAACCGGAGCAGGAAATCGCCCTGGAAGCCGAATTCGGAAGGTTGCTCAGAGAACACTTTGCCCGGATCGAGCGGAGGCCCGGCAATGCTCTCATGTAATCCCGTCGCCGACATCGCTTACCTGATCGGGAAGCAGGAGGATCGCGAGCGAGCCGGGGGAGAAGCTTCCGGTTCCGGAGCGGTCTCTGTTTCCTTGTCTGCGTTGGCGGGGCAGGATGCCCAACCATCCGGCAAGGATCGCATCCAGGCACTCCGTGAAGGTGTTCGCGTGCATCGCGGGAATTCCTATTACGACAAGGATTCCTCGGAAGAGGAAGGCATCTTCTGGCGGCCGAAGCTTAAGGAGTCGGATCGTGCTCGGATGATGACCTTGGAGGATGGCAAGGAACCGCGCGTGGGTGCCGGACGCCGAATAGCCGAGGGGATTCCGGAAGGGCAGGGCATCCCAACCAAAGTCGCTCGCCTCCTGTCGATGGGCTACGATCCCGTGACCAAGGAGAGGCTCGTTCCGTCAGCCTGTGCATGGCACGAAAAGAAGGCCATGTACCCGGAAAAAATGTCGGAGACGGAGCGTAAGCGTGCTCCCCGCGCCGGGTATGATTGCACATTCTCCATCGACAAGCCTGCAAGCGCACTTTGGGCCGATGCCTTGACACGGGGCGACCTCAAGCAGGCCAAGGCTATCGAAAGCGCCTTGATGGCGGCCGTCAACGACGCAAAGCAATATGCCTTCGATAACGGCTTGTATCGGACCCGCCGCGCAGAAAAAGATCCCGTCACAGGCGAACGCATCGAATATTTCGAACCCGTTTCCGATCTGACATCGGCGAGCTTCCTGCACAAGACGAACCGCAATGGTGACGCGCAGCTGCACATCCATGATCTCGCGTTGAACGTATGCGCTCGCCAGGATGGCACGACTGGTACGCTGGCTATGGACGAATTCTGGTATCAGAAGCCCGTCATCGATGCCGTGTTTAAGGCCGCGTTCTACGATCGCCTGAGGCAGATCGAGGGTCTCGAGGACATCGATATTGTCCGTGGAGAGAAGGACGTCCGCATCCGCGGCATCTCCAAGCAGCTCACCGAAACGCTCTCGTCCCGTCGCCTGGAGGTTGTCGAGGAGCTCGAGAAACGTGGCTTGACGACGGCTGACCGTCGCGCTGCCGAGATTGCCGCCAAGGACACCCGGAACGAGAAAACGGACCTGCCGCCGCTCTCGCAGCTCACGGACCGCTGGCGGGAGACGATCCTGCAGTACACCGACGGCGAAGGTCTGCTGGCGAAGCTGAAGAAACGCGCTCCCCTCGAACAGGACCGCGACGCCCGGATTCTTCGGATTGCAATGGAAGCGGTCGAACGCTTCGGCCACACGCAGACTATTGTCACGGAACGCGATGTTCTCACGGAGGTGTATCGCTCGGCGCAGGGTGAATTCGGCATCCACGAGATTCCGGAAATCGTCCATTTCGTAAAGAGCAGGTTCCTGATCCAAGGCGAATACGACCAGGATGGCAGGCAGCAGTGGGGCATCGTCGACCTCGTGGAAAAAGAGCGGTCGTTCATGTCGATGTGTTACGACCTGCCCAAGCTGCCTCCGATGGCAACGGATCGGGACATTCAGAAGGTCATCGGCAAATACCGGGCGGATCCGGTCAGGAAGAGGCGCGGTCTCAACGACGAGCAGAAGCAAGGTATCCGGTATATTCTGACATCAGATTCCGCGATCTCGATCCTCGAGGGCTCCGCGGGAGCGGGCAAATCCTTCACGGCGGGCCGCATTCAGGAGGTGCTGGAGCCGTCCGGCTACAAGGTTTTCGGCATCTCGCCGTCGTGGAAGGCGACCGACGTTCTCCGCGAGGACATGAATCTGCACGACGAGATGGCGAAGGCCTGCGCAAAATTCATCGCCGACTTCAAAACAAAGAAGATCGAGATCGATTCCAATACCATCGTCGCCATCGACGAAGCGGGGATGGTCGGTATCGACGACATGGAATTCATCTCCCGTACTGTCACGGAAAACGGCGGCCGCCTGATCCTGCTAGGCGACACCCGGCAGCTCTCGCCCGTCGCCGCAGGTAGCCCGATGGCGATGGCCAGGAAGGTGCTAGGTTCGCATCGCCTCAATGAAATCATGCGCCAGACTGACCCCGACAATCCGGAGCGGGCGGCCCGCTATCGCGAAGCGTCCGGGTTGTTCGTGAGGCAGGGCAAGGAAAACATCGCCAAGGCACTCGGGATCTACAATGACGAGGGCCGCATCTCTTGGAAGCAAACCCTCGAGGAGACCTACCACGCGGCCGCCGACAAATTCCTCGAGGTCTACGATCCGGAGCGTGCAAAGGAATCCTTGATCATCACGAAGCGCAATACTGACCTGCACGCGATCAACGCCGAGGTCAGGAAATCCATGATAGAAATGGGCCTCCTCGGGGAGGACGAGGTCACGTTTGAAGCGCTCACCAGGGATTCGAAAGACAAGGAATTCGGATACCAGCTGTCTCTTAGGGCAGGGGAGCGTGTGATTTTCGGAGAGCGCCTGGAGAAACAGGTCACGGGCCTGCCGATTCCCATCAACAATTCGGATATGGCTACCGTCAAGGCTGTCCACACGGATCCGAAGACCGGGGAGCCGATCCTGCTTCTTGTATTCGACAAGGCTCCGAAGCTCACCGTCCGGGCGACACCGCGGCAGCTCAGCGGCTTTCGGGAGGAGGATGAAAAACTCATCCCGAAGATGCAGCACGCATATTGTGTGACCGTGCACGCTTCCCAAGGCGCGACCGTCGACCAGGTCGTTGTGGCCGACTGCCACGGCATGGACTACCGGACCACGTATGTGGCGATGACACGCCACAGGCACGATGCCCATCTGGTCGTGAATGTCGACCGCATCGAGGACAACAAAGCCGCAAAGGCTGGCATCGTGATCATCGATGACAATGGGAAGATGTCGATCCCGGACAAAGATGACGCCCGTCAGGATATCGCGCCGGAGGACTTCAAATACGGCCCCGAAGAATATCTTGCCTACATCGTTCACGAAGCCAGCATCGTTGATGACAAGAAGAATTTTACCGACCTCGATATGTACTCGGGGTCGGGAAAGCTACGGGCGTTTCTCGACGACAAGGACTGGAAGCAGACCCACATAGATCGGCTGAAAGAGAAAGTCGGCAACCAACTCGATATCCAGGAAACGCGCATCCTGAACAACAAAGCCCGTCTCGAAGGCAAAATCGGCGCGTCTCTTGCAGCCGACGGTTTTACGATCAACCCTGATAGGGTGATCGAGGGAAGGGTAAACCCGTACCGGGACGTCAAAGCTCCCTCGATCGCACCAGACTTGGAGACACACGGAGGGGGCGCGATGGACGAAGCACTCAAGCAGAAAATTTCGGCGCGAGTCATGGCCATGCGTGGCGTCGTCCGCCCTCCTCGGCCGAGGACTGACACAGCAGCTCCGGTACCACCCAAGGAAAAGGTGGAAGTCCGTAAGTCAATGCGGATTTCGGATGCTGAGCGCGAGGAATTCAAGCGCCGTGATCCGATCCAATTTATGCTGGACAACGGTGCCGTACTTGCCAAACCGTGGGAACGCCAGAACCCCCGCAGCGTCGAAATGTGTGACGGCTTCAAAGGCAACGAGCCCTACAACCGCTACACTGTTTCCGAGAGGAACGGCGTATGGGTTTGGAACCAGTGGAATGACACGGAAATGAAAGGCACTCTTGATGCCTGGATGGTGAAGAAGGGCGTCGCATCCTCATATCCGGAAGCCTGGCACCGCTTGCGCGCTGAATTCGGCACCGAAAGCCTTCAGGACACGAAGGTGGTGGTGAAGCCTCAGGTCGAAAAGACAAAGCCCGTCCATCAGCAGTATCAGGAAACGATTGCCAGCCAGCTCGCTACCACCGGGTTCCCTTCCACGCCCGGAAAGCAGAAGGCCGAAGACAGGCTTCGTGCGGCTGTCTACCTCGTGAAGCAGAAGGAGGAAGCAGCGAAGGACAATCCGGGCAATCCTGCATTGCAGCCGACCAAGGAGGAGCGGCTGAAAGCAAATCTGGCATCCCGCTATCTTGCCGCAATCGAAAAGGGGAACGACCCTCGTGCCGACAAGCGCGATCTCTTCAAGGCCGAGAAGGCTCGTGAACTGGCCGAGGCCGGGAAATCGTATCACGAATTCCGCTTCAAGTACGAGATGCAGGCACCGTGGGCGACGGATTCTTTCCCCAGAGAGCGGGGCATTGAACGCGCGACGATCGTGTACTTCGGCGACGATGTGAGGCGTGAACCATTCAAAGACTGGAAGTCGGGCGAGTGGAAAGCTGGACTCGCGTTCGCGCATCGTGACGTACAAAAATGGGGCACCATCACAGGCATCGAATCCAAGCGTCCTGAGGCCTTCGCTTCGAATGGAGAGCCCCTGCCGAAGACCAGGTTCACGGAAGGCGAGGGCAAGGGGCTCGGGATGCTGGGGCAAAAGCTTCGCGGCAAGGCAAACGAAATCGTTGTCGCGGAATCCGGCATCGACGCCCTGTCATGGTGGCAGGCGAACAAGCTGCCTTCCGATTTTAAATCGAAATCGGACGAGGAGAAGCTCAAGATCGCGAGCAAGGTGCCGCAGGGCACGCTTCTGCTGTCCACGGCGGGCACGAGTTCGGCTCACGCCATGCAGGGCATCGAGCTCCTGGCGAAAGCGAATCCCCAGGCGAAATGGATTATTGCTCCTGACAACGACCAAGCTGGCCACCGCATCCGGGACGATGTGCGCGAGGCAATCCTGAAGGGAAATCCGAAGGCGCGGATCGAAATCCATGCACCGGAGAGCATTCTCTACAAAGACTGGAACGACCAGGTACGTCAGCAGCCCCGTTCACCCGAGGATCTTCAAAAGACTGCGGACAGGCTGGGGCTGACGAGCGACTTCGTTCAGCAAGAGGTTACGCGGTTCGAAAACCAGAATCCCGATCGGGATGTGTCTGCTTACCGAAACATCGGATCCAAAGCGGCCGACGCGGCAGAGGAGAAGAAGGCGATCGAGTTCCCGACGAAGGCGGATGACAAACAGGTTCGCGAGCATATCACCGAAAAGCGGCAAGAGGTGTCCGGTCCTGTGCAGATGACGGGGTCGGAATCGGAGGTTGCTCGGGCGGCGGAAGAGGTACGAAGGCGGCAGGAGGAGGAAGACCGCCAGCGCCAGCGGGGAGCAATTCAGAAAATGTAGCCGTTAATGATTGTGTCGCATTTTCCCGCTATCGACGGATTTGGACCAGCAGCAAAAGGAGTCGTCGTGCAGGGAAAACTCGTCATTTAGCATTCGGACAGCAGATGCACCGAACGAGAGCTGACAGCATGGCCATCTCTAAAGAGCTGCGGGCTCCTGTGGGAGGCTCCATAACCAATATTCCGCTGCCCAATTTTCCCAACATGTTCACGGACGAGAAGGGAAAACCGCAGAAATATGTTGCCTATTGCAACGAAGAAGGCGATCTGAAAAATTTGCCGCAAAACATGTCCGCCTTCGCGATGATGTTGCCCTTCAGAATCGTTGGAGACATTGCAATCGTCACTGGCGATGACAAATTTATGAAGCAGAAGCAGTGATTTGCTGCGAAAACTTCAGCGTTTCGGCGAGGTGCCGATTCGCCGGATCAGCCAATCTCCAAGGTGACGCACGGCAGGCCTTTGCGGCGCTTCTGCCCGTAGGGAAGCCGAGCGCAAGGAAAGCGAGGTGCAACTCAACGGATGTAAGCAACGAGAGTTCCGCCGGGCGAGTTGAAAACGAACTCCCCGGATTTGTACCTGTCGAGATAAGCTCGCAGACGATCTGGGGTGTTTTCAGTTATGACACCCTCCGCAGCCGTCCATTCGCATCCAAAGCAGTTTCCTCCGGTGCTGACGAGCCGAAACGTCATCTCGTTGCCGGGTTCCTCTTCGGCAAATGAGACTTGGAGAACGATGGCCAGCGTACCCAACAGCGTCAAGCTGGCTATCGCTAACCGCTTCATCAATCGCCTTCCCTCCATGCTTGACGCGTTGTCTGGTGGTCAGACCAAGCAATCTGTGTTCTGCAACGGAACGCGCATCAGGGTAAATGAGTGCAAGCGCGTCCGTTCCGCACATCGGCGACACGATGAAAGCTGCTGCTGTCAGCAAGTGCGCTGTAGCGGAATGAATTTACGACAGCCGACTTGCAACTCGCGATCCCCGCCAGAGAGCAACCATGCCCATCCTGGGGGCAGCTCTCAATGCCCCTTGAGGTGCGCATTGCACGCCGCCTACTCGAAAACGAGTTCCCATTTCGGTGGCGGTTTCGGTGGCGTTGCGAAAGTTCGTCGAAATTCGATAGCTGTAAGGTATTGAATTTTTTCGGGAAATCTGGTCGGAGTGGCAGGATTCGAACCTGCGACCCCCTCGTCCCGAACGAGGTGCGCTACCAGACTGCGCTACACTCCGCAACCAGACGGCGGGCTTATAACTGTCGAATGTAAGCTTCGCAAGCCGAAACGATGTAAACACCGACTAAAATCGCATCGCGATCAGTAGGGACTCGCAACGTCGCCGGTCTCCACATAGACCGACTTGATCTGCGAGTAATGGTCGAGTGCCGCAAGGGCGTTCTCCCTCCCGATTCCCGAATTCTTCATGCCTCCAAAGGGAAGCTCGACTGGCGTCAGATTGTAATTGTTGATCCAGCAGGTACCCGCCTGCAATTCTGCGACCACGCGGTGTGCGCGCGAAAGGTCGCGCGTGAAGACACCGGCGGCGAGGCCGAATTCCGTATCATTGGCGCGGGTAATCACCTCGTCTTCCGTCTCGAATGTGAATACGCACATGACCGGCCCGAAGATCTCCTCGCGCGCGATTCGCATGCCGTCGTGGACTTCGGTAAAAATCGTTGGTTCAACGAAAAAGCCGCTCTCGAACCCCTGCAGGCGAGGGGCTGTGCCTCCATAATGGAGCCTTGCACCTTCTTCGCGCCCAATCTCGATATAGGACATCACGCGCTCGCGTTGGGAGGCGGAGATGAGTGGGCCAAGACGCGTATCCGGGTCGAGCGGATCCCCCAAGCGTATCGCGCGCGTGCGCTCCGTGAGCCGGCGGAGGAATTGACCCTGGATGCCCTTCTGCACGAATACGCGCGTGCCGTTGGAGCAGATCTGGCCGGCTGAATAGAAATTGCCGAGCATTGCTCCGCCGACGGCATTTTCCACGTCCGCGTCGTCGAAGACGATGAGCGGCGACTTGCCGCCCAGTTCCATAGTCGCATGCTTCATATTCGCGCCTGCGAGTGCCAGCACTTGTCTGCCGGTTGCGACGGAGCCTGTCAGCGAGATTTTTGCGATGCCGGGATGGCTCGCGAGCGCGGCACCTGTTTTGCCGTCACCCTGGATCACGTTGAAGAGCCCGTCCGGCAGTCCGGCCTCGGTGAGGATTTCCGCCAGTGATAGCGCCGAAAGCGGTGTGTTTTCCGAAGGCTTGAACACCATGGCATTGCCGGCTGCAAGCGCCGGCGCGGCCTTCCAGGCCGCGATCTGGATCGGATAATTCCAGGCTCCGATGCCGACACACACGCCAAGTGACTCGCGCCTCGTATAGCCGAAGGAGCCGCCAAGATCGATATGGTCGCCATTGTAGGCCGCTATGGCGCAGCCGAAGAATTCGAGCGCGTCGGCCGCCGAGGCGGGGTCGGCGACCAGCGTTTCCTGGAGCGCCTTGCCGGTGTCCAGCGTTTCGAGCCGTGCCAGTTCCTCGTTGCGGGCGCGCAGGATCTCGGCGGCCTTGCGCAGGACGCGGCCGCGCTCCATCGGTTTGACGCGCGCCCAGGCGGCTTGCGCTTCGCGCGCCGATTCGACGGCAAGTTCTATGATGTTGGGCGTGGCCAGATGCAGCCGGGCGATGGTTTCGGCGGTTGCGGGATAAAGCACTTCAAGCGGGCTGCCCTGCGTGTCCTCCACGAAGCTGCCGTTGATATAATGCGAGGCCTTTGGCTGTGCGCGCATTCCTGCCTCCTAGCTTACCGGTCCGAATCCTGCCACCGCGGATTGATCCACGGCTGCAGATTAGAGGGAGGCAGGAGCGGTTTGTCCAGAATATGATCGGCGGCCTTTTCGCCCACCATAATGGTGGGAGCGTTGAGATTGCCGTTGGTGATCCGCGGGAAGATCGACGAGTCGGCGACACTCAGCCCCTCCACGCCGATAACGTTCAAGTTTGGGTCGACGACGCTCATAGGGTCGTCGCGGGCGCCCATTCGGCAGGTGCCGCAGGGGTGATATGCGCTTTCCACATGCTCGCGAACGAAATCGTCAAGTGCCTCGTCCGACTGGATATGGTTTCCCGGCGAGATCTCGTGATCGCAATAGGGAGCGAAGACAGGTTGTGCAAAGATCTCTCGGGTAAGCCTTATACAGCGCCGGAAGTCGGCCCAATCCTCCTCGTGGGACATGTAGTTGAAGCGGATCCTCGGCGGCTCCTTAGGGTCGGGCGAGGCCAGCCTGACAACGCCACGCGATTTCGACCGCATCGGCCCCACATGGGCCTGGAAACCATGCACCTTGGCGACAGCCCTGCCGTCATAACGGATTGCCGCGGGGAGGAAGTGGTACTGGATGTCGGGATAATCCACGCCCGCGCCGGATCGCACGAATGCTGCCGCCTCGAAATGGTTCGTGGAGCCGAGCCCCGATTTGAAGAGCAGCCATTCCATGCCGATCAGTGCCTTTGAAAAAAGGTTCAGGCTGGAATGGAGCGTGATGGGCTTGCGACAGGCCTGCTGGATGTAAAGCTCCAAATGGTCCTGCAGGTTCTGCCCGACGCCCGGCCTGTCCGCCACCACCTCGATGCCGAACCGGCGCAACTCTTCTGCAGGACCTATGCCTGAAAGCATGAGCAGCTTGGGCGAATTGATCGAGGAGGCGCTTATGATCACTTCACGTCGCGCTTTAATGACCTGAATCGAATTGTGAGCTTCGACCTCGACACCGTCTGCCCGTTGATTCTCGATGCGAACGCGCCGCGCAAAGCCCCTGACGAGACTCACGTTTTTGCGCTTGAGCGCCGGCTTCAGATAAGCATTCGCCGCCGACCAGCGGCGCCCCATATGAATGGTCTGCTCCATCGGCCCGAACCCCTCCTGCTTCGAGCCGTTATAGTCCCCGGTTATCTCGAATCCCGCCTCGCGGCCCGCTTCGATAAAGGTCCGGTAGAGCGGGTTGAGCCGCGTGCCGCGCTGTACATGGAGCGGGCCGTCGGTACCGCGCCAGCCGTCCTCGCCGCCCTTCACGTTCTCCATGCGCTTGAAGTAGGGCAGCACGTCGGCGAAGGACCAGCCCTCGGCGCCGATCTCGGCCCAATGGTCGAAATCGCGCGCGTGTCCGCGCACATAGACCATGCCGTTGATGGAAGACGATCCGCCAATCACCTTGCCGCGCGGGGTGGCGAGCACTCGGCCGCCGAGATGTGGCTCGGGCTCGGTGCGAAAACCCCAATCGTAACGGCGCATATTCATAGGGAAGGAGAGAGCGGCCGGCATCTGAATGAGCGGCCCGAAATCGCTGCCGCCATATTCGATCACAATGACCGAATGCTCTCCGCTCTCGGAAAGCCGATAGGCGAGGGCGCAACCGGCGGATCCCGCACCGACAATTATATAGTCAGCCTCACGCATCGCCGCTGCTTCGCAGCTGCAGGAAGAGATAGTCTTCCACCAGGGCGATGGCGGATTGCGGATCGGGAGGGCCGTCCTTGAGCGCGCGGCGGATATAGAGCCCGTCGATCAGCGCGGCGATACCTTCGGCCGTGCGTTCCGCTTCCGATGCCGGCATGAGGGGCCTAAGAGCGAAGACGAGGTTCGAATGGAGCCGGCGCGCATAGACGCGCAGCAGCCGCCGCAGCGATGACGCGCGCTGGGCCTCCACATAGAAGGTGAGCCATGCGGCGATCACTTCCGGCCGGAACTGCTTTGCGGAAAAGTTCACCTGGATGATGGCGCGCACGCGTTCGTGACCGGAGAGCCCGGAGATTGCATTACGGAGGTCGCGGCCAAGTTCCATGAGGACATGGCGCATGCTAGCGAAGATCAGATCTTCCTTGGCGCCAAAATAGTGATGCGCGAGGGCAGGAGACACGCCGGCCCTGCCGGCGATCTCCGCCATGGTGACGTCAAGGGACCCGCGCTCTCCGATAGCATCGATTGCCGCATCGATGAGCGCGCGGCGGCGGAGCGGTTCCATTCCGATCCTGGGCATCGCGGAAGTTTAAATTTAATTGACTGATCAATCAACAACAGTGCGATCCTGGCGCAGAACGAGGGCGCACCCCCGCGACCACAAGCTCCCGACGTGCTATCGTTCCCCGATCGCCAAGGAGGGGAAGATGACGGCAGAGAGACGTCTCGGTGCTGGGGTGAGGAAATGATGCCGGTTGCCGTGGTCACCGGCGGAGCTGCCGGCGCGGGGCTGGCGGTTGCCGAGCGGCTGCTGGATGACGGGTGGAAGGTGGCCGTCATAGACGCCGATCCGTCCGCACTTGCTGAAGCCGAAGACCTCCTACGGGGCGAAGAGGCTATCTTCCTCGCGGCGGATGTGACGGACGAGGACGAGATCGCTGAGGCTTTTGATCAGGTGGTGGATTCCTTCGGTCCCCTTTCTGCCCTGGTGAATGCCGCATGTGCCAGGCGGGAGGCGCCATTCGAGGAGATGAGCGCAGAACTTCTGCGCGAGGTTCTCGAAATCAATCTGGTCGGGCCCTTTGTCGCCGCGGAGGCGGCGTTGGAGCGGATGGAGGACGGGCTTTCGATCGTCAATCTCATCTCGGTCACCGGCTTGCGCGCCAGCAGCGGCGCTGCCGCGTTGGGCGCCTCGCAGGCGGGCCTCAAGATGATGACGGAAGCAATGGCTCTGGAGCTGGGCAGCCGGAGCGTGCGGGTGAATTGCGTCGCGATCGGCTTGATGGAGTCCTCGTCCCCTTTCATCCATGATGCCGAGCGTCAGCGCCCGTGGCTGGATCGCACGCCTCTCGGCCGTCCGGTCAGCGTGCGGGAGGTGACGGCGGCGGTTGCCTATCTTCTCTCGCCTGAGTCGGCCTCCATCACCGGCCATACCCTGGTGATCGATGGCGGCTTTTCCGCCGCCGGTCTGTTGCCCGATGAATGATCAACGGCGAGAAATCTAAAAAACGCGCTTGATCTTCAAGATCATAGTGCCTTAAGCGCGGCACTCGGTTCTGATCTGGTGAAACGATGGATAATCCGGTGCTGGTTGAGGTGCTGCGTGGCGGATTGGTGGAAAGCCGGCATCGTGGCGCGGTGGCTGTGGTCGATGCAGATGGCAAATCGGTCATGGAGATCGGCAATATCGAGCGGGCTACGTTCCCGCGTTCGGCCGTGAAAGCCATTCAGGCGCTGCCGCTGCTGGAGAGCGGTGCTGCGGACGCGTTTGGGTTTAGCGATCGCGAAATCGCCCTTGCCTGTGCGTCGCATTCGGGCGAACCGGACCATACGGAACTGGCGCGGCAGATGTTAGCCAAGGCCGGTCTCGACGAGAGTGCATATGAATGCGGGGCCCACTGGCCAACGGCGCACCGCGCCACCGTCGAACTCGCCCGCTCCGGAGGCTCACCCACGCAACTCCACAACAACTGTTCGGGCAAGCATGCCGGCTTCCTCTGCACGTGTGTGCATCGAGGCATCGACCATCATGGCTATGTGGCCCAAGGGCACCGAATGCAGGAGATGGTGCGCGAGGCGCTCGAATCAGTGACCGGCGCGGCACACGACGTCGACGTCTGCGGCACGGATGGCTGCTCGATCCCGACCTATGCCGTTCCGCTCAGGAACCTCGCCCTGGGTTTCGCGCGCATGGCAACCGGGAACGGGTTGTCGCGGGAGCGCGCGGCTGCGGCCAGGCGCATTTTCGCAGCATGCATGGCGGAGCCCTTTTACGTGGCGGGCACCGGAAGGGCCGATACGGACATGATGGAAGCGGGCAGGGGGCGCATATTCACCAAGACCGGCGCCGAAGGCGTGTTCTGCGCCGCCATTCCCGAACTGGGCTTCGGCATAGCGATCAAATGCGACGATGGTGCCACGCGGGCCTCTGAAGTGATGATCGCCGAAACGCTCGCAAAGCTTCTACCCGAAGGCGACCGGCTGCGCTCCAGCCTCGCGGCGATGGCCCGCCCCGTCCTGAAGAACTGGCGAGGGATCGAGGTTGGCGGCCTCAGACCGACGGAAGCTCTGGCCGGGTAGCGGGCTGCACAAAGGGCCGCTCTAAGAGCGCATTCTGGGCTCCACGACAGGCATAGTGCGCTCGGCCGTGGCTACAGCCACAGCTCTCGAAACCTTACCGCGAGGTCGCGGAAGAATGCCGCAGTCAGCTCTTCACCGATCTCGCCGGCGAGTGTCACCTTGTATTGATCAATGATTTTCGCGCGGCATTCAGCTGCCGTTTGAGGGCGGCCCCGGGCGAGGGCGTCAGTCGGTCTCGAACGCAGGCAGATCCTTGAGACCGTCTACCGCCCACGGGATGGAAGAGCGGCACCACATCTGACGCTTCGGCCGGATGTCCCGGCGCTGGTTGATGCTGCCCCACCGGATGCCCCAAAGCGTTTTTTCCGGATCCTCGCCACAGACGAAAACGGGGGAGCCGCATTCCGGGCAGAAATACTGCCGTCGCGTGCGCCCGCTCTCCGCCGTCTTCAGATAGACTTTGGGCGGATTGCCTGTCATCCTGATATTGTCCGGCGACGTCACCACCGTCACGCGATAAGGGGAACCTGAAAGCTTCTGGCAATCGGTGCAATGACAGACCGTGACCCGCTCCGGATCGATTTCGGCCTCATAGCTTACATAGCCGCAGTGGCAGCGCCCATCGATCTTCATTATGCCATCTTCCGGATTTGCCAAACCGAGCGGCAGGTTAGCCTATGGCGGCGGCTTAGAACCAGCCTTTTCTCCAGAAAAAATAGAGGGGTAGGATGGCCGATAGCACCATGGCGCAGAGCGCAAGGGGATAGCCCCAGGGGTCGCCGAGTTCCGGCATGAAATGGAAGTTCATGCCATAGATGGAGGCGATCAGCGTGGGTGGCATCAGGCCTACCGACGCAATGGAGAAGATCTTGATGATCGCGTTCTGCTCGACCGAGATCAGACCGACGATCGTATCGAGCAGGAAGGTGATCTTGTTCGACAGGAAATCGAGATAGTTTTCGAGCGAGCGGACGTCTCGCTCCAGCGAATCCAAGCGGCCGCGCAGTTCCTTGCGCGGTTGTCCATTCTCCAGCGTCGTCCTCAAATAGGCAAGCAGGCGGCTGATTCCGGAAAGACTTTCGCGGACTTTCGACAGGAAGGCGCCCAGCCCGCCGATACGGGTCAGTGTGCGGCGGAATTCCCGGGTGCTCATTGGCCGCTCACCGGCATGCCGGTGAAGGATGGAGTTGGACGCGCGTTCGATCTCTTCCGTGGCTCCCTCCAGGATGTCGGCTAGCCGGTCGGTGATCGTGTCGATCAGGCCCAGCAAAACCGATGCCCCGGTGCATTGGTGATCGAGCAGGCCGTTGCCGGGCTTCGTCGTACGAGCCACGAAGATCGCAAAAGCTTTCGGCTCGCTATAGCGGACGGTGACCAGCCGCTTGTTGGCGAGCACGAAGGAGACAGGGGCGATGGTGCGATGCTCGCTGTCGGTCGCGTGCAGCACAGGCGTCGTGAAGTATTGCACGCCCTCTTCCATATAGAAACGGCTCGACTCCTCGATTTCCACCATGTCCCTGTCGGTCGGGATCGAGGCGCCGATCCACTGCTCCACAGCCTTGTCCTCGTCGGCGGTGGGATTGAGCAGGTCGATCCACAATGTCTTGGGAGGTAGCTTATCGCCCGGCTTCAATTCGGCGCCTTCGAGGCGATCTCCGTCGAGGGTATAGACCTGGATCATCGTATTGCCCGGTGGAGTATTCCCCCGGAGTTTATGCGGCGGAAAGGTTGCTGATCGGTTCAAGCAATCGGTCGACCAGCCGCACGGCCGCTTCGGCGATCACGGTGCCCGGGGGGAAGATCTCGGACGCGCCTGCCTTCCGCACTGCGTCGAAATCGTCAGGTGGGATAACGCCGCCCGCCACGATAAGAATGTCGTCCCGGCCAAGACGTTCCAGCGCCTGCTTGAGTTCCGGAATAAGCGTAAGATGTCCGGCGGCGAGAGATGAGACCCCGACGACGTGAACATCCTTCTCGGCGGCGAGCTTTGCCACTTCCTCGGGCGTTTGGAACATTGCGCCGACCGTAACGTCAAAACCAAGATCGCTGAAGGCCGTTGCGATCACCTTTTGCCCGCGGTCATGGCCGTCCTGACCAATTTTCGCAATCAGGATGCGTGGCGCCCTTCCAGTCTTCTCGCGGAAGGCGGCAACCTTGTGCTCTGCCTGCGCCACAGCATCGTTTTCGCCGATCTCCTTTCGATAGACGCCTGTGATTGTGCGTATCTCGGCCACGTGACGGCCGAACACCTTCTCGAGGGCGAGGGAGATCTCGCCCACGGTGGCCTGCGCCCGCGCAGCGCGGATGGCAAAGTCAAGCAGATTGCCGCCCTGTTCGGCAGCCTTCGTCAGGTCGGCCAGGGCCGATTCGACTTTTGCGACGTCACGCGTCCCCTTGAGTTGCTGCAGTTTCGAGAGTTGGCGTGCCCGCACTTCGGCATTGTCCACCTTGAGCACATCGACCTGGATGTCTTCCTCCGGTCGGAACTGGTTGACGCCAATCACGGGTTGCTCGCCGGAATCGATGCGCGCCTGCGTGCGGGCCGCCGCTTCCTCCACGCGCAGTTTCGGTACGCCCTTCTCGATGGCTGCAGCCATACCGCCCAAGCTCTCCACCTCCTCGACATGCGACAGGGCGCGGGCGGCAAGGTCGTGAGTAAGGCGTTCGACGAAGAAGGAGCCGCCCCAGGGATCGATGGTACGGGTGGTACCAGATTCAACCTGGAGCACGAGTTGGGTATTGCGCGCGATCCGGGCGGAGTGGTCCGTCGGCAGGGCCAGCGCCTCGTCGAAGGAATTGGTATGCAGCGATTGCGTATGGCCCTGGGTGGCCGCCATCGCCTCGACCATGGTGCGAACGATATTGTTGTAGGGATCCTGTGCAGCCAAGGACCAACCGGAAGTCTGGCAATGCGTCCTGAGCGCCAATGAGCGCGGGTCTTTTGGGGAAAAATTCTTCTTCACAAGCGCAGCCCAGATGAGGCGAGCCGCCCGCATCTTCGCCACTTCCATGAAGAAATTCATGCCGATGGCCCAGAAGAACGACAATCTGGGGGCAAACTGGTCGATATTTAGGCCCGCAGCGATGCCCGAACGCGCATATTCGATGCCGTCGGCGATCGTATAGGCCAGCTCCAGATCCGCCGTCGCTCCCGCCTCCTGCATGTGATAGCCGGAGATCGAGATCGAGTTGAACTTCGGCATGTGCTGCGCCGTGTAGGCGAAGATGTCGGAGATGATCCGCATCGAGGGCTTGGGCGGGTAGATATAGGTATTGCGGACCATGAACTCCTTGAGGATGTCGTTCTGGATGGTCCCGGCGAGGTCTTTCTGGGCGACGCCCTGTTCCTCCGCCGCCACGATGTAGAGCGCCATGATCGGCAGCACGGCGCCGTTCATCGTCATGGAGACGGTCATTTGATCGAGCGGTATGCCGTCGAAGAGCTGGCGCATGTCCAGGATGGAATCGATTGCGACCCCTGCCATGCCGACATCCCCTGCGACCCGTGGGTGATCGCTGTCATAGCCGCGGTGCGTGGCAAGGTCGAAGGCAATGGAAAGGCCTTTCTGACCTGCCTGGAGATTGCGCCGGTAGAATGCATTCGACTCCTCAGCTGTCGAGAAGCCGGCATATTGGCGGATGGTCCAGGGCCGTTGGACATACATCGTGGGGTAAGGCCCGCGGATGAACGGAGCGAAGCCTGGATAGGCGTCCAGATAAGGCAGGTTCCTGATATCGGCTTCGCCATAAGCCCGGCGGATCGAAATGCCTTCGGGAGTAGCCCAACGATCCTGTGGTCGTTCCCTATCCGTCTTGGCCGGCGGCGACCAGGCCATGGCGGAAAAATCGGGGATCATGCAGGCTCTCCGAGACCCTCATCCATGCGAGATGCCGCGAGAGGAACGCAGGCGACGGCTCCATCGCTCGGGACCGGCTGACGCTCAGCCGGCAGGGTGGTGAAGGGGCGTTCCTGCCCAAGCCTGTATAGCGTGGTGCCGACTATGTTGCGGGTGCCCTTGCGGAACTCGGCAAGACGCTTTGCCCGCGCCGCAGCTACACGCCTTTGGATGTGCCCCGCCGCCAGGCTCCTGAGCACGCCACCTTCTCTCTCGATCTGGCGGAACTCCTCCCAAGCCCTTTCACAGAGGCCGTCGGTCAGCGATTCGACGGCTCCCGAGCCGGCGGCCGGATCGGCCACGAAATCAAGGCGGCTCTCACCGGCAAGGATGAGTTGCCCATTGCGGGCAAGTCGGCGTGCAAACCCGTCGGGCAGCCCATGGGTGATGGTATGGGGCAGGACAGAGATGGAATCGGCGCCACCGGTGGCTGCGGCAAATGCGGCGATGGTGGTGCGCAGGATGTTCGTTTCGGGATCGCGCGCCGTCATCATACGGTAGGAGGTTTCGGCGTGGATCGTTACCGGGGCCGGGTCGATCGCACAGGCTTCCAGCATCCTCGTCCAAAGTTTCCGCAAAGCCCTGATCTTTGCGGTGGACAGGAACTGGTCCTGATCGACACTCACCGCAAAGCCGATATGCGGGACGGCGTAGACCAGCGGCTGGCGCGCCTCCTCGAACATCCTGAGGTGGGACACGGCAGAAGCGAGCATGATGCCGAGTTCCTGCGCCTCGGTCGCGCCGGCATTATGGAACACGCGGCCATCGGCTTCGAGCAGGATACCGGGCAAGGAAAGGGCGAAATAACCCGCCAGCGACTGCGGCATGGACGCCTCGAGCGCCTCGATCGACATACGAAGCCAGCCCGTTCCGGCAAAGAGCGATGCGGGATCGATGCCGAAGGAAAGGCTGAGCCGCTGGACGTCCGCCTTGTTCTTCTTCAGAACGTCCACGAGCCAGTCGACGGAAGCCCTGCTTTGGGGATGCACGTCGATTCTGAGGTGAACGTCTTGCAGGGGCAGACCGTCGAGCGCGGTTTCGAGCGCTTCCGGCGTGGCGGGCAGGCCGTAACGGAACGCATTCGGGGCGCCGGCGAAGATGATGGAAAGGCCGGTAGCGCCTTGTGCGAGATCCTCCCTGGCCTGGGCGTTGGCACGCGCGGGATCCGGATCGTCCAAGCGCTGGATCAGCTTCCATGTGGAGACGGGATCAACGCGCGTCAGAGCGGAGCCGCCGGCGGCGCGCTCGTAAAGCGGCTCGATGGGCAACTGATCGTCCGTGTGGCGGATCAGGGAAGAATAATCCGTATCCTTACCCAGCGACTTGGCGACAAGCTCGAGCCACTGCCGGCGATCGACAGACGGAAAGTCTGCATTTGTAAGGACCGACCGATCCATCGTTTCTCCTCGCATTCTAAAGGAGAGTTTAGGATGATGCGCGGCCTGCTGCAATGCACCTTTGCGTGGGAGCCGGGTAACCAATCCGAGAGACATCGAGCAAGAATGCGTTGTGGGATGAAACCGTGCTGGCTATACCGGGGAACGAGCATGCCGACTCTGCATACGAGGGAGTGAGATGGCGGATCAGGACAGCATTTTCATCGGTGCGAGCCGGCACAAGGACGACAGCTATCAGCGGCCGGAACAGCTTCTCCTTGGATATGCCAATCGGCACGGGCTCGTCACCGGAGCCACGGGCACCGGGAAAACAGTAACGCTTCAGGTCCTGGCCCAAGGCTTTTCCGATGCCGGCGTGCCTGTCTTCTGTGCCGACGTGAAGGGCGACCTCTCCGGCATCGCAATGCCCGGCGAGCAGAAGGATTTTCTTCTCAAGCGCGCCGAGGAGGTGAAGCTCGACCCCTATACCTTCGAGGGCTGCCCCGTGATCTTCTGGGACATCTTCGGCGAAAAGGGTCATCCGATCCGCGCCACGATTTCCGAAATGGGCCCCTTGCTTCTCTCCCGGCTCATGAACCTCACGGAGGCGCAGGAGGGCGTCCTCAACATCGCTTTCCGCATCGCCGACGAGGAAGGACTTCTTCTGCTGGATCTGAAGGATCTTCAGGCGCTGCTCACCAATATCGCCGAGCGGGCGGATGAAATCTCCGCGCGATACGGGAATGTCAATAAGCAGTCGGTCGGCGCGATCCAACGGTCGCTGCTCATTTTGGAGCAGCAGGGAGGCGATCATTTCTTTGGCGAGCCGGCGCTTCAAATCGCCGACCTGATGCGCACCACGCGTGACGGGCGGGGAATTGTGAGTGTGCTTGCCGCCGACAAGCTGATGATGAATCCGCGCCTCTACTCCACCTTCCTGCTTTGGCTTCTGTCGGAGCTGTTCGAGGAATTGCCGGAGGTGGGCGACCCGGACAAGCCCAAGCTCGTCTTCTTCTTTGACGAGGCCCATCTTCTCTTCGACGAGGCGCCGAAGGCGCTCGTCGATCGGGTGGAGCAGGTGGTCCGGCTCATCCGCTCGAAAGGCGTCGGCGTTTATTTCGTCACGCAAAATCCGCTCGACGTGCCCGAGACCGTGCTCGCCCAGCTCGGCAACCGTGTCCAGCACGCGCTTCGCGCCTACACGCCGCGCGAGCAGAAGGCGGTGAAAACGGCGGCCGATACCTTCCGCCCCAATCCCGAATTCGATTCTTTCGAGACGATCACGCAGCTCGGTGTCGGAGAGGCCCTGGTTTCCACCCTGGAGCAGAAGGGCATCCCCTCGGTCGTGCAGCGGACGCTGATCCGGCCGCCATCTTCGCGCATGGGACCGATCACTGATGCCGAGCGTCAGTCGGCCATTCAGGGAAGCCCGGTTGCCGGCCAGTATGACAAGGCGGTCGACCGCGAATCCGCTTTCGAGATCCTGCAGAAACGAGCGCAGGCCAAAGCGGCCGAGGCTCAGCAGGAAGAGGAGCCGCAATCGGGCGGCGGGTGGACGCTGCCCGACTTTGGCGGGAGCCGGACATCAACCGGCCGGAAAAGCTCCGGACGCAGCTCCTATCGCCGGCAGACGGTGACTGAGGCGGCGATCAAATCCGTTGTGCGCTCGGTGGGGACCGCGCTTGGCCGTGAGATCATCCGCGGGGTTCTGGGGAGCTTGACGAGAAAGCGCTGACATCCCGCGAAAGCAGGGATTTGGGCAGCGGCTGCCGGTAATCACCTCTCCCGCAAAGAGGAGAGGTGATGGTGCAGGAGCGGTGTGGATTACAAACCGGCGGGACTAGGCCAGTCGGAACGGTTCAGACCGTCCTGAGGCCGTTCGTCACCAGAACCGGTGTGCCGTCGGGGACACGGTCGTAAAGATCGATCACATCCTGATTGATCATGCGCACGCAGCCGGACGAGACAGACTTGCCGATCGACCACCATTCGGGCGAGCCATGGATGCGATAGAGCGTATCCTTGCCATCCTGGTAGAGATAGAGCGCGCGTGCGCCGAGCGGGTTCATGATGCCCGGCTCCATGCCGCCGCGCCACTCGCCGGTCGCCTTGTCGTACTCGGTCTTGTATTTCTCCAGCTCCGGCTGGCGCTGGATCATCTCTGCCGGTGGATGCCATTTCGGCCACATGGCCTTGCGCTCGATCTGGGCACGGCCAGCCCAGGCGAAGCCCTCACGGCCTAGTCCCACGCCATAACGCAGGGCACGACCGCCGCCCCGCACCAGATAGAGAAAATGCTGAGAGGTATCGATGACGATGCTGCCCGGCGCCTCACCCGTGGGATCGGCAACCTCCTGCCGGAGATAGCGGGGATCCATTTTCGAGACCGGGACGGCCGGGATCTGGTAACCGCTGTCCGCCATCGCGCCATACATCTCCGATGTCGGGCGCGGCTCGAAAGCTGGCGGGGGAGGAGGAGTGGGCCTGAAGGATACGACGGGAGGCGCAGAGGGCACGTTCACGCAGCCCGAGAGGGATGCGGCGCCAACCAAAGTGGCCGTCAGAAAGCTGCGGCGGGAAAATGTGCGGGAAGATTCATCAATTGAGGACATGGCTCAGGATCTCGGGAGGGAACGCGCAAGCGATGCAGGAGGACACAAATGGTCGGCTAATACTCGGATAACCGGGGAATTCATGGGCGTGCAAATCCAACCTTGTCGTCTCGGAAGCAAGCTGGAAACTCGATTATGACGTTATTGTTCGCCGCCTATTGCAATTCTGCAACGCACTCTTGCTCACGTTTCGGTCATCGCGTCGTAAGCAAGCCCTCAAGCGAGGGCAGGATGAATTGTGGCGGATGATCGCGATATTCATCCGGCTGATCGCTTCGGTTGATCCACACGGTGCGAAACCCGAAGCGGGTGGCGCCCGCCACGTCCCAGCGGTTGGCCGACTGGAACGAGATGGCGTCGGGATAGACGCGGAGCGCCGTGGTGACCAGCTCGTAGACGCTCGGATGCGTCTTGAACTTGCGGACCATATCGGCGGAAAAGACGTCGTCCACGACCGTGTCGAGCGCGGAGGAGCGCAGCGCCGACTCGAGCATGGCAGGTGACCCATTGGAAAGGACGCAGAGCCGTGCGCCTGACGCTTTCAACGCGGACAGCACAAGCGGTACCTCGGGATAGCAGTCGAGGTGCCAATAGGCTTCGAGGAGCTTGGCTTTCAGAGCGGGATCTACCGAGGGAACCTTTCGGAAGGCGAAATCGAGCGCGCGCTCCGTCATCGCCCAGAAGTCGGCATAGTCGCCCATGAGCGTGCCGACCCAGGAATATTCGAGCTGCTTGGCGCGCCAGACGTCCGAAAGGATCTGCCCTTCCGGACCGATTTCTCCTGCATATCGGCGGACGGCTGAATGCACGTCGAAAAGTGTGCCGTAAGCATCAAAGACAAAGGCTGAAAATCGCATTGGTATCCCGCATCGGCACTCTTGCTGCGCCGGCCATGCAAGAATTCCGAGAAATGCTTTCAAAAGCCTGAAGGCCGTTTCCCGGACGTTCCACATATGAATTTGGTCCGCTTGTGAACCTCGTCAAGCGGCAAGCAGGGATGAGTGGCCAAGAGGGTGATGATTGTCTAAATGGAGGGTTAAGTTCGTTCGACGCGAATCCGATCACCTGTTAAGAGATCATCAGGGAACGGTTGCCAAAACGGGCTGCCCACCCCATCTGCGGTTCGTGGATTTCAACCACTTTCTGAGGGAGACGAACATGGCCTTTGAACTGCCGGACCTGCCGTACGACTATGAGGCTCTGCAGCCTTATATGTCGAGGGAAACCCTGGAGTTCCATCACGATAAGCATCACAAAGCTTATGTGGATACCGGCAATAAGCTGGCCGCTGAAGCGGGACTCGACAATCTCTCGTTGGAGGAGATCGTCAAGCAGTCCTATGGCAAGAATCAGCCCCTCTTCAACAATGCCGGCCAGCACTTCAATCACGTTCATTTCTGGAAATGGATGAAGAAGGACGGCGGCGGCAAGAGCCTTCCGGGCGCCTTGCAGAGCGCCGTCGACAGCGATCTCGGCGGTTATGACAAATTCCGCGCGGATTTCGTGCAGGCCGGCATGACGCAGTTCGGCTCGGGCTGGGCCTGGGTTGCCTTCAAGGACGGCAAGCTCCAGATCATGAAGACGCCGAACGGGGAAAATCCGCTCGTGCATGGCGGCACCCCGATCCTGGGCGTCGATGTTTGGGAGCACTCCTATTACATCGATTATCGCAATGCCCGGCAGAAGTATCTGGAAGCCTTCGTGGACAATCTCGTGAACTGGGACTACGTCCTGGAACTCTATGAGAAGGCGCGCGGCTGAGGGCCCAATACAATCACGGAAAGACCCGGCCTCGCGCCGGGTTTTTCTTTTTTGTGGGGTCAAATATGCCGGCGTTCTGTTCGTCGCGGGCAGGGCATGGAGCCTCGGTTGACCGGGGCATTGACGCCTGAATGTTTCAAAGCCGCGGCGCTTTTCAACCGGCTACTCGGTGAAACCGACCGCCTTCAGCATGAAGGCGTAGCTCAGCGCCGTTTCTTCCAGTTGGGAAAAGCGTCCTGAAGCGCCGGCATGGCCGGCTTCCATATTCACCCGCAGCAGAACGGGATTCTCGCTCGTATTGTAATCACGCAGCCGTGCGACCCATTTCGCGGGCTCCCAGTATGTCACGCGCGGGTCCGTCAGGCCTGCGAGGGCAAGAATGGCCGGATATGGCTGAGGACGCACATTGTCGTAGGGCGAGTAGGCGGCGATCGTCTCGTAGTCCTGCTTGCTGGTTATCGGGTTTCCCCATTCCGGCCATTCTGGCGGTGTCAGGGGAAGCGTATCGTCAAGCATGGTGTTGAGCACATCGACGAAGGGCACGGCCGCAACAAGCGAGCGAAAATCCTGTGGCGCCAGGTTGGCGACGGCCCCGATCAGCATGCCACCCGCCGAGCCGCCTTCGGCAACCAGTCGATCGTGGCTCGTGTAGCCGAGCGAAACGAGATGGCGGGCGCAGGCGATGAAATCGGTGAAAGTGTTGGTTTTCTTCTCGCGCTTGCCATCTTCGTACCAGGCGAAGCCCTTGTCCTTTCCGCCACGGATATGGGCGATGGCATATACGAAGCCGCGATCAACCAATGACAGGCAATTTGTACGGAACGAAGCGCTGATGGTGATGCCGTAGGCGCCGTAGCCGTTGAGAAAGCAGGGAGCCGAGCCGTCGAGTGGGAGACCGCGGCGGTGGACGAGGGAAATAGGCACCTGCTCGCCATCCGGCGCGGTCGCCATGAGCCTGCGCGTCACGTAGTCTTCCGGATTGTGGCCGGAAGGCACTTCCTGGGTCTTGAGGAGGTCGCGCTCGCGGGTGCGCATGTCGTAATCGAATTCCTGCGCCGGCGTGGTCATCGAGGAATAGGAGAAGCGGAAGACATCCGTGTCGTATTCATACGAGCCGTAGAGGCCCAGGGAGTAGGCCTCCTCCTCGAATGCGATCACATGTTCTTCTCCGGATTTGCGCTCGCGTACGACGATCCGGGGCAGGCCGTCCTTGCGTTCGAGCCTGACGAGGAAATCCTTGAAAGCAATGAAGGACATGATGAGCCGGCCGGGCTCGTGGGGAACGACTTCGCGCCAATTGGCCGGAGAAGGATCGGCCGCCGGGGCGGTCATGATCTTGAAATCCTTCGCCCCGTCCCGGTTGGTAAGGATGAAGAACTCCTCGCCCGCGGGTTCGAAATCGTAGCGGATGCCGGGCTCGCGCGGCGCAATGAGGCGAGGCTCTGCATCGGGATCGTTGGCGGGCAGGATGCGATATTCGCTCGTTTCGTGGTCGTGGATCGAGATGAAGATCCAGTCGTCCAGCCGGCTGCCGAAGACATGCATGAAGAAGCCGGGATCCGTTTCCTCATAGACAAGCCGATCTTCCCCGGAATCCTGGCCGATTGCGTGATAGAAAATCTTCGAAGGCCGGTGATTGTCGTCCAGGCGGGCGTAATAAAAGCCGCTGGAGTCGGCCGTGAACGTTCCGGAGCCATTCGTGCCCTCGACATGATCCTCCAGATCGGTTTTGGTCTCGAGGTCGCGCAGGCGCAGCGTGAAATACTCCGAGCCTTTGTCGTCGATGCTCCAAAGGAGATAGCGATGGTCAGGGGAGTGGCCCACGCCGCCGATGTGGAAATATGCCGTGCCTTCAGCCTCCGCGTCGCCGTCCAGGAGTACCTCCTCGGACCCTCCTTCGCGCTCGGTGCGGAAGAAACGTGGATGCTCGCCGCCCTGCCTGTAAGCAGTTCCGTAGGCAAAAGGACCATCCTTCATCGGCACGGAACTCTCGTCTTCCTTGATGCGGCCCTTCATCTCCGCGAACAGAAGCTGCTGCAGCTTCCTGGTGTCCGCCATCATCCCTTCCTGGTAAGCGTTCTCGGCTTCCAGATGCGCGCGGATATCCGACGCAAGTGATGAGGGATCTCTCAGCACTTCCTGCCAGTTCTCTGCCCTAAGCCAGCCATATTCGTCGGTCCGGGTGTATCCATGCCGTGTGTCGGAGGCGGGCCGCTTCTCGGCGCGCGGCGCCTCGAAGGACGGGAAAGAGCTATGGGAAGCCATGGCAAGAACTCCTGAAAGTCATAGATTAATTAGCGGCGAAACGAAATTTGGCTCGGGGGTCAACCCGAGAAACTATGTTTTACGAGGATCGAGTGTCAAACCCGGCCAGCGGTACTGCCCGCCAGCCGGGGACGAGACCGGCTTGCCGTCTACTGTTCTTCGAATTTCAAGGCGGTTCCATTCATGCAGTAACGCAGGCCCGTGGGCGCCGGCCCGTCATCGAAGAGGTGGCCCAGATGCGAATCGCAATCCGCACAGCGCACCTCCACTCGGGTCATCAAAAAGGAATTGTCCTTGTGCAGGGTGACCGCATCCGTGTCCGCCGGCGCGTAAAAGCTCGGCCATCCGGTACCGGAATCATATTTGGTTTCCGACGAGAAAAGAGGCCGGCCGCAGGCTACGCAGCGATAAAGACCTTGGCGCTTGTTATCCCAATAGGGTCCGGTAAAAGCGCGCTCCGTCCCGTGTTCGCGCGTGACATGATATTGCTCCGGCGTAAGTTCCTTACGCCATTCTTCGTCCGACTTCTGAATTTTCGTACGCGTTTCGCCCGTCATGATCATGCTCCGTTTGCACCGTTATGTAGGTGAGGTGAAACTCTTTTTGGAGTGCGATACCAGCAGGCTATACAACCCGTGAATATCCCAACGGATTGCCGCACTCGCCTTGCCCGCGTGGAAATGAACGTCTATGTGACGACGTTGTGTTTGAGGGGAATGGTAATGCATTCACCTCTTTAGGGGCATTCTGAGCAAAGAGGAACCGATGGCAGCAGAAGGGCAGTGGCTGACTTTCCTTGCTCTCATCTTGCCTTTCCTCGGTGCCGCGGTCGCTCCGCTCCTTACACGCGTTCTAAAGCACAATGCCGCTTGGGTGCTGGCGCTCATTCCCGCCTTCCTCTTTTTTCATTTCGCGGGCTTCCTGGAGCTGGTCTCGCAGGGACAGGCGGTCGCCGGCGGATACCCGTGGGTGGAGAGCCTGAACCTCGATTTTTCCTGGTATCTGGACGGCCTCTCGCTCACTTTCATTCTCCTCATTTCCGGCATCGGCATTCTGATCGTGCTCTATTCCGGCGGCTATTTGAAAGGTCACCCGCAGCAGGGCCGCTTCTCGTCCTTCATTCTCATGTTCATGGGGGCGATGCAGGGATTGGTTGCTGCCGACTCCTTCCTGATGCTGTTCGTTTTCTGGGAACTGACATCGATCGCCTCCTTTCTGCTGATCGGCTTCGATCATAAGCGTGAGGCCGCGCGGCGCGCCGCGCTTCAAGCGCTCGTGGTGACAGGAGGAGGCGGGCTGGCGCTCCTGGCCGGGCTCATTCTTATCGCGCAAGTCACCGGCGTCCACTCGCTTTCCATGCTGCTTTCGACCGGGGATACGCTGAGGCAGGCGCCGCTTTATCTGGCGGTGCTGCTTTTGGTGCTTGGCGGCGCCTTCACCAAATCGGCGCAGTTTCCGCTGCATTTCTGGTTGCCGAATGCCATGGAAGCGCCCACGCCGGTTTCCGCCTATCTTCATTCAGCCACCATGGTGAAGGCGGGCGTCTACCTGCTCATGAGACTCAACCCGGTGATTGGCGGGACGCCTATCTGGGAGACCGTTCTGCCGATCTTCGGCGGGACCACGCTGATCGTCGGCACATTGCTTGCCCTGCGCCAGACGGATCTGAAACTGATGCTGGCCTATACGACGGTGGCCTCGCTCGGGCTGCTCGTCATGCTGACAGGGTTCGGCTCGGAGATCGCGATAGCCGCAGCTGTGCTCTACCTGATCGCGCACTCCATGTTCAAAGGCGCGCTGTTCATGGTCGCAGGCATCATCGACCACGAGACCGGAACGCGCGACATAACCCGGCTTGGCGGCCTCGGTCGCGCAATGCCGGTCACCTTTGGCGCGGCAGTGCTTGCGGCGTTCTCGATGGGCGGTCTGCCGCCCACCTTCGGGTTCCTGGCCAAGGAAAAGATTTATGCGGGGCTTGTCGACGGCACATGGGCCGCACTTCTGACGGCGGTTGCGATCGTCGGCAATGCGCTGATGTTCACCATAGGCTTTGCAGTCGCCCTGAAACCATTCCTGGGGGATCGGGTCGAGACGCCCAGGCCTCCGCACGAAGGGCCCGCTCTCCTGTGGATCGGCCCGGCGGTGCTTTCCCTGGCCGGACTCCTGACCGCGCTGCTTTCGTCCCTCAGCCATCAATTCCTCTCAAGTCCCATGGCGAGCGCCGTGGCCGGAGAGCAGGTATCCGTGTCGATCTCTGTGGTCCCGCATTTCGGATTGCCGCTGTTTCTCTCCTTGGTCACGATCGCGCTTGGGTTGGTCTTTTATCTCGCGATCGGCAGAGGGCGTAACGTGATGGCAGCGGTGCTCACGACGATCGGCTGGGGACCCGATAGGGGCTTCGACCAGCTCTACCGCGGCGTCGTTCGGATCGCGGCCATCGTCACGGGCATTATCCAGAACGGTCGCCTCGACTTTTACATGACGGCGACTTTTCTCGCATTGGCGGTCGCACTGCTCGTGCCGATGATCGGCTTCAACGAACTGCCTGCCATGCCGACCTTCGCTTCTCTCTATTTTTACGAATGGACGGTGCTCGCCATTGCCTTTATCGGCCTCGGCGCGGTGATCTATGCGCGAAACCGCCTTACGGCGATCGTTTCCCTGGGCATCCAGGGTTTCGCCGTGGCGCTTCTTTTCATGTTGCTCGGCGCGCCGGATCTCTCCTTCACCCAGTTCATGGTCGAAACACTGTCGGTCGTGATCCTTGCACTCGTAATGACTAGACTGCGGCTTTCGCCTGCGGACCACCGGCCGCTCGGTCAGAAGATGCTCGACTGCTCCGTTGCGGTTCTCTGCGGCGTTGCACTGGGGCTGCTTCTCCTGCGGGTCAGCCAAGTGCCCTTCGACGCAGCGCTTAGCGATTTCTTCGCCGCAAATTCGCGGGTGATCGCCCATGGCCGCAATATCGTGAACGTCATCATCGTGGATTTCCGCGGGCTCGATACTTTGGGCGAGATCACGGTGGTCATGGTGACGGGGCTTGCCATTCTGGCGCTCGTGCGCATACGCGCCGGCAAGCCTGCGGCCAATAAGGACGCTTGAGATGCGTACGCTGATCTTTCGGACCACCGCTCCCTATCTCGCAAGCCTGATGGTGCTTTTCTCCATCTTTGTGCTGTTGCGTGGGCACAACGAGCCGGGCGGTGGCTTCATCGGGGGGCTAATCGCTGCTTCCGCCTTCGCGATCTATGGCATCGCCTGCGGCGTTCCGTCCGTGCGGCGGGCGCTTTACTTCCATCCGATGGCGATTTCCGGCTTCGGTCTGCTGCTCTCGGCGAGTTCCGGTATCCTCTCCCTGTTCCAGCAGGTTCCGTTCCTCACCGGCATCTGGACGACGGTCGACGTGCTGGGAGTTCCGGTGGATCTCTCCACGGTCATGGCATTCGACATCGGCGTCTACCTTGTGGTGGTCGGATCGATCACCTCGATCGCGCTGACGCTCGAGGAAAGGGAGGATGTCTGATGGAGGCCATTCTCGCGGTGACGGTTGGGATCTTCTTCGCCGTCTCGATTTATCTGATGCTCTCGAAGCATATCATACGCATCCTGCTGGGTGTGGCCATCTTCGGCAATGCCGTGAACCTCACGATCTTCACGACCGACCGGGTCGTGCGCGAAGTTCCTCCCATCATCCCGGAAGGGGTGACGGTACCGCCCGGAATCACCGCCAACCCGCTGCCGCAGGCGCTGATCCTGACCGCAATCGTGATTTCCTTTTCCTTCTTCGCCTTCCTGCTCGTTCTTGCTTTTCGCACCTATCAAGAACTCGGCACGGATGACACGGACGGCATGCGTGTCGCCGAGCCCAAAGGCGAAGAACTCCCACCATTGGGGTACTGAACGGGATGGCCGTGCCTGGAAGCGAAACTCTCGATCTCTCGCGCGCCATGGTGCTGGCCGCGCCAAGCCTTGCCGATTGGCTCGTCGTCGCGCCAGTGGTGATCCCGATCATCTTCGGCGCAGTGCTGCTGATGTTTCGGCACGAAACAAAGATCCAGGCAGGCGTAGCGATCGTCGGCTTGGCAGCCATGCTGATCTCGAACGTGCTTCTCCTGTCGCGGATCCTGGACGCAGGGCCCGTGGTGATGACAATGGGGCGGTGGCTGCCGCCCTTTGGCATCTCCTTCACGGCCGATGTGCTCGGCGCCTCGCTTGCACTTACGGCCACGCTGGTGGCGCTCATCTGCGCGCTCTATTCGATTTCGGACATCGGCACCCTTGGGCGGCGCTACGGCTTTTATCCCTTCCTCATGCTGATGATGGCCGGGGTGAGCGGATCCTTCCTCACCGGCGACATCTTCAATCTATATGTCTGGTTCGAGGTCTTCCTCATCTCGTCCTTCGGGCTCCTTATCCTTGGTTCGGAGCACAGGCAGCTCGACGGCGCTACCAAATACGCCATCCTCAACCTGATCGGGACCACCTTGTTCCTGACGGCAACGGCTCTGCTTTACGGCGTATTCGGCACGCTCAACATGGCCGATATCGCGGTCAAGGCCGGGAACGTCCGAGAGGGCGCGCCACTGATCACGCTCGCCGTTTTCTTCCTGCTGGCATTCGGCATGAAGGCGGCGGCATTCCCGGTCAATTTCTGGCTTCCCGCTTCCTATCATACGCCGCGCATCGTGACGGCCGCGCTCTTCGGCGCCATCCTGACGAAGATCGGCGTCTACGCCTTGCTGCGCGTCGTGGTGATGCTCTTCCCGCTCGAACGGGCGATTTTGTCGGGTGTCATCGCATGGGTGGCTGCGGCGACCATGATCCTTGGCGTGCTGGGTGCGCTGGCGCAAACGGACATTAGACGCGCTTTGGGTTTCCTCGTCATTTCCAGCGTGGGCAACATACTGGTGGGGCTGGCGCTCGGCTCGGGCGAGGGGCTTGCAGGAAGCATCTTCTATACATTCCACTCCATGATCGTGACGGCCGCCCTGTACCTGCTTGCCGGCACGATGAAGGGGCTTGGGGGGAGCTATTCGCTGCGGTCGCTGTCCGGCCTTTACGCGGCTCACCCCATGGTTGCAGCCTTTGCGCTGCTCCTGATGCTCGCTTCTGCAGGATTGCCGCCGGCTTCGGGACTTTGGCCGAAGATCCTGCTGGTGCAAGCCTCCCTTGATGCAGGGCAGGGCTGGTTGGCCTTTGCCGTCCTATTATCGGGCTTCCTCACGACCGTGGCGCTCGGTCGGGTCTTCATCCTCACCATCTGGCGGCAGCATGAGGGTGAGGCGCTTGTCGAGAAGACCTCGCCGATGTTCGGCTATGTCACATTGGGTGTCCTCGCCGTCGCTGTGATGTTCATGGGGCTCTATCCGCAGCCGGTCATCGATATCGCCGAGAATGCGGCCCGTGGTCTCCTCGATGGTTCTCTTTATATCGACGCCGTGTTTCCGGGGGGACAGCGGCCATGAAGCTCTTTCTCATCAATGTCCTCCTGGCATTCGCGTGGATGGCGGTCAGCGGATCTTTCTCGCTCGCCAATATGATATTCGGTTTTCTGCTGGGTGGTTTTGCCCTCTATCTCATCCGGGAGCAGGTGGGCTCTCTCGGCTATTTCCGACGCACCGCCAAGCTTATCTCGCTGGGATGGCTGTTCCTTTATGAACTCGTTCTTTCAGCCTGGAAGGTAGCAAAGCTGGTGCTATCGCCGAAAATGGACCTGAAGCCCGGCATCTTTTCCTACCCGCTCACCGTAGAGCGCGATTTCGAGATCACGCTGTTGGCGAATCTCATTACGTTGACGCCGGGCACGCTTTCCGTCGATGTTTCGGAAGATCGCAAAACGCTCTACGTTCACGCGTTGGATTGCTCCGACGTGGAGCAGTTGCGCCGGGACATCTCGCAGGGTTTCGAACACCGGATCAAGGAGGCATTCCGATGATAACGGGTGAGGCCTATCTGGCTTTCGCGGAACTTGCCGCTCTTGCCATCCTAAGCTTGTCCTTCCTCTTGACGGTCGTTCGCGTTCTACGCGGGCCTGCTCTACCGGATCGTGTTGTGGCGCTGGATATGCTGGTCGCGATCGCGATCGGCTTCATCGCGGTGATCGGGATCAAGACCGGTTATACGCTCTATCTGGATATCGCCATTGCGCTGGGCCTTGTGGGCTTTCTCGCAACGGTCGCCTTCGCGCGTTTCGTCATGAGCCGCCGGTATGAAGAAGAGTTTGTCTCGCGCGATCCGCTCGGCATTTATAGGGACAAGGCAGAATGATCGGTCTTATCCAAAATCTACTGGTCGGAACGCTCATACTGATCGGCGCTTTCTTTGCGCTTGCTGCCTCGATCGGAATTTTGCGCCTCCCTGACCTTTATACCCGAATGCATGCGGCTTCCAAGGCGGGAACCCTGGGATCGGGCGTTATGCTTATCGCGCTTGCGCTTTATGCCGATGATCACGCAACTGTGACCCGCGCCCTTGCAGGCGTGGTCTTCTTTCTTTTGACTGCTCCTATTTCGGCACATCTACTGGCCAAGGCCGCTTATGCGGCCGGATATCGCCTCTGGTCTGGCTCGGTCCATGATGATATGAGCGCAACCAAGGTTTCCAAAGGATCCAAATAGACTGGAACTTCTCCTCATCAGTTTTTTGTCAAATGAATCCAATTTCCACACTTATGGCGTAATCCACAGCTACTGGAATCTCTGCCCGAACCAGCATTTTACAGTCCAGATTGAAGTTGGGGAATTTTCCCCATTGAAATCATTATTATTGCGCCTTATTTGCCACTGAAGCGATTTGTGTGGCAGCGTATCGGCTTGATTGAGAGATAAGTATTAAGGCTATAAAACTAACCTTTGTCTGAAAAAGTTTGTGAGTTGACGTTCTTTTATAAGTGGTCGATATGCCGATCCGCAAAACTACCAATGAGAATTAGATTTGAGAGACTAATCGTTCGAGGGAGGGTGAATGTATAGGAATGGGGGTGGGGCACCGTTTATGCTGGGGAAAGATATGGAAATGGATGAGCAAAACACAAAGAATGATGACGTGCTTATGGAGCTCACGGCGGATGTCGTCGCGGCCTATGTAAGCAACAATCCAGTGCCGGTTTCGGAGCTGTCCAACCTCATCGCGGACGTGCATGCGGCCCTGGGAAGGGTCACGCGGACCACGGAGCAGGTGATAACAGAAAAGCAAAAGCCTGCGGTGAACCCCAAGCGCTCGGTTCACGACGACTATATTATCTGCCTCGAAGACGGCAAGAAGTTCAAGTCGCTCAAGCGGCACCTCATGACGCATTACGGCCTGACGCCGGAGCAATATCGTGAGAAATGGGGTCTTGACCCGAGCTATCCGATGGTTGCCCCTAACTACGCCGTCGCCAGGTCCCAACTCGCGAAGAAGATGGGCTTGGGGCGCAAGCGCAAGACCAAGTAAAGCATCCTCTTAGGGACGATACAGCGCCGTGCGTCCATTCGGACGCGCAAAGGACGCTGTAAGTTATTGAATTGACGCATCGTGCTTTCCGAAAAGCGATTCCGGTTTTCGGGCCGATGCTGTAGAAACGGCGCCGTCAGGCGCCGTTTCTATTTGCAGGTTGTTCCATATGCCCAGCCAACCGTGATCGCCTCCGAGGCGACCGTGATGGCGCCGGATCCCCATCTTCTTTCCCGAGCGGTTTCAGCGAGTCGTAGGCCTGCTTCAGCGCGATATGTCGGTTGAGATCGTAGCTCCAATGGCGTCTCATCCCCTTTAGGCGTTCCCGTTCGATCAGCCTGCCAAGGCGGATCAGCAGAGCCGTTCGTTCTTCTCCCCTCGTGCTTAGGGCGGTGGAGAGATCGATCCCCGAGATGAGAAAGAAGGCTGCGTTTTGCCGTGCCGCTGAAATTCGCTCTGCCTTGGCATGTTTGAAGGCCTTTGCCTCGCGTTCCAAGATGCCCATACCGGTCTCCTAATTGCGGAGCCAGAGTTTGGAGTGTCAACGGCGGTGCAAAATCCGGCCACGCGGCGGCGCAAAACCAGGCCAGGTGGCAGTGGCCTGCGCCATGGCGCGCGCGCTTACCAATAGCTGGCGCGTGCCATGGCGCATTGGCCTCTTTGGGC
>Ga0180223_1000752_pt1 | contig 34210 bp, 33 predicted proteins | sample eDN5th30CKraftOP_FD_151337 | JGI IMG/M metagenome (GOLD analysis project Ga0180223, IMG submission 151337) | Enriched Organic Plus compost microbial communities from Emeryville, California, USA - eDNA 5th pass 30_C Kraft OP (version 2) (version 2) ... | reverse complement strand
ACCGCCACCCCCAGCCCCACGGCCAGCATCTGCACCATCGAGAACAGGCCATTGCCGCTGCTGGCGTGCCGCGGCGGCAGGTCCTGCAGCGTGACGCTGTTCATGGCGCCGTTCTGCATCGAGTTCACCGCGCCGAACGCGCACAGCAGCGCCACCAGCAGCCAGGCGGGCGTGCCGGCGCCGATGCCGGCGAAGGCGATGATGGCAAAACCCACGCACAGCGTGTTGGCCACCAGGAAGCGACCGTAGCCGTAGCGGCCTATCAGCGGCGGAATGATACGCTTGACCAGCACCGAGGCGGCGGCGATGGGCAGCATCATGATGCCGGACTGCAGCGGGGTGTAGCCCAGCTCCACCTGGAACAGCAGCGGCATCAGGAAGAACACCGCGCCGCCGCCGATGCGCGCGGCCAGGTTGCCCGCCAGCCCGATGGCGAAGGCCTTTTCCCGGAACAGCGACAAGGCGAAAAGCGGATGCGGCTTGCGCCGCGCCAGCAGCACATAGGCCCAGGCCGCGGCAATGCTCAGCGCCAGCAGGGCGGCGACGAACAGGGCGCCGCGGTTGCGCCCGTCGATCGCCAGCGAGAACGCCACCATGCCGCCGGACAGCAGGGCGAAGCCGGCCGTGTCGAAAGGCGTCCTGCGCAGCGAATGGGGCTCGCGGGGCAGGAAGGCCAGCACCGCCGCGCAGCCTGCCAGCCCGATGGGCAGGTTGATCAGGAAAATCCAGTGCCACGACAGCGACTGCGCCAGCCAGCCCCCCAGCAGCGGGCCCAGCAATATGCCGGTCTGTCCCGCAATGGACGCCAGTGTGATCGCCGGCAGGTAGGTGGCGCTGGGAAAGCTGCGCAAAATGGCCAGGCGTCCTATGGGCAGCAGCATGGAGCCGCCCACCCCCTGCAGCACGCGCGCCGCGATCAGCTGGTTCAGCGTGGCCGACATGGCGCACAGCAGCGAGCCCAGCGCGAATATCAGGATCGAAAGAAAGTAGACATTGCGCGTGCCGTAGCGGTCGCCCAGCCAGCCCGAGGCCGGCGTCAGCAGGGCCATGGTGAACGAATAGGCGATGATGACGGGCTGCAGGTCCAGCGGCAGTTCGTTCAGGCTGCGGGCCATGGCCGGCAGCGCGGTGGTGACGATGGTGGTGTCCAGCGTCTGCATGAAAAAGCCCGCCGAGACGATCCACAGCGTGGCCTTGCGCGACAGGTCTTTGCTCATGCTTGAGGCTGCGCGCAATTCAGTGTGTCGCCCTCGGGCACGACGGGGCTGGCCAGCGGACCCAACTGCTGGAACAGCCGTTCGCGTATGGATTCCAGCAGCGCGGCCAGGCCGTTTTCATTGTCGTCCGACAGCCGTCTTTCGGTGCGCACCATGTACAGCGTGCGCGTCAGCGGCGGATCGACGATGCGGCGCGCCTCCAGCGTGCCGGTGCGCAGCTCGGGAAAGGCCAGTCCATAGGGCAGCACGCTGGCCACCGCATGGTCGGCGATCAGGATTTTCAGCGCCTGGGGCGACTGCACCTGGAAGGCGACGCGAGGCGTAAGGCCCAGGGGCTTGGCGGCGGTGTCGATGATGTGGCGCACGCCGTCGTGCCGCAGCGGCAGGGTCAGCCCGTTTTGCAGCACCCGGGCAAGCGGCACGGTCTCGGTGATGTCCGAGGACGAACCCACGGGATGGGCGGCGCCCGATTCGGGCGCGGTGACGAACAGCAACTGCTCCTGCAGCCATGGCGTGCAGGTAAGCCCCGGCGTCTCGGGCATCTCGTGCGCCAGCAGCATGTCGAGTTCGCCGCGTTTCAGCGCGTCCAGCAGCACCGAGCTGGTTTCCTCGACCAGGCGCAGCATCACGCAGGGCATGACGGCATGGGCGCGCGACAGCATGTCGGAGGCCGCCAGATGGACGACGCTGGGCGACATGCCCAGGGTAAGGGTTTCCATCTGGTCGGCATGCAGCGCGGCGATGTCCTGCGTGGTGCGGGCGACCAGTTCCAGTATCTGGCAGGCGCGCTCGTACAGCAGCTCGCCGGCGGGCGTGGCGGTGACCCCGCGCGAGTGCCGATGCAGCAGCGCGATGCCCAGCTCCTGCTCCAGCTGGCGCATCTGCGAGCCCAGGGCGGGCTGCGCGACGTAAAGCTGCTCGGCCGCGCGGGTCATGCTGCCGAGCTCGACGATGCGCACGAAGTACTGGAACTGCTTGAGCGAGGGAATACGCGCCTCCGGGGCAAAGGCCTGCGTGCCGCAGGCCCAAACAAAACGCTTGGACTGCCAGAAGTAAATGCTTCTAGACCCATTTATATGACATGGATATTATAGCTGGAGAGGCTTGTGCCGGACCTCGCGGCGCCGCTTCCGGGATTGCCCGAACCATTGTTGCGACTGGATTACTGGAGACTTTACATGTTTGTCCGAAATGCATGGTACGTTGCCGCGACCCGGCAGGAGATTGCCGAAAAGCCCGTGGCGCGCACCCTGCTCAATGAACCCGTCGTCCTGTTCATGAACGGCCAGGACGAAGTCTGTGCGCTGGAAGACCGCTGCTGCCATCGCGGCGCGCCGCTGTCGCTGGGCGACGTGACGCCGGCCGGCATACGCTGCGGCTATCATGGCATGGAATTCGACCGCGCCGGACGCTGCGTGGACATTCCCGGCCAGGACCGGATCCCCGTCCGCGCGGTGGTCAGGTCTTATCCCGTGGCGGCCAAGGGCGACTACGTATGGATCTGGATGGGCGATCCCGGCAAGGCCGACCCCGCCGACATCGTGGACTACCCCCCGCAGGACGACGGCTGGCCGCGCGCCAACGACATGCTGCACCTGAAGGCCAGCTACGTCATGGTGCTGGAAAACCTGATGGACCTGTCGCATCTTTCGTACCTGCACAAGACCAGCATCGGCAGTTCCGAGAACGACAGCGCCAACGCCAAGATAGAAGTACAGCGCACCGGGCGCGGCATGCGCTACCTGCGCGTCATGCGCAATGCCGACGCGCCGGCCAACTGGCGCAAGCGCTATCCCACCGGCCCCAAGGTGGACCGCTGGTCCGACTTCGAATACGTGGCGCCCAGCAGCATCATGCAATTCAGCGGCGGCGTCAACGCGGGCGACTACGATGCCGGCGTGCGCGAAGGCGCGCACCTGGTGCGCACCCTGCACTCGGTGACGCCCGAAACCGAGAAGTCCTGTTTCTACTTCTTCAACAAGGCCGACGGCTACGCCCGCTTCGAGAAGCCCGGCACCGAGCGTACCTGGAAGTCCACCACGGACGTCTTCAAGGAAGACGCCTTCATGCTGGAACAGCAGCAGCTGCGCATGGAGAACTACGACGAAAGCAAGCTGCTGGACATCAATACCGATGTGGCGCGCGTCCAGATGATACGTGTCCTGAAAGAAAGGCTGCGCCAGGACCAAGCGCAGCAGTCCAGGCAGGAACTGGCCGGCGCGGATTAGCCGGCGCCTGGAGACAACAGACCGGCGCGGCTGGGGTCGCCGAGGCGAGACCGCACAGGCGGCACCGCCTTGGCCAGGACGGCTGCGCCCGTCGGCGCCGTGCCGCCCGCCAGGCGGCGGGGCGGCTGTCGTCCCGGCCAAGGAACAGCGGCTGAACCCATGGCGGCGCATCGCAGGCGCTGCCAGGCGCCCCAGGCGCCTCAGGTGCCACGAGGCCGGGCGGCCAGAACAACGGCAATACAGACAATGGAGCAATAAGAGGAGTCAGATGAACAATACAGGCAGACTGCAGGACCGCGTGGCCATCGTCACCGGCGCGGCGCAGGGCATAGGCGCGCAGTACGCGCGCGCCCTGGCCGCGGAAGGCGCGGCGGTCATCGTGGCCGACGTGCTGGACGCCGCCGCGGTGGCGGCGCAGATCAACGACGGCGGCGGCAGGGCGCTGGCCGTGACGTGCGACGTCACGGACGCGGCGTCGGTCCAGGCCATGGTGGGCGCCGCGCAGGAGCAGTTCGGCGGGCTGGACATCCTGGTCAACAACGCCGCCCTGTTCGGCACGGTGTCGCGCAAGCGCTTCGAGGACATCGCCTCGGACGAATGGGACCGCATGATGGCGGTGAATGTGCGCGGCGTCTTTGAATGCGTCAAGGCGGCCGCGCCCGTCATGCGCGTCCGCCAGTACGGCAAGATCGTGAACATTGCTTCGGGCACGGTGTTCAAGGGCCAGACCATGCTGCTGCACTATGTGACCTCCAAGGGCGCCATCGTGGCCATGTCGCGCAGCCTGGCGCGTGAGCTGGGCGACGACGGCATTCGCGTCAACACGCTGGCGCCCGGCCTGGTGATGAGCGAGAACGTGCGCAACAACTGGTCGGCCGACAAAGTGCAAAGCACGGTCGGCACGCGCGCCATCAAGCGCGAGGCCCTGCCCGAGGACATGTGCGGCACGCTGGTCTATCTTTGCTCGCCGGAAAGCGACTTCGTCACCGGCCAGGTGCTGGTGGTGGACGGCGGCGCCGTCATGCATTGATCAAGGGGGCATCATGAACGAGACATCCCCCATCCAGCTGGCGATGCTGATAAACGGATGCGATGTGTGGTCCGAAAATACATTGCAGGTGCGCGACCCCGGCCGGCTGACCGACGTGGTCGGCGAGGTCGCCCTGGGTTCCGTCGAGCACGTGGACGAGGCGGTGGGCGCCGCCCACGCGGCCTTCCAGTCCTGGAGGCGCACGCCGGTGGGCCAGCGTGTGCGGCTATTGCAGCAGGCGGCGGATGCCATGGACGCCATGGCGTCCGACCTGGCCGTCACGCTGGTGCGCGAGCAAGGCATGCTGCTCAAGGAAACCCAGCGCGACGTGCGCAACGGCGCGCGCAGCCTGCGTGAAATGGCCGGACTGGCCGAATCGTTTCTGCAGGCCGAGCAGTACGAGGATGGCGATGCGCTGGTGCGCATCGAGAAAGCCCCGCGCGGTGTGGTGGCGGCCCTGGTGCCGTGGAACGCGCCCATGGGCCTGACCATGGGCAAGGTGGGCCCGGCCCTGGCCACCGGCAACACCATTGTCGTCAAGCCGTCCGACTTCGCGCCGCTGGGCGTGTCGCTTGCGCTGAAGGCCGTGGCATCTTTCTTCCCGCCTGGCGTCGTCAATGTGCTGCACGGCGACGCCGCCGTGGGCGCCGCGCTGGTGCGCCACCCCCTGGTGCGCAAGGTGTCGTTCACCGGCGGCACGCGCACCGGCCGCGCGGTGATGGCGGCGGCGGCCGAAACCATCAAGAACATCGGCCTGGAGCTGGGCGGAAACGACCCGGCCATCATCCTGGACGACGCCGACCCCGCCGTGGTGGTGCCCGAACTGGTCAAGGGCATCTTCCCGCGGTCGGGGCAGGTGTGCTACGCCATCAAGCGCGTATACGTGCCCAAGAAACTGGCCCCCGCCGTGCTTGACGCCTTCGTGGACATCGTCGGCCGCTACAAGGTAGGCCATGGGCTGGACCCGCGCGCCACCTTCGCGCCCATGAACAACCGCAATCAATTCGGCATCGTGCGCGGCCTGATCGAGCGCAGCCGCCAGGCCGGCGCGATAGTGCACGAACTGGGCACGCCCCTGGAGCCCGACAACTGGGACAACGGCTACTACGTGCTGCCCACGGTGGTCACCGGGCTGGATCCCCACGCCGAGCTGGTCGTCAGCGAGCAGTTCGGGCCGGTGATTCCCCTGGTCACCTACGACACCACCGAACAGGCCCTGCAAATGGCCAACGACACCGAGTTCGGCCTGGCTTCGTCCATCTGGACGGCCGACCCGCAGCGCGGGCTGGCCCTGTCCAGCGAGATCGAGGCAGGCGTCACCTTCGTCAACAGCCACGGACGCACCGCCCTGGGCGACCGCCACATGCCTTTCGGCGGCGTCAAGCAAAGCGGCATCGGCCGGGTGCGCACTACCGTGGGCCTGGCGGAGTACATCGAACATCATGCCATCAGCATGCGCAAGCAAATAAGCGGCGACCGGGCATGAAAGGAGGGAGACGCGCCGCCGCGCGCGCCTCGAGACAAACCAATATCAAGGAAAACAGAAAATGATCCAAACGCGTTTGAAATCCTGTCTGGCATGCGTGCTGGCGGTGGCGGGCCTGAGCCTGTCGGCGGGCCCGGCACAGTCCGCCGGCTTGTCCGATATTGCTTCCCTGCAGGGCGAGGCCAGGCAGCAGGCCCTGGTGGACGGGGCCAGGAAAGAAGGCGAGATCACCATTTACTTCGCCCATCCCAGCATGCGCGCCATGGCCACCGCCTTCACCGAAAAATACGGCGTCAAGGTCAGCCAGTGGCGCGCCGGCTCCGAAGCCATTCTGCAGCGCGTGATGTCCGAGTCGCGCGGCGGCCGCAACAATGCCGATCTGGTCGAGAACAACGCGCCCGAAATGGAAGCCCTGCATCGCGAGGCCCGCCTGCAGCCCATCGACTCGCCCCACCTGGCGCATCTGATGCCCGAGGCGGTGCGCCCGCACAAGGAATGGGTGGGCATATCCATAGACATGTTCGTGCTGGGCTACAACACGCAGAAGATCAAGAAGGAAGACCTGCCCACGTCCTGGCACGACCTGCTGGACCCCAAATGGAAGGGCATGATGGGGGTGGAGGCCGAGGACCATGCCTGGTTCGCCTATGTGCTGAAGCAGCTGGGCAAGGAAGAGGGCATCGCGCTGTTCCGCAAGATGGTGGCCACCAACGACATTGCGGTGCGCAAAGGCCATTCGCTGCTGGCGCAGACCGTCGCCTCCGGCGAGACGCCGCTGGCCTTCAGCCTGTACAGCTGGGGGCCCGACCAGTTGAAGGACAAGGGCGCGCCCATCGAGCGCTTCAACATCGGCCGGCCCATCGCCCACTTTCAGGGCCTGGGCGTGCTGAAAAACGCGCCGCACCCTCATGCCGCCACGCTGTTCTATGACTTCGTGCTGTCCGAAGAAGGGCAGAAGATCATCTCCGGCTGGCACGCCATCGCCACCCGCAACGATTACGACCAGGACCAGAAGCAAGTGCCCATCCAGTTCATCGACCCGGTGACGGCCATGGACCTGAACGAAGAACGCCTGCGCCTGTTCGAGGACATCTTTGTGAAGAGGGCGCCGAAGTAAACGCAAGAATCTGAATGCCGGGCCTCTGCCTTCTCCGCCCTTCCGCTTCCGGGGCGGAGAAGGCTTTTTTTAACTATGGCAAAATCCCCCTGACGTGGGTATGTTTGGGCAGGCAACCGATATGGCGCGCAGGGACAAGTCGCTGGCATGGCGCGACGGCAACAGGATCGAACTCCTTCAGAACGGCAGGCAGTTCTTTCCCGCCCTGTGCCAGGCCATCGACGCGGCGCAGGCCAGCGTCCACCTGGAAACCTATATCTTCAACCTGGACGCCACCGGCCTGAAGGTGCTGGACCACCTGGCCCGGGCCTGCGGACGCGGCGTCAAGGTGCGGGTGGTCATAGATGGCTTCGGCAGCTACGAGAATACCGCCGAGATCACGCGCAGGCTGGACGAAATGGGCGCCCAGCATCGCGTCTACCGGCCCGAGCCCACCGGCCTGCGCCGCTACCGCTTCAGCCTGCGACGCCTGCGGCGGCTGCACCGCAAGGTTACCGTGGTGGACAACCTGGTCGGATTCGTGGGCGGCATCAACATCCTGGACGACTTGGAAGACGTGCCCGACGACGGCAAGGGTCCGATGCCGCGCTTCGACTTTGCCGTGCGCGTGCGGGGGCCGGTGGTGCAGGACCTGGCCAGGGCGCAAAGCGACCTGTGGATACGCATGGCCTGGCGCCGGCGCGACAACTGGGCCGAGTTCTACCGGCGCATCAAGGGCTGGCGCAAGCGGCGCTCCGAGGCGCTGGCTGGCAGCCTGCCGACCTTCACCCCGGGCATGCGCGCCACTGTCCTGCTGCGCGACAACCTGCGCTTTCGCAACACCATCGAGAATGTCTATATCGGGGCGCTGGACCACGCGCGGCACGATGCGCTGATCGCCAATTCGTATTTCTTTCCGGGCCGACGGCTGCGGTCGGCCCTGCGGCGTGCGGCCCGGCGCGGCGTGCGCGTGCGGCTGTTGCTGCAAGGCCGGTCCGAGTACGCGCTGCAGTACCGCGCCTGCCGCAGCATGTACCGCAAGGTGCTGGAGGACGGCATCGAAATCTACGAGTACATGCCCAGCTATCTGCATGCCAAGGTGGCCGTCATGGACGGGTGCGCCATGGTGGGCTCGTCCAACATGGACCCCTTCAGCCTGTTGCTGGCGCGCGAGACCAATATCTTCGTGGACGATGCGGGCTTCGCCGGCCAGCTCAAGGCCGCGCTGGAGGGTGAGCTATCCGGCAGCTGCCGGCGTGTCACGCCGGAAAGCCGCAGCAAGTCTTCCTGGATCGAGCGCCTGGTCGATGCCGCATCGTATTTCATGCTGCGCGCCGGCGTGGCGCTTACCGGTAAATCTTCGCAATATTAAATGGCTACTCTTGGCCCGGCACGCGTACTACACTAGGTAGTCCAGCCGGCGCAGTCCAGCCGGGCAACAACGGAGCGATATCTATGCAAGCCAGTCAGTCAGGCCAGTTCCACATACGCAAGGTGGCCGTATGCGGCGCCGGGGTCATGGGGGCGCAAATAGCCGCCCACTGCGTGAACGCCGGCGTGCCGGTCGTGCTGTTCGACCTGCCCGCTTCCGAGGGCGACAAAAGCGGCACCGCCCGCAAGGCCATCGCCCAGCTCAAGAAAGCCAGCCCCGCCCCGCTGGGCACGCCCGCGCTGGCCGACCTGATCGCCCCGGCCAATTATGACGACGACCTGCACCGCCTGGCCGAATGCGACCTCGTCATCGAGGCCATCGCCGAGCGCATGGACTGGAAGCAAAGCCTGTACCAGAAGCTGGCGCCGGCCATCAAGCCGGGCGCCATCGTGGCCAGCAATACCTCTGGCCTGTCCATCACGCAGTTGTCCCAAGTGCTGCCCGAGGCGCTGCGGCACCGTTTCTGCGGCGTGCATTTCTTCAACCCGCCGCGCTATATGCCGCTGGTGGAGCTCATTCCCACCAGCGACACCGAGCCCGGCCTGCTGGACCGGCTGGAAACCTTTCTGGTGTCGCGGCTGGGCAAGGGCGTGGTGCGCGCCAAGGACACGCCCAACTTCATCGGCAACCGCATCGGCGTGTTCGGCATGCTGTCGGTATTCGTCCAGGCCCGCAAATACGGCCTGCCATATGAACTGGTGGACGAACTGACGGGCACGCGCCTGGGGCGCGCCAAGTCGGGCACCTTCCGCACCGCCGACGTCGTCGGGCTGGACACCCTGGCGCACGTCGTGCGCACCATGCAGGAACAGTTGCCCAACGACCCCTTCCACAAATATTTCCAGCTGCCCGCCGAAGTGCAGGCGCTCATCGACAAAGGCGCGCTGGGGCAGAAGACGGGCGCGGGATTCTATCGCAAGGAAGGCAAGGCCATCCTGCGCCTGGACCCCGAAAAAGGCGAATACGTGCCGGCCGACGCCAAAGTGGACGAGTCCGTCGCCGCCCTGCTGGCCGAGCGCGACCCGGCCAGGCGGCTGCGCGGCCTGCGCGAGTCCCCGCATCCGCAGGCGCGCTTCGTGTGGTCGGTGCTGCGCGACCTGTTCCATTACAGCGCCTTCCACCTGGCCAATATCGCCGACACGGCGCGCCAGGTGGACCAGGCCATGATCTGGGGCTTCGGCCACAGCCAGGGTCCGTTCGAGATCTGGCAGGCCGCGGGCTGGCGCCAGGTGGCGCAGTGGGTGGCGCAGGACATCCAGGACGGCGAGGCGCTTGCCGGGACGCCGCTGCCCGACTGGGTCGCCAGCGGGCCGGTGGACGAAGCCCAGGGCGTGCACACCGCCGAAGGCTCGTGGAACCCCACCGCCCAGGCATTCGAGCCGCGCAGCACGCTGCCGGTGTATCAGCGCCAGGTGGGGGCGCCGCGCCTGCTGGGCGAGGCGCCGGACCTGGACGAAGACGTGGTGTTCGAGGACGACGACATCAAGTGCTGGACGCTGTCCGCGCCGCATCCGGACGACGTGCTCATCGTGTCCTTCAAGACCAAGATGCATACGCTCAGCCCCGGCGTCGTCAAGGGCGTGGGCCACGCGCTGGACATTGCCGAAGGCTCGTTCAAGGCCATGGTCATCGGGCAATTGTCCGAACCTTTTTCGGCGGGTGCCGACCTTAAAGCCATGCTGCCCTTGTTCGCCAGCGGCGGGCCCAAGGCGGTGGAGCCGGTCGAGCGGGCCATGCAGGACATGGCCATGCGCCTACGCTACGCCCAGGTGCCGGTGGTGGCGGCGCTGGCCGGCATGGCGCTGGGCGGGGGCTGCGAACTGTCCGTGCACTGCGCCAAGCGCGTGGCGCATTTCGAAACCTATATCGGCCTGGTCGAGGCCGGGCTGGGCCTGGTGCCCGGCGCGGGCGGCCTGGCCTGGCTGGCGCGCCGCGCCGCCGAACTGCAGGCGCAGGGCGCGCCCGATGCGCCGCTGCTGGCCTACCTGAAGCGCTTCGCGCTGGCCGTGGCCACCGCCGCCGTCTCCAAGTCGGCCCTGGATGCGCGCGAAATCGGCTATCTGCTGCCCTCGGACACCATCGTCATGAACCGCCACGAACTGCTTTACGTGGCGGTGCGCGAAGCCCAGACGCTGGCCGAGGCCGGCTGGCACGCGCCGCTGCCCGACACCTTCCCGGTGGCCGGCCGCGACGCCATCGCCACCCTGAAGGCGCAGTTGGTCAACATGCAGGTGGGCGGCTTTATTTCAGAGCATGACGCCCGCGTGGGCGAGACCGTCGCCCGCGTATTGTGCGGGGGCGACCTGGACCCCGGCTCACGCGTGGACGACAGCTGGATGCTGACGCGCGAGCGCGAAGCCTTCCTGGGCCTGCTGGCCCACCCCAAGACGCAGGAACGCATCATGGGCTTTGTAAAAACCGGCAAGCCGGTGCGCAACTAAGCTTATTGACACACGAGGACAGGCGCATGAGCACGCCAATAGCGGCCCCCGGCAGTCAGCACGGCTGATTCAGGCTGGCACACCGAAGCCAACGGAGAAATGAGATGACCACATTGCAACAAGCCTATATCGTTGCCGCGACCCGCAGCCCCGTGGGCAAGGCGCCGCGCGGCACGCTGCGGCACTATAGGCCCGACGACCTGCTGGCGCGCGTCATCCAGGGCCTGCTGGCGCAGGCGCCCGGGCTGGACCCGGCCGCCATCGAGGACGCCATCGTGGGCTGCGCCCTGCCCGAAGGGCCGCAGGGCTTCAACGTGGCGCGCATAGGCGTGCTGCTGGCCGGCCTGCCGGATACCGTGCCCGGCGTCACCGTCAACCGCTTCTGCGCCTCGGGCCTGACGGCGCTGGCCATGGCCGCCGACCGCATCCGGGTGGGCGAGGCCGACGTCATCATCGCCGCCGGCACCGAATCCATGAGCCAGGTGCCCATCATGGGTGTCAACACCAGTTTCAGCCCCGGCATCTTCCAGCGCGACGAGAACGTCGGCATCGCCTACGGCATGGGCCTGACGGCCGAGCAAGTGGCGCAGCAATGGAAGGTCTCGCGCGAAGACCAGGACGCCTTCGCGCTGCAGTCGCACCAGCGCGCCCTGGCGGCGCAGAAGGCCGGCGAGTTCACGGACGAGATCCTGCCGCTGGACATCATCCGGCGGCGCCCCGACCTGGCCACGGAAGAAATCGTCGAGGCCCATCACAAGTTCGCCCTGGACGAAGGCGTGCGCGCCGACACCAGCCTGGAAGCCTTGGCGCGCCTGAAGCCGGTGTTCGCCGCGCGCGGCAGCGTCACGGCGGGCAACAGTTCGCAGACCTCCGACGGCGCCGGCGCGCTGTTGGTGGTGTCCGAAAGGGCGCTCAAGACCCACAACCTGACGCCGCTGGCGCGCTTCGTGTCTTTCGCCGTGCGCGGCGTGCCGCCGGCCATCATGGGCATAGGGCCCAAGTTCGCCATTCCCCACGCCTTGAAGCAGGCCGGCCTGAAGCAGGACCAGCTAGGCTGGATCGAACTGAACGAGGCCTTCGCGGCGCAGTCGCTGGCGGTCATCCGCGACCTGAACCTGAACCCCGAAATCGTCAACCCCATGGGCGGCGCCATCGCGCTGGGCCACCCGCTGGGCGCCACAGGCGCCATCCGCTCGGCCACGCTCGTGCATGCCTTGCGCCGCCGCAAGCTGGACTACGGCATGGTCACCATGTGCGTGGGCACGGGCATGGGGGCGGCGGGGATATTCGAGCGGGTATAAGGGGGTTTGCGACGTGGCAATTCTGTCGCTCGGCCCTTGTGCATAGGCCTTTCAGATGATATATTCTTTTGGTATATATCATTTTGCGTCTGGAGGCTTCCGTGGATACCGCCAAGATTTTCTGGTCGGGCCGCTCTCAGGCGGTCCGCCTGCCAAAGGACTTCCGTTTCGACACCGACGAAGTCCGTATTCGCCGCCATGGCAGCGCCGTCATCCTTGAACCGATCGCGCAAGACTGGGCCTGGCTCGACGACGTCATCGGCCCGGTCGGTGAAGACTTCGAGTCGGCGGCGGCCGAGCAAGTACCTCAACAAGAACGCCCCGAACTGGATTTGTTCAAGTGAAGTACCTGCTGGATACCAACGCCGTGATTGCCCTTCTGAAAGGGCATCCAGGTTTTCTGGCCCGGCTGCGCCGGCACAAGCCCGCGGATTTCGGGATGCCGTCCATTGTCGCGCACGAGCTTTTCTATGGCGCGTACAAAGGGCAGCATGTCGACCGGAACCTGCTGCGGCTCGATGCGTTGCAATTCCAGGTGCTTGACTTCGACCGCGAAGACGCGCGGCGGGCGGGGGAGCTGCGCGCGCTCCTGAGCGCGGCAGGCACGCCCATAGGTTCCTACGATGTACTGATCGCAGGCCAGGCCTGGGCACGCGGCCTGATTTTGATTACACGCAATATGCGTGAATTCCAGCGGGCAGCCCATATACGGGTCGAAGACTGGGAAGCCTGAGCGCGGCCCGTCCCGGTCCCGCGGCGGTGGTTGCCGCTGCACGAGTCCGCCGTCGAGCTTCGACGATTTCACCGCCAGCCCAGCGCGGGCGCCACGTGGGTCAGTATCGCCTCGATCACGTGTGCGTTATAGTCGACGCCCAGCTGGTTCGGGACGGTCAGCAAAAGCGTGTCGGCCTCGGCGATGGCCTGGTCTTTCTTCAACTGCTCGATGAGCACGTCCGGTTCGGCGGCGTAGCTGCGGCCGAACACCGCCCGGGTTTTCTCGTCGATGAAACCCACCTGGTCCTCGTCCTGTCCCGCGCGGCCGAAGTAGGCCCGGTCCCGATCGTCCACCAGCGCGAAAATGCTGCGGCTGACCGAAACGCGCGGCTCGCGCGCATGGCCGGCGGCTTTCCAGGCGGCCTTGTACTCGCGGATTTGCGCCGCCTGCTGGACGTGAAAAGCCTCGCCGGTCTCGTCGTCCTTGAGCGTCGAGCTTTGCAGGTTCATGCCCAGCTTCGCCGCCCAGACGGCGGTGGCGTTGGAGGCGGAGCCCCACCAGACCCGCTCGCGCAGCCCTTCTGACAGAGGTTCAATGCGCAAGAGGCCCGGCGGATTGGGAAACATCGGCCGAGGATTCGGCTGCGCAAAGCCTTCGCCCCGAAGCAGGTCCAGAAAGACTTCGGCATGCTGGCGCCCCATGTCCGCGTCTGTCTGCCCCTCGGCCGGCTGGTAGCCGAAATAGCGCCAGCCTTCGATGACCTGTTCCGGCGAGCCCCTGCTGATGCCCAATTGCAGGCGTCCGCCCGCGATGAGATCGGCCGCGCCGGCATCTTCGACCATGTAGCAAGGGTTCTCGTAGCGCATGTCGATGACGGCGGTGCCGAGTTCGATGCGCCGTGTCCGGGCGCCTGCCGCGGCAAGAAGCGGAAACGGCGAGGCCAGCTGGCGCGCAAAGTGGTGAACACGAAAATACGCCCCGTCCAGGCCGAGTTCTTCGGCGGCCACCGCAAGTTCTATGGATTGCAAAAGGGCGTCCGAGGCCGAGCGCGTTTGCGATTGGGGTGACGGCGTCCAGTGGCCAAAAGAGAGGAATCCGATTTTCTTCATGGTGGGGCGGCCTTCAGAATTTTCAGCGGCGTCTGCACTGGCTGCCGCAGACGCCGACGTTGTCGATGTCGCGATTGTAGTCCTGGCATGGCGGCTTTCGATCCCACCCGGATCCATGGACGGATAAGGGAAATCCCCATCGCCTTCACCATTGCAAGCCGCCTCTTATTTCTTTAGTGTATGCAGGTATATGCAAGTGCATAGATAAATGCAACGTCGCGTCGAGCGGTTGTCTGGGGTTTATCGAAGCGTCGTTGCGGGACCGGCGCCGCCGGTCTTTCAACGGAGGCAGGGCATGGAAATAGCGGTATTGGGGGGCGGCCACGGCTGCTACGCGGCGGCGGCCGACCTTGGCGAGCAGGGCCACGGCATAAGGCTGTGGCGGCGCGACGCTCAGGCGCTGAAGCCTGTGCAGGACTCGTCCGCCATCTACCTGAAGGATGACCACGGCGAACGCCCGGTCATCCTGGACCTGGTCACCACCGACATCGGCCAGGCGGTAAAGGGCGCGCAGCTTATCCTGATTCCGTCCCCCGCCATCGCCCAGCTGGACATCGCCCGCGCGCTGGCGCCGCACTTGCAGGACGGCCAGGTGGTCTACCTGCCGCCCGGCACGTTCGGCAGCTATGTCATGAGCCAGGCCGTGCGCCGGCACGGCTGCGCGGCCGACGTCGCCTGGGCCGAAACCGGCACGCTGCCCTGGCTGGCGCGCAAGCACGGCGCCGACACGGTGGCCATCACCATGCGCGCCACGCGGCTGCCCACGGGCGTCTACCCGGCAAGGCAGGCGCAGCGCGCCATGCAGGTCATCGCCCAGGCCTTCCCCTGCATCGAGCCCTGCAAAGACGCGCTGTCGGGCGCGCTGATGAACGCCGGCCCCATCATCCATCCGCCGCTCATCATGATGAACGCGGCGCCGCTGCAGCACTTTCCCGAATGGGACATCCACAACGAGGGCACGCAGCCGGCGGTGCGCGCCGTCACCACGCAGCTGGACAAAGAGCGCATTGCCGTGCGCGAGGCGCTGGGCTATGCGGCGCCGCATTTCCCGCTGTCGGACCACTACGAGAACGACCAGTGGATGTATGGCGATTCCCACAAAAAGCTGGTCGACAGCGGCGACTGGCGCGAACACATCGACCTGTACACCCACCGCTACATGACGGAAGACACGGTAATGGGCCTGGCCTTCCTGGCCTCGGTGGCGGACTGGGTCCAGTGTGACGCGCCGGTGGCCAAGGGCCTGCTGGCCATCGCCGGCGGCATACTGGGCCGCGACCTGCGCAAGGGCGAGCGCACGCTGGGGGCGCTGGGCCTGGACCGGCTGTCGCCCGGGCAGATGCGCGAGCTTCTGGCGCAGGGCGAAAAAGCATGAGCGAAAATCGCCCGGACGCTTCAGGACGGATGCCCCCGTCCGCTGAACAGAGCGCGGTGCGGCAAGAGAACGGCCTGTCATCGGCGGCCAGCCAGGGCGCGCCGCAAATAGCCGCCGTGGGCGCGGGCCGCATGGGGCGGGGCATCGCCCTGGCCTATGCCCTGCGCGGCCGCCGCGCGGCCATCGTGGACTTCAAGCCGCGCGAACCCCGGGCCTGGCAGGCGCTGCGGCAGGACATACTGTCCGAGCTGGCGCTGACGCTGCGCCAACTGGCCGAACTGGGCCTGACCGCGGCGGAGCCGGCCGAACAGGTGCTGGGCTGCATCGAGCTGTGTTCGCTGGACGACGCGCCGCGCGTGCTGGACGCCGCGCAAATCATTTTCGAGGGCGTGCCCGAAACCCTGGAGGCCAAGCGCGACGCGCTGGGCCGGCTGGGCGGCATGGCTGCGCCGGACGCCATCATCGCCTCGACCACGTCCACCATGCTGGCCTCGGACCTGGCGCCCATGGTCGGCAACCCGCGCCGCTTCATGAATGCGCACTGGCTGAACCCGGCCTACATCATCCCGCTGGTGGAAGTCAGCGCCCACCCCGGCACCGATCCGCAGGCGGTGGCCTGCCTGCGCCAGAGCCTGGAAAGCATAGGCAAGGTGCCGGTGCAGTGCGGCTGCACGCCGGGCTATATCGTGCCGCGCCTGCAGACGCTGATCATGAACGAGGCCGCGCGCATGGTGGAAGAGAACGTGGCCACACCCGAAGAAATCGACCGGGCCACGCGCTACGGCCTGGGCTTTCGCTTTGCCGCCATCGGCGTGCTGGAGTTCATCGATTACGGCGGCAACGACATCCTGTATCACGCCAACAACTATCTTGCCGAAAACCTCGACGCAAGCCGCTATGCCATGCCGGACATCGTGCGCAGATACATGCACGAAGGCAGGAACGGCCTGCGTTCGGCAGACGGATTCCGTTCGTACGAGGGGGTTGACCTTGAAGCGTACCGGCGCGACGTGCTGGCCCGTGCCCTGGCAATGCTGCGGCACATCGGCCTGGACCACAGCGCCCCCATCAACGTGGCAAAAAACGTGGCAAAAGGAAACTGAACGATGAACAAGATGATGCAAGCGCTGCTGGCCTCGGCCGCCCTGGCCGCGGCCGTGGGCCCGGCCCGGGCACAAGACGTGCCCACCCTGCGCGTGGGCTGGACCATTCCCGCCGAAGAAGCCAAGTACCTGATGATGAAGCATCCGGAACTCTTCCCCGACCTTGGCAAAAAGTACAACATACAGTGGACCCAGTTCCAGGGCACTTCGCCCATGGTGCAGGCCATGCGCGCCAATGTGCTGGACTGCTCCACCATGGCGCCGCTGTCCATGGCCCAGGGCTATATCGAAAGCGGCCTCAAAAGCTATATCGTGGCCCAGCACGTGCAAGAGCAGCAGGGCTATTTCTCGCCCTACTGGGCCGTCAAGAAGGACAGCCCCATCAAAAGCGCGGCCGACCTCAAGGGCAAGGTCATCGGCACCAACGCCTATGGCTCGGGCGTGTACTTCCAGATGGTGCTGTGGCTGAAGCAGCACGGCATCGATCCGGAAAAAGACGTCAAGATCGTCGAGACGGGCTTCCCGGCCTCGGCCGACGCCATACGCTCGGGCCGCGTGGACGCCGGCCCGCTGGTGCAGCCTTTTGCGCTGCTGGCCGAAGAAAAAGGCGACGTGCGCAAGCTGTTCGCGCTGTCCGAGGTGCAGTCGCCCACGGTGCAGATCTTCGAAGGCTGCAGCCAGTCGTACGCCGACGCCAACCCCGAGGTCGTCAAGGCCTATGCGCGCGACCTGCAAAGCGCCATGAAGAAGCTGCTGGCCGAGCCCAAGCTGGCGGTCGAGGTGGCGGCCGAGGTCACGCGCGCGCCCGCCAAGCTGCTGGGCCAGTACCTGTTCACCGAAAAAGACTTCGCCCACGCGGCCGACATGAAGCCCAACCTGGAGTCCATCCAGAAGACCATCGACATGCAGTACGAGGCGGGCTTTCTGGCCAAGCCGGTCAAGGTGTCCGAGTTCGTGCGCGAAGACATCATGGCGCCCGTTAAATGATTGTCATCGACCAGCTGGGCAAGACCTTCCAGACGGCGCGCGGCGCTCGCCACACGGCCATCCGCGACATCTCGCTGCAGGTGCCCGATGGGCAGTTCGTCTCCATCCTGGGGCCAAGCGGCTGCGGCAAGAGCACGCTGCTGTATATCGTGGGCGGCTTCGAGCAGGCCACCACCGGCCGGGTGCTGGTGGATGGCCGCGAAGTGGACGCGCCCGGCCCGGACCGCGGGCCGGTCTTCCAGGAATACGCGCTGTTTCCCTGGAAGACCGTGCTCAGCAACGTGGCCTACGGCCTGCGCGAGCAGGGCGCGCCCAAGGACCAGGCTCAGGAAAAAGCCCTGCTGTGGCTGGACAAGGTCAAGCTGCGCGACTACGCCCACTTTTACCCGCGCGAACTGTCGGGCGGCATGCGCCAGCGCGCCGCCATCGCCCGCACGCTGGCCTACGAGCCGCGCATCCTGCTGATGGACGAACCCTTCGGCGCGCTGGACGCCCATACGCGGCTGAAGCTGCAGGCCGGCCTGCTGGGCCTTTGGGAGCAGTTGAACAATACCGTGCTGTTCGTCACCCACGGCGTGGAAGAGGCGGTATACCTATCCGACCGCGTGGTGGTGCTCAGCGGCACGCCCGGCACCGTAAAGGAAATCGTCGACATCGACCTGCCCCGCCCGCGGGTGCGCGCCGAGCTGCTGCGCAACCCGCGTTACCAGGAATACATCATCCACCTGGAAAACCTGCTGATCGCGGAGGCCGCATGAGCGGCACGCTGCGCTGGTATGAAAGGCCCGCCCTGGCCTGTGCGGCCGCCGTGCTGCTGCTGGGCGCGGCCTGGGCGCTGGCGTCGTGGGCGCTGGGCTTCAGTTCTTTTCCCGGGCCGGCGGCGGCCTTGCGCGAACTGCCGGCCATTCTGCTGGACCCCAATGCGGTGTGGGCCATTGCGCAGTCGGTGGGCCGCATGTTCGCCGGCTATGCCTGGGCGCTGCTGTTTTCCATACCGCTGGGCCTGGCCATGGGCCGCAGCCGCGCCGCGTACGAGGTGTTCTACCCGCTGGTGTCGCTGTCCTACCCCATGCCCAAGGCGGCGCTGATGCCTATATTGATGCTGTGGTTCGGGCTGGGCAGCTTTTCCAAGATACTGGTCATCGCCATGGGGGTCAGCCTGCCGGTGCTGTACCACAGCTACCAGGGCGCCTGCCGCATCGAGAAAAAACTGGTCTGGACGGCGCAGGCCATGGGCATGGGCCCCGTGGCGCGGCTGTTCCGCATCGTGCTGCCCGCCGCGCTGCCGGAAATACTGGTCGGCTGCCGCGTGGGCGTGGTCATGGCGCTTATCGTCATGGTCTCGTCCGAGATGATCGCCCGCCAGGAGGGCGTGGGCAATCTGCTGTTCACCTCCATGGACATGGCGCAGTACGCCTCGGTGTACGCGGTCATCCTCATTCTGGCGGTGCTGGGCTTCGTGCTGGACTGGCTGTTCGAGCGGGTCCGGCGCCATCTGACGCACTGGGCCGACACCTCGGGCGGCTCGGCGCTGAACGGGCCTTAGCGCCGCATCACATAAAGGACGGGCGCATGAAAGGCAGGCGCATGAAAAATATGAAAAGCAGGCACATGGACATGCAGACAGCCGGCCCTCCCGGCGCAAAGCGCAACCTGGCGGCGCCGCCTGCGGGTGGCCCCACAAGACCCATACAAGATATAGGCAACGCATGAGCACCGAACACTCCATTGCCACCGAAACTGTTCCGCCCGGCCCCAGGGCGGCGGCGGGCTGGCCGGCGCTGTCGGGCCTGAAATGCCTGGCCTCGCCGCTGGCCGTGGTGCTGATATGGGAACTGGCCTGCCGGCTGGGCTGGGTGGACGCCCAGCTGCTGCCCGCGCCCGGCGCCATCGCCCTGCGCGTGTGGGAGCTTGGCCGCTCGGCCGAGTTCTGGGCGCATTTCGGCATCACGCTGTACCGGCTGGTGGCGGGCCTGGCGCTGGCCATCGCGCTGGGCGTCGGGCTGGGCCTGTGCGCGCAGCTGTCGCGCGCGGGCAGCGCCATGCTGGATGCGCTGGTGCGCCTGCTGGCGCCCATTCCCAAGATCGCCCTGTATCCCGCGCTGATCCTGGTCTTCGGCTTCGAGAATTCATCCAAGATCGCGCTGGTGGTGGCCGACGCCCTGTTTCCCGTGCTGATGGCGACCTGGGCGGCCGCGCGTTCGGTGGACCGCAAGCTGATCTGGTCGGCGCGCGCCGCGGGTACCGGCCGGGCCGCCTGCCTGTTCAAGGTGACGCTGCCGGCCATCGTGCCCACGGTGCTGGCCGGCGTGCGCGTGGCGGGCGTCATCGCCTGCGTGGTGGTGTTCCTGGCCGAGATGATCGCCTCCACCGACGGCCTGGGCCACATGCTGACTGTGGCCGCGCGCGCCTACCGCACGCTGGACATGTTCGTGCCGCTGGTGTGGATATGCGCGCTGGGGCTGGCCCTGAACGCCCTCATCGGCTTCGTGCAGCGCAAGGCGGACCATTCGGGCTGAGGCGGCCTCCACGCGTGCAAGACGCAAGACCCGCGCGGGGGCGGGCCGCAGCGGGAAACACAAAAACCCAGGAGACAGAAGGGCGGGAAATGGACGCGGCCAGGATCAAGACACGGAAAAGGCGCCAGACCCAAGCCGATGGCGCGCCGCCCTACCGGGGGCACGACACCTTCATGCCCTATGTGCTCAACCAGACCACGGCGGCGCTGAACCAGGGCTTTCACGCCGTGCTGCGCAAGCATGGCATGACGCTGCTGCACTGGCGTGTGCTGGCCTTCCTGACCGAAACCGACGGCCTGGGGGTCAGCGCTCTGGGCCGCTACACCGGGGTGGACCAGGCCACGCTGTCGCGCGCCCTGACCGTCATGGAAAAAGCCGGCTACGTCGCGCGCGGCGCCTTCGCCCAAGACCGGCGCGTGGTGGCCATCAAAATCCTTCCCGCCGGCCGCCGCCAGTTCCGCCGCCTGCTGCCGCTGGCCTGGGACATCTACGCGCGCGCGGTAAGCGGGCTGGACCTTGGCGAGCAGAATACGCTGCATCGGCTGCTGAACCTCATCCGAAAGAACCTGACCGGCTGAAGAGGCGGACGCTGAATGCGGCATGCCGGATCCTGTGTGCCGCATGCCGCCGCCGCGGCCGATAAGGGTTCATCCCTAGTGCCCGCCCGCCGGGTCCTGTTTATAATTCCAAAAAATGAAACACCATTTCAACAAATGAAATAACACAAAGGGGTTATACATGATCAGGAAATTCTTGGCCGCATCGTGTGCGGCATGGGCTTTGGGCGCCGGCGCGGCCTGTGCGCAAACCGTTCTGACCGTCTCCACCTATCTGCCCAGCAGCCATCCGCTGGTGTCCGTGGGCCTGGCCAAATGGGCCAAGCAGGTCGAGGACGCCACGAAGGGCGAGGTCAAGCTGCGCATCCTGGCCACATCGCTGGGCAAGCCCGAGGCGCACTTCGACATGGCGCGCGACGGCATCGCCGACGTCACCATGGGCATCCCGGGCTACACGCCTGGCCGCTTCAAACTGATCGAGGTGGGCGGCCTGCCCAATATGGCCAATACCGGCACGGGCCTCAGCGTGGCCCTGTGGCGCACCTTCGAGGCCAGCCCCGCCATGCAGAATGAGTTCGACGGCGTGAAGCCCCTGGCCGTGTTCACCACTTCGCCCATGCATTTCTTTTCGACCGGCGGCGAAATCAATTCGGTGCAGGACTTCCGCGGCCTGAAGGCGCGGTCGGCCGGCGGCACCATGACCGAGGTCGAACGCCTGCTGGGCATGACTCCCTTGCTGCAGCCGGTGGGCAAGTCCTACGAATTGCTTTCCGGCGGCGTGGCCGACGCGGTCATCAACCCGATGGAAACCGTCAAGAGCCTGAAGTTCGACAAGCTGATCAAGAATGCGCTGGTCGTGCCGGGCGGCCTGACGGCGTCGACGATATTCGTGGTCATGAACAAACAGCGCTTTGCCGCGCTCAGCCCCGAAAACCAGCAGGCGCTGGTCAAGGCGTCGGGCGAGAACATCGCCCGCATCATGGGCGAAATCTGGGACACCCGCGACAGCGACGGCCTGAAGTCGCTGGAAGAGGCGGGCGCCAAGGTCAAGACGGCCGACGCCGCCCTGCGCGAACAGATATTCGCCGCGGCCCAGCCGGTGGTGGATAGCTGGATCAAGACCGCGCAGGACGACCGCGGCGCGGACGGCAAGGCCATTCTGGAATCCATGCGCGCCAACGTCGCGGCGGTAGAAGGCAAGTAGACAACGGAGCCGCGGCACGCGCCTCCCAGTGCGCAATCCGCCGCGCGGCAGACCATGAACAATCGAATACACACAGGCTTGCCGGACGCCCTGGCGTCCGGCGCCGTCCGGGTGCTGGCCTTCGTTGCCGGCGCGGTGCTGTTCCTGCTGATGCTGGCGACATTTGCCGACGTGGTGGGCCGGTACTTCTTCAACCATCCCCTGCTGGGCACGTACGAGCTGACCCAGCTTGCCCTGGCGCTGACCATTTTCTCGGCCATGCCGTGGGTGACGCTGAAAAGCGAGCACGTCGAAATCGACTTCGTGTACGCGCGTCTCTCGCCCCGCTGGCAAAAGGTGAACCGTGTCTGCGTGGACTTGCTGGCCATCGGCATTTTCGCCCTGGTGGGTTATGCCGTCATTCTGCAGGGCATCAAGGCGCGCGACAGCGGGCTGGTCACCGAGGACCTGGGCATAGCGCTTTACGGGGCAATCTTCTACATGGCCTTGTGCTGCCTGGTCAGCGGCCTGATGGCGGTGCAAAAAGTGATAAAGGAAGCCGCGCATGCTTGAAGCAGCCATCGCATTCGCCGTGCTGCTGGGCCTGATCCTGCTGCGCGTGCCCGTCGGCCTGGGCATGATAGTGGTGGGCTTTGCCGGCTTTGGCCTGATGGTGGGATGGCCGCAAGCCATGGCCATGGTGGGGCAGGTCACCTACGACACGGGCCTGAGCTACGAACTGGTCGTCCTGCCGCTGTTCATCCTGATGGGCAATTTCATCGCCAAGTCGGGCTATGCCGACGGCCTGTATTCGGCTTCCTACGCCTTCCTGGGGCACCACCGCGGCGGCCTGGCCATGGCCACGGTAGTGGCCTGCGGCGGCTTCAGCGCCATCTGCGGCTCCAGCTTCGCCACCGCGGCCACCATGTCCAAGGTGGCCATGCCCTCGATGCGCCGGTACGGCTATGCCGACTCGCTGGCCATGGGGTCGATCGCGGGCGGCGGGACGCTGGGCATCATGATCCCGCCCAGTGTCATCATGGTGATTTATGGCCTGATCACCGAAACCAATATCGGCGAAATCTTCATCGCCGGCGTGCTGCCGGGCCTGCTGGGCGTGATGGGGTACATGGCGGCAGTCTACCTGACCGTGACGTTCAGGCCCGGATACGGCCCGCGCGGCGAACGCACGCCGTGGCGCGGGCGCCTGCGGGCCCTGAAGCAGGTATGGGGCATCGTCGCCATTTTCCTGCTGGTGATAGGCGGCATCTACGGCGGCGTATTCACCACGGTGGAAGCCGCGGGCATAGGGGCGACGGGCGCTTTCGCGCTGGCCCTGTCCAGCCGCAGGCTGAGCTGGAAGATACTGTGCGACATCCTTCGGGAAAGCGCCCAGACGACGGCCATGCTGTTCGTGGTGGTCATCGGCGCCATGATTTTCTCCAACGTCATCAACCTGACGGGCGTCACCATGGAGCTGACGGCCTGGGTGCAGGATGCGGGCCTGAGCCCCTGGATGGTCATCCTGTTCATCGTGGCCTGCTACCTGGTGCTGGGCTGCCTGCTGGAAAGCATCTCCATGATTCTGCTGACCGTGCCCACTTTTTTTCCGCTGGTCACGGCCCTGGGCTTCGACCCCGTCTGGTTCGCCATCGTGGTGGTGCTGGTAACGGAGGTCGGCTTGATAACGCCCCCGGTGGGCCTGAACATCTTCGTGCTGAAAGGCGTGCAGCCCGACGTTTCCACCGGCACGATCTTCCGGGGCGTCATGCCTTTCCTGGCCATGGATTTCGTGCGCCTGGCCATTATCGTGACGGTGCCCGCGGTGTCCCTGTTCCTGCCGGGACTGATGCGGTAGAAGAAAGGGGGTGGATGATGCCGTGTCCTGTTCACTCGCCGCCCGCGCGCACGCGGGCTTCCAGCAGAATGGGCTTCAAGGCGGCGGAAATCGCCTTCAGCTCGTCCAGGTACTTGCCCGGCGCGGTGGACAAGTCCACCGCGTGGCGCACCATCATCAGGTTGACGGCGCCCAGCACCTTGCCGCCGTCGAGCACGGGCACGGCCATGGCCCAGAAGTTGCCGCCGCATTCGCGCTGGCTGTACGCGTCATCCATGACGGCAAAGCCCTTGGCCTTGGCATCGGCCAGCAGGGCGTCGACCTGCCTGCGGTCCATGTCGGGTTCGTACCCCAGGCTGGACACTTCGCCCAGGCGCTGCAGGATGTCGTTTTTTTCGGCTTCGTCGCAGTGCGCCAGGTATGCCCGGCCCAGCGAGGTCTGCAGCATGGGGGCGCGAAAGCCCGGCTTGCGGGCGAAGAACATGGGGGCGCGATGACGGCTGCCCTGGACCACCAGCATGGCGTCCTGGTCGCGAAGCCCGATGTCCAGGGGCCAGCCCAGCTTCGACTGGGCATCGGTCAGCAGCGGCTCGGCCAGCGCGGCCACGCGGCGGTGCAGGTCGTAGCCCTGGGACAGCAGCAGGGTCTTGCCCGTGGTCACGTACAGGCCGTCGGCGTCCTTGGCGACATAGCCTTCGGCGATCAGGGTTTCCAGCATGCGCACCACGGTGGGCTTGTTGATGCCGGTGGCGCCGTGGATGGCGCCCACCGAGGCCTCGCCCAGCTGGCTGACCGCTTTCAATACTTCCACGCCGCGCACCAGCGCGATGACCGAGTTATAGGACGGCATACGACGATTCCATTTTGAAGACCAGGACTGAATGTAGGGGCGGGGCCGGCCGGCGCGCAAGACTGGCGCCCTGTCTATTTTTGAAATTATATTTCATTGAATGAAATATTGAAACGATGAAAGGAGAAAACCATGGCCGATACCGACTTTGGTAATTTTGACGCCGTCTTGAAAGACCTGGAAGCATCGCGTCATGCCCCCGGCTTCATTTATTACGACCCGCAGGTATTCAAGCGGGAAAAAGAACGCATCTTCATGAAGGACTGGCTGTACGTGGGCCGCGAAGAAGAAGTGCCGAACCCGGGCGATTTCATGACGCTGCGCCTGGTGGGCGAGCCGGTGGTGCTGGTGCGCGACCGGGACGGCACGCTGCGCGCCCTGATCAACATGTGCCTGCACCGCGGGGTCGAAGTGGCCGAAGAGGCCTGCGGCAACGCGCGCGCCTTCCGCTGCCCTTACCACGGCTGGACGTACGATCTCTCCGGCAGGCTGACGGGCGCGCAAAGCATGAAAGAGTTGCCCGGCTTCGCAATGTCCAGCCAAAGCATGCGGCCGATCAGACTGGAAACCTGGCACGGCAATGTATTTATCTGTTTCGACGCCGACCCGCCGCCCTTCAGGGAATTCATCCGCGACCTGGAAGAAAACTTTTCTTTCCTGCGCATGGACAAGTGCCGCATGGGCTTCAAGCTGAAGATCGAGTTTGAGTGCAACTGGAAGTTCGCCTTCGAGAACCTGATGGACTTTTATCACGTGCCCGTGCTGCACGTGAAGTCCTTCGGATCGCGCGTGCGCTGGGGCAACGACGGCGTGCAATTGAACAAGCTGGGCGGCAGCATCATCAACTACACCACATCGCCCTCCACCCCAGGCGGCCTGCCGCTGCTGGGCAAAATGCCCTGGCTGGAAGACGAAGACGTCACCCTGGGCCGGGCGGGCTACCTGCAGCCCAGCCTTTCCATGTTCGCCCGCATCGACTACGCCGGCCCCATGGTGATCTGGCCCGTGGACGAAACCCACTGCGAAGTCTGGATCTACCGGCTGTTTCCGGAAGAGGTCTTCCAGCGCCCCGATATCGAGGAAAAGCTGAAGGTCTACCACGACTTCCAGATCACGGTGCTGGAAGAAGACCGGACCATGATCGAATCCATGCAGCGCGCCATGAAGTCCCGAAGCTATGTGCCGGGCCGCATGGCGCCCCTGGAAAAAACAGTGCACCACTACCTGAACAGCTACATTCGCCGCGTGTTCGGTCCGGAGGACGCATCATGAGCGGCTGCGAGGACAGCTATTGGGTGGAAAAAGGCGTGCGCGCCCTGGTCGAGGACTTCATGGCGGTGACGCCGGCGGACCAGGTGCTGATCACGGCCGACACCGGCACCGACGCCGGGCTGGTGCGCGCCGTGCTGGACTGCGTGCGCCGCGCCGGCGCACAGGGCATGGCCGTCATGCTGGGCCAGGTGCCCTACCAGGGCGCGCTGGCCGATCCCTACCTGCCCGGCCTGCTGGCGGGGGCGGCGCGGCAGTGCACCGTCTGGCTGGACTTCACCTTTCCCTACCTGGCGGGCTGCCGCATACACGACGAGGCCATGAAGGCCGGCGGATGCCGCTACCTGCTGGGGGGCGACATGTCCCCCCAGGGCGTGGCGCGCCTGTTCGGGCGGGTGGACCTGGACGACTACTTCGCCGCGTCCGCCGCCTTCGACCAGATGATCGCCCGGTCGGTGAAAAAGCGCGTGCGCATCGCCGACCCTTACGGAACGGATGTGTCCTTCATCCTGGCCGAGCCGGGCCTGGCCAAGCCGCGCCGGGCCGACAAGCCGGGCGTCTACGTGGCGCCAGGCACCTGCGCCTTCTTTCCCGAGCTGGAATCGGTGCGGGGGCGCATCGTGCTGAAAGCCGTCTTTCACGAGTACTACACCAAGCTGGAAGACGACCTGGCCATCGAAGTGGACGGCCGCATCCAGGGCGTGGCAGGCGCGCCCAAGGACCGCGTCACCCTGGACCGCGCCCTGCGGCGCGCCGGCGGCGGGCAGTACGGCTACGTCATCCACTTCACCTACGGGCTTAGCCCCGCCGCGCGCCTGACGGGCGGGTCATTCATCGAGGACGCCCGCGAACTGGGCAATAACGCCGTGGGCATGGGCATGCCATGGTGGGAGCCCGGCGGCGGCGAGAACCACCCCGACGGCGTGCTGAGGCGGCAGTCCATCTGGGTGGAGGACGAGCAGATCGTGGACGACGGCATTATCGTCGGCCCCCCGGCACTGCGCCAGGCCGCCGACCGCCTGCGGCCCCTGGCCTGAAAAGGAGTGCGACATGGATCGACAACTTCAGGATCAACTACTTCGGGACCAGCCGCTGCGCGTCGGCTTCGTCAACGCCGGCGGCGTCAACACCCGCTACCTGCACGCGGGCTCGGGCCCCGTGCTGGTGCTGCTGCACGGCGTGGGCATGTCGGCCGACACCTGGTTCAGGAACATTCCCCACCTGGCCCGCAGCCACCGGGTGATCGCCCTGGACATGCTGAACCACGGCTTCACCGACCTGGCGCCCTACGGAGGCTGCGCGCCCCAGCAGAAGATCACGCAGCACATACTGGATTGCATGGACGCCCTGGGCGTGGACCGCTTCAGCGTGGCGGGCAGCTCCTTCGGCGGGCAGCTGGCCGCGCTGGTCTACTTTGCCGCGCCCCCGCGGATCGAAAACCTGGTCATCATAGGCAGCGGCACCTCGTTCAACCCCGAGGCGGAATTCGCCGCCTCGCTGGCGCGCGTGCTGCAGACCGCCCTGCAGGCCTACGACGACCCCACCTGGGAATCGTGCCGCAAGCGCATGGAAAGCGTGGTCCACACGCCGTCCAGCGTGCCCGACGAACTGCTGCTCAGCCAGCTGACGTCGTATGCGCGGCCCGGCATGGCCGAGGCGTACAAGGCCACCCTGGCCGGCATGATGGACCTGGACCTGGTGCGCCCCTTCCGCCTGCTGGAGCGCCTGGACCAGCTGCGCGCCCGAACCCTGATAGTGTGGGGGCGGCAGGACATACGCGGCGCGGTGGAGCGCGCCATCGCCGCTTCCCGGGTCATTCCCGACTGCGCCATCGAGGTATTCGAGGAATGCGGCCACTTTCCGCACCTGGAGCACCCGCGGCGCTTCAACCAGGTAGTGGCGGACTTCCTGAACGGGTGACGGACTTCCGGCGTGCCGCATGGTGCGGAGGCCGGCCGCGGCTTCGCGCTGAGCATCGGCCCCGCCAACATCCTCTAAAATCGCCACATGGCAAAACGCGAAACAGTCCTCCGGCGGGAGCCGGACGTGCAGCCCCCTCCATACCGGGGGCACGACACCTTCATGCCCTACGTGCTGAACCGCGCCACTTCGGCCCTGAACGCCGACTTCCAGGTGGTGCTGCGCAAGCACGACATGACGCTGCTGCACTGGCGTGTGCTGGCCTTCCTGACCGAAACCGACGGCCTGGGGGTCAGCGCCCTGGGCCGCTACACCGGGGTGGACCAGGCCACGCTGTCGCGCGCCCTGACCGTCATGGAAAAGGCCGGCTACATTGCGCGCCGCCCCAGCCCCCAGGACCAGCGCGTGGTGGCCATCGAGCTGCTGCCGGCCGGCCAGGCCCAGTTCCAGCGCGTGCTGCCGCTGGCCTGGGACATCTACACCCGCGCCGTGCACGGCCTGACACGCGGCGAGCAGCAGACCCTGCACCACCTGCTGAACCGCATCCGCGAGAACATGCAGTCTTCCATGTAGCGCGATGTTCCCGCGCCGAACGCGCATGCGGGTATGCTTTACACTGAAAAGATCGCATGGCCGAGCGATCCCGCCCGGCCGGCTTTGCTCTGTAGAATCGTGGTCCTTTCACTTTCCGACACCTTCTTCCCAGACGTCAAGCTGATCGAACTGAACGTCTTCCACGACGCGCGGGGGTATTTCCTGGAAAGCTTCCAGGCGCGGCGCTATGGCCGGCTGCCGGGCCAGGCCGGCCCCTTCGTGCAGGACAATTTCTCGCAGTCGCGGCGCGGCGTGCTGCGCGGCCTGCATTTCCAGCATCCGCACGGGCAGGGCAAGCTGGTGCGCGTGGCGCGCGGCCAGGTCTACGACGTGGTGGCCGACGTGCGCGCGGGCTCGCCCACCTTCGGCAAGTGGCAGGGCTTTACCCTGTCGGACGCCCGACCGCGCCAGCTTTGGATACCGCCGGGCTATGCCCACGGCTTCATGGCGCTGTCGGACGAAGCGCTGGTCGAATACAAGTGCACCGACTACTACCACCCCGAACACGAAGCCTGCCTGCGCTGGGACGACCCGCAACTGAGCATAGACTGGCCCCTGCCGGATCCCATCGTGTCGGACAAGGACCGCCAGGGCCTGACCCTGCAGGCGCTGCAAGAGGCCGGACGATGCCCGGCCTTCTAGGGAAGATGCCAGGTCGTTTCGATTTGGGGGCGGCAGCCCATATGCCGCCTGACCGCACGCCTCGCGCCGCATTCGCGCAGATGCCGTGTCCCCTGACCGCTTGGATACGGCCACGGGCCAATGGCCAGCGTGTGCCGCGGCATGGGGGGAGGCATGCTCGGGGGGGTGGCCTATGAGCCGCCGCAGCGAGGCGGGCCTATGAACGTCCTGCTTACCGGCGCCGGCGGCCAGCTGGGCCGGGCGCTGCAGGCCAGCCCCCCCGCGGGCTGGCGGCTGACGGCGTTGGGCCGCGCGCAGCTGGACATCACCGACGCAGACGCCGTGCGGGAGACGGTGGCGCGGCAGCGGCCCCAACTGATCGTCAACGCCGCCGCCTACAACGCCGTGGACCGCGCCGAGCAGGAAAGCGGGCCGGCCTTTGCCGTCAATGCGCAGGGGCCGCTGAACCTGGCGCGGGCCGCCAACGGCGTGGGCGCGCGGCTGGTGCACGTTTCCACCGATTATGTATTCGACGGCCGTACGCGCCGCCCATACGACGAACACGCCGCCCCCCATCCGCTTAACGAATACGGCCGCTCCAAGCTGCTGGGCGAACAGCAGGCGCTGCGGGCCCAGCCCCAGGCCCTGGTGCTGCGCACCGCCTGGGTGTACGGCGCGCAAGGCGCCAACTTTGTCAGGACCATGCTGGAGCTGGCCGCACGCGGCCAGCCGCTGCGGGTGGTGGACGACCAGACCGGCTGCCCCACCTGCGCCGGCGACCTGGCCGCGGCCATCGCGGCCCTGGCCAGCCTGCCCGCCGTGCCCGGCGGCATCTACCACTACTGCGGCGCCACGGCGCTGACGCGCCATGATTTCGCCCTGGCCATCCTGCGGACTGCGGACAGCATGGCGCCTGTGGCGCCCCGCCGCGCCAGCCTGCTGCGGCCCATTGCCTCCAGCCAATATCCCAGCGCCGCGCCCCGCCCGGCCTACAGCGTGCTGGGCTGCGGCAAGATGGCCGCGCTGGGCATCCCGCCGCGGCCGCTGGAAGACACCTTGCCGGAAGTGGTGCGCGCCATCCTGGCCGATATGCGCCCTGTGCCGCGGGCCTGAGCCGTCCATTTCGATGCTGGTCATCGACAAGAACATCGGCAAAACCCTCGCGGTACGCATTGCTGCGTCTCGTCTCCAACGGCAAACTGTTCCCTCGGTTTCATGCGCCTATCTTCACAAACGCCTGCATGCGGCATGCTTTGTCGAACGAGATGACGGGATCCGTGTCATAAGTTTTCGCAAAGCCAATAATTTACGTATTGCAAAGCAAAGTCGGCGGCATACACCTTCACTTTGAAGTACCAGCTAACCGACGGCAGCCATAACCTGGCTGCGCTGGTCGAGCGCCTGGGCGAAGCCGGTTGCGAGGACGCTCTGGCGGGCATCGGGCAGCCAGGATGGCTGGCGCTGGAGTTCACTCGCGAGGCTGCCGACGCGCAGGCTGCGGTGCACAGTGCGCTGGCCGAAACCGTGGGGGTGTCGCGGCAAAACATGCGCAAGCTAATGCTGGCCCATGCAGGCAGCTTTCCGGCGCCGGTGCACGAGGGTGGTGTGGGCAGCGCCTCCATCTGGCATTTGGCGGACGTATTGGCGTGGCTGCAGGCCAAGGGCGGCTATTCGGTGCCCGCAACGCTTCTTGAAGTGGCCCAGGCGGCCCTGCGGATCAATATAGCCAAAGAGGGCCGGCGTCTGCCGCCCGCATTGTTCCGGGAACTGAAAGCCTTGGCGGGTTGAACACCGCCAAGGTTAGTTCTTGTAAAGGCGCCTGTCACAACGAGTCAGGCCGGGCCGGGCGGCGGCCCACAAAAGATATGACTCATATAGTTGACTTGCCCTCGGCCCTGCCACTACTATTCCCTGAAGCATCCAGGGGATTCATCCATGCACACCATTGGACTCATCGGGGCAGGCCGCATGGGCATGCCTATCGTCGGCCATCTTTGCCGCAAGGGCTTCAGCGTATTGGTCAGTGAACCTGACCCCGAGCGCCAGGCCAAGGCGCGCGACAGCGGCGCGCAGCTGGCCGACCTGAAACAGCTGGCCGAGCAGGCCGACGCCATCCTCATCTGCGTGGGCTACGGCAACGAAGTGCGGGAAGTTCTCTGCGCCCCCGGCGGGCTGCTGGACAGCTGCAGGCCGGACACCGTCATCGCCGTGCTGAGCACCATGCATCCCAAAGACATGCAAGACCTGGCCCGGCAGGGCGGCGAACACGGCCTGCACGTGGTGGACTCCACCGTCTGCCGCGGCAGCTGGGCCGCCGACAACGGCACGCTGCTGTCCTTCGTGGGCGGCGACGAGGCGGTGGTCGAGCGCCTGCGGCCCGTCATGGCCGCTTATTCTTCGGACATCGTGCACACCGGCGGGCCCGGCACGGCCCAGGTGTCCAAGGCCGCCAACAACCTTATCCTGTGGGCCTGCCTGATAGCCAGCCACGAAGGCTTGGCCCTGGCGCAGCGCTACGGCGTCGACGTCGAGGCCTTGCGCCAGGCGCTGCTGACCAGCACCGCCGCCAACGGCGCCCTGCAAGACTGGGGCAAGCAGACCATGGCCTGGGCCGACGACGACATGGCCATCGTGGCCGAAATGGCCACCGACTGCGGCATCGCGCTGCCCCAGTCCGGCATGGTGCGCGAACTGTGCCGCAGCCTGAAGCCGCGCCGCTACAAGCTGGACGAATACGGCGCATAGCCGCCGCCGGCAGGCGCGGGCGGCGGGCGGGCCGAAAAATTACCACTACGCCAAGGGGAGACAACGATGTCAGGAAGACTATTCCGGCTGGGGTTGATGCTGCTTGGGGCGCTGTTCCTGGCCCTGCCCGCCGCCGCGCAGGACACCAGCCTGCTTACCTACCAGGGGCCGGACCGCAACGAAAAACTGGTGGCCGCGGCCCGGAAAGAGGGCACGTTCACCTGGTACACCACGGTGGCCGACAAAGACGTGGCGCCGCTGGTCGCCCCCTTTGAAAAGAAATACGGCATCAAGGTCAAGGTATGGCGCGCCAGCACCGACAAAGTGCTGACGCGAACCCTGGCCGAGGCGGCGGCCGGCCATTACGAGGCCGACGCCATCCACATCGGCTCGCCCGAACTGGAGGCCCTGCACCGCGAAAAAATCCTGCAGCCTATTTATTCCCCCTACTTCAAGCAGCTGATTCCCGACGCCGTGCCCGCGCACAGCGAATGGGCCACGACGCTGCTGTCGGTGTGGGTGCAGGCCTACAACACCCACCTCATCAAAAAAGAGGACCTGCCCAAAAAATGGGAAGACCTGCTCGACCCGCGCTGGAAGGGCAACCTGGGCATCGAGGCCAAGATCCAGGAATGGTTCGCTTCGGTGGTGCAGGACATGGGCGAAGAAAAAGGCATACAGCTGTTCCGCGACATCGTCGCCAAGAACGGCATTTCCGTGCGGCGCGGCCATTCCCTGCTGAACAACCTGGTCATCGCCGGCGAAGTGCCCATGGCGCTGGCCATGTACAACTACATGCCCATCGCCGCCAAGGCCCAGGGCGCGCCCATAGACTGGTTCGCGCTGGAGCCCGTCATCGCCCGCGCCAACGGCATGGGCGTGGCGCGCCGCGCCGCCCACCCGAACGCCGCCATGCTGTTCCTGGACTACCTGCTGTCGCCCGAAACCCAGAAACTGCTGGTCCAGCGCGACTACGTGCCCAGCAACGCCAACGTGCCGTCGCCCCTGGGCAAGATCCGCATCAAGCTGGTCGATCCGGTACAGACGCTGGACGAGCTGGACAAATGGACCAAGCTGTACGACGAAGTGGTGGTGCAGCCGGCGCGCTGAGCGCATTGGCTGGGGCCGCTTTGTCTTTATAATCATCAAGCCGAGCCGGCAAGTGCCGGCTCAGAACGCTTGGAGAAATGGTTATGAGCACGCTGACTATTCGTTTGCCGGATGATACAGCGCAGCGCTTGAAAACGCTGGCGCGGTCGCGGGGCCTAAGCGTTTCACACCTAACCATTCAATGAAAATCCTGATCACCGGCGGCGCTGGTTTCATCGGCTCCGCCCTGGTGCGGCACATTGTCCACGCGACCGGCGACGCCGTCGTCAATGTGGACAAGCTTACTTACGCCGGCAGCCTGGCCTCGCTGGGCGAGGCCGCGCACAGCCCGCGCCATGCCTTCGAGCAGGCCGACATCTGTGACCGCGCCGCGCTGGACCGCATTTTCGCCCAGCACCAGCCCGACGCCGTCATGCACCTGGCTGCCGAGTCGCACGTGGACCGCTCCCTGGAAGGCCCCGCGGCCTTCGTCCAGACCAACCTGGTGGGCACCTACACCCTGCTGGAGGCCGCGCGCCAGTACTGGCAGGGCCTGGACGCGGCGCGCCAAAGCGCCTTCCGTTTCCACCATGTTTCCACCGACGAGGTATACGGTGACCTGGGCGACAGCGCGGCCCGCTTCAACGAAGCCACCCCCTATGCGCCCAGTTCGCCCTATTCGGCCAGCAAGGCCGGCGCGGACCACCTGGCCCGCGCCTGGCTGCGCAGCTACGGCCTGCCCGTGCTGGTCAGCACCAGCTCCAACAACTACGGCCCCTGCCAGTACCCCGAAAAACTCATCCCCCTGGCCATACTGAACGCCCTGCGCGGCCAGCCCCTGCCGGTATACGGCCACGGCGCCCAGGTACGCGATTGGCTGTATGTGGAAGACCACGCCCGCGCACTGCACGCCATGGTGCGGCACGGCCGCGTGGGCGAAACCTATGGCGTGGGCGGCGGCAACGAATGGCGCAACATCGACCTGCTGCATGCGCTGTGCGGCCTGCTGGACGAACTGCACCCCGCCAGCCGCCCGCAGGGCCCCGACGGCCAGCCCGCCAGCCACGCCAGCCTGATCCGCCACGTGGCCGACCGCCCCGGCCACGACCGGCGCTACGCCACCGACACCGCCAAGATCCGAGCCGAGCTGGGCTGGGCGCCGCTGGAAAGCTTCGAGTCCGGGCTGCGCAAGACGGTGATGTGGTATCTGGACGCCTATCCCGATTACGCGGCGGGCAGGCAGTAAAAGACAAGACGCAGGGACAAGAGGGGGCCCGCCAACAGGGCGGCGGCCAATGCCCAGGGAGGCATGCGGAAAACAGTAGCGGGTGCGGGCGCCATGGAACTCCTCTCCGTTGTTATTTGCGGCGGCTGCGCAAGCAAGCGCCATGCCTTCTCCGAAGAGCTTTATCTCGCCCAGGGTGGGTTTTGGCTATACAATCATCATTTTTGAATCAATTTATTTTCAAAAATGACTAAAAATAGCAGAGAGGGAATTACCCCCCC
>Ga0180223_1000750_pt1 | contig 34323 bp, 26 predicted proteins | sample eDN5th30CKraftOP_FD_151337 | JGI IMG/M metagenome (GOLD analysis project Ga0180223, IMG submission 151337) | Enriched Organic Plus compost microbial communities from Emeryville, California, USA - eDNA 5th pass 30_C Kraft OP (version 2) (version 2) ... | reverse complement strand
GCTGGGCGGCCTGCTGCAGGCCATGTTCGAGCAGGGCGTGGTGGTGGTCGCCACCTCCAACCAGCCGCCCCGGGGGCTGTACGCCGACGGCTTCAACCGCGAGCGCTTCCTCCCGGCCATCGCCGCCTTGGAGCGCCACATGCAGGTGCTGGCCACCGACGGCGGCCAGGACCACCGCCTGCACCCGGGCGCGCCGGTGCAGCGCTACTGGCTGTGCCGCGCCGAGGTGCCCAGCGCCCTGGGCTACGTGTTCGCCGCGCTGGCCGGCAGCGGCAGCGCGGCGCCGCTGGCGCTGGGCAACCGCGAGCTGGCCGTGGTGCGCCACGGCCGCGGGGTGCTCTGGTGCCGCTATGCGGACCTGTGCGAGCGGCCCTGGTCGGCCCAGGATTTCATCGGCCTGTGCGACCGCTTCCACGCCATCCTGCTCGGCGATATCCCCGAGCTGGGCGGCGAGCGCCGCGAGGCGCGCATCGCCCGCGGCACCGAGGACGGCACCCGGCGGGTGGTGGCCGGTGACCGCCAATTGCCGGCGCTGTCGGCCCGGGACGACGGCGTGCGCCGCTTCATCGCCCTGGTCGACGAATGCTACGACCGTGGCGTGCCGCTGTACCTGGAGGCCGAGGTGGCGCTGGAGGCGCTCTACACCCAGGGCGGCCTGGAATTCCCCTTCCGCCGCACCCTGAGCCGCCTGCGCGAGATGCAGACCAGCCGCTTCGGCCGTTGAGCGGCGCGCGGGCGCGTTCGTCGGAGCTGTTCCAGACTTGTCGATTCCGCGTCCCGCCGGACGACCAGGAACAGGGCGCGGCCATGGTGGCCGCGCGTCCAGACGAGGAGACAGCCCATGTCTCGCATCCAGCGCATCACCCCCTGCCTGTGGTTCGACGACCAGGCGGAGCAGGCCGCGGCCTTCTACACGGCCATCTTCCCCAACTCGCGCATCGGCGCCGTCAGCCATTACGGCGAGGCCGGCCAGGAAATCCACGGCCGCTCGCCGGGCTCGGTGATGACCGTGGCCTTCGAGCTGGACGGCATCGCCTTCACCGCGCTCAACGGCGGGCCGCTGTTCAAGTTCAGCGAGGCGCTGTCGCTGCAGGTGAATTGCGACAGCCAGGCGGAGATCGACCACTACTGGGAACGCCTGTCCGCCGGCGGCTCGGTGGAGGCGCAGCAGTGTGGCTGGCTGAAGGACAGGTTCGGCCTGTCGTGGCAGATAGTGCCGGCCATGCTCACGGACTTGATAGCCGGCCCGGCGACGGCGGCGTCGCAACGCCTGATGCAGGCGCTGCTGGGCATGAAGAAGCTGGATATCGCGGCGTTGCGCGGGGCCTACGACGGGGCCTGAGCTACGTACCTGTGCGCCGAGGTGCTTTTCGTAGGATGGGTTGAGCTTGCGATACCCATCGGACCATGGTGATGGGTATCGCTTCGCTCAACCCATCCTACAGGGGAATGGCGTGGGTGGGGGCGTAGGAGCGGATCTCATCCGCGAAACGCGCCGGGGCGTCCGGCCATCGCGGACAAGGTCCGCTCCTACGGGGGGAGGAACACCGCGCTTTCCCGGCTACCTGTAGGAGCGGGCCCTGCCCGCGATTCGCGCGCAGGGCGCGCTCCTACAGGGGAATGGCGTGGGCCTACCAGGCGTACTTGACGCTGGTCAGCACCGTGCGGCCTTCGCCCGGGTAGCACTCGGCGATGTCGTCGCAGGTGGTCACGTACTTCTCGTCGAGCAGGTTCTGCGCGGCGAAGGAGAGGGTGACGTTCTTGTTCACCGGGTAGCTCACGCCGGCGTCGTATAGGGTGTAGTTGTCGACGTGGAAGGTGTTGCCGTTGTCGCCGTACACCGAGCCGATGTAGCGCACCCCGCCGCCGACGCTGAGGCCGTTGGCCATGCCCTCGCGAAAGGTGTAGTTGAGCCAGGCCGAGGCCATGTGCTCGGGCACGTTGGCGAAGTGGTTGCCCTCGTCGCCGTTGTTGCTCTTGAGGCTCTTGGTCTTGGTGTAGGTGTAGGAGCCCAGCAGGTCCCAGTGCTCGTCGAGCTGGGCCTTCACCTCGGCCTCGATGCCGCGCGAGCGCACCTTGCCGGTGGCCTTCTGGAAGCCGGTGCTGACGCCGTTGAGCACCTCGTTGGTGAGCACGTTGGTCTTCTCGATCTCGAAGCCGGCGAGAGTCAGCAGGAGCTTGTCGGTGGGCTGGTACTTCACCCCGGTCTCCCACTGGTGCGCGGTGCTCGGGTCGAAGGTGTTGCCGTTGCCGTCGATGCCGCTGTTGGGCACGAAGGATTCGGAGTAGGCCACGTAGGGCGCCAGGCCGAAGTCGGTCAGGTAGGTCAGGCCGACGCGGCCGGTGAAGGCGTCGTCCTTGGCCAGGGTGTGGCTGCCGGCGATGTGGTCGTCGGTACTGCTGCGCACGTTGTCGTAGCGCCCGCCGAGGGTCAGCAGCCAGTTGTCGTCGAACCGGATCTGGTCCTGGGCGTAGTAGCCGACGGCGTCGATGTCCTGGTCGTAGTTGACCTGGATGGTGCTCGGGCGGTTGATGTTCAGGCCGTATTTCGGGTTGCTCGGGTCCAGCAGCAGCGGCAGGAAGTACGACAGGTTGGCCAGGCTCAGGCTCTCGAAGTAGCGCTTGACGTCGGATTCGGTGCGCGAATAGTCGATGCCGGTCAGCAGGGTGTGCTGGATGCCCGCGGTGTCGAAGTCGAACTGCAGCTGGTTGTCGACGGTGAAGGCGTTCATGTGCTCGTCCCAGCGCCGCGGCGAGCGCAGGACGTCGTTGGCCAGGGACGGGACCAGCGCGGCCAGGGCCGGCACGGCGCTCTGCACGGTGCCCAGCGGCAGCATGTTGTTGAGGATGAAGTCGACCTGGCCGTAGCGCAGGTTCTGGCGGAACTCGACGCTGTCGTTGAAGCGGTGGCGGAACTGGTAGCCCAGGGTGAACTGGTCCTGGTACGAGTGGTTGAAGCTGTGGTCGCCCAGCAGGGTGTTGTCGGTATGGCCGTATTGCGGGGTGTTGACCGCGATGGTGCCGCCGCTGTCGTCCTTCATGAAGCTGCTGAGAAAGGTGAAGCTGGTGTCTTCGTCCGGCGCCCAGGTGAAGGAGGGCGCGACGTAGTAGCGATCGTCCTTGACCTCGTGGCCGTCGTCGTACTCGAACTCGGTGTTGGACTTGCGCACCACGCCGACCACGCGGTACAGCAGGCTGCCGTCGTCCACCAGGCGGTCGCCGATGTCGAAGCGGCCCTGGATGCGGTCGTGGTTGCCGAAGCCCAGTTCCACCTCGTGCACGCCGGCGGCGGTGGGCAGCTTGCTGACGCGGTTGATGATGCCGCCGGCGTCGCCCAGGCCGAACAGCGTGGAGGAGGGGCCGCGGACCACGTCGATGCGCTCCAGCGCATAGGGCTCGGTGCGGAAGAAGGTGTAGCTGTTGTTCAACTGGCGCAGGCCGTCGAGGTAGTCGCTGGTGGTCTGGCCGTTGAAGCCGCGGATGAACAGCCAGTCATAGCCCTTGGGGTCCTGGCCGTAGGTCTCCACGCGCACGCCGGGCACGTAGCGCAGCGCCTGGCTGACGTTCTGCACGCCCTGGGCGTCCATCTGCTTGCGGGTGATCACCGAGACCGACTGCGGGATCTCCAGCAATGGGGTATCGGTCTTGCTCGCGCTGGCGCTGGTGCGCGGCACGTAGCTGTCGGTGCCTTCCGGGGCGGCGGTGACCACCTGGGCCGGCATCGCCAGGGTGTCGTTGCCGGCGGCGTCGGCGCCCAGCAGGGTCACGCGGCTGCCGTCGACCTGGTAGCGTATGCCGGTGCCGCGCAGCAGTTGCTCCAGCGCCCGCGCCGGCTCCATCTCGCCGTGCACGCCGGGGCTGCGCAGGTTCTGCACCTGGGCCTGGTTGAAGATGATCTGCAGGTGCGCCTGGCTGCCGAGGTTGGTCAGCGCCGAGGCCAGCGGTTGCGCCGGGATATCGATGCGCACCGGCGCGGCGAAGATGCTGGTGGCGCTCAGGGTCAGGCCGAGCGCGGCGGCGCCGACCAGGCGGGCCAGGGGGCTGCGCTTGCTGTGCAGGGGCTTGCGGTTCACTGGGACACTCCTATCCATGCAGTTTTGTTATTAATGCGAATGATTAGCCTTCTATGACGCAGCTACCGGAAAAAACCGGAAGACTTTTTCGCGGGCATGGATTGGAGGGGGGGGCACGCAGGGGCGATGGCTTTTCGTAGGATGGGTTGAGCTTGCGAAACCCATGCGGTTGGGGGTGATCGCTCAACCCATCCTACGACGCGCGCCTTGTAGGCGCGGGCCCTGCCCGCGATTCGCGCGCAGGGCGCGCTCCTACAATGGGAATGGCGCGGGTGGGGCGGCGTAGGAGCGGATCTCATCCGCGATTCGCGCCGGGATGGCCGGCCATCGCGGACAAGGTCCTACGGGGGGATCTGTCAGAGTGGCACGTACCTACTGGCCAGGGTGATGCTGCCGTCGTCATGGCGGCGCATTTCCAGCGGCAGCACCTTGGGCAGGGAGTCGACCAGCGCCTGCAGGTCGCTGGTGTCGTAGATGCCGCCGATGCGCATGGCCGCCACCGCCGGGTCGTCCAGGCGCACCGGGTGCGCCAGGTAGCGGTTGATCTGCGGGATGGCCGCCTGCAGCGGCTGGTCCTGCAGCACCAGGCGGCCGTCGAGCCAGGCGATGGCGTCGCCCGGGGCCACCTGGGCCAGTTCGAACTGCCCGGTGGCGCTGCTGTAGCGGGCCTGCATGCCCGGGGTCAGCTGGGCGGCGTTGCTGTCCACGCCGGGCGGCGGGGTGACCACCACCGAGCCTTCCAGCAGGGTGACCAGCATCTGGTTGACGTCGGTCCAGACGTTGAAGCGGGTGCCGGTGACGCGCACGCTGCCGTTGTCGGTGCGTACCGTGAACGGCTGCAGGGCGTTGTGGCTGACGCTGAAGTAGGCCTCGCCGCCGCTGCCCAGGCGGGCGTCGCGGCGGTCGCGGTAGAGGGCGAAGAACAGGCTGGAGTGGGCGTTCAGGCGCACCTGCGAATCATCCGCCAGGCGCACTTCGCGCGGCGCGTCCGTGGCGCTGTAGTAGCCGATGCGCGACGGCAGCCAGCCGGCGGACCAGCCCGTCGACCAGACCGCGCCCAGCGCCAGGCAGGCGACGGCCGCGGCGGTGGCGAAACGCTTGATGCGCGAGCGCCGTGGCCGCGCAGTGGTGCGTGGAGGATGCGACAGGGGCGCTCGCGCCGGGGCCTGCAGGCGTTCGGCCAGGCGCCAGATTTCCAGCATCGCCAGGTATTCGTCGCGGTGCCGCGGGTCTTCGGCGCACCAGGCGTCGAAGGCGTCGCGCTCGGCCCGGGTGCAGTCCGCCTCGTGCAGGCGCGAGCACCAGCGCGCGGCTTCGGCGCTCAGGCTCTGGTCGTCATGCTCGGCGGGGGGCTGGTTCATCGAAGGCTTCCACGGCTGGACGGCGAAGTGCGCCCAGATCACGCTTTCTTTTCGGCTTGATGCGAGTGATTATAATTACCTCCGGCGCGGGCTGTCAGCCAGCGTCGGCTGCGAGAGCCGATCTTACCCGCAAGCCCCCTAACGGGCGGAGCGCTTTTTTCTTGATTCGCTACTACCAGGAACTGACCGCCTTCCTCAGTCGCACCCTGGGGGACCGCCATGCCGCCGCGGACCTGACCCAGGAGACTTTCCTGCGCCTGCTCGACCGCAAGGCCGAGGAGCGCATCGAGCAGCCGCGGGCGTTCCTCTTCAAGACTGCCGTCAATCTCAGCATCGACTTGCGCCGGCGGGCGCGTATCCGTCGCAACGAGGACCTGGAGGCGCTGGACCGTGAAGGTTGCCTCGATGAGCGTTGTCCGCAGACCGAGGCTATCCAGCAACAGCAGTTGCTGATGTTGCGTCGGGCTTTGGCGCAGTTGCCGGAGAATTGTCGGGAGGCGTTTCTGTTGCGCAAGGTCGAGGGTTGTTCCCATGCCGAGATCGCTGAGCGTTTGGGGATTTCGCGGGATATGGTGGAGAAGCATATCGTCAATGCCATGCGGCATTGTCGGCAGCGGTTGTTGCAGTGGGGTGGGCAGGGGTAGGGGTTTTGGTGGGAACGGCAGATAACGCTTGGGGCGTTATGCGTCTTTCATGGTTGAGCTAGGCACCATCCTCACACCCCGTCATTCCCGCGAACGCGCACTACTGTCCAGAATATTTATCGGGGAAAGTCTGGAGAGCTTGCGGGGGCTGAAGGCACGGGTTAAACCGTTGAGCGCCAACTCAACCTCACAGCCCCCGCAAGATGTTCAGGATAAGCCGTTTTCACGATGTACTAAAAGCGCTGCCTCGCGGCGTCTTCGATCGACTGGTCGCCGAACACGGCGCCGACAAGCACAGCAAGCGCTTTGGCAGTTGGGATCACCTGGTCGCCATGGTGTATGCCCAACTGGCCGGCGTGAGCAGCCTGCGGGCGCTTGAAACCAGCTTCAACAGCCATCCCCATCAGCACTATCACCTGGGTACGGGCCCGATCCGGCGTTCCACCCTGGCCGACGCCAACGAACGCCGTAATACCGAGGTCTTCGCCCAGGTTGCGCACTACCTGATGGCGGGCGTCTGCCGGCAGTTACGCCGTGACGGGAAGGAACTGCTGTACCTGCTGGATTCCACCACGATCACCCTCAAGGGCCCTGGCTTCGACGAATGGACGCTGTCCAATCGAACCCGCTCCCAGGGGCTGAAAGTCCATGTGCTGTATGCCGAGCAGGCGGCGGCGCCGGTGCATTGCAGCTTCAGCGCAGCCAACATCAACGACATCGACGAAGGCCGGACGCTGGGTATCGAGCCACAGGCCACCTACGTATTCGACAAGGGCTATTACGACTTCAACTGGTGGGCGAGCCTGGATGCCCAGAAGGCCCGCTTCGTCACACGATTCAAGTCCAATGTGCGGCTCAAGGTCCTGGCCTTGCGCGAAGTCCCCCAGCAAGACCGGGAAACGATCCTGCGAGACGAAGAGGTGAGCTTCTCCAACCGCAACCCAGGTGGCCGACGGCGTAATCACTACACCCAGCCCCTGCGGCGGGTGAACCGCCCAGGCGATGAGCCGCCTCTGAGCCTGGCGACCAACGACCTGAGCAGCCCGGCGGCAGAAATCGCCGAGCGCTACCGGGATCGCTGGCGGATCGAGCTGTTTTTCAAATGGATCAAGCAACACCTGAAGGTCAGGCGTTTCCTGGGCCGTAGCGAGAATGCCGTGCGCCTCCAGATTCTCTGTGCGCTGATCAGCTACTTGCTGCTGAACCTTTACCAACGCAGGACGGGAACGCGGCAAAGCCTGTGGATGCTGATGGTGGAGGTACAGGCAACGCTGTTTCAGCGCCCTGGCCTGGAGGCCGAACGTTACCGACGACGGCAGGAGCGAATACGAGAGATCAACCTGCGTCAGGGGCAGCTGTTAATAGCATGAGGCGTGCCGGACAGCAGTGCGCGTTCGCGGGAATGACGTGGTTGAAGGATGGCGCCTGACTCCAGCTCCGCTCAGGACAGCCCCCTCTCCCTTCAGGGAGAGGGGGCTCTTAAACCCAGCACCTACACCACCGGCAAACCCCGTTCGCGAGCAAGCTCGCTCCAGTTCCATGAAGGCATCGGCGCATCGGCCAACGGCGTATAACCGCGAACGGTTATACGCCCTACGAACCCGCCGGCTGACGCTGCGTTATCCAGCCACGCCGAACAGCCCCCTCTCCCTCTGGGAGAGGGCTGGGGTGAGGGTGTTCTAGGGCCCGCCGCGCAATACCAACCCTGAATCGCAGGCGAAAAAAAGGCCGTTACCGAGTCGCGGGGGAAGCGGGGGTGGTAACGGCCTTGATGCTTCAAAACCAGGTGAGCAACACCTGATGGGGTAATAAGCTAGCAAATTGTTCGCAGGCTAATGATGAATGCGCTTGATAGTGCATATGGGCCAGGGCGATGGGCGCGGCGATGCGTCCGGTTGCGGCGCGCGGCGTGAGTTTCGGCTATCAATACAGGGCCGGCCCGCTTTCGCGCGGGTGGCGACGCGGCGTGCTTGCCGGCGCGCCTTCGACCTGGCACCGGCCTTGTGGCCGGCTCGAAGAAGGAACGACCCGATGCATTCGATCACCCGCTGGCTGGGGACCGCGCTGCTGGCCCTGGGGCTCCTAGCGCAGGGCGCGCAGGCGGCCGAGGAGCGCAAGCCGATCCATTTCGGCGAGCTCACCTGGGAGAGCGGCAGCCTGATCACCGAGGTGCTGCGCCTGCTGGTGGAGCAGGGCTATGGCTACCCCACCGACACCTTGCCCGGCAGCACCGTGAGCCTGGAGACGGCCCTGGCGCACAACGACATCCAGGTGATAGGCGAGGAGTGGGCCGGGCGCAGCCCCGCATGGATCAAGGCCGAGGCCGAAGGCAAGGTGGCCGGCCTGGGCGACATCGTGAAGAACGCCAACGAAGGCTGGTGGGTGCCGGACTACGTGATCCACGGCGACCCCGCCCGCGGCATCGCCGCCGCCGCGCCGCAGTTGCGCTCGGTGAGCGACCTGCCGCGCTACCGCCAGGTGTTCCACGACGCCGAGGCGCCGGACAAGGGGCGCTTCCTCAACAGCCCCACCGGCTGGACCTCGGAGATCGTCAATTCGCAGAAGCTCAAGGCCTACGGCCTGGAAGACAGCTACGTGAACTTCCGCAGCGGCTCGGGCGCGGCCATGGATGCCGAGATCGCCTCGGCCATCCGCCGCGGCAAGCCGGTGCTGTTCTACTACTGGTCGCCGACGCCGCTGATGGGCCGCTACAAGCTGGTGCGCCTGGAGGAGCCGCCCTTCGACGCCGAGGCCTGGAAGACACTGGTGGACGCCAGCAACCCCAACCCGCGCGGCTGCCAGTCGCTGCCGGCGCGCCTGTCCATCGGCGTTTCCGCGGCCTTCCGCAGGGACTACCCGGAGCTGGTGGCGCTGTTCGAGAAGGTCGACATCCCCATCGCCGAACTCAATGCCGCGCTGGCAAAGATGAGCAAGACGCGCCAGGCCCCGCGTGATGCCGCCCGCGAGTTCCTCAAGGCGCACCCGCAGGTGTGGCAGGTCTGGCTGCCGGAGACGGCGCGGGCCAAGGTCGCCGCCGCGCTCTGATCAGCCCTTGCCGAACCCCGCCTGGAGGTCCGCCAGGGCCTGCTTCAGGCCTTCGCTGGCGGCCTTCTGGCGCTGCTCCAGCTGCTTGGCGCGGGCCTCGCAGGCGGGGCCTATGTCCTTGGCCAGGGCCTGCAGGGCGGGCTCCTTGGCGATGGCCCGGCGCAGCTCGTCGTCGCCCAGCAGCGCCTGGGTCTCCGCCAGCGCCGCCATGGCCTGGCGGTAGCGCAAGGTCAACTGCTTGGCGTAGGCGCCGAGGCCGTCGCCCAGTTGCGCGGCCACCTCGGCCTGGGGCCCCTGGCTGCCGGCCCGGGCCTTGGCGCTCAGTTCCGGCATCTGCGGCAGGCGCACCAGGGTGCCTGTGGGCAGCGCGGCCAGGTCGGCCAGCTGCGGGTTCTGCTGGAGCAGGGCGCTCTCGACCTTCTCGCGCTGCTTCGGCGTGAGCCGGTTGTACAGCTTGTCGGCGATTTCGCCGAGGCTCTTTTCACCGCGGAACGGGATGACGGGCATGCTGCACCTTCCTTAGACGCCGATGAGGTTGCACAGGTTGATGTCATTGGGCACCGTGGCGCCGCTGAGCACCCTGATGTTGCCGCTGCTGGCGTTGCCGATGACGATGGCCCGTTCCAGCTGGGTGCTCAGGTGCAGGGTGTCGAGCTTCTCGCGGCCGATCAGGCGGTTGTTGCTGGCGTTGAGGGTGCGCCCCTGCAAGGCGCCCAGCTGCGGCTGCTGGTCGTTGCCGTCCAGCGCCTGGCAGCGGTTGCCGGCGAACAGGCAGTTGTCCAGCGCCGCGCAGAGCACCAGCGGCAGGCTGCTGGCGTGGCTGCGCAGCTGGTTGTCCTGGATCGCCAGGTCGGCCGCGCGCGGGGCCAGGGCGAATACCTGGCTGGCGGTGAACAGGTAGCTCAGCTGCGCGCCCTCGACCACTTGCGCCGGGCTTGCGTAGAGCGCCGAGCCGGCCGCCGCGCTGGCCACGCGGATGGCTCGCCACAGGCTCATCACCGGTTTCTGCGCCGGGTCGTCGCCCAGGCGTTCCACCTGGTTGGCCTGCAGCAGCGCGCGGTCGAAGGGCGGCAGCAGGTGGATGCCGGTGATCTCGGCGCCGCTGCGGTCCGGGCCGATGCCGAGCAGGCGGTTGCCGCTGATGCGCAGGCGCTGCACCGCCGCCGCGCGGATGCCGTCCAGCGCCGCCAGGTCGCTGGCCTCGCGCGCCACCTCGGCGAGCTGGTTGTCGCACAGGTCGGCCTGGTCGACGCGCACCAGCTGGATGGCGGCATAGGCGCCGCCCTTGAGGTCGGCCGCCAGGCCCAGGCCCTGGCAGCGGTTGCCGCTGAAGGCGAGCACCCCGGCGGAGCCGCCTTCGCCCATCACCAGCGCGCCCAGGCCGATGGCGTCGAAGCTGTTGCCGGTGATGATGGCGTTCTCCACCCGCTGGCGGATGAGGATGGCGTTGCCCTGCAACCGGGCCAGACGATTGCCTTCGATGCGCACGCCGTCCAGCGCGACCGGGTCCAGGCCTTCTTCGAGGACGATGCCGTCGCCGCTGCCCTCGTCCAGGCCGTTGATCTCGTTGGCGCGGATGCGCAGGCCGTCGATCCCGGCGCGGATGCCGGCGCCGCGGGTATGGATGACGTTGCCGTCGATGTCGAAGACTGCGCCGGGCAGCGCCGCGCCGGTGGCTACCAGCGCGGCCTGCTCGCCGCCCAGCATCAGGTTGCCGGCGATCCGCGTGTTGCCGTAGTGCAGGCTGATGCCGTCGAAGCTGAGCGCGCGCTGGCTGCAGATGAACAGGTTGCGCGCCACCTGCAGCTCGGCGCCGAGCAGGTATTCGCCGGCGCGGACGATGCCGCGCTCGGCCACCAGCGCGCAGTCGCCGACGTAGGCGCCCAGGGCGTAGCCGGCCAGGCCGATGGCCGCGCTGGTGCCGTCGCCCACCGCCAGGCAGATCACGTTGATGTGCTCGGCGCGCAGGTCCAGGGTGTTGCGCGCGAGGATGGCCGGCGTGTCGCGGTTGGTCGAGCCGAGCAGGCTGAGGTTTTCCAGGGCCACGCCGATGCTGGCCTCGATGTTTAGCAGGGTGCCGGGCTGGCCGGCCACCAGCAGGGTGGCCCAGCCCTGGCCGCGCAGGCGCAGCGAGCGGGCGCCGTCGATGTTCAGCGGCTCGCGCAGGTTGTAGGTGCCGATGCCCAGGCAGACGGTGCCGCCGCTGTCCTTGATCGAGTCGATGGCCTGTTGAATGGTGGCCGCGCCGCTGTTGTGGCCCTCGGCGCTGACGCAGACGCTGCAGTCGCAGCCTTCGCCCTCGGCGATGGGCGGCCAGAGCACGCGGCAGTCGGTCTCGTCGTCGGGGAAGTCGACCACCGCCAGGCGCGCGTAGTGGTGGTGGATGCCCAGCGGCGGCGCCTGCTCCAGCTGCTCGATGCTGGCGTCGACGGTGCGCGCGGCGAACACCCAGTGGTCGCCGCTGTGGAACTGGCCGCCGGCCGGCGCCAGGCTGAACTCGACGAGGATGCCGCTCTCCAGGAACAGCCGGGTGCCGGCGGCGGGAACCGGGATGTCGCCGGCGGCGCCGGGGGCGTTCAGGTCCAGCAGTTGGCTGCCGTTCTCGCGGCGCACCGGGCCGGCCTGGTCCCAGCGCCGCACGCGGGTGTTGCGCGCCGCCTCGGTGGCCTGCTGGGCGTCGGTGGGGAACAGCCCGGCCGGCAGCGCGACGTCGAACTGCAGGGTGCGCGCGGTCTCGTCCACGCCGCCGGCGACGCGGATGCGGCGCAGCTCGCCGGGCAGGTTGTGCAGCTCGCGCCAGTCGTCGCTGACTTCCACCCAGTCGCCGTCGTGGAAGCACAGCACCTGGTCGCGGCCGAGGCTTTCCACGGTGATGCGGTCGCGCGCCGGGTTGATGTGGGTGACGCGCGAGGCCACCGTGGCGTTGTCCCGCGACCACTTGAAGGTGGCCGTGCCTAGCGGCCCGCCCTGGTGCACCTCGACGCGGTACAGCTGGTTCTCCAGGCCGCGGTAGCCGGCGGCCGGCGGCACCTGGCACGGGTCGGGCTCGAAGTCCGGCACCCCGGTGGCGGTGCTCAGGCGCGCCGCCGAGGGCGAGGTGGCGGCCAGCCAGCCGGGCAGCTCGGCGTCGGGCGTGGCGCAGGTGCTGTCGCCGATGCCGGCCAGCAGCTTGACCTGCCAGACCGTCTGCAGGCGCCCGGTGGTGTCGACGCCCACGGCCTTTTCCACCAGGTCCGGGGCCAGCACCGCGTCCACCTCGCGCTGCCAGACGTCCAGGTAGACCAAGTGCGGCCCGCCCTCGGGCAGCGCCGGCGGGTTCGGGTAGTAGGGCTGCGCCGCGTAGTCCAGCGGCGCGTTGCCGGCCAGGCCGGCCAGCCGCGGTTCCCAGGCCAGGTGCGCGGCGCCGTGGTTCTCCGCCAGCAGGCCGTCGACGTAGATGCGCCCGGCGCCGATGCTCAGCTTGCCGCCGCTGGCCTGGATGCGGAAACCGTCGGGGGTGATGCGCGGCACCACGTTGCCGCCGAAGCCGTCCAGGCTGCCGGCCTGCAGGCGCCGCGCCAGCTGCGCTACCCATTCGTTCCAGTCGGCGTCGAGCTGGACGCGGCCCTGTTGCATGACCACGCCGAGGAAATCGCGGCGGGCGTCGAAGCGGATGCGCGAAAGATCGAAGCTCATGGCGGGATTCCTCAGGATTCGTGGAAACTGCCGGCGCGCAGCCCGACGCGCAGGTACTCGGCCAGGCGGATGCGCAGGTTGACCAGGCGTTGCGCGCCGTACAGGTGGTGCAGCACGCCCATCTCGCTCTCGTCGTCGGCGCCCTGGAGGATTTCCGCCGGCGTCGAGCTGGCCAGCTGGCCGTAGGCGGGCGTGCCGTAGCGCAGCGAGGTGAAGCGCGGCGCGATGCCCGAGCCTGCGGCCTCCGGCTGGCAGTGGTGACGGCGCGGCACACGCGAGCCGAATGGCAGCCAGCTGAAGCGCACGCAACCCACCTGCTTGCGCAGGGCGCGCACCGCGGCGGGCCAGGTGTCGGCCGCGGCCAGTTCGGCGAACAGGATGCTGTTGGAGATCAGCCCCACCTCGCGGGTGTGCAGCTTGCCGACCAGCGTGCAGGCATCCAGCGACAGGCGGGCGCCGGGCGCCTCGCCGTCGGCGGCGGCGAAGGCCACGGCGCTGCGGGTGAGGGCGTCGATCAGGCAGTCGCTGGCCGTCACCTCGGCATGTTCGTGGGCGCGGACGGCGCCGAGGATGCAGCGCGTCAGTTCCACGCGCAGGCCGGGCACTTCCAGTTGCAGGCTCGGCGTGGCCGGTTGCGTCGGCAGGCCGGCGGCGTCCAGGGCGATGCCCGGCACCAGGGTGCAGTGCTTCAGTTCCAGGCGCGCCAGGGCATTGCCCGGCGTGGCCGGCACTTGCAGCGGCGCGCCGGCGATCAGCAGGCCGTTGAGCAGGCAGGCCGCATCGGCGCCACCGCTGACGTTCAGCACGGTCAGCGCCAGCAGCGGGCGGAAGCCGTTGGCGGCGCGGATTTCCACCGCGCCGCCGGCGTTCACCTCGATGTCCAACGCCTCTTCGTAGCGGCCGTTGTCGGTGATCTCCACCACGCCGTCGCCGGCGATCTGCGCCAGGGCCGCGGCCAGGGTCGGCTGGTCATCGGGCACGCGCACCGGTGTGCGGTCCTCCGGCGGTACGGGCAGGTCGGCGCCGCGCTCGTACTCGCCGCCGCCGAGGTCGGCGCAGGCGCCTTCGTGCCAGGTCAGGCGCACTTCGGCGGGGTCGGCGGCGTCGCCGGGCAGGGCGATGCGCCCCAGCATCGGGTCAATGGAGTACAGGCCGTCCGGCGGCGGCGTGTGGGCCCAGCCGCCGGCGTCGTCGCCCAGGTGGCAGATGCAGATGTGGTCGCGCTCGATGGCCACGCCGTCGACCCACAGCTGCAGGCTCGGCTGCGGGTTGTCCAGCGGCGCCGTGGCGTCGGCGCGCACGCCGTAGTGGCGGGCCAGGTGCGCGGCCAGGCGCCGGCGCGACAGCGGCCAGGGCACGTTGTCCGGCTCGGCCAGGTGGCCGATGTCGTCCTCCACCTGCGGGCGGTTGTACAGCGCCACGTCCTGGCCCAGGGGGCTGGCCCGGTAGCGGCGCTCGCCGGCGCGCGGGCAGGGTACCTGGCTGCGCGCATAGGCCTGGATGCGCCACAGGTGCAGGCCGACGTTGGGGATGTTGTGGCGGCCGCGGGCGGACTCGATGTTGCGCACGTCGACGCTGCGGTTGGCGGTTTCGAAGGCCGTGCCCAGCCATTCCAGCGCCTCGCCCTGGCGCAGGTCCGGCGCCTGCACGGCCTGCGGGCGCGGGTGGTTTATGTACTGGCTGGCGCACAGGCGCTGGAAGTATTCCACCGCGCGGGCGTCCCAGCCGGTGACGTCGCGGGCCAGCTGTTCCAGCACCGTGGCGGTGCCCTTGCGCCGGCGCAGGGCGATGGTGTGGGCCACCTCGGCGCGCGGGCTGGCCACCTTGGGCACCACCCGGTGCAGGCCCTGGTAGCCGATCAGGTCGCCGATGTAGGGTACCACCCAGTCGCTGCAGGTTTCGATGAACAGGTCGTCGTAGAGCTGCTCAAGGCCTTCCTCGGCGACGCCGAGCTGTTCCGCCAGCAGCGCCAGCAGTTCCTCCAGCGGCCCGCGGGCCAGGCCTTCGGCGGCGGCGATCTCGGCGTCGCGCACGCGGTGGATGGCCGGCAGCAGGACATACAGGCTTTGCGCGTCCAGGCTCATGGCAGCATCTCCAGTTCCATTGGCGCATCACTCAGGGTCAGCAGTTCCGCGGCCTGGGGCAGGCCGCTCAGCGAGGGCACCGGCACCGCGGCGAACAGCCGTGGCTTCAGCGCCGGCGGCTGGCCCTGGCGGTAGAGACGGCTGACCTGCACGGCCAGGACGCCGGGCAGGCCGTGGACCACGGCGGCCACTTCGTCCACCGAGACGGTCTGGCCGAAGTCGCGGCGGGCGAAGCCGAAGTGCTCACGCAGCGCCGCCTCGACCGCCTTGAGCACTGGCGTGGCTTCGTAGCCGGAGGCCAGCTTCACCGCCAGCCGGCAGCGGAAGCGCGCATCGCGGTAGCTGGCCAGGCGCAGCGGCAGCAGCGGGTCGCCGTAGGCCAGCAGGGCGTCGCGGAGGAAGCCGTAGGTGGCGCCGTCCTCGCTCACCGGCGCGCCATCGACGCCGGCCAGGCTGAGGAAGATGCCGCGCGCCGGGCCGGCGGGGATCCACAGCGCATGGGCCTTGTCGATGCCGGCGAAGGCGCGGGCGAAGTTGCCGTAGTCGGCTACCGATACGGCGCGGTCGAGGGTCAGCACCGTCAACGGCGCGTTGGCCCGCGCCCGTTCCAGCGCCTCGCCGTCCTCGCCGCCGCTGGCCGGGCCCGGGTTGACCACTTCGCTGACGCCCAGCGGCCGCGAGAGCAGGGTGGTGAGCTTGCCGGCGGCGAGGTTGCCGGCGCTGCCCAGGCCCTTGCGGTAGCGCGCCCGCACGTTGCTGTGGCCGCTGGGCAGGCGCGCGCCTTCGATGCCGTCGCCGAACTGCAGGGTGGCAAGGCCCGCCTCGTCCTGGGCCGTTTCGTAGCGGTGGGCGTCGGCGGCGGCGCGGTATAGCGTCGGGGCTTCCGCCCAGAGCACGTCGTTGACCCGCAGTTCCAGGGTGGAGGCGCGACCGCTGGGGGTGTTGGCGGCGACATAGGTCAGCGGTGCCTGGTTCAGGGCGAAGCGCTGGTTGGCCTGGCCGGCGTCGCCATCGCCGAGGATGGCTTCCACCGTCTCGCCGTGGCTGGCCGGCGCCACGTTGGCGTTGACGCGCAGGCTGGCGCGTTCGAACACGTGCTGCAATGCGGCGCGCAGCTTGATGTGGGTGTAGTCGCGGTCGAGCGCCAGGGCGTCGTCGCCGTCGGCGATGAAGGCGACCTGGCGCACCACGGCGTCGTCCTTGCGCGCGTCGGCCAGGCGCAACTGGCTGGCCTTGGCGCTGAGCCGGCCGCTGCGGCCGTCGCGGTCCAGCAGTTGCAGGCGCAGGTTCACCGCGGGGTTGCCCAGCAGGCCGGCGAAGGTTTCCGCGTCCTGCGCCACCGCGCTGGCGCCGAAGAGGCGGTCGGCGGGGGCGAGCATGAAGAGTTCGTCGCCTTCGGCCAGGGGCGCGCTGCCGCCGTCGTCAAGCTGCAGCGCAAGACCGGCGGCCAGCACGGCGATGCGCTGGCGCACGCCGGAAAGGGCCAGCGGCTGGCCGGGGCGCAGGCCCTCGACACGGCGCGCCAGCACCAGCGTGTCGCCCTGCACCGGGTACAACAGCGGCCGCGCCGTAGTGGCCAGCACTTCGCTTTGCGTCAGGACCAGGGTGCGGCGCAGGGTGAAGCGCTCGGCGCTGAGGTTTTCCTGGGTGTCCGGGCTCAGCCGGGTGATCTTGGCCGACAGCGCGAAGGCGCTGCGGCTGCGGTGCACCACCCGGGCGATGCGGTACAGCTCGGTGTAGCCGGGCAGGTCGGCGCTGCCCAGGCCGGCCTGGTTGGAGACCAGGGCGAACCAGCCGCCGGCGACCAGCTTCGGGTGCTCGCCGTCGAGGTCGACGGCCGCCGGGTCGAGCACGAAGTTCTTCCATTGCCAGGCATCGGCGTCGGTCTTGTCGATCTGCTTGTCGATCTGCTTGGCGATGTTGGAATCGCCGTTGCCCAGCAGGTTCGGGTCCGGCGCGTTGTAGCCGAACAGCACGGTACGCTGGCGCAGGGCGAACACCTGCACGCCGGCGGCGGCCGGGGCCATGCTCGGGAAGCGGCTGCCCAGCGGGTGGTTCCAGGCTACCCGGGTGCGCTGGTTGGCGCTGTCCGGCTCGACGCTGGCCAGCACCCGGATGTCCCAGCGTTCGCTGCCCGGGTCGGCCAGGCGCTCGTTGCCGACGATCAGCAGGGCGTCGCCGGGCTGCAGGCCGGTGGCCAGGCCGGCCAGCCACAGCGCCGTGTCGCCCGCTTTCGGCTGCCAGCTCTGGCTGGCCTGCACGGGGATGGCGTTCCACGCGGCGCGGGCCGGCACCGGCGCGGTGGTCTCGAAGGTTTGCGCCTGTTCGCCCTGGCCGGGTACGCTCTGCACCCGTGTGCCGGGTGGGATGACGATGGGCTCGGCCGGTGCGCCGGGCGCCTCCAGCAGGGTGAAGGCCAGGTGGGTGGCGGCGGCCACCCCGGGCGCCGGGCGGTAGCCGATCAGCCGCGCCAGCTGGCGCACCGACAGCTGCTCGGTGGCGGTGCGCAGGTAGTGCTCCTGGGCGTAGCGCTCGGTGTAGAAGCCCAGCACCTCCAGCGAGCAGGCCAGGGCGTCGGCCAGGGCCAGGGTGAAGTCGCTGTCCTCGCGGCTGGTGAGCGCCGCCAGGGCCGGGTAGTCGGTGCTGGACAGGCGCGCCCGCAGGCTCGCCAGGTAGTCGCCGTGGCGGCCGCTGCGGTAGTCCAGCGCCGGCAGGCCGGGCGGGTTGTCGAGGCGCCGCGGGGTGTCGGCCTCGACGCCGGCGCAGCAGTCGCACTCGGGTTTGCCGTTCATCATTTGCCTCCGTGCAGTTCCAGGCGCAGCACGCCGTGCTCGGGGAAGTCGGGGTCGTTGTCCAGGCGCGCTATCTCCAGCCGGCCCAGGCGCATGAAGCCGTCGGCCAGGGGCTTGGCGTCGGCCTGGCCGAGGCGCTGGAACAGCTTGACCTGCACCGAGGCCACGCCGGGCACGCCACGCGCCGCGGCGTACAGCGGGCTGAGGTAGACCGTCTGGCCGAAGCTGAAGTTGTCCGGGTGGAACAGCCCCAGCGAGCCGTCTGTGCGGCGCCGGGAGCCGAGTAGGTCGAGCAGGGCGCGGCGCACGTCGCTGCGGAAGTAGCCGGCGCGCACGCAGACCAGCAGGTCGATCTCCAGCGACACGTGCAGCGGCTCGTCCACCCGCAGGTCGTGGCCGGCCATGCGGTAGCGCTCCAGGTGCTCGACCAGTTGCGCGGCGAAGCCGGCGTCCACCGCCGCGCCGCCCTCGCGGTCGACGGTGACGAACACCGTGTGCCAGCTGCCGGTCCAGCGCAGGCTGGCGGCGGCGCGCTGCACGCCGTCCAGGCGTTCGCTGACCTCGGCGTAGTCGGCCGGGGTGACCGCGCGTTCCTGGGTGCGGAATGCCTGGGGCGCGGCGCGGCGCAGTTGCGCCGGGCTTTCCGGCTCGACGCCGCCGTGCGCCGGCAGCGGGTTGCTCACCCACTGGATACGGCCCTCGGCGCTGACCACGTGGGCGATGGCGCCGGCGCCGACGTTGCCGGCCACGCCGTTGCCGACGCGGTAGAAGGCGCGCAAGGCGCTGCCGCTGTCCGGCCGGCGGCCGTGCTGGTCGTCGCCGAAGCGCAGGCGGGCGCTGCCGTCCTGCTCGGTTTCGAGGACGAAGTGGCGGTCGTCGGCGTGGCTGTCCAGCAGGTCGCGCTGCACGCTCCAGCGTTCCGGGGCGTCGCCGCTCTCCAGGCGCAGCTCGGGCAGGGCGTCGGCGGCGCGCCAGCGCAGGGCGGCGCTGGCCGAGTCGGCGGCATCGAAGAACACCCATTCGCGGCGCAGTAGGCCGCTCTCGACGATGCGCCGTTGCACGCGGCCGCGGTGCGTCACCGGGCCTTCCGCCAGCAGCGGCCGGTAGCGCGGCGGCAGCGGCTCGGGCGCCTGGCGCTGGCAGGCGCCGCCGCTGCCCGGGTACTTCAGCAGGGGCACCGGCACGCGGCCCAGGGCTTCGCCGGCGACGCTGCGGCCATGGTCGACCAGCACGATGTTGCCCAGGGCGACGCTGACGTCGTCCAGGCGCGCGTTGCCGTGCTCGTCGTCGCTCTGGCTGGAGATGCACAGGGCGAAGGGCAGGGCGTCGCCGGGGTGCCAGGCGATATCGGTGACCGGGCTGCCATCCAGCGGATCGCTCAGCGGATCGCTGCCGTCGAAGGCGCGCACGCTGGTCAGGCGCACCGCATGGCGACGTGCCGGATCGGCGTCGGCCGCCTCGCCGGTGAGCGGGCCGAGCACTTCCTGCAGCACCAGCACGTCGCCCACGGCCAGGCCCGGCAGGTGGCCGCGCAGGGTCGCCTCGGTGGCGCCGGCCGGCAGGCAGCAGCGCTCGTCGCTCCAGGTGTGGAAGTACAGCCGGTTGTGCGCCTCGTCCAGGCTCGCCCCGTGCATCGGCTCGAACACCAGCGGCGCCGCTTCCAGGGCGCGGCGCTCCTCCGGCGAGTCGGCGAGTATGCGCCACGGCACGCCGGGCACGCGGGTATAGCAGCGCAGGCCGTCGGGCAGCGCGAAGGGCCCGCCGCTGACCTCCAGGTGCAGCCAGGCGCGGGCGTTGCAGCCTTCGTGCAGGTGGTAGTCCACCAGCAGCGCGTGGCGGCGCAGGCTGCTGCGGCGCCGCGCGGTGTGCAGGTAGGCCTCGGTGGCGATGGCGTCGAGCTGGTAGTGCTGCAGGTCGCCGACGTAGGCGATCAGCTCGCCCAGGGTGGTGGCCAGGTCCGCCGGGCTGCGTTCGCGCCAGCCGGGCATGCGCTGTGCCAGGCGGTCCATCACCAGGCGGCGCAGGCTGGCGTAGTCGCGGGCCAGGTAGTTCAGGTCCGGCGTGGCCGGGGCCTGCTCGGGGCAGTCGGTTTGCGGGCGGCAGTCGAAGTCGCTGGGGCATTCGACCTTGAAGGCGAAGTCCACCGCCGACAGCCGCGGATCGAAGTCCGCCAGCGGCTGTTCGGCGCCGGCCCGGTGCAGGAGCAGGCGGTAGGTGGAGTGGTCGCCGTCGCTGTCGGTGCGCACTACCAGTATGTGGTCGGGTTCGGCCAGCGCGGCGAACAGCGCCCGCTCGGCGGCGCTGGCCTCGGCCGGTGGCGCGCTGGCGCTGCCCAGCCAGAGGATGCCGATGTGGCGCACCCGTTCGCCGCCCTCGATGTGCAGGTTGTCCAGGCCCAGCGCCGCCGGCACCGGTTTGAGCAGGCGCACCAGCAGGGTGCGCTGGCGCGGGCTGCCGAGCAGCGCGTCCAGGTCCAGCACTTCCAGGTAGTCGATGCCGTTGAGCGTCGGGTGGGCGTCCACCAGGGCGCGGCGGTGCTCCTCGCAGCAGTGGTAGATCATGGCGCGCCTCCCTGGACGAACAGCTCCGAGTGCAGCGCGTTGCTGCGGCGGATGCGGTACTGCACCTGCACCGCCAGGCGCGATTCGACGGCGCTGACCTCCACGCCCTCGACCAGGATCAGCCCGGCCAGCCACTGCTGCAGCGCGCCCTGCACCAGGAACTGCACGGTGGCCGCCAGCTCCGGGCTGTTGGGCGCGAACACCAGCTCGCGCAGGCCGCTGCCGAAGTCCGGGCGCATCACCCGCTCGCCCGGCGCGGTGAACAGCACCTGCTCGATCAGGCCGCGGATCCAGGTGGCCTCGTCGGCGTCGCGGGTGCGGCCGTGGCCGTCGAAGCGGTAGGGGAAGTACAGTCGCTGGGTCATGTTCAGCTCCCGATCACGCGAGTCTGCGCCGCCACCGGCAACAGCGGGGTGCCGTTGGGCGCGCAGAGCGCCTGGCTGTCCATCAGCAGCAGCGGCTGGCCGTTGCTGAACACCCGCGTCGCCGCCACCAGCCATTGCGCGGTGACGCAGGGCACCGGGCTGCCGGAGACGTTGAACGGGCAGCCGGCGATGACGTAGGGCGCGCTCATCAGCACCGTCGGCTGGCCGCCCACCAGCACCCGCGGGTTGGGCGCGGTGGGGGTAGCGGTGCCGCCGTGGGCGCAGAGCACCGTGGCGCCGACATGAAGCAGTGGCCCTGGCATCTCAGATCACCGTCAGCGCGCCGTTGTTGATGGTCACCGCCGGGCCCACCAGGGTGAGCGCGGCGCCCTTGCCGTTCTGGATGTAGATGCCGGTGTCGTTGACGATCAGCGTCGCCCCGGTGGCGCTCTTGAGCATGATGCCGCCGGTGGGGCCGGGCAGGTCGGAGATGGTCAGGCCGTTCTGCAGCGGCGTCTGCAGGGTGATCGCCGGCAGCCCCGGCGGGGTGGCCAGGGCCAGCGCCGGGACTTCCGCGGCGCTGCCCCAGAAGCAGCCGACCCAGATGGGGCTGTCCGGGTTGCCCTGCTCGAACTCCACCCACACCCCGGAGCCGATCACCGGCAGCGCCACCATGCCGTTCTGCAACCCGGCGATGGGCACGCAGGGCATGGCCCAGCTCGCCGGCACCAGCCCGGCCACGTCGGGCACCTGCACCTGCAGGCGGCCCTGCTGCATGGGGTCGACGTTGTTCAGCACCATGCCGCGGTACTTGCCGTAGTAGCGCTGGCTCATGCGGGCACCCTCGGGGTGATGGACACCAGGCCGTTGCGCGTCAGCTGGAAGCTCTGGGTGAACTTGCCGCGGGCCAGGGTGCTGGTGACGCTGCTGACGTAGTACAGGCCGTCGTAGGCCACCCCCGCGCCGCGCACGCCCACCAGGCGCCGCGGGCGCAGCACGCGGCCGTAGCGCAGCACGTCGAGGCTGCCGCTGGCGCTGACCGCGTCCTGGGACTTCTTCGCCTCGGCCAGGCCGGCGGAAATGGCCTGCATGGGGTTCAGCTTGGCGGTGTCCTTCATCATCTTCAGGTTGGCGATGGGCGCGGGCAGGGCGCCCAGCGGCGGCTGCAGCGGGTTGAGGTTGGGGATCGGGATGGGGATGGGCGCGCGGGTCTGCGGGTTCTGGATGTACACCACCGGCAGCACGCCCTTGGTCGGGTCGAAGCTGAAGTTCAGCGACTCGACGTTGGTGTGCGCGTCCATGTCGACGTTCAGCGCCGGCTGCGGCGGGCCGACCTTAATCTCCGGGCCGAAGTAGGCGATGTTGGTCAGCGGCACCTCGCCCGGCTCGATGTAGAACACGTGGCCGATCTCCTCGGCGAGCTGGCGGATGTAGGCCAGGTCGGTGCCCTGCTGCGCGGGGATGCGCTCGATGGGGATGGGCACGTCGGGGAACAGCGCCGGGATCGGCAGCGGGATGATGCCGAAGGCCGCGTACTTCGCGCAAATCAGCGCCACCCGCGCCTCGATGGGCATGGCCGGGTAGGGCAGGCCGGAGAAGTCGATCAGGTCCATCACCCGGGTCAGGTCCTCGCCGGTCAGGGTGATGCTGCCGGCCTGGCGGTCCTGCCCGGCCTGCACCTCGACGTTGGTCAGCACGCCGTCGAACAGCGGCTGCGCGCGCCCGCCGAGGGTGACGACCAGCACCACCCGCAGCGGCGGCGTGCCCAGGCTGGTGTTGTTGCCTACGGCGATCAGGAACAGGGTGTTGAGCTCGGAGCGGCTGTTGACCTTGAAGCGCAGCTGGAAGCCGCTGGCGCCCTCGCTGGCGCAGGTCACGCTGACCTCTTCCAGGGCGTCGATCAGCAGCGCCGGCACCGGGATCGGCACGATGGGCCCGATCAGCAGGCTCAGGTGCACGGCGCTACTCATGATTCGTCCCCCGGCACGCCTTCGGGCAGGGTGATGCGCAGGCTGCGCCCGGGCGTCTCGGTCAGCTCGTCCGGGCGCAGCGCGCCGTTGCCGTCGCACAGCCGCCAGTACTGCTGCGGGTCGCCCAGGTAGCGGGCGGCGAGGTTGTCGATGCGGTCGCCGGCTTCCACCAGATGCTCGCCGAGGGCGGCGAAGTTCTCCGGCGGCGGCACGAAGCGCCGGCGCACGTAGCTGAGCGCCACGCCGTCGGGGCGCGTCCACTGGGCGATGTCCAGGCCGTGGTAGCGGCTGTCCGGGGCGAAGGCCGGGGCGGTCAGGGCGTTGGCCTGGAGAAAGGCCTTGAGCGGGTCGGTCATGGCAGGCCTCCGATGCCGAGGGCGTCGAAACCGAAGGTGGCGGCCTTGCCGGCCAGCTTCTCGCGGGATTGCAGGTAGGCCATGAACAGCCCGCCGCCCTTGTGCTCGAAGCCGAGGTCGGCGACCGAAAGCACGCGCAGGCCGAGGGTGACGGTGGCGTTGATCGGGTTGAGCTGCGGGTCGAAGGCCTCCTCGCTGATGGAGAAGTCGGTCACCCGCACCGGCACGATGCGCTGGGCGCCCCAGACGAACAGGGCCAGGTCGGATTCCATGGGGGCGATCTCGAGGATGCCCGAGGCCGCCTGCGCCTGGCTGGCCAGCAGGTCGGCCGCGCGCGGGTTGACCAGCGCCTCCAGCACCGCCAGCTGCGGGGCGATGCCGACCTCGCTGGCGGTCCGGTCGCGCTCGGGGAATTCCAGCTGGTCGCTGGCGTCGATCTCCGCCTCCAGCTGGAAGGTCTCCACCGCCGGGCCCTTCAGGCGCAGCGCGTCGGAACGCTCGGCGCCGTCGCCCATGCCCTGCACCTGCAGGCTGCGGCGCAGCTTCTCCGGGTTGTACTGCAGGGCGATCACCCGGCGCACCTGGGCCGAGCCGGGGGCGACCAGCACCAGGCCGGCCTTGATCAGGCGGGGGCTGTTGGCTAGGGCCATGCAAGGCCTCCTTCGTCGCCAGGGGCGACCGTCCTGTGGCGCCCTAGGGCACCTTGGTGAGTTCCCAGGCGCCGGCGCCGCTTTCCGCGCCGCCACGTCCCCAGGTGCCCTTGAGTTCCCCGGTGTCGCTCACCGACCAGACGCCGGCGCCCTTGCCGCCGGGCTCGCTCCAGGTGAAGCGGACCACCGGGCTGACGCCCTTGCCGGCGGGGTCGACGTTGAATACCAGGCGTCCGTCCAGGCTGCCCTCGACCTCGTCGCCGCTGCTGCCGGTGTAGGTGTACTGGCCGGCGACGACGAATTTCTCGTCGCTCTTGAGCTCGAATGAGTTGAACGAGATGGTCGCGCCGCCGGTGTCGTAGTGGCCGCTGAACTTGCCGTCGACGCGGTTGCGCCAGGTGGCGTTGTCGCCCTGGCTCAGGTGCGCGTCGAACAGGGTGTTGGGGTTGTCCGCGGTGAAGGTGCCGTGGCCGATCTTGCCGCGCGAGCTGGGCAGCGTCTGGCCGGCGATGCCGACCACCTTCTCGACGAAGGTGGTGCAGTTGTTGGTCAGCAGGTGGTAGGGCTGGCCGCCGGCGCACCAGGCCTTGGCGAAGTCCAGGGCCTTGGTGTAGTCCGGCTGGGCGAGGGCGTAGCGGATCTTCATGTCGACGCAGCCGGCGTGGGTCTGGTCCGGGTGCGCCATGCAGCCGTTCACCTGGGGCTTGAACACCGGCTCCGGCGAGGTGCCCTTGGCCGGGTAGTGGCCATAGGTGTAGCGGTCGCCGTTGGACTCGGAGAACTCCACGAAGGCATGGCCGACGTCGTCGCCGCCGCTGACCTCGTCGGCGGTCAGCACATCCAGGTCGAGGTTGGCGGTCAGCGACCAACTGGTGGAGGCGGTGGTGCTGGCGGCGGCCTTGCCGTCGGGCTTCGGGCATTCCCCGGCGGCCGCGCAGTCCCAGCCGCCGCAACTGTGCGGCACCGTGGTCGGGCCCTTCTTGCTGCTGCGCTGCAGGTGCCGGGCGGCACCGGCCTGTTGCACCACGTGGGTCAGTTCGTGGGCCAGCAGCCGGCGCCCGGCGCTGCTCTGCGGGGCGAACTGGCCGGCGGCGAAGACGATGTCGTTGCGCAGGGTGAAGGCCTGGGCCGCCAGGTCGCGGGTCGAGCGCTCGGCCGCCGCGCCGGTGTGCACGCGCACGCGGGAGAAATCGTGGCCCAGGCGCTGCTCCATGTCCTGGCGCAGCGCCGGCGGCAGGGCGCTGCCCGGCTGCGCCAGGACCGCGTCGAGGCTGGCTGGTGGCTGCAGGCCTGCACCGGCGGGGCCCGGCGCGAAGCGCTGGATACTGGGCGCGGCGCGCACCCGGGGCTCGCCCTGGGCGCCGCCGACGACCTGCTCTGCCACCCGGTCCGCCTCGCGCTCGAAGGCATCGTCCACGGCGCCCACCGTCAGCTTGCCCTGCAGCCGGCGTTTTTCGCAGTCCTCGCACTGGCCACTCAAACCGGCCGAACCGCCGCAGGCGCACTTGCGCTGCAGCAGCGCCGGGTAGGCGGTGCTACTGGAAGCGTCCTTGGACTGAGTGGCGGTGTGGGTGGCGTTCATCGGTTTCTCCAGGGGCTGGTGGCGGCGGTGCTGCGCCGGGCCTCAAGGTGGGGCGGGATACTGGTCACGGAAGTCTCCCTTGACCTTGCAGGCGTTCTTCGCGTCGGTGGCGGCGATGGTCTGCCAGGCCGAGCCGTCCCAGTAGGTCACGGTGCCGCCCTGGAGGATGCCCGGCTGCGGGCCGGTCTGGCCCTTGTGGCGCGATTCCACCACCGATTTCCAGGTGTCGATGATCGCCGCCACGTCGACCGGGTCGTCGATCAGCAGCGGCCGGTTCAGTTCGTTGATGCGCTTGGTCAGGTCGCTGCGCACCGCCGCGCCCTGCAGCGGCGCCGACTTGCGGTAGCCGAGGATCACGGCGTTGGGGAACAGGCTGGTGAATACCGCCACCGCTTCCTTGCAGAGCGTCGCGCAGCTGGTGCTGATCATCAGCTTGACGTTGGTGAAGCCGCCGGCCTTCTCGACGTAGCGCAGGTCGAAGCCGCGCGTCTCGTCGCCGTCGGCGAACAGGCCGGGGGCCTTGTACTGGGCGTACTGGTGGCCGCGGAAGTAGACGATGTCGGTGCGCCCCAGGTCGCCCAGGTCGGCTTTGGCGGTCTTCTTGGCCCGCGACTTGTGGGTGGCGCCCTTGGCGGACAGCTCGAAGGTGTCGGAGGCCAGCGATTCGCTGGCGCCGAGCTTGCCCAGGTGCGTCTTGATGTCCGGGGCGAAACCCGGGTAGAAGCCGACGTAGCCGCCGAAGGCGGTGCCGGCGGCCTTCCAGGCTTCGTCGGCCTTGTCGGCGCTGAGCGTGCTGGCCAGGGCGCTCTTGACCTCGGCCTGCTGGGCGGCGCTGGCGCAGCGGCGGATCGGCTTGAGCGCGCGGATCAGCTGGAGCAGGTCGCCCTTGGCCGCCAGCTTGGCCTGGGCCTCGACCGCCTTGCGCGCCTTGTCGAAGTCGAACTTGGCGCACAGCGGGTCGGGGGCGGCGGCCTTGGGCTTGTCGGCCGGCTTGCGGCGCAGGCCGGGGCCCTGCTGCAGCACGTGGGTCAGTTCGTGGGCCAGCAGTTGCCGGCCTTCGGGGCTTTGCGGGCGGTACTGGCCGGCGGCGAACACCAGGTCATGGCCGACGGTGTAGGCGCGGGCCTGGACCGCCTGGGCCGAGGCATCTGCCCTGGCATCGGCGTGCACGCGCACCCGGGCGAAGTCATGACCGAAGCGCGGTTCGAAGAAGCCCCGGGCCTCGGCGGCCAGGGGCTGGCCCGGTTCGCGCAATACGTCGTGGACGATGCCGGGCGCCTGGCCGGCGCCGGGGCCGGCGGTTGCCGGCTTGCGCGCCAGCGCGCCGCTGGCGGGCGTGACCTTCGCCGGTGGTTCGGCGGCCATGACCTGCTCGGCGATGCGGTCGGCCTCGCGCTCCAGCGGTTCGTCCTGGGCGCCGATCCACAGCTTGGATTGCAGCGCCGCCTGCTCCTCGCGTTCGCATTCCTCGCACTGGCCCTGGGGGCCGGAGTCGCCGCCGCAGGCGCACTTGCGCTGCAGCAGCCAGTCGGCGCCGGTGGTGGGCGAAGGTTCGCGGGTGCCGTGGGTGGCGATCATGGCTGCGGCCCTCCGTCCTTCGTGCCGCGCGGCGCCTGCGGCCAGAGCCCCTGGGGCCCGTGCACCAGGCTCGCGGCCACGGCCTGGCCGAGCCCCTGGGCGCCGGCATCGGCGGCGAGCCGCAGCTTGTCCGGACGGCGTGCGCGCTGCGGCTGCTCCTGCAAGGGCGGCAGGCCGCTGGCGCCGAGCAGGCGCTGGACCTCCTGGCGCAAGGCCGCCGCCAGCGCGTCGGCGTCCGCCGGGTCGATGCCGCGCAGCAGCAAGCGGTCGATGTGCAGCACGATGCGCGTCATACCCAGCCCCTCGTCTCCGCGTCGGAGATCGCCTTGTCGCGCTTCGCCGCTTCCAGGTGCGCCGCCCGCAGCAGCTGCGCCATGCCCACCGCGCCGCCGGCCTCGGCGGCGAGGAAGGCGGCGGCCAGGGCGATGTTGTGGATGCTGCCGCCGGGCATCGCCAGGCGCGCCAGCTTGGCGTAGTCCAGCGCCGCCAGCGGCGTGGCGGCGGGGAACACGCCGCGCCACAGGGCCTCGCGCTGGGCCGCGTCGGGGAAGGGGAAGTGCACCACGAAGCGCAGCCGGCGGGCGAAGGCGCCGTCCAGCGCGGCCTTGTGGTTGGTGGTGAGGATGGCCAGGCCGCGGTAGGCCTCCATGCGTTGCAGCAGGTAGCTGACCTCGATGTTGGCGTAGCGGTCGTGGCTGTCCTTGACCTCGCTGCGCTTGCCGAACAGCGCGTCGGCCTCGTCGAACAGCAGGATGGCGCCCAGCTCCTCGGCGCTGTCGAAGACGCGGCGCAGGTTCTTCTCGGTCTCGCCGATGTACTTGCTGACCACCGCCGACAGGTCGATGCGGTACAGCGCCAGGTCCAGGGCGTTGGCCAGCACTTCGGCGGCGAGGGTCTTGCCGGTGCCGGAGTCGCCCCAGAACAGCGTGGCGATGCCCAGGCCGCGGCTGCCGCCGTCGGCGAAGCCCCAGTCGTGGTGCACGGTGAGGCGGTGGCGGGTGTGCACGGCGATCTGCCGGAGGGTCTGCAACTGGGCTTCGGGCAGCACCAGGTCATGCCATTGGGCGCGGGCCTCGATGGGCTGGGCCAGTTCGCTCATGGCCCGCGCGTCGCCACGGCAGGCGGTGTGCAGGCGGGCCGGGTCGCTGGCGTCCAGCTGCGCGGCGATGCCGGCGATGCGCCGGGCGCCGAGGCGGTACTGGCCGGCCAGGGCGTCGAGGGTCGGGGCCAGGGCGGCGGCCCGTTCGCCCAGGGCTTCGCGCCACAGGCGGCGCTGCTCGGGGACGTCCGGGCGGTCGACGGCGAAGGCTTCGCCATCCAGGCCGCAGGGCGCGCGGCTGGCCACCAGCAGCAGGCCGTCCAGGCGGGCGACGAAGGACGCCAGCGGCTTGTCGTCGCCCTGGACGCTGATCAGCAAGGCGCTGCCGAGCAGCGCCGCCTCGCGCTGCCAGAGGGTGGCCAGGGCCGCCTGTTCGTGGGCCGCAGCGGGGATGTCGGCGGCGCGCAGCTGGTACAGCGTCACGCCCAGGCGCCGGGCGATGTCGGCGGCGACGTCCTGCTGGCCGAGGGCGTCGTCGCCGTGCAGGAGGATCGGCGGCAGGTGGCCGTGGCTGCGCTGCAGGCGCTCGATGGCCGCGGCGACCACGGCCGCGTGGGCGTGGCTCATCAGTCCGGCGCCCGGCACCGCCTGCAGCAACGGTTGCAGGCGCGGGTCGAGGTAGTTGAGGCCGCCGAGGAAGTGCAGCACGCGCTCGTCGATGCGCAGGCGGCCGGCGGTCAGCCCGGCGTGCTCGTCAAGTTCCAGCAGGCGCCAGCGGCGCAGCGGCTCCGGTGGCGCCAGGGCGCTCCAGTGCGCCGCCGGCAGGGCCGCCAGGGCCAGGCCGAAGGTGGCCCAGGGCCGCGCCGGCTGGCCGCTGGCCTGGGCGCACAGCTGGGCCAGGCGGGCGTCCATCTCCACGCCGGCGGCGAGCAATAACAAATCGCGCTCGAAGGCGCTCAGTTCGAACAGCCGCGCCAGGCTGTCGATGGCCGCCGGTTCGTCCATCGCCGCGCGCAGGTCGACCAGCCGGGCCTGGGCCTCGTCCACCTCGCCGTCGCCGAGCAGGGCGCGCAAGCGGGCGAACTCGGCCACCAGCAGGCGCTGGTTGGCGGCGGTCCAGTCCGGGGCGGCGGGCGCGTTCATGTGAGGGTCAGCCTCTGGTCGAGGAAGCGTGGCGGCGTCTGGGCGTAGTCGACGATAGGGCTGTCGATGCCGTCGATGCGCAGGCGCACCAGGTGCTCGCCGGCCTCGGCGTTCTCGATCAGGAAGTCGAGGCTGGCGGTGGGCGCGGCGAAGGCCTGCGGCGCCACTTCGCGCTGGCCGAGCAGCAGGCTGGCGCGCTGGCCGGGGCGCAGCTCGGGGGTGAAGGCGATGTTCAGCAGCACGCTGCCGTCGCCGTCGCGGGCCAGGTTCTGCGGCAGGTTGGTGATTTCCGGGGCCAGGGTGAAGGCCAACTGGTTGCTCTCCCGCGGTTGGCTTTCGCCGGGGCGCACCAGGCGCGCGCAGGCGGCGTAGACGCCGACCGGGAAGTCGGCGGCGCGCACGCTGGGGATCAGCAGGCCGAGGCTGTCGCCGAGGTTGGCGCCGCTGGCCGGGAGAATCTCGTCCAGTTCGAAGCGCGGGTTGCCCAGGCGCACCTCGCGGGCCGCGCCGTCCAGGTGGTGGCCGCGCAGTTCGATGGCATGGCCCAGGCGCGCCACCGGCTGGGCGTCGGCCGGCAGTATGGCTTCCAGGGTCGGCAGCGCCGGGGCCAGGCCGGGGGCGACCAGCACGCCGCGCTCACGGCCGCTGTCCGCGTCGACCTCGCCGCGGCTGAGCACCGGCAGCGGCACGCGGGTGGGGCGCTCGGCCTCGATCAGCACCACCGACACCAGGTAGGCGGCGCTGGGGCGGAAGCTGGACTGGGTGGCGGCCCAGAGCTTGGCGCTTTCCTCGGTGTTCAGCGCCTGCGGGGTGATGCGCAGCTGTTCCACCTGGTCGGCCAGGCTGCATTCGGCGAGGCGCTGCAGCGCCGCGGGGAGGACCAGGCCGAGGTCCGGCGAGGGGTTGAGCGCGGTGCGGATCATCTCGCGGGTGAGCACCGGGAATTCGTGCATCAGCTGCATGGCGTAGCCGAGGAGGATTTCGCCGTGCAGGTCGCCGCCGCTGTAGGCGGAGAGGAGGTAGTGCAGGTCCAGCGCCAGCGGCGGGTTGCCCAGGCGCTGGCGGCCGTCGGCGCTGTGCCCGGGCAGGCCCTGGCTGCGCCAGGCGGCGTTGGGCGTGACCTGGTAGAGGAACAGGTTGAGCTGGCTGGCCTCGGTGCCGTCGGCCGGCACCACGCGGTCCGGCGGCAGCACGCTGACGGTCACGCTGGTGCCCAGGGTGCCGGCGACGTTGTGGTTGACCAGGCCGTCGTTGAGGCGGTCGCGCAGCACGGCGGTGACGCCGGCGATGGCCAGGGCGCTGCTCATGGCCGCTCTCCGTTGCGCCGCGCCAGGTAGTCGTCCAGCGACAGCGGCGGCGGGCCCTTGCGCGCCTCGCGGCGGGCCGGCGCGGCTTCCTGGATGGCGGTGACCTCGATGCGGCCGATATGGATATGCACCTCGTCGGGCTGCCGTGGCGTGGGCTCGGCCTGGGTCGGCGCAACCCTGGGCTGGGGCGCGGTCGCTGGCGCCATGGGGGCGAGCAGCGGCGGCAGGCGCGGGGCGGCGGGCGAGGGCGGTGTGGCATCGGCCCTGGCCGGGACTGCGTGGCGGGGCACTGCCGGGTGGCTTCCCGTGGGCGGCGCGGCCGTTTCCTGCACGGGGATGTCTGGATCGTTCGGCGCGTGGACGAACAGATTCAATGGCTGCTCGGCCAGCAGTGGCGTGGGCTCTTGCGCAGGTGGTCGCTCTTCGACCCGCGTTGCTGGAGCCGGCGGTGTCTCGCCCGACATCTCCGGCCTGGCCGCGCGTGGTTGCGTTGGCGGCACGGCAGGTACGGGTGCGACGACCGAAGACATGGGCCGCTCCATGAGGGCGGGTAGCGCTGCGCCGGGCAATGCCGCCGGCAGTATCGACTCGCTGCTTTCCAGCCGCTCGGGCGCCGGCTGGAACGGCAGGCGCGCCGGCGCGTGCAGGGTGACGCCGCGCTGGCCGCCGGCCTGGGCGGCGAGGCGGCGCAGCAGCCCGCTCATGGCGCCACCCGCGCGAGGTAGGCGGCACGGCGTGCATCGCCCAGGGCGAGTATCTGCGCTTCGCTCCAGCCGTAGGCCCGGGCCAGCAGATGGATTTCGTCTAGCAGTTGCTGCGCGCTGCCGTCGATTTCCTCCCACAGGTAGGCGGCGACGTCGAAACTGGCCTCGCCCTCCGCGCCGCACGCCGGGCAGCGGTAGGCCAGGGCCAGGTCGGCCCAGGGATCGGCCGCCTCCAGCGCGGCTTCCAGGGCTTCGCGCAGTTCGCCCAGGGCCTGTTCGTCCCGCGGCAGCGCCGTGGCGTCTTCCGCGCAGGCCAGCAGCAGTTGGTGTGCGGCGTGCTCGGCGTCGGCCAGGCCGGCGATGGCGGCCAGGTCGCGGCTGGCCGGGCAGCGGAAGCGCAGGCCCTGCACCTCGACCTGTTCCGGCGGCGCCTGCAGCGGCGGCAGCTGCGCCGGCTCCAGTTCGAAGGCCAGGCGTTCGCCGCAGCCGGGGCAGTCCAGCCACAGCGGCAGGCGGTTGCCGAAGGTCTCGCGGCGCAGGCGCATCAGCGCGGCGTTGCAGGCGCCCAGGGGCGCGTCGGCGAGGCTTTCCGCCGCCCGTTCCGGGGCGGCCTGGGCGAACAGCAGCAGGGCGCGGTCCAGCGGGTGGCGCCGCGCGCCCTGTTCCCAGAGCGCCAGCAGCTGCGCGCAGCTCAGCGCGGCCATGGCCTCAGGCCGGCTCGTTGTAGCTGGGTTCGGTCGGCTCGGTCACGTCGTAGTCGCGTTCCCAGCCTTCGTTCTCCAGCTTGAGGGTCTGGATGGCCACCGCGTTGGCGTTGGCGTCCAGGTCCGGCAGCGCCTGGTATTCCGAGACCCAGCAGCGGAACACCTTGTAGGCCAGGGCGAGCTGGCCGGCCTCGTTGTACACCTCGATGATCAGGTCCTTGCGGAAGTCCTTCAGCGACACTTCCGCGCCAAGGCCGGCGCCGAAGTTCCAGACCTTGTTGGCCCAGCGCTCGAACTCGGTGTCGTGGGTCACCCCGCGCTCCAGGGTGATGGCTTCGAACTTGGTGCGCCCGGGCGACTTGCGCGAGGTGGACGGGTCGCCGCCCTCGCGGTGCTCGACCAGCTCGGTGCTGCGCTTCAGGGCACCCACCTTGCTGATGCCGGCGACGTAGCGGCCGTCCCACTTCACGCGGAATTTGAAGTTCTTGTACGGATCGAAACGCTGGGCGTTGACGCTGAACTGTGCCATGGAAGGTTCCTCCCTAGACGGCGACCTGGCCGGCCATCTGCTGCAGCTTGATGACCACGAACTCGGCGGGCTTGAGCGGGGCGAAGCCGACGTGGATGTTCACCACGCCGCGGTTGATGTCGCTCTGGGTGGTGGTCTCGCGGTCGCACTTGACGAAGTACGCCTCGCGCGGGCTGCTGCCCTGGAAGGCGCCCTGGCGGAACAGGTCCTGCATGAAGGCGCCGATGTTGAGGCGGATCTGCGCCCACAGCGGCTCGTCGTTGGGCTCGAACACCACCCATTGGGTGCCGCGGAACAGGCTTTCCTTGAGGAACAGCGCCAGGCGCCGCACCGGCAGGTATTTCCATTCCGAGGCCAGCAGGTCGGCCCCGGCCAGGGTGCGCGAGCCCCACACCAGGTGGCCGGCCACCGGGAAGCTGCGCAGGCAGTTCAGGCCCAGGGGGTTGAGCACGCTGTTCTGCCGGTCGGTCATGGCGTAGGTCAGGGCCTGCACGCCGGAGAAGGATGCCGCCAGGCCCGCCGGCGCCTTCCACACGCCGCGCTGCACGTCGGTGCGGGCGATGATCCCGGCCACCGCGCCGCAGGGGGCGAAGTCGGCCGCGCGGTTCTCCGCCAGCGGGTCGGCCAGGCGCAGGCGCGGGTAGTAGGCCGCGGCGTTGATGGCGTCGTCGTTGCCGACGCTGGCGCGCAGGGCGTTGACCCCGGTTTCCGCGTCGCCGATGGCGCTGCCCGGGTTGGCCGTCCAGGCCGCCGGCGCGTCGATGATCAGCACCGCGCGGCGTTCCTGGCAGTAGCCGGCGGCGGTGGCCCAGGTGGCGGGGTCGAGGTCGGCCTCGCGGGTCAGCGGCGGGATGCACAGCAGGTTGAACAGGTCGGCCGCTTCCAGGGCGTAGATGCCGCTGCGCAGGTCCTGGTCGCCGGTGATGTCGCCGTCGTCGAGGTCGCCGCCGTCGTCGCCCAGCAGTCCCTCGGGGGCGGCGCTACCGTCGGCGTTAGCTACCACGTAGCTACCGTTGTTCGGACTTTCCGCAGGAGGAGCGGAGATCAGCACCCTGACCAGGCCCGATTGCTCGCCGACCACCGTATCGACGAAGCGAGGGTTCATGGGGTCGACCGAGACGTTGCGGAACATTTCCGAGGCCAGCGTGGTGCTGCCGCCGGGGCGATCCAGTTCCTCCACCAGCAGGTTGAACAGCAGGGGGTCTTGGGTATCACGGGTTGCATGGTCCACGCTTGCCCTCAGGCGGTTGCCCCAGGCGCCGGGATTGGTGGCAGCCAGCGCGAGTCTGCCGTTGGCAGTGGCCAGGCTGATGCTCGCCGTACAGTCGTCGAGGTCGCCGTTGAACACCCGGACGATCAGCGCGTCGCTGCCGCCGTGCTGGAAGAACTGCATGACCGCGTAGCCCAGGGTGCTGGGCTGCCACAGGCCGCCGAACAGCCGGCTGTACTCGGCGAAGCTTTGCACGCGCACCGGGCGGTTCACCGGGCCGCGCAGTGCCCGACCGACGAAGGCGGTGATGGAGGTGGCGACGCCGGTGATGCTGCGCACGCCGCTGGGTACTTCTTCGATGTAGACGCCGGGATAGGTGAGGTTGGACGGCATGAGCGGAACTCCTCAGCAATCACTCTGAAGTCCGGTCTCGGCGGAGCGGCGGCGGACCGGGTATGGAACTACTCGGTGCACAGGGGACGATGCGGACTGCAGGACAGCACGCGATCGGGAAGACGGGCATCAATGCCCGGCGTGGCAGGAAGGGGAGATGGGGGATCGCGTCCTTGCTGCGAGGTCAGGCCTTGATGCGGGACTGCGGGAACCCGATTGCCCAGACGGGCCGAAGGTCTGTTGACCACCATAGTTCAGCGCCAGGGGGGCGCAATGGTGTCACCGTACTGGCCAATGCCTGCGCAAGATACTGGCGAAAAAATGGCAGTCGGGCTGGGAAGCGCAGCGGCCGTGGCTGCCGCCGGCAGGGCCGCAAAGGCGCACGGCTGGCGCCGCCGCGACGAACGGTAGGGGGCAGGGACCGCGGCAGGCGCCGCGGGCCCGGGGCATCAGAGGATGCTCAGCGGGTACTCGATGAAGGCGCGCACCTCGTTGAGGTCCGGGCCGACGTCGTTGTCCGCGCGGTAGATGGAGTTGCGCAGCTTGAACGACAGGTCC
>Ga0180223_1000749_pt1 | contig 34411 bp, 24 predicted proteins | sample eDN5th30CKraftOP_FD_151337 | JGI IMG/M metagenome (GOLD analysis project Ga0180223, IMG submission 151337) | Enriched Organic Plus compost microbial communities from Emeryville, California, USA - eDNA 5th pass 30_C Kraft OP (version 2) (version 2) ... | reverse complement strand
GAACCGCACGGCTCACGATATTCTCCGACGCGATCAGCTCGATCTTGTCCCGCTGACGACCCAGCTCCCCCGCAATCGCAGACGACACCTCCGCGTCCACTTCCGCAAGCGGGGCCGTGAAGAAACCTGCATTACGATCATCATGCAGCAGCGGCGCGCTGGCCATGGTCCTGTCCTTTCGAGAAGCGGTTGGTTCAATCGAGATTGGGCCGCAGCCACCGCTCGACCTCGGCGAGATCGGCGTCGCGGCGCTGCGCATAGTCGGCGAGCTGGTCGCGCCCCACGCGCGCCACGCCGAAATAATGGGCCTGCGGGTGGCCGAAATAGAAGCCGGAGACCGCTGCGGTCGGCAGCATCGCCTGACTCTCGGTGAGGCTTATGCCGGCGGGCGCCCCGCCGAGCAGATCAAACAGCAGCGGCTTGAGGCTATGGTCCGGGCAGGCGGGATAGCCCGGCGCCGGCCGGATGCCCTTGTAAGCCTCCCGGATCAGTTCGTCATTGCCGAGCGCCTCGTCCGCCGCATAGCCCCATAGCCGCGTGCGCACGGCCTGATGCAGCCGCTCGGCGAAGGCCTCCGCCAGCCGGTCGGCCAGCGCCTTGAGCAGGATATCGCTATAATCGTCATGATCGGCCTTGAAGCGAGCGAGATGCGCGTCGATGCCGTGGATCGCCACCGCGAAGCCGCCGATCCAGTCGTCCTGCGGCATGATGAAATCGGCGAGGCAGCTATTGGCGCGCCCTTCCCGCTTGGCGATCTGCTGGCGCAGGAACGGCAGCCGGGTCTCCTGCGGGCCGACCAGCACATCGTCGCCCTCCCGCCGGCAGGGCCACAGCCCCACCGCGCCGCGCGCGACCAGCCAGCGTTCGTCGATGATCCGTTGCAGCATGGCATTGGCATCGCGGTGCAGCGCGCTCGCCGTCGCGCCGACCACATTGTCGAACAGGATGTCGGGATAGGTGCCGGCCAGCTCCCAGGCGCGGAAGAAGGGCGTCCAGTCGATATAGTCGCGCAGCTCCTCGATGGACCAGTCATCGAACGCATGCAGGCCCGGCTGCGCCGGCGTCGGCGCCTTGCGCGCGGGATCGACCGCCAGCCCGTTGGCCCGCGCCGCCGCGATGTCCAGCAGCGCGCTCTGCGGCTTGCCCTCCCGCGCGGCGCGGATCTGCGCATAGTCCTGCGCTGTCTTCTCGACCAGTGCCCCGGCCTGCGTGTCGCTGACCAGCGCCGAGGCGACACCGACCGCGCGGCTCGCGTCCAGCACATGGATGACCGGCCCTTCATAAGCCGGCGCGATGCGCAGCGCGGTGTGCACGCGCGATGTCGTCGCGCCGCCGATGAGCAGCGGCAGATCGAGTCCGGCGCGCTGCATCTCCTGCGCGACCGTCACCATCTCGTCCAGCGAGGGGGTGATGAGTCCGGAAAGGCCGATCATCGCCGCCCCATGCGCGCGCGCGGCGGCGAGAATGTCGTTCCACGGCACCATCACGCCCAGGTCGATCACCTCGAAGCCGTTGCACTGGAGCACGACGCCGACGATGTTCTTGCCGATGTCATGGACGTCGCCCTTCACCGTCGCCATGACCACCCGGCCCTTGCCCTGGGTCTGGCCGTTCCGCTCCTTCTCCGCCTCGATGAAGGGGATGAGGTGAGCGACCGCCTTCTTCATCACCCGCGCCGACTTGACGACCTGCGGCAGGAACATGCGGCCCGATCCGAACAGGTCGCCGACCACATTCATGCCGTCCATCAGCGGCCCCTCGATCACCTCGATCGGCCGGTCCGCCAGCAGGCGCGCTTCCTCCGTATCCTCGACCACATATTGGTCGATGCCCTTGACCAGCGCATGCGCCAACCGGCGCTCGACCGGCCAGCCGCGCCACTCGGCCAGCGCCTTCTCCTCGGCCGGATCGCCGGCGCGGAACCGCTCGGCCAGCGCGATCAGCCGCTCCGTCGCATCCTCGCGCCGGTCGAGGATCACATCCTCGCAGGCTTCGCGCAGCTCGGGCTCGATCGTGTCGTAGATGTCGAGCTGCCCGGCATTGACGATGGCCATGTCCAGCCCGGCGGGAATGGCATGATAGAGGAATACCGAATGCATCGCGCGGCGCACCGTCTCGTTGCCGCGGAAGGAGAAGCTGAGATTGGAGAGGCCGCCGGAGAGATGCACATGCGGGCAGCGCGCCTTGATCGCGCGGCAGGCCTCGATGAAATCGAGCGCATAGCGGCGATGCTCCTCGATCCCGGTCGCGACCGCGAAGATGTTGGGATCGAAGATGATGTCCTCGGGCGGGAAGCCGTCGCTCACCAGCACGCGATAGGCCCGCTCGCAGATCTCGACCTTGCGCGCCAGCGTGTCCGCCTGCCCGGTCTCGTCGAACGCCATCACAACCACCGCCGCGCCATAGGAGCGGCAGAGGCGAGCATGGTGCAGGAAGCTTCCCTCCCCCTCCTTGAGGCTGATCGAATTGACGATCGGCTTGCCCGAGACCCATTTGAGCCCCGCCTCGATCACATCCCAGCGCGAGCTGTCGATCATGAAGGGCACGCGGGCGATGTCCGGCTCGGTGGCGACCAGCCTGAGGAAGGTCGTCATCGCCGCCACGGAATCGAGCAGGCCCTCGTCCATGTTGACGTCGATGATCTGCGCGCCGTTCTCGACCTGCTGGCGCGCCACGTCCACGGCGCGCGCATAGTCGCCGGCCAGGATCAGCTTCTTGAACGCCGCTGATCCGGTGATGTTGGTCCGCTCGCCGACATTGACGAAGGTCGCGCGAGGAGAGGTTGCAGGACCCGGATCATTGGCGGCGAGCGGTTCGGCGGCCGCCCCGGTTTCACGGACGGGGGCTGAGGCGGTCGCCGAAGTCATGAGGCCAGGACCATGGGCTCCAGCCCGGCGAGCCGCGTGCGCGGCGCGGGGCGCGGCAGGGTCCGCGGCGCCTGATCCTGCACGGCCGCGCGGATCGCGGCGATATGATCGGGCGTGGAGCCGCAGCAGCCGCCCAGCATGTTGACCGTGCCGGCCTGCGCCCAGGCGCGCAGCTGCGCGGCGGTTTCCCCGGGCGTCTCGTCATAGCCGCCCAGCGCATTGGGCAGGCCGGCATTGGGATAGGCCAGGATCAGGCAATCGGCGACCTGCGCCAGCGCCTTGAGCGGCGCGTCGAGCTGCGCGGCGCCGAACGAGCAGTTGAGGCCCACGCTGAGCGGCCGGGCATGGCGGACGCTGTGCCAGAAGGCCTCGACCGTGTGGCCCGAGAGATTGCGCCCGGAAAGATCGGTGATGGTCATGGAGAGCATCACCGGCACAGGCTGGCCGCGTGCTTCGCCGGCCTCCTCCACCGCCATGATCGCGGCCTTGGCGTTGAGCGTGTCGAAGATCGTCTCGATCAGGATGAAGTCCACCCCGCCTTCCAGCAGCGCCTCCACCTGCTCGCGATAGACCGAGCGCAGCGTGTCGAAATCGATCTCGCGATGGCCGGGATCGTTGACGTCCGGCGAGAGCGACAGCGTCTTGTTGGTGGGGCCGAGCGCGCCGGCGACGAAGCGGGGCTTGTCGTCCTGCGCGCAGAAGCGGTCGGCGAGGCCGCGCGCGATGCTGGCGGCCGCGATGTTGATGGCGCCCACCAGATGCTGCGCGCCATAGTCGGCCTGGCTGATCGCGTTGGCATTGAAGGTGTTGGTGGAGACGATGTCCGCGCCCGCCTTCAGATAGGCGGCGGTCACGGCCGTCAGCGCATCCGGGCGGGTCAGCGCCAATAGGTCGTGATTGCCCTTCTGGTCGCGCGCCAGATCGAGCGTGCCGCGATAATCGGCCTCGCTCAGCGCGAGGTTCTGGAACTGCGTGCCATAGGCCCCGTCGGTGATGAGGATGCGCGAGGCGGCCTCGCGCTCAAGCAGCGCGGCTTTGTTCATGGACATGATCCTTGGGTCGCAGGCCGAGCAGGTGGCAGACGGCGTATGACGACTCGGCCCCGTTCAGCGTGAAGAAGTGGAACTGGCGCACGCCCTCGGCGCGCAGCTGGGCGCAGAGGTCGGCGGCGATGGCGGCGCAGACGAGCGCGCGGGTGGCGGGCCGCGCGTCCAGCCCCTCGATGGCGCGGTCGACCCGCTCGGGGATGCTCGCGCCGCACTGGGCGGCGAAGCGGCGCGTCTGGGCGACATTGGCGATGGGCAGGATGCCGGGCACGATCTCCACATCGAGGCCGATGGCGGCGACCTGATCGCGGAAGCGCAGGAAGCTCTCGGCCGCGAAGAAGAATTGCGTGATCGCCCGGTCCGCGCCGGCATCGACCTTGCGCCACAGATTGTCGAGATCGGCCGCCTTGTTGCGCGATTCCGGGTGGCATTCGGGATAGGCGGCGACGGAAATCTCGAAGGGCGCGATGCGCTTCAGGCCCGCGACCAGCTCGGCCGCGCCGGCATAGCCCTGCGGATGGAGCTGGAAGGCGCCGATATCGCCGCGCAGCGCCACGATATGCCGCACGCCCTGCGCCCAATAGCCTTCCGCAATGCGATCCACCTCGGCGCGCGTGGCGCCGACGCAGGTGAGATGCGCCGCCGCCGGCAGCGCGGTCTCGCGCATGATCCGGCCGATCGTCGCCTGCGTGCCGTCCCGCGTGGTGCCGCCCGCGCCGCTGGTCACCGAGACGAAGCGGGGCGAGAGCGCCTCCAGCGCGGCGATGGCGGCCCACAGGTCCGCTTCCGCCGCCGCCGAGCGGGGCGGGAAGAACTCGAACGACACGTCGATGTCGCGCGCCGCCGGCAGATCCGCGCGGCCGCAGGGCGTGAGCAAGCTCATGCGACCACCTTCAGCCGTCCGCGATCGGGCCGGGCGGACCAGATCGTCACGGTCAGCTCGCCGCCGGCCAGATGCTCGACCACCTGTCCCTTGAGGCCGGCGCCGCGGAAATAGGAGAGGACCTCCTCGTCCGAGAAGCCCAGCCGGGCATGGGCATGATTGCGGCGCAGCTCCTCGCGGTCATGCTGCGCCACGTCGACCACCAGCAGCTGGCCCTCCGGGGCCAGCAGGCGCGCCGCCTCCAGGATGAAGGAGGCGGGACGCTGCGCATAATGCAGCACCTGATGCAGGATCACCGTATCGGCGGCGTGAGAGGGCAGCTCCAGCCCGTAAATGTCGCCCTGCCGCAGCTCGGCATTGGCGATGCCGGATTCCGCGAGCCGGGCGCGGGCATAGCGCAGCATCTCCGGCGAGCGGTCGATGCCGATGATATGCTCGGCCTTGTCGCCGAGCAGTTGCAGGATCGTGCCGGTGCCGGTGCCCAGATCGACCACGCGGCCCGGCCGCCGGTCGCCGAGCGCCCGCAGGATCGCGCGATCCACCTCGTCGGTCGGCACGTGCAGCGTGCGCAGCTCGTCCCATTGCCCGGCATGCGCGGCGAAGTAGCGCGCCGCCTCGTCCGCCCGCTCGGCATTGATCGCAACCAGCCGCGCCGCATCCGCCGCGATCCACGGGCTCTCGCCATGCACCTCGGCCCATCGGCCAAGCAGCGCGAACACCGGCTCGACCAGCGCACCCTCGCCCAGGCTGAGGAACACCCAATTGCCTTCCTTGCGGCGCGCCAGCAGGCCGCAATCGAGCAGGATCTTCACATGCTTGGAGACGCCCGGCTGGCTCTGCCCCAGCACCTGCGCCAGCTCGCCCACCGCCAGCTCCATGCGGCGCAGCAGCAGCAGGATGCGCAGCCGCGTCGGATCGGACAGGGCCTGGAAGAGGGTCGCTGATTCATTCATATATGCCTATATAACGAATCAGGAATATTTGAGTCAAGAGCGAGGATAGATGCAGCCGTGCTCCCGCGAAGGCAGGAGCCCAGGGCGTATGGGCAGTGCGTTGCCGCCCTGGGCTCCTGCTTTCGCAGGAGCACGGCCTGTTCATATTGCAGCCTCCCGATGCCTATGGGCGGATTTGCACGCCGTCCAAGCCGCCGGCAGACTGACCGGCGGGCTTCGAGTCGTCGCAAGCAGGGGAGAATCGAAAATGGCCGGAAAGACGCTCGTCACCATCGCCGCTGCTGCTCAGCGGCGGCACGGCAGCGGCCGAGAAGGCGCAGGCACAAGACATCGCCCTGCCCGGCTGGATGGCGGGCTGCTGGATCGCCGAGCGGGGCGAAGGCCGGCAGAGCGAGGAATGCTGGACGGCACCGCGCGGCACGATGCTGCTCGGCAGCGGCCATATGTTCACCGCCGACAGGAGCCTCGGCTTCGAGCATATGCGCATCGTGCGCGAGGAGAGCGGGCTCGTCTTCATCGCCCAGCCCGGCGGCGCGCCGCCGACCCGCTTCTCGCTGGAAACGGGCGCGGACGACGATCCGGCCGCCCGGCGTGTGAGCTTCGTCAATGCCGCCAACGACTATCCCCAGCGCGTCACCTACTGGCTGGCGGAGGGGCGTCTGGAGGCGGAAATCGTCCAGCTCGACGGCTCAAGGCCGATCCGCTGGACCTTCCGGCGGGTCGGCACGGACTAGCGACTAGAGCAACGTGCTGTATATGAGACCCGTTCGCCCTGAGCTTGTCGAAGGGCTGTTCTTCTTTCTTAAGCGGAGCGCGGAAGAGAAAAAACGACCCTTCGACAAGCTCAGGGCGAACGGGAATGAGAGGGTGATCCCAATTAAAGGCATGTCGCTCTAGCGGCCGATAGTTGAACCACGCAGTGCTCCTGCGGAGCCGAAGGCGGGCGGAGCCCAACGCAGGAGCCCAGGGCGGTAGCGAACCGCCCATGCGCCCTGGGCTCCTGCTTTCGCAGGAGCACGGATGCCGGAGCGGCGTGCATGAAAATCAGAGCCCCGTTCGTCCTGAGTAGCCCCTGAGCCTGTCGAAGGGGCGTATCGAAGGACATGGGGCCTGGCGCCACACTGCTTCGATACGGGACTTCAGACAGGCTCAGTCCCTACTCAGCACGAACGGTTCCCATTTCAGGCACGATATTCCCAACTCAAAGGGCAAGCCTCCGAGCAACCGCCGAAGCAGCGCTCAATCCCCGCCCGCGGCCGCCGCGCCGCCCACCGGGAAGCCCCGCCGGCGCAGCAGCGCATCGACATCGGGGTCGCGGCCGCGGAAGGCGCGGTAGGCTTCGGCGCGGTCGGTCTCGTTGCCGGTGGCGAGCAGCGTCGCGCGGAAGCGTTCGGCCGTCGCGGGGTCCCAGACATTGCCGGTCTCCTCGAACGCCGCCCATGTGTCCGCGTCCATCGTCTCGGACCAGAGATAGCTGTAATAGCCCGCCGAATAGGAATCGGACGCGAAGAGATGGCCGAACTGCGGCAGGCGGTGCCGCATCACCATCTCCTTGGGCATGCCGATCTCCGCCAGCGTCTCGCGCTCGAAGGCGTCCACATCGGTCACCGGCGTGTCGCGATCGTGCAGCTTCATGTCGAGGATCGCGGAGGAGAGATATTCCACCGTGGCGAAGCCCTCGTTGAAGGTCCTGCTCGCCAGAATCTTGTCGACCAGCGCCTGCGGGATCGGCTCGCCGGTCTGATAATGGGTGGCGTAGGTCTGCAATATATAGGGCGTGAGCAGCCAGTTCTCGTTCACCTGGCTGGGATATTCCACGAAGTCGCGCGGCACGTCGCCCAGGCCCGGCCATGTGATGTCGTAGTTCAGATAATGGATGGCGTGGCCGAACTCGTGGAACAGCGTGGAGGCGTCGTCCAGGCTGATGAGCGTGGGCGCGCCGGCCTGCCCCTTGGCGAAATTATTGTTGTTCGAGGCCAGCACGATCTCGTTGTGGTTGAGATGGTCCTGGCTGCGATAGGTGGTCATCCACGCGCCCGAGCGCTTGCCGGAGCGCGCCCAGGTGTCGAGGTAGAACAGCCCGACCACGCGGCCCGCGCGCTTCACCTCGAAGGTGCGCACGTCCGGATTGAAGACGGGGACCGCGCCCGTATTCTCGGTGAAGCTCAGGCCATAGAGCCGGCCGGCCGCGTCGAACATGGCGGCGACCATCCTGTCGAGCTGGAAATAGGGCTTCACCTCGGCCTGATCGAGGTCATATTTCGCCTTGCGGACCTTCTCGGCATAGAAGCGATAGTCCCACGGCTCGATGGTGATGCGCTCGCCCTGCCCGGCGGCCGCCTCGGCATCCGCGATCGCCTGCATGTCCGCCACTTCCTGATGCACGCGCGCGACCGCCGCCGGCCAGACGCGCATCATCAGGTCCATGGCGTGCTGCGGCGTGCCTGCCATGGTGTCGCGCATGCGGAACTCGGCATGGTTGCGGAAGCCGAGCAGATGCGCCCGCTCCGAGCGCAGCGCCAGGATGCGCGCGATGGTGGCATTGGTGTCGTTCGCGTCGCCATTGTCGCCGCGGTTGACGAACATCTCGAACACCTTCTGGCGCAGGTCGCGCCGCGTGGCGTTCTCCAGGAAGGGCGAGACATAGGAGCGGGTATTGACCAGCACCCAGCCCTCCACGCCGCGCTCCTGCGCCGCCGAGCGCATGGTGGCGACAAGGTCGGCGGGCAGGCCGGCCAGATCGGCCTCGCTGGTGAAAGTGAGGGATTTCTCCTCGTCCGCCAGCAGCTTGTTGGAGAAGGCGCTATATTGCTGCGCCAGCTCGGTCTCGATGCGGATGAGTTGCTGCTTCTGCGCGGCATCGAGCTGCGCGCCCTCCGCCACCAGATCCTCATAGATGCGCGTGAGCAGCCGCGTCTGCTGCGCGTCCAGGCCGGCGCCCGCCCGCGCGTCATAGACCGCCTTCACCCGCGCGAAATAGCGCGGATCGAGCTTCAGCTCGTTGAAGAAGGCGCTGATCTTCGGGCTCCACTCCGCCTGCAAGGCCCGCACCTGATCGCTGGAGAGATTGGAGGTGTAGACGCCCCAGACCGGGAAGACGCGGCTCGCCAGATTGTCCATCTGCAGCGGCTTGATCGTGTTGTCGAAGGTGGCCGGCTCCGGGTTCGAAAGGACCTTGTCGGTCTCCGCGCGCACCGCCGCCATCATCGCCTCGAACGCACCGGGGAAGTCGGCCGGCGTCACCTTGTCCCAGGCGGGCACCCCGTCATAGGGGCCGGTCCATGGCGCGACGATGGGATTTTCCTGCCCCCCTGCGGCCGCCGCGGGCGACGCCAACGCGGCAAGGGCGGACAAGGGAGCGAGGACGAGCTTCTTGTGCATGACGGGAAATCCCCCTGAATTGACAGGCCCGCGCGGACGGCGGGACAATGCCGGGTGTTCTACGCGATCAACACGCGGTTGCAAGGGCGGGGAGCGTCGGCTGGCGGTCGCGCAACGCAGTCCCCCTCCCGCTTGCGGGAGGGGTTGGGGGTGGGCATGGGGGCGCTGCCGGCATGCCCTTTCGCGATGTTTGAAGGCCAACCCCCGAGCGGGAGGGGAGAAGGTCAGGCCGCTTCGGCTTCCACCTCGGCGGGGGCCAGGCGGATCAGATAGTCGAAGGCCGAGAGCGCGGCGGTCGAGCCCTGCCCCATGGCGATGACGATCTGCTTGTAGGGCACGGTCGTGCAGTCGCCCGCCGCGAAGATGCCCTGCTGCGAGCTATGCGCCCGCGCATCCACCTCGATCTCGCCGCGATTGCTGAGGCCGATCGTGTCGGTCAGGAACTCGGTGTTGGGCACGAGCCCGATCTGCACGAACACGCCCTCCAGCTCGACCAGATGCGAGGCGTCGCTGTCGCGATCCTTGTAGGTGAGGCCGACCACCTTCTCACCGTCGCCATGCACTTCGGTGGTCATGGCCGAGGTGATGACGTCGACATTGGGCAGACTGCGCAGCTTGCGCTGCAGCACCGCGTCGGCGCGCAGCTGGCTGTCATATTCGATGAGCGTCACATGGGCGACGAGGCCGGCGAGGTCGATGGCCGCCTCGACGCCACTGTTGCCGCCGCCGATCACCGCCACGCGCTTGCCCTTGAACAGCGGGCCGTCGCAGTGCGGGCAATAAGCCACGCCCTTGTTGCGATAGTCGTCCTCGCCCGGCACGTTCATCTGCCGCCAGCGCGCGCCGGTGGCGAGGATGACCGCCTTCGCCTTGAGCGAGGCGCCGCTCTCCAGCTGCACCTCGGCGAGGCCGCCGGGCGTGCGGGCCGGGATCAGCGCCTTCGCCTTTTGGAGGTTCATGATGTCGACGTCATAGTCCTTGACATGTTGCTCCAGCGCGGCGGCCAGCTTGGGTCCTTCCGTGTGCGAGACGGAGATGAAATTCTCGATCGCCATGGTGTCGAGCACCTGCCCGCCGAACCGCTCGGCGACGATGCCGGTGCGGATGCCCTTGCGCGCCGCATAGATGGCGGCCGCCGCGCCGGCGGGACCGCCGCCGACCACGAGGATGTCGAACGGTTCCTTGGCGGCGATCTTCTCGGCCGCGCGGGCGACGGCGCCCGTGTCCAGCTTCGCGAGGATCTGCTCCAGGTCCATGCGGCCGGAGGCGAACTCCTCGCCGTTCAGATAGACGGTCGGCACCGCCATGATCTTGCGCGCGTCGACCTCCGCCTTGAACAGCGCGCCGTCGATGGCGGTGTGGCGGATGCGCGGATTGAGCACGCTCATCGTGTTCAGCGCCTGCACCACGTCCGGGCAGTTCTGGCAGGAGAGCGAGAAATAGGTCTCGAAGACGAAGTCGCCGTCCAGCGCCTTCACCTGATCGATGACGTCCGCGTCCACCTTGGGCGGATGGCCGCCGACCTGCAGCAGCGCGAGGACGAGCGAGGTGAATTCATGGCCGAGCGGGATGCCGGCGAAGCGCACGCCGATGTCCGTGCCCGTGCGGCGGATGAGGAAGCTGGGCTTGTGCGCATCGTCTTCCTGCGCGGCCAGCGTCACGATGTCGGAGAGGCCGGCGATCTCTTCCAGCAGCTGTTGCAGCTCCGATGCCTTGGCGCTGCCGTCCAGCGACGGCACCAGCTCGATCGGCTGCTTGATGTTGGCCATATAGGCCTGCAACTGGGTCTTGATGGCGGGGTCCAGCATCTCGGGATTCCTCAAATTCGAACATAGCCCCTCCCCTTCAGGGGAGGGGTTGGGGTGGGGCGGCGACGTAGCGGTCGATCGCTGCGCGAGCGATGCTGCGCATCGCCCCCTCCCCCCTGCCCCCTCCCCGGAAGGGAGGGGGATTTTGGAGATCAGATCTTGCCGACGAGGTCGAGCGAGGGCGCGAGCGTCTTCTCGCCCTCTTCCCACTTGGCGGGGCAGACCTCGCCCGGGTGGCTCGCCCAATATTGCAGCGCCTTGATCTTGCGCAGCAGCTCGGTGGCGTTGCGGCCCACGCCTTCCGGCGTGACTTCGACGAGCTGGATCACGCCCTCGGGATCGACGACGAAGGTGCCGCGATCGGCGAGGCCCACGCCCTCGCGCAGGATCTCGAAATTGTTCGAGAGGCTGTGGTTCTGGTCGCCGAGCATATAATAGCTGATCTTGCCGATCGCCGGCGAGGTGTCATGCCAGGCCTTGTGACAGAAATGCGTGTCGGTGGAGACCGAATAGACCTCCACGCCCATGCCCTGCAGGGTCGGGTAGATGTCGGCCAGGTCTTCCAGCTCCGTCGGGCAGACGAAGGTGAAGTCGGCGGGGTAGAAGAAGAAGACCGCCCACTTGCCCTTCACGTCGGCATCAGTCACGTCGACGAACTTGCCTTCCTTGAAGGCAGTGGCGGAAAACGGCTTCAGCGGGGTGTTTACGAGGCTCATGTCGGCTCCTTGCGTTGAAATGCATGCTTGAGATAGCGATGCGGGATTGAAATGCAAAATTGATAAGTCGCGCCATAAAGATCGAATTTGTCGATCAGTGATGGACCGGCGCCACGCGGCCCGAAAGCCGTTCCGCTTCCCCTTCCGCGTCACACCGCCGCGAACCCTGCCACAAGACCGCAATGGCCTGTAGCAGGGCTGCGATATGCCGCGCCTTGATGTCGATCAGATGTCGCGAGCACGGCGCATGACGCCGCGCTGGCGGACAACGGGGGAGACGGAAGCCGGGTTCGCCAGCCGCGCCTTCCTATTCCCCGCCTTCCTCTTTTAGCAGCGCCTTCGCCTGCTCGTTCACGAAGCCGCGAATGGCCTCGGCCTCCTCGGGCTTGAGATAGGCCGAGAAGCTCGCCATGCCGTTCTGCGCCAGCGCGCCGCCGATCACCACCTGCTGCCAGGCGTCGCGGTTCTGGAGCAGGGCCGAGCGGCGCAGGTCGGGATTGACCGGGCCGTTATGGCAGATGGTGCAATAGGTATAATAGAAGCGGTTGCCGGTCGCGATCTGCTGGGCGGTGAATTGCTCGTTGCTGGGCGTCGGCTTGTCGAGCGGCACCGGCGTGTAGGGCGGGAGCTGCGCGGTGCCGCCGATCTTGAAGGCGACGATCAGCCCATTGGGCATCTTGCGCTTCTCCCAGTCCGAAGCCGTCGCCATGCCCATGGAGCCGCCATAGCCGGCCATCACCGCCACATATTGCTCGCCATTGACGCGATAGGTGATCGGCCCGGCCATGATGCCGCGATGGGTCTGGAAGGACCAGAGCTTCGTGCCGTTCTGGGCGTTATAGGCCTCGAAGTCGCCGCGCACCGTGCCCTCGAAGACGAGATTGCCCGCCGTCGAGAGCGTGCCGCCGTTCCACGGCCAGTCGCGCTTGATCTCCCAGCGCACTTCCTGCTTCACCGGATCATAGGCGACGAGCTTGCCTTTTATCATCGCGGCCAGCGCGGCGCGGCGGCCCTCCACCGTATCGGGCAGGCCCGGGATGGGCGGCGGATCGAGGAAGGAGACCGCCGTGTTCCAGCGGCCCGGATGGATCTCGAACGGCTTGGCGTCGCCATAGACCAGCGGATGCTCCATCGCCGGGATGTAGACGAGGCCGGTCTTGGGCGAATAGCTCATCGGGTGCCAGGCATGCGCGCCGATGCCCGACGGGATGATGAGCGCCGGCCCGTCCGTATAGCGCACATTGGGCCGCTCGACCGGCCGGCCGGTGACGAGGTCGATCCGCTCGGCCCAGTTCTGCGGCGCATAGGGCTTGGCGGAGATCAGCTTCCCGTTGGTCCGGTCGATCACGTAGAAGAAGCCGTTCTTGGGCGCCTGCATGGCGACCTTGCGCGGCTTGCCGTCGATCATGAGATCGGCGAGCGTGATCTGCTGGGTGGCGGTATAGTCCCAGGTCTCGCCGGGATTGATCTGGTAGTGCCACTTATATGTGCCGGTATCCGGGTCGACCGCGACGATCGAGGAGAGGAAGAGATTGTCGCCCCGCCCTTCGCTGCGCCACTTGTGGTTCCAGGGCGAGCCGTTGCCGACGCCGATCAGCAGCTGGTTCAATTCCTGGTCGTAGACGACCGAATCCCAGACCGTGCCGCCGCCGCCCAGCTTCCAGTAATTGTCGCCGAACCAGGTCGGCCGCGCCAGCTTCTCGATCGCCTCGTCCGAGGCCGCGCCGTCCGGCCCGTCGGCGGGATTGCCGGGCACGGTGTAGAAGCGCCAGACCAGCTTGCCCGTATTGGTGTCATAGGCCGAGACATAGCCGCGCACGCCCAGCTCCGCGCCGCTGTTGCCGATGATGACCTTGTCGCGCACCACGCGCGGAGCCATGGTGATGGTGTAGGGCTTGGACTGGTCGACGGTCACCACCTCCCAGACCTTGTGCCCGTCCCTGGCGTCGAGCGCGATCAGCCGGCCGTCGATGGTGCCGACATAGACGCGGCCCTTCCACACGGCGACGCCGCGATTGACCACGTCGCAGCAGGCATGCGCGCCCTTGGAGCCGTCATTCTCGGGGTCGAAGCGCCACAGCACCTCGCCGGTGGCGGCATTGAGCGCGATCACCTTCGACCAGGCGGTGGACGTATACATGACGCCGTCCACCACGATCGGCGTGCCTTCCTGGCCGCGCGCCGTGTCCAGCTCCACCGCCCAGGCGAGGCCGAGCTGCTTCACATTGCCTTCGTTGATCTGGTCGAGCGTCGAATAGCGCTGCTCGGCATAGGTGCCGCCATAGGTCAGCCAGTTGTCGGGATCGCTCGCCGCCGCATCGAGGCGCTGCTGGTCGATCTGGCCCGGCCCGTCGCGCGTCGCGTCGCGGCCGCCGCATGCGGCCAGCGTCAGCGCGATGATGGTGAGTGCGGTGGTTCCCAACTGTGCAGCGTGGCGCGCCATGGTCTCTTCCCCTTGTCCTTCGTCTCTATTGCCGGCCCCCGGCCGGAGAGAGGAGGGGCCGTCGACGGACAGCCCCTCCCCCTTTTTCAGTCGATCCCGATCAGAACTTGAAGTTCGCACCGACATAGAAGCGACGGCCGTTCATATCGTAGAAATAGGAATTGAACACGTTGGCGCCGATGCTGTTCGAGAGCGTGCCCGAGGCCGAGGCGTTATACTCGACATAGGGCGGCGCCTTGTTGAACAGATTGTCCACGCCCCAGCGCAGGGTCGCATTGTCGGTGACGGCGAACGATCCGCTCAGGTTGAACAGGTCATAGGCCGGCGCGCCGACCACCTTGGTCGCATTGTTCGCCGGATAGGTGAAGGACTTGGCCGCGGGCAGGTGCTGCCATTGCAGCGAGACCGTCACCGGCCCCACGGAATAGCCGAAGGTGTTCAGCATCTTCCACCGGAAGGCGCCGGGGTTGAGGCCGTTCTCGGCAATCGCCGCGCTACCTGCCGGACCCAGCGTGCCCGCATATTCGACCAGCTCGCCCGCCGCGCCGGCCGAAGCCGGGAGCGGTGCGGACTTGAGCGTGATGAGATAGTTGAACACCGAGTTCAGGCTGAACTCGCCCGGGCCGACCGGGAAGGCCCAGTCGAGCTGGGCGTCGATGCCCTCGGTGCGGAAGCGGCCATTGTTGAGATAGGTCACCTGCACATTGCCGAGCGCGCCGTCGCCCGCCACGCGGCCGATCGCCTGGCACTGGGACGTGGCGGCGGCCGCCGCCGGATCATTGGCGATCGCGGGGTTGAAGGTCGGATCGAAGCAGTTGCGCTGGGCCGTATCCAGCGTGAGCGCGCCGATCGCGTCATCGACCTTGATGTTGTAATAGTCGACCGACAGCCGCAGCCGGCGGAACATCTCGCTCTCGAACGGCGAGCTGATGACGAAGCCCGCCGTCCAGGTCTTGGCCTTTTCCGGCTGCACGTCGGGATTGCCGACCAGCGTCGGGAAGGCGAAGGCCGGCCCGGTCTCCAGATAGAATTGCGGGTCGCTGTAGAATTTGTCGGCCGTGCCGGCGATCGACTGGTTCATCAGGATTTCGCAGACCGCCCGGACATTGCCAGCATTGGCATTGGCGTCCGGATTGGCCGACCAGGCCTGCGCATTGTTGATCTTGCAGACGTCGCCGCCGCCGGCCGCGGTGAAGGTCTGCTGCGGCGCCAGATAGAGTTCCGCCACGTTGGGTGCGCGGATCGCCTTGTTGAAGCCGCCGCGGATGCGCAGCCAGTCCGTGACTTCCCAGTCGGCCATCGCCTTCCAGGTGAAGGCATGGCCGGTGGTGTTATAGTCGGAACTGCGCCCACCGATATTCAGCTCCAGCTTCTTGACCAGCGGCAGGTCGGCCAGCACCGGGATCAGCAGCTCGCCATAGAATTCATCGACCTTGATCCCGCCTTCCGAGCTGCCGCCCGGATAGATGCCGATCGCCTGATCGAGGAAGGACGTGCCCTGCGAGGTCAGCGTGTCGTTATGGAACTCATAGTCATTCTCGCGATGGCTGGCGCCGATGGCCGCGCGCACCTGGCCGGCGGGCAGGTCGAACAGGCCGCCCTGCGCATTGCCTTCCCATATGGTCTGCCGCATCACCGCGCGATTGGAGAGCGGCGCGCTGATCGCGTCGATGCAATCCTGCGTGATCGGGGCATCCTTGTTGAACGGATCGAAGCCGCTGGTGCAGGTGGCCGTCGAGGCGCCGAAGCCGCCGAATGCCGGATTGCCCTGCGCGGAGAAGCCCTTGCCCCAGTCCGGCGCCGAGATGACGGCGCGGAACCGCTCCAGCGAGGCCGTGCCGGTGATGAGCGCGCTGGTCTCCGATTCACCCTGCGAGGCGTAGAGTTCCCAGGTCCAGTCCGTGCCCGGCACCTTGCCCTCGAAGCCCGCCACCAGATTGTAGGTGAAGACGTCCGTGAATCCCTCGCGATTGGCGAAATCCAGCAGATAGGTCAGCTGCCATGGCGCCGTCGGGTCGGGCCGCGATGCGAGGATGCTCGCCAGTTCGTCCGGGATTTCACGGCCGTCCACCGGGATGGACGCCGCCCAGCCGTTCACCGAGGGCGAGGGCTGCTGGATGGTGTGCGTCTTGACCCGGGTGAACGTGCCCTGCGCGAAGACGCCGACCCAGTCGTTGATCTCATACTGGCCGCGCGCGTAGAGATTGTAGCGCTGGAGGGGCAGAACCACCAGTTCGTCCTGGAAATTCTGGCCCAGCGTGCCGTCCGCCTGCTTCTTCCACTTGAGGCCGGTCAGATCGCCGTCGAAGCGATCGACGCCACCGGCCGGGCTCTGGAAAAAGCCGGTGAACGCCGTGCCGTCGTCATTGAAATAGAGTCTGGACCCCGGCGCCACCGCACCCGCACCGAAGATGTTATCCATCGCCGCCTGTGTCGGCACATTGGTGCCAATGGGCTGATAGCCGGAGAAATGCGGGAAGAATTCCGTGCCGGCGAAGCGCGGGTCCTGCCAGGCGTTGCGGAACCAGGAGCGATCGCGGCGATAGGCGCCGTTGCGGTCGTTCATCGAGAGGCCGATGGTGATGTTGCCGCGGCCATCGTCGAAATTGGAGCCCATGATGCCGCTGATCTGGAACTCGCGGCCGTCGCCATGCTGGGAAATGCCCATCTGGGCGTCGAGCGCCAGGCCCTGGAAATTCTTCTTGAGGATGAAGTTGACCACGCCGCCCACGGCATCCGCGCCATAGGTCGCCGAGGCGCCGCCGGTGATGATCTCGACGCGCTCGATGGCGGCGGCGGGGATGGTGTTGATATCCACCACGCCCAGCGCGTTGGCCGGGGTCGCGCGCCGACCGTCCACCAGCACGAGGTTGCGGTTGGTGCCGAGGTTGCGCAACGAGACGGTCGCGGCGCCCGGCGTGCTGGTCGCGGTGGGCTGGATGTCGCCGCCCAGCGCGGGCGTCTGCACCGGTGTGAAGGCCGGCAGCTTGTTGAGGCTGGTCTCGATGGCGGCGGTCGCGCTGTTCTGGAGCAGCTCCTGGCCGGCCGTCACGATCGGGCTGTTGGCCTCATAGTCGCGTCGGACGATGCGCGATCCGGTGACGACGATCGCCTGATCCTGGCCGGCATCGGAGACTTCGGGATCGCCCTGCGCCAGCGCGGCGGACGGCTGGGCGAACAGATAGAGCGCGCTCGTGGCGATCAAAGCCGTGCGGACGCAATTGTAGCGCGATGCAGTGAACATGGTTCCTCTCCCTTCCTTGTTGGCCCGCCAAGCGCGAACCAGCCGGTCTTGGGTGGCGGTCTCGTTATTTTCTTGCGTTCGAGACCACGCGAGGCGCGCTCACACCACCCGCCGGACCAGCGCCATGGTGATTAGCTATCATGCTAGATTGTTTCAAGCGGCTTTCCGACACAGTCAACGCGGGGACGTGATTTGCCACCCACTGCGGCATGTTGGCCACGTCGCGACCCACTTATGTCTAGACTTAATCAACAAATAACAACGCCTCCGGAACCATGAGCTGGCCGGCGGGACTGCCGATCGCCTCCATCTGGGCGAGCGCGAGCGGCAGGCGCTGGTCGAGGAAGAAGCGCACCACCGCCTGCTTGGCCCCGAGAAAATCCGGATCGCCTTCCCCCGCCGCCGCCATCGCCGCCGCACGTTCCGCCTGCCGGCCGAGCAGCCAGCCGCCGACCACCCCGCCGCACAGCGCGAGGAAGGGACTTGCCGCCGCGCCGGAGCCGGCCGCGTCATGCGCCAGCATCGCCGCGCGCGCTTCCGCCAGCCGCTCCAGCGCCGCCGTCATGGCGCGGCGCGCTTCGGCATCCGACCAGCCGGCAATGTCGGCCGCGATGGCGCTCTCCAGCTCGGTCATGGCGGCGCCATTGTCGAGCCGCAGCTTGCGGCCGGCCAGGTCCATCGCCTGGATGCCGTTGGTGCCCTCGTAGATGGCGGCGATGCGCGCATCCCGATAATGGCGCGCCACGCCCGTCTCCTCGATATAACCCGCCCCGCCATGAACCTGGATGGCGAGGCTGGTGACCTCGATCCCCACATCGGTCGACCAGGCCTTGGCGATCGGCGTGAGCAGATCCGCGCGGCGCTTCCAATAGGCGCGATCGGCCGCGTCCTGCGCCTTGTGGGCGCGATCGACTGCGGCGGCAGTGGCATAGACGATGGCGCGGGCGGCTTGCGTCAGCGCGCGCATGGTCATCAGCATGCGGCGCACGTCCGGATGGGCGATGATCGGCCCGAACTGCACGCGCTCGGCGGCATAGGCCCGCGCATCCTGCGTGGCCCGCTCGGCAATGGCCACGCCCTGGTTGCCGACATTGATGCGGGCATGGTTCATCATCGTGAACATCGCCGCCAGCCCCCCATGCGGCTCACCGATCAGCCAGCCGACCGCCGGCGCATCTTCGCCGAACGCCATGGTGCATGTAGGTGAGGCATTTAGGCCCATCTTGTGCTCGATGGAGACGCACGCCGCGCCGTTGCGCGCGCCGGGCCGCCCCTGCGCATCCGGCAGGAACTTGGGGACAAGGAACAGGCTGATCCCCTTCGAGCCGGCCGGCGCATCGGGCAGGCGCGCCAGCACGAAATGGATGATGTTCTCCGCCACGTCATGCTCGCCCCAGGTGATGAAGATCTTCTGGCCCCTGAGGTGATAAGTGCCGTCCCCCGCCGGCGTGGCGCTGGTGCGCAGCGCGCCCACGTCCGATCCCGCCTGCGGCTCGGTGAGCAGCATGGTGCCGGTCCACTCACCCGAGATCAGCTTCTCCAGATACAGCGCCTGCATCTCCGGCGTGCCATGCGCCTGCAACGCCTCGATGGCGCTCAGCGTGAGCATCGGGCAGAGCGCGAAGGCCATGTTGGCGGCGGTGAACTGCTCCTGCACCGCCACCGAGAGCGCGAAGGGCAGGCCCTGCCCGCCATGCGCCGGATCGGCCGAGAGGCCATTCCAGCCCGCCGCCGCATAGTCGCGATAGGCCTGCGCGAACCCTTCCGGCAGCATCACCTTCCCGTCCGCGAAGCGCGCGCCCTGCCGGTCGCCCACGGCATTGAGCGGCGCGAAGCCCTGCTCGGCGAGGCGCGCCGACTCGGCGAGGATGTGCCCGGCCATCTCCGGCCCCGCATCCTCGAAGCCGGGCAGCGCGGCGAGGTCGGCAAGTTCCGCTACGGCTTCCAGCACGAACAGCTGCTCCCGGACGGGCGCGCGGTAATCGGCCATGAAATGCTCTCCCAAACTCGTTCCTGCCTCGCTGTATCGCGAAAGCCGGGCCTCGTGTAGGCCCTGCCGCCAGAGGCGGACAACGGCGGCGGAGGAGCGATGAGCGGGACGATGACGGCCAGGGGGACGGCCAGGGCGCGCGGCTGGTGGCGGCACCTCTATGTGCAGGTGCTGATCGCCATCGTGGCGGGCGTACTGCTGGGCGCGCTCAGGCCCGACTGGGGCAGCGCCATGAAGCCGGTGGCGGACGCCTTCATCGCCGCCATCAAGATGGTCATCGCGCCGGTCATCTTCCTCACCCTCTCCAGCGGCATCGCCCATATGCGGGCGCTGGGCGAGCTGGGCCGCGTGGTGCTGCGCGCCTTCGCCTATTTCATCAGCGTCTCCACGCTGGCGCTGATCGTCGGCATGATCGTCGCCAATATCGTCCAGCCGGGGTCCGGGCTGGGCATCGACCCGCGCACGCTCGATGGCGGCGCCGTCGCCGGCTATGTGGGCGAGGCGCAGCATGCCAGCATCTCCGCCTTCCTGCTCGACATCATCCCCACCACGCCGCTCTCCGCGCTGACGGACGGCTCCATCCTGCAGGTGCTGTTCGTCTCGGTGCTGTTCGGCATCGCGGTCGCGCTGGTCGGCGAACCGGCCGCGCCGGTGGTCGAGCTGCTCGACCGGCTCTCGATCATCGTCTTCCGGCTGGTCGCCATCATCATGCGGTTCGCGCCGATCGGCGCCGGCGCCGCGATGGCCTTCACCGTCGGCCATTACGGTCTCGGCGTGCTCACCAACCTCGCGGGGCTGGTGGCGACAGTCTATCTCACCTCCGTCCTGTTCGTGCTGGTCGTGCTCGGCCTCATCGCGCGGGCGGCGGGCTTCTCGATCATCCGCCTCATCGCCTATCTCCGGAACGAGCTGCTGCTGGTGCTCGGCACCTCCTCCTCGGAGGCTGCGCTGCCGCCGCTTATCGGGCGGCTGGAAGCGGCGGGCTGCGAGCCGGGCGTGGTCGGCCTCGTCGTACCGCTCGGCTATTCCTTCAACCTGGACGGCACCAACATCTACATGACCATGGCCGCCCTGTTCATCGCGCAGGCCTGCGGCGTGGATCTGTCGCTGGGCGAGCAGCTCACCCTGCTCGGCGTCGCCGTCATCTCCAGCAAGGGCGCGGCGGGCGTGACCGGATCGGGCTTCATCACGCTGGCCGCCACGCTGGCGGTTGTGCCCAGCGTGCCGGTCGCCGGCATGGCGCTGATCCTGGGAGTCGACCGCTTCATGAGCGAATGCCGGGCACTGGTGAACCTGGTCGGCAATGCCGTCGCCACCATCGTCATCGCCCGCTGGGAAGGCGCGCTCGACCGCGAGATGCTGACGCGGGCGCTGGGGAAATAAATCCCCCCGCGCCCGCGTCCCCCCTTATCCCTTCGCGATTCCGCCATCGGCGATCGGCGCGCGCAACTGCGTCGCGCGGCCTTCGCCACCATGCAAATGGAAACTCTGGATGATGTCGCGGCGATCGCTTCCACGACCGGCTCCCCAACCGTTTGCGGTCGTCACGATCGGCGACATTGGCCGCGACATTGGCCCCACGACTCGCAACCCCTCCTGATTGACTTTGTCTATTCATGATTCGCACGCTTGCGGACACTTGTCCAGTGGTCTTGCAAGGCATAGATTGGGACCATGGCCACCAACGCTCCCCCCGCGCACGATCATCACGAGCCCGCCACCGGCGCGCAGCTCGCCAGGGCCGCGCGCGCCGCGCTGGAGCGGCAGGGCGAGCAGTGGACGGACATGCGCGGCGACATTTTCGCGGTGCTGGCCGGCGAGGAGAAGCCGGCCTCGGCCTACGACATCGCCGAGAAGGTCTCGCGCAAGCGCGGCAAGCGAGTGGCGCCCAACAGCGTCTACCGCATCCTCGACCTGTTCGTGGCGAACAACCTCGCCCAGCGGGTCGAGAGCGCCAACGCCTATATCGCCAACGCCCATCCGGGTTGCCTGCACGACTGCATCTTCCTGGTGTGCCGCAGTTGCGGCGAGGCCACTCATATCGACGACGACGCCCTGACCGGCCAGGTCCGCCATGTCGCCGAGCATGAGGGGTTCAAGGCCGACCGGCCGGTGATCGAAGTGCTCGGCACCTGCGCCAAATGCGCCGCCTGAGCTGGACCTCCCTCCTCTACCGCCCTTTGCCGAACACGGCGCTGTAACGCGCCAGCAGCAGGATGGCGGTCGGCCAGAGCATCCCGTTCCAGACATCGTGCCAATTGGCCCAGAGGCGCGGGCGGCCGCCGCCGTTCAGCGTGTCGACAATGTCCCAGACCTCGCCCGCCAGCGCCACGGCGAGCGCGACGAGCCAGGGCCGCCACTGGCGCGCGCGCCAGCGGCAGACCAGCATCGCGAGGAAGAAGACCAGCAACACCACATGGATGTGCAGCGCATCCTTGGCGAGGTGGAGATGGTCGACGATCAGTTGCTTGGCCTGCTGGAGCGCGCTCATGCCGCGCTTAGGCGCATTCCGGGCGGGCGGGTCAAGACGTCATGGCCCGAATTGCGTGAGGCTCGGCAGATTGCCGCCCTCCATGCTTGCACTCGCCCCCTGTCGGTGCCACTGACGCCGCCAGAACAGAGCAGGGGAGCAGCAGCACCGTCATGACCGGATCGACCACGCTGTCGCCGCTGCGCTATCGCGTCTTCCTCTATCTTGTGCTCGGCAGCCTGCTCTCCAATTTCGGCAACGCCATCCAGTCCGTGGGCGCGGCCTGGCACCTGACCGAGACGGGCCAGCCGGCCGATATCATCGCGCTCATCCAGAGCGCGACCAATCTGCCGATCATGCTGCTTGCCCTGCCGGCCGGCGCCTGGGCGGACATGTTCGACCGGCGCGGGCTGATGCTGGGCGCGCAATGCGCCATGTTCCTGCTCTCGGTGCTGCTGGCCGCGCTGGCGTTCCGGGGCATCGCGCCGCCGGCCATGGTGATCGGCCTCACCGCCCTGCTCGCCTGCGGCGTCGCCATCTTCAATCCGGCCCTGTCCGCCACCGTCAACGGGATCGTGCCGCGCACCGAGCTTGCGGCGGCGGTGGCGCTCAACATCCTCGCCTTCAACGTGGCGCGCAGCCTCGGCCCGGCCATCGGCGGCGGCATCGTGGCGCTGGGCGGGGCGCAGGCGGCCTTCGTCGCCAATGCGCTCTCCTATCTCGCCGTCATCGTCATATTGTGGCGCTGGCGGCCCGCCGATCCGGCGCGGCCCGAGCGCAAGCCGCTGCTCGCCGCCATCGCCGAGGGCTTCCGTTTTGCCCGCCAGTCCGTGCCGGTGCGCACCATCATGGCGCGCGCCGTCACCTTCACCACCACCGGTGCCGCCGCCTGGGCGCTGATGCCGCTGGTCGCCGCCGACCTGCTCGGCAAGGGCTCGGTGACGTTCGGCCTGCTGCTGGGCGCATTGGGGCTGGGCGCGGTGATCGGCGCGGCCAGCGCCACCTGGTTCCGCACGCGCTACGCCAGCGAGACGATCATCCGCGCCGCCGGCATCATCTATGGCGTCGGCTGCATCGGCGTCTCGCTGGCGCCGCCGCTCCCGCTCATGCTGGTGCTGCTGGTCGCCAGCGGCGCGGGCTGGGTGCAGGCGCTTTCGGGCTTCTCGGTCGCCGGCCAGCTCTGGTCGCCCCGGCCGCTGGTGGGACGGATCACCGCCATGGTGAGCAGCCTCACCTTCGGCGGCATCGCGCTGGGCAGCTGGCTATGGGGCCATGTGGCGGAGGGCCATGGCGTCGCGACCGCCCTGCTCGCCTCGGGCATCGGCATGGTGGTGCTGCCGCTCATCGGCCTTCTCCTCCCCATGCCGCGCCATGAGGCATCCGCCTGAGAGGCTGTCTGAAAATTCGCGGAAGAGCGAATTTTAAAACGGCACCGGCCCGCTCCCCCATCCGGCCACCCAACGGCAGTATTCTATGGGAGGCCGGGTGGGGGAGCGGGCCGGTACCGCCATGCGCTGCAAGGCGCATCCTACAAGAGACTCCGCGAGACCAATCGACATTTGCCCCCGGGCGCACTAGATTCACCCCATGACGGACCTTCCCCAGACGCCCCTGCTCGATCAGGTGCGGGAGCCAGCCGACCTGCGCAAGCTCGAACCCGGCCAGCTTCGCCAGCTCGCGGACGAACTGCGCGCGGAAACCATCTCCGCGGTCGGCACGACCGGCGGGCATCTCGGCTCCGGGCTGGGCGTGGTGGAGCTGACCACGGCGATCCACTATGTGTTCGACACGCCCGACGACCGGCTGGTCTGGGACGTGGGCCATCAATGCTATCCCCACAAGATCCTCACCGGCCGGCGCGACCGCATCCGCACGCTGCGGCAGGGCGGCGGCCTCTCCGGCTTCACCAGGCGCGCCGAGAGCGACTATGATCCGTTCGGCGCGGCGCACAGCTCCACCTCGATCAGCGCGGCGCTGGGCTTCGCCATCGCCAACAAGCTCTCGGGCAAGCCGGGCAAGGCGATCGCGGTGATCGGCGACGGCGCCATGTCCGCCGGCATGGCCTATGAGGCGATGAACAATGCCGAAGCCGCCGGCAACCGCCTGATCGTCATCCTCAACGACAATGACATGTCGATCGCCCCGCCGGTGGGTGGGCTCTCGGCCTATCTGGCGCGGCTCGTCTCCAGCCGCGAGTTCCTCGGCCTGCGCGACGTGCTGAAGCGCGTCGCCCGCCGGCTGCCCCGCCCGCTGCACAAGGCCGCCCGCAAGACCGACGAGTTCGCACGCGGCATGGCGATGGGCGGCACGCTGTTCGAGGAGCTGGGCTTCTACTATGTCGGCCCGATCGACGGGCATAATCTCGACCAGCTCATCCCCGTGCTGGAGAATGTGCGGGACATGGCGGAAGGCCCGGTGCTGGTCCATGTCGTGACCCAGAAGGGCAAGGGCTATGCCCCCGCCGAAGCCGCCGCCGACAAATATCATGGCGTGCAGAAGTTCAACGTCGTCACCGGCGAGCAGGTGAAGGCGCCGGCCGGCCCGCCCAGCTACACCGGCGTGTTCGCCAAGGCGCTGATCGCGGAAGCCGAGCGCGACGAGACCGTCTGCGCCATCACTGCCGCCATGCCCTCGGGCACGGGGCTGGACAAGTTCCAGACCGCCTTCCCGGACCGCTGCTTCGATGTCGGCATCGCCGAACAGCATGCGGTGACCTTCGCGGCAGGGCTGGCGGCGCAGGGCATGCGGCCCTTCTGCGCCATCTACTCGACCTTCCTGCAGCGCGCCTATGACCAGGTGGTGCATGACGTGGCGATCCAGAATCTGCCCGTGCGCTTCGCCATCGACCGGGCGGGGCTGGTCGGCGCGGACGGCGCCACCCATGCCGGCAGCTTCGACGTGACCTATCTCGCCACCCTGCCCAACATGGTGGTGATGGCAGCGGCGGACGAGGCCGAGCTGGTCCACATGGTCCACACCGCCGCCTGCCATGACACGAGCCCCATCGCGCTGCGCTATCCGCGCGGCAACGGCGTCGGCGTGGCCCTGCCCGCGACGCCCGAGCGGCTGGAGATCGGCAAGGGCCGCATCGTGCGCGAGGGCAAGAAGGTAGCGATCCTCTCGCTCGGCACGCGCCTCACCGAAGCGCTCAAGGCCGCCGACGCGCTGGACGCGCGCGGCCTCTCCACCACCGTCGCCGACCTGCGCTTCGCCAAGCCGCTGGACGAGGCGCTGATCCGCCGCCTGCTCACCACCCATGAGGTCGCCGTGACCATCGAGGAAGGCAGCATCGGGGGCCTCGGCGCCCATGTGCTGACGCTGGCCAGCGACGAGGGGCTGATCGACGCCGGCCTCAAGCTGCGCACCATGCGCCTGCCGGATGTCTTCCAGGACCAGGACAAGCCCGAGAAGCAATATGACGCGGCACGCCTCAACGCGCCGCATATCGTCGAGACGGTGCTGACGGCGCTGCGCCACAACAGCGCCGGCGTGGAGGAAACGGGCGCGCGGGCGTGAGTGCGCCTGCGATTGAATGAAAGTCAGGACTTCCGCGCGGGCGGAAACCGGGCCGCCCACACACGCCGTTCGCCCTGAGCTTGTCGAAGGGCTGTCCTTCTTTCGCCACGCCGGAGGAAAAGAACGGCCCTTCGACAAGCTCAGGGCGAAGGGGGATTTGTGAAGCTGGTCGATGCTCTGCTGGATCGGACGCCGGTTCCACCCGCGCGGAAGAGCCTCTAGACTGTACAGGCAGCGAGATCCGGAGACAGGCCGATGACCGACACCCCCGCCCCTATCCGCACCGGCATCGGCGGCTGGACGTTCGAGCCGTGGCGCGAGACCTTCTATCCCAAGGGCCTGCCCAAGGCGAAGGAGATGGATTATGCCGTCAGCCATCTCGGCACGATCGAGATCAACGGCACCTTCTACCGCACGCAGACGCGCGCGACCTTCGCCAGGTGGCGCGACGCGGCGCCCGAGGGCTTCGTCTATGCGGTGAAGGCACTGCAATATTGCGTGGCCAGGAAAAAGCTGGCCGAAGCGGAGGACTCGATCGGCAGGTTCCTCGCCTCGGGCCTCTCCGAACTGGGCGACAGGCTCGGGCCGATCCTCTGGCAGTTCCGCCAGACGCGCAAATTCGATGCGGAGGACATCGCCGCCTTTCTCGCCATGCTGCCGGAGACGCTGGACGGCGTGCCGGCCCGGCATGTGCTGGAAGTGCGGCACGAGAGCTTCGCCTGCGCCGAGTTCGTCGCGCTGGCGCGCCGGCATGGCGTGGGCATTGTCGTCGCGGATCATGAGGACCATCCGCAGATCGCGGACCTCACCGCCGACTTCGTCTATGCGCGGTTGATGCGCACGCAGGCGGACGTGCCGACCGGCTACGACGCGGCAGGACTGGACCGCTGGGCCGGCATCGCGCGCGCATGGGCCTCGGGCGGACGACCGGACGATCTCGCTTATATGGCCGACGAGGCGGCGGACGGGCATCCGCGGACAGTGTTCGCCTATTTCATCGCTGGCGCCAAGGAGCGCAACCCCGCGGCGGCGATGGCGCTGGCGGAGCGGCTGGCGGGATGACGAATGAACGACGCCGCCCGGCAATCGCCCTCACAGCGCCTCATGGACATGATGGCCGATCTCGCCCGCGTCCAGCTCGCGGCCCATCATCAGCTTGAACCAGCCCTTGAAGCTCATGTCCGCCGTCCAGATTTCCACATCGTCGATGTCCATGCGCAGCATCAGCAGATGGGGATCGTCGCGGCCCTTCTGATACCAGGCCGCCACGCCGCTCGACCAGAAGCGGTCGATGAGGCGGGTATCCTGCTCGGGCACGAGCCGGCCGGAGAGGCAGGCGAAGAGATGGTGATCGAGCGAGACGAACTGCGCCATGGCCGGGCCGCCGGGCGCGAGGCGATTGTCCTTCGCGGTGAAGAACCAGATCGCCCCGCCATGTTGCGGACCCAGCGCCTCATCGAGCTGGGCGGTCATGGGGATGGCATGCTCGCCGCCGCCGTCCAGCTTGAGCATGAGGATGGGGCTGCGCGCGAGGGCCAGCCAGAACTCCTGCTTCACGTCATGCGCGACGTCGCGGGAGGAAGTGTCCTGTGCCATGGGGTCTCTCCTTTCCCCATGCAACGGCCGGCGCGGGTGATGGTTGCCCCGATCGGCGCAGCCCGTCCATGCTCCCGGCCGCATCGCCACGGCCGCGCGACGACACATCGCGGCGCCGGCGAGGCCGAAGCCCGCGATCATCATCGCCCAGGTAGCGGGTTCCGGCACGGCGCCCGCAGCCAGGCTCAGGGTGAGGTTGTCGCCGGTCAAATGCTTCACCGGCAGGCCGGCGCGGGCCGCGGCGCTTACTGGCCGCCGGTCACCACCCGCGCGAACTGGCCATCGCCTTCCGGCGCGGCGATGATGTCCACGGTGGTCTGGCCCTTGTCGACCACTTCGGTCTGCGAATCGCCCACCGAGGAGCGGATGCCGGCCTCGGCCAGATCGCGGCCGGCCTGGCGCAGGTTCGAGGTTTCGCCGGGGCTGCGCGCCGCGGGGCCGCCGAACATCGCGTCCAGCGCCTGCTGCTGGAGATCGCCCTGGTTGCTGCCGGTGCCGGGCGCCGGCGGCGTCAGCGTGAAATCGGGCGGGATCACCAGCGGCGGCTGGCGCGAGACCGCCATCTCGTCCGGCCGGTCGCGGTTGAACAGGCTGGTGCCGCCACAGGCGGACAGCAGGACGACGCCGGCGAGCGCCACGGAGGAACGGAGGGGAAAACGCATCTTAACGAGACTCCTTGGACCCGGCCTTTTCGCGCAGCAGCAGCGCCCGCGCAAGCAGGATGAGCACGCCGATGGTGATGGCCGCATCAGCGAGATTGAAGATGAGGAAGGGTCGCCAGCTGCCGATGTGGAAATCGGCATAGTCGATCACATAGCCCAGCCGCACCCGGTCGATGATGTTGCCGATGGCGCCGCCCAGCACCAGCGAGAGCGCGATGGCGTCGTCCCGCTGCTTCTCGCGCCACATCCACCAGCTCACAAAGCCCGCGATGGCCATGGTCATGGCCACCAGCAGCCAGCGCATGAGATCGGTCTCGGCATGGAAGAAGCCCATGGAGACGCCGCGATTCTCGGTCCAGGTGAGATTGAAGAAGGGCAGCAGCTCGATGCCCGCCGGCCCGCGCGAGGCGAGCTGGAGCGTCTGGCTGACGAACAGCTTGATGAGCTGGTCGACCACCACGATGACCGCCGCGATGGTGAGGCCCAGCCTGCGGTGCAGCCCCGCGACCGGCGTGCGCGCCTGCGCCGCCTCGCTCATGCCAGCACGCTCGCGCAGCGACCGCACAGCGCGCCGTCCTCGGCCACATCCGGCAGCAGGCGCCAGCAGCGACCGCACTTGTGATGCGCGGTCGGCGTCACCACCGGGCTCTTCAGGCTCGCATCCTGCGTCACGCTGGCCACGATGCACATCTCCGCGAAATCCACATCCTCCGGCACGTCGGCCATGCGCACGTCCGCCTCCAGGCTGGAGCGCACCACCTTCTCCCGGCGCAGCGGCTCAATGGCCTCGTTCACCTGATCGCGCGATGAACGCAGCGCGGCCCAGCGCACGCCCAGCGACGGATCGCGCCAGCGCGACTCCACGTCCGGCCACTCCAGCAGATGCACCGAGCCGTCCCCGGACGGATAACGCGCCTGCCAGACTTCCTCGGCGGTGAACGGCACGAGCGGCGCGGCATAGCGCACCAGCGCGTGGAAGAGATGGTCCAGCACCGTGCGATAGGCGCGGCGCTTGTCCGTCTCGGCACCCGTCGCCGGATTGACGTCGCAATAGAGGCAGTCCTTGCGGATATCGAAATAGAAGGCCGAGAGGTCGTTATTGGCGAACTCGCCCAGCGCCCGCGTATAGCGGCCGAACTCCAGCCAGTCCTCGGACTGCGCCGCCTTGTCGACCACGCCGCGCAGCTCCGCGTCCAGCTCGGCCAGCCGGTGGAGCATATAGCGCTCCAGCTCCGGCATGGCGGAGACGGGCACGCGATCCGCTTCCGAAAAGCCAGCCAGCGCGCCCAGCAGGTAGCGGAAGCTGTTGCGCAGCTTGCGATAGGCGTCGGACGCGCCGGCCAGCACTTCCTTGCCGATGCGCACATCGTCGAAATAGTCGGTGCTGGCGGCCCACAAGCGCAGGATGTCCGCGCCGCTCTCGCCGATCACCTTGAGCGGATCGACGACATTGCCGAGGCTCTTGGACATCTTGCGCCCCTGCCCGTCCAGCGCGAAGCCATGGGTCAGCACTGCCTTGTAGGGCGCATGGCCGCGCGTGCCGCAGCTTTCCAGCAGCGAGGACTGGAACCAGCCGCGATGCTGGTCCGATCCCTCGATATAGAGGTCCGCCCGCACGCCCTCGCCATAGCGCGCCTCGACGACGAAGCTGTGCGTCGAGCCGCTGTCGAACCAGACGTCGAGAATGTCGTTCACCACCTCATAGTCGCCGAGCGCATAGGCATCGCCCAGCAGCGCCTGATGATCGGCGCCGAACCAGGCATCCGCCCCGCCCACCCGGAACGCCTCGACGATGCGGGCATTCACGGCCGGATCGTCGAGATACTGGCCCGTCTCGCGGTTCACATAGAGCGCGATGGGCACGCCCCAGGCGCGCTGGCGGGAGATCACCCAGTCCGGCCGGTCGCTCACCATCGCATGGATGCGGTTGCGCGAACGGGCCGGCACCCAGCGCGTCTGCTCGATGGCGTCCAGCGCCACCTCGCGCAGCGTGGGGCCGTTGGTCATGATGTGGTCGGCCGTGGCGGGATTGACCGCGAGGGCGATGCCCGCCCCCACTTCGAGCAGCGGCGCCACCTCGAAGTCCGATGCGGTGGCCGCCTTGTCCATCGGGATGAACCATTGCGGCGTGCAGCGATAGATGATCCGCGCCTTGGAGCGCCACGAGTGCGGATAGCTGTGCTGGAAGCTGCTCGCCGCCAGCAGCGCGCCGGCCCCGCGCAGGTCCGCGCAGATCGGCCCGTCCGGCGCGTTGAACTTCGGGTTGATGACGCTGCCCGAGCGCTCGTCACCGCGCGGCAGCCACAGCCAGTCGGCGCGATAGACGCCGTCCGCGTCCACCGCGAACACCGGGTCGATACCATGCGCCTTGCAGAGCGCGAAATCATCCTCGCCATGATCGGGCGACATGTGGACGAAGCCGGTGCCGGCATCGTCAGTCACGAAATCGCCGGCGAGCAGCAGACGCGGCCGCGCGAAGAAGCCGCCCAGATGATGCATCGGGTGCCGCGCGATCGCGCCTTCCAGCGTCCGGCCGGGATAGATGCCCGCGCCGACATTCCATGTCGCGCCCTCCGGCAGCGCCTTGAGCAGCCGCTCGGCCACCGACTGGACCAGTTTGCGCGCGACCAGATAACTCGCCATGCGCGGCGCGCCGTCCTCCTGCCAGCCGAGGTCGAGCAGGATATAGTCGAGGTCCGGATTATAGGCGACGGCCTGGTTGACCGGAATCGTCCACGGCGTGGTCGTCCAGATCAGCAGCTTGACGCCCTTGAGGAAGACGTCCGGAGCGTCGACGATCTCGAACGCCACGTCGATCTGCGTCGAGGTGACGTCCTCATATTCCACCTCGGCCTCGGCCAGCGCGGTCTTCTCCACCGGCGACCACATGACCGGCTTGGCGCCACGATAGAGCTGGCCGCTCTGCGCGAACTTGAGCAGCTCGGCGACGATCGCCGCCTCGGCCTCGAACTTCATGGTCAGATAGGGGTCGTCCCAGTCGCCCATGATGCCCAGACGCTTGAACTGCTCCTTCTGGATGCCGACCCATTTCTCCGCATAGGCGCGGCACTGGGCGCGGAACTCCTGCGGCGGCACCTCGTCCTTGTTCTGTTTCTTCTTGCGATATTCCTCCTCGATCTTCCATTCGATCGGGAGGCCGTGGCAGTCCCAGCCGGGCACATAGGGCGCGTCCTTGCCGAGCAGGCTCTGGCTGCGCACGATGATGTCCTTGAGGACCTTGTTCATCGCGTGGCCCATATGGATGTCGCCATTGGCATAGGGCGGGCCGTCATGCAGGATGAAGCGCTCGCGCCCGGCGCGCTGCGCGCGCAGCCGGCCATAGAGGTCCATGGCTTCCCATCGCGCCAGGATGGTCGGCTCCTTCTGCGCGAGGCCCGCCTTCATGGGGAAATCGGTCTGGGGCAGGAAGACGGTGGACTTGTAGTCGGGCTGGTCGGTCATGGGCTTCCGGTCGGGGCGTTGCGTCCGCGCCGCGCCTGCCGAGGGAGGGCCGATCGTCCGGGCGGCCGGAGAAGGCTTCGACAGGCGCTGCCCGAACGGGGCAAGATCCTTGGACACGCGTCCAGCCTGCGCCCCTACGCGAGCATGGCCCCATCCGCAAGCCGAGCCGCAGGCGCTGCCGCGCCTCGGCTCGCCGGGATTCGGCGTGCCGGAGAGGGTATCCGGCTTGCGCTTCATGCGCTTCTGCTGAATGTCATTCTTTCGTGGGACGCGCGCACAGACGGGCTGGGCAGGACAATCCCGCGATCCTCACGGCCACCGGCTATCTGCTGTGAGGCCTCTCCGTCGGTCTTGCGGCCACGCTGGCGATCTCAGTCATCTATGCACCGGACGCCGCGCAGCGCCGCCGCGCTCCTCGCCGCGAGCTGATACAGGAAAGGCGCCCGCAGGCGCCCTTCCCCTCTTCCGTTAGTCCGGGACTCCGGCCTCAGCGCAAGGAGCCGCGACGGATGAGATTGACGATGCCCAGCAGCACCACGGCGCCGATCAGCGAGACGAGGAATGTCCCAATGGTAAGGGGCGCATTATTGATGCTGCCGCCCGTAAAGATCAGGCCGCCGAGGAAAGCGCCGACGATGCCAACGATAATGTTCAGAAAGATGCCCTGCTGCGCATCGGTGCGCATAATGAGGCTGGCAAGCCATCCGACGATGCCGCCGACGATAAGCCACATGATCAGTCCCATGGTCTTCTCCAAGATCAGCGAGCCGTCAAACCCCGCGGCCCATGATCGAGGAACGGCTCTCGCGGGCAATCGTTCCGGCCGCCGCGCGGAAAGCTGAGAGGGATGAATTTGAAGCAGACCGTCAGCGGATGGTGGAAAGGATATCGCGCGCCTGCGCCACGTCGCGGTCCATCTGCGCGACCAGCGCGTCGAGGCCGTCGAACCGCTCTTCGCCGCGCAGCCGCTCGATCAGTTCCACCTCGATGGTCTGGCCGTAGAGGCTTTCCGCAAAGTCGAAGATGAAGGTCTCGAGCAGTTCCTTCGGCGGATCGAAGGTCGGGCGGATGCCGAGATTGGCGGCGCCGGGCAGCACGCGCCCATCGGGCAGGCGCACCCGCACGGCATAAATGCCGTAGGCGGGGCGGAGATAGTGATCCAGCTCCATATTGGCGGTGGGGAAGCCGATCGTGCGGCCGCGCTTGTCGCCATGGATGACCGGGCCGCGAATGGCGAAGGGCCGGGTGAGCAGCCGCTCGGCGGTGGTGCAATCGCCCGCCACCAGCGCATCGCGGATGCGGCTGGAGGAGATCACCTCGCCATGCTCGTCCAGCACCGGCGGCACCGCCTGCGTGACGAGGCCGCGCGCCGCGCCGAGGCGGCGCAGCACGTCCACGTCCCCGCTGCGGCCGCGCCCGAAGGTGAAGTCCTCGCCGGTCGTCACGCCCGCCGCGCCGAACCGCTCGATCAGCAGGTCGACGAATTGCTCAGCACTCCGCGCCGCCAGTGCCGCATCGAAGCGGAAGACCAGCATCGCGTCCGCCCCCGCCGCCTCGAACAGCCGCTCGCGCTGGTCGAGCGTTGTGAGGCGGAAGAAGGCGGCCTGTGGCTGGAACAGCCGCACCGGATGCGGATCGAAGGTGGCGACGATCGCCGGCCGCCCCTGCGCGCGCGCCAGAGACACGGCGCGGGCGACCACGGCCTGATGCCCGGCATGGAAGCCGTCGAAATTGCCGAGGGCGATGACGCCGCCCAGCAGATGCGCCGGCAGCGCCTGATCGCTGAAGATCCGTTCCATCAATCGCGCCTATAGGGAGCGGGAAGGCGGGGCGCCAGCCCTCGCGCGGCATGGCATCGAGCGCCTGTCACGAAAGTGACATTCCGGCGCCACGCCGACGACTTGCGGCAGAAATCAAGACGTCATTAACCATCATTAACGCCCCGCCCCGACGACTGTTCGTCCTGGGAAGTGGGAGAAACTTCATGCCATCACTCGCCATCCGTCTCGGCAGCCTCGTGCTCGCCGGGCTCGTCATCACCACCGGCGCGCAGGCCGGCACGCTGGACCTCGGCAACTACACGGTCGGCTTCGCCGCCGCGCTGCCGGACGTCCCGGAAGCCGGCGCGATCGCCTATAACTGGGATCGCAATTCGCTGATGGTGATCGGCGACGAGGGCCAGACCAACGAATATGCGCTGGACGGCACCGTCTATCCCGGCGTGTATGATTATGTAGGCGGCACCGCGTTCGACGATCCCGAGGGCATCACCTATATCGGCAATGGCCGCTATGTGATCGCCGAGGAGCGCACCACGCGCATCTCCGCCGTCGCCACCGCGCCCCTCAGCCAGATCGGCACCGAGACGCGCTATTATTTCCAGCCCGCCGACCCGGCCTATCAATATACGGTGAGCGGCGGCGCCAACTGGGGCAATTCCGGTCTGGAAGGCATCAGCTATGATTCGCTCACCGGCGGCTTTTTCGGCGTGAAGCAGGAAAATCCGCAGGGCGTGTTCTTCATCGACAAGGATTTCGACACGCCGAACAGCGCCGGCACCACGACCAGCCTGTTCGATCCAGCGCTGCTGGGCCTCGTCACCCTGTCGGACATCAAGACCTTCTCGACCGTCACGGCCTTCCAGGGCACGGACATCGAGGAGAATCTGCTGATCCTCAGCACCAGCTCGATGCTCCTGCTCGAAGTGTCGCGCAGCGGCGAGGTGCTGAGCAGCTTCGACCTCAACGGCATCCTGGGCTCGACCGGCTTCGCGATCAACACGATCGAGGGCGTGACCTTCGATAACGCCGGCAACATCTATCTGGCGGCCGAACTGGGCGAAGGCCCCGGCGGCGGCACCGCCGCGCTGATCGGCCTCACGCTGGGTCAGCAGGCCGCCGTGCCCGAGCCCTCGACCTGGGCGATGATGATTGGCGGCTTCGCGCTCGTCGGCAGCACCATGCGCCGCCGCGCGCATCGCGTGTCCTTCGTCTGAACCTGATCTCGCGCCCGGTTGCCGATGGCGACCGGGCGCCTCTCCCCTCCCGCTTGCGGGAGGGCCGGGGGTGGACTGGGAGCCTCTTCGCGCTCAAGCACACAGCAGTGCTCCTGCGAAAGCAGGAGCCCAGGGCGCATGCGCAGTCCATCGCCACCCTGGGCTCCTGCTTTCGCAGGAGCACTGGTCTGCTTCATTGAGATAGGCGCCCGTCGCCATGTCGAGCGCGGTCCTGCGGACCGCTTGCCCGCCCCTAGGCGGCGTGGACAAATTTAAGCCAGTATCTGGCGGTGGCTAGATGGACCATGCCGAGGAAACTGTTGGCAAGCTGGTCGTAGCGGGTGGCGATGGCGCGGTTGATCTTGAGGTGGCCAAACGT
>Ga0180223_1000748_pt1 | contig 34450 bp, 30 predicted proteins | sample eDN5th30CKraftOP_FD_151337 | JGI IMG/M metagenome (GOLD analysis project Ga0180223, IMG submission 151337) | Enriched Organic Plus compost microbial communities from Emeryville, California, USA - eDNA 5th pass 30_C Kraft OP (version 2) (version 2) ... | reverse complement strand
AGCAGCAGGGCGGCGAAGAGGCTGCGGGGTAGGGCGGTCATGGTTTTCCTCCTCGATGACCGCCCTAGCATACCGGCTCGCTCCGGCCCGGGCCTTTGACGCGGCTCACTTGCGCACGTTGCGCGCGTACAGGTCCTTGCCGCCGCTGTTGCTGCCGCCGCGGGCCTGGAGTTCGAAGCGCTTGGGGTGGCCCTTGATCAGGTCGCTGAGTTTCTTGAAGCCGTACAGCCGCGGGTCGAAGGCCGGGCGCAGTTTGCTGATGTTCTGGCCGAGGGCGCCGAGCTGCACCCAGTCTTCCTCGTCGTCGGCGATGTCGTCGAGCACCTTGGCGATGAAGTCCAGCGGCACGCGCTGGGGCTTGGGCTTGGTGGTGGGGGCCTTGGGTTCCTGGGGCTGGCCGGTTTCGGTAGGTTCGGCCGGGGTCACCGGGTCGGCGCGGAGGATTTCGGTGTAGATGAATTTGTCGCAGGCGCGCACGAAGGGGTCGGGCGTCTTGCTTTCGCCGAAGCCGTAGACCATCAGGCCTTCCTCGCGCAGGCGGGCGGCCAGGCGGGTGAAGTCGCTGTCGCTGGAGACCAGGCAGAAGCCGTCGAAGCGGCGGGTGTAGAGCAGGTCCATGGCGTCGATGATCAGCGCGCTGTCGGTGGCGTTCTTGCCCTTGGTGTAGGCGAACTGCTGGATCGGCTGGATGGAGTGGTCGAGCAGCACCTGCTTCCACTTGCCCAGTTGCGGCTGCGTCCAGTCGCCGTAGATGCGCTTGACGCTGGCCACGCCGTACTTGGCGATTTCCTCGAACAGGCCTTCGACGATGGCGGCGGGGGCGTTGTCGGCGTCGATCAGCACGGCCAGGTGCGTCTGCTGGCGGTTGGGGGTGGTCTTGATTGCCATGGGGGCTCCGATCTGGAAATTTGCATCGACCTTAGACCGGCAGCGCTCCGGGCACCAGCCCTAGCCGTTGAGACGGCGGCTGTCGAAGGCGTCGCGGGCCTCGTAGGCGCTGTAGGTGGCCTGGGCGGCGAGCAGGCCGGCGAGGCCGAAGGCGTGGGTCAGGCCGAAGCGGGCGAAGCCGGGCGGCACCGCCCTGGCGCCGCTGATGGCGTCGGCGAGCACTTCGCCGGCCACGGTGGTTGGCGCCATGCCGTGGCCGCCGAAGCCGATGGCGTGCCAGATGCCGGCTTCGTCCTGGCCGATCTGCGCCATCTGGTGGCGACCGTAGCTCATCAGGCCGCCCCAGGCGTAGTCCACCTTCACCTCGGCCAGCTGTGGATAAACCAGCGTCAGGTCGCGTTTGAGCAGGGCGGCGATGGCCTCCGGGCCGCGGTCGAGGATGGAGATGCGCCCGCCCCAGAGGATGCGGCCGTCGGCCAGCGGGCGGTAGTAGTCGAAGGCGAAACGGGTGTCGTAGACCGCGGCCTGGCAGGCGATCGCTTCCTGCAGGCGCTCGCCCAGGGGCTCGGTGGCGATGACGTAGGTGGCGATGGGCAGCACGGCGCGTTCGATGGGCCGGTACAGGCCGCGGGCGTAGCCGCCGCCGCAGAACACCACCTGTTCGGCATGCACTTCGCCGCCGGCGGTGCGCACGACGAAGCGGCCGTCGCGTTTTTCGATGCCCAGGGCTGGCGAGCCTTCGTGGATGCGCACGCCCAGGCCGGCGGCGGCGCGGGCCACGCCGCGCACGTATTTCAGCGGGTGGAAGTGGAAGGCGTTGCGTTCCAGCAGGCCGCCGAAGTAGCGGTCGGTCTTGAGCTGTTCGCGGAGCGCGCCGGGGGCGATGGGTTCCCAGTCCACGCCGTAGGCTTCCTTCATCAGGCGCCGGGGCTTTTCCAGGCGCGAGGGGTCGTTGAACCAGTTGGCGAGGATCACGCCCTGGTCCACCAGGTCGCAGTCGATGGCGTACTGGCGCGCGCGTTGGCGGATCAGGTCCACCGCTTCGAGGGTCAGGTGGTAGAGCCGCCGCGCCTGCTCGGCGCCGAGAGTGGCGAGCAGGTCGGCGTTGCCCAGGCTGTAGCCGCCGAAGACGAAGCCGCCGTTGCGGCCCGAGGCGCCGTGGCCCACGTAGTGCGATTCCAGCAGCGCCACGTCGGTGATGCCGCGCTCGGCCAGGCCCAAGGCGGTGTTGAGGCCGGCCAGGCCGCCGCCGAGGATGCACACGCGGGTGTCGAGGCGGCCGGTCTGGGTGGGGTAGGTCGGCTTTGCGGAGGTGGCTTCGTAGTAGGTTTGGGTGAAGGTGGGCATGGCGGACTCGTCCCTTGAGCTGTTGAACGAGTGTTTAGCCTTGGGGCGGGGAGGGCAATTGAAAAATCTTCGGGTTGGGATTCCTTGGGGGACTGGAGTGCAAGGGGTTTAGAGCGCCCTCTCCCCAGCCCTCGGCTGCGCGCCCCGCCCTGAAGGGAGAGGGGGCTTGTCAGTGCCGAGAAAGGATTTGGTATCAGCCGGGTGCTCGGTACAAGCCGGCTAACGCTGAAATATCAAAACACGCCGAACGGTCCCCTCTCCCTTCAGGGAGAGGGTTAGGGAGAGGGAGCGGGCTCGAACCCTCGCGCCGCGGCCTACCCGAGCGCACTCAATACTCGATCACCACATCCCCCTTCGGCACGCTACAGCACGACAGGATGTAGCCCTCGGCCACATCCTCGTCGGTAATGCCGCCGTTGTGCTCCATCTCCACCTCGCCGGAGCGCTTCATCACCTTGCAGGTGCCGCAGATGCCCATGCCGCAGGCCTTGGGGATATGCAGGCCGAGCTTGGCGGCGGCGGCGTGGACGGTTTCGCCGGGGCCTACGCGGATGCTCTTGCCGGTTTCGCAGAATTCCACGTTGTTCAGGTCGGCGGCGGGGATTTCCGGGGCCTCGGCGGCTTCAGCGGCCAGCTCCTTCACTTCCTCGCGGACTTCCGGCGGCGTCGGGCCGAAGGCTTCCTCGTGGTAGCGCGACATGTCGTAGCCTTCGGCTTCGAGCAGGCGCTTGATCGCGTGCATGTAGGGCGTGGGACCGCAGCAGAAGACTTCGCGTTCGAGGAAGTCCGGGGCTATCAGCTGCAGCATGGCCTTGTTCAGGAAGCCACGGTAGCCGGCCCAGGCCTCGCCCATCTCGTACTTCTCGCAGATCAGGTGGACCTTGAAGTTGGCGATGCGCGAGGCCATGTGGTCCAGCTCGCGGTGGTAGATGATGTCTTTCGGCGTGCGCGCGCTGTGCACGAACACCATGTCCACCGAGCCGTTGGTGTCGAAGAACCAGCGCGCCATGGACATCACCGGGGTGATGCCGACGCCGCCGGAGAGGAACAGCGCCTTGTCGGTGGGGAAGTCGATGGCGTTGAAGTTGCCCACCGGGCCGTGCACCGGGACGACGTCGCCTTCCTTGAGGTTGTCGTGCAGCCAGTTGGAGACCTTGCCGCCGGGCACCCGCTTGATGGTGATGGAGAAGCTGTAGGGCACCGAGGGCGAGCTGGAGATGGTGTAGGAACGCATGATCGGCTGGCCGTCGATCTCCAGCTCCAGGGTGACGAACTGCCCGGGCTTGAAGAAGAACAGGATCGGCTGGTCGGCCATGAAGCAGAAGGTGCGTACGTCCCAGGTCTCCTGGATGGCCTTGACGCAGCGCACCAGGTGGCGGCCGTTGGTCCAGGTCTGGGTGTTCACCGGGTTGAGGAAGTTGCTCGTCGACATGGTGTCTCTCCGCGCACGCAGGCCGTTTCCCGGCCGAATGGGGCAGCGCCGGGCGGGGACGCTCGCCCCGGCCTTTTCGGCATGCCTGATGGGGCCGATTGTGCGCACGCCCCGTTCCCCCCACTTACCTGCCAGCGACATTTGCATGCTTATCGCGACCTGCCGCCTGGGGCGGGGGCTGCCAGGTCGGAAACGGATGCGGTCGTGTCGCCCATGGATAAGGCATCGCAAAGGCCCGGACGCACACTGCCCCCAGCCGAAACGAAGGTAATCCACCAGAGCGCCTGACCTTCACGCCCGCCGCCGCGGGCCCCGCCCATCGGCAGGGCGGGATTCCGGAGCCACCGGAGTGCCGAAGGCCGTGAACGCCACCTTGCGTAGCGTCGAACCGTATCAGCCACCCAATTTCGCCGCCGCCGATCCCCGGCGCGGCATGAGGACCAACCGATGGACGTCACTACCACCCTGAGTCTGGGCGATCCGCTGGAACCGGCCCGCAAGGCCACCGCCGAGATGCTGCGCACCCGCGACCATTCCTTCTCGCTGCCGCAGCCGTTCTACAACGACGAGCGCCTGTTCAAGCTCGACATGCAGGAGATCTTCCAGAAGGAATGGCTGATCGCCGGCATGACCTGCGAAATCCCCGCCAAGGGCAACTTCCTCACCCTGCAGATCGGCGACAACCCGGTCATCGTGCTGCGCGGCGCCGAGGGCAAGATCCACGCCTTCCACAACGTCTGCCGCCACCGCGGCTCGCGCCTGTGCGTGAGCGACAAGGGCAAGGTGGCCAAGCTGGTGTGCCCCTACCACCAGTGGACCTACGAGCTGGACGGTCGCCTGCTGTTCGCCGGCACCGAGATGGGCGCCGACTTCGACATGAAGGACTACAGCCTCAAGCCTGTGAACGTGAAGACCGCCGGCGGCTACATCTTCATTTCCCTGGCCGAGAACCCGCCGGCCATCGACGACTTCCTGCGTACGCTCGAGCACTACATGGAGCCGTACGACATGGAGAACACCAAGGTCGCCGTGCAGACCACCATCCGCGAAGCGGCCAACTGGAAGCTGGTGCTCGAGAACAACCGCGAGTGCTACCACTGCAACGGCTCGCACCCGGAGCTGCTGAAGACCCTGCTGGAGTGGGACGACGTCACCGACCCGCGCGCGAGCCAGGCGTTCAAGGACCAGGTGGCCGCCTGCACCAAGGCCTGGGACGAGGAGAAGATCCCCTACGCCCACGCCAGCTTCGGCCTGCGCAACCGCATCGTGCGCATGCCGCTGCTCGACGGCACCGTGTCCATGACCATGGACGGCAAGCAGGGCAGCAAGAAGCTGATGGGCCGCATCAAGAACCCGGACCTGGGCTCGATGCGCATCCTCCACCTGCCGCACTCCTGGAACCACTGCATGGGCGACCACCTGATCGTCTTCACCGTGTGGCCGATCAGCGCGCAGGAAACCGTCGTCACCACCAAGTGGCTGGTGCACAAGGACGCGGTGGAAGGCGTGGACTACGACGTGCAGCGCCTGCGCGAAGTGTGGGACGCCACCAACGACCAGGACCGCCGCCTGGCCGAGGAAAACCAGCGCGGCATCAACTCCACCGCCTACCAGCCGGGCCCGTACTCCAAGACCTACGAGTTCGGCGTGATCAACTTCCTCGACTGGTACAGCGAGCGCATGCTCAACAACCTCGGCGAAGAGTCCGCCCACGCGCGGCTGGTCGCCCACGAGTAAGCCCAGGTCCACCCGGCGCCCCCTTCACTGGGGGCGCCTGCATTTCGGAGGGGAGAGCGTGGATAGTCTGCTGTTCTATGGCAGTTCGGTGGTCGTCGGCGGGTTGATGGTGTGGAACCTGGTGGCTTGCTGGCGCAATCGTTGAGGGCTCGGCGCTTTTCGTAGGAGCGAGCTTGCTCGCGAACAGTGCTCCCCGGCGGCTCTGGTGTGTTGGGTTGACTCCGCTCCCTCTCCCCAGCCCTCGGCTGCGCGCCCCGCCCTGAAGGGAGAGGGGGCTAGGCCGTGCCGAGAGAAGTGATGGTTTCAGCCGGAAACCGACGGAGCTGCCGGCTGACTCCAGAACACCCAGCCCTGCCCAACGGTCCCCTCTCCCTTCAGGGAGAGGGTTAGGGAGAGGGCGCTCTTTCATCCTGCGCCAATTCCTTCCGGCAAACTCCATTCGCGAGCAAGCTCGCTCCTACGAAAAGCCATCGTCCCACGAAAAGCCTTCCCCCCTCATTCCCCCAAGCTCTCTAAACCGCCCCCCTCATACCCATATGCCCGCCCGCGACGCCTTCGGTGTCGCGCATGTCGCCGGCTTGACGCTTTCGGTACGACCCTGGTCGTTTTCGAACCGGGCCGCCCCGCCACCCGGGGATATGCTGCCCCCAAAGCGCCGGCACAAGCCCCGGCGCGCCAAGCCTGACAAGCCTTGCCTGATATAGAGAGACGCCAGATGAGCCCAGCCGAACTTCACGCCGACAGCATCGTCATCGATGGCCTGATCATCGCCAAGTGGAACCGCGAACTCTTCGAGGACATGCGCAAGGGCGGCCTGACCGCCGCGAACTGCACCGTGTCCGTATGGGAGGGCTTCCAGGCCACGGTGAACAACATCGTCGCCAGCAACAAGCTGATCCGCGAGAACAGCGACCTGGTCATCCCGGTGCGCAGCACCGCCGACATCCGCCGCGCCAAGCAGCTGGGCAAGACCGGCATCCTCTACGGCTTCCAGAACGCCCACGCGTTCGAGGACCAGATCGGCTACGTCGAGGTGTTCAAGCAGCTGGGCGTGGGCATCGTGCAGATGTGCTACAACACCCAGAACCTGGTCGGCACCGGCTGCTACGAGCGCGACGGCGGGCTCTCCGGCTTCGGCCGCGAGATCGTCGCCGAGATGAACCGCGTTGGCGTCATGTGCGACCTGTCCCACGTCGGCAGCAAGACCAGCGAGGAAGTCATCCTCGAATCGAAGAAGCCGGTCTGCTACTCCCACTGCCTGCCCTCGGGCCTGAAAGAGCACCCGCGCAACAAGTCCGACGAGGAACTGAAGTTCATCGCCGACCACGGCGGCTTCGTCGGCGTGACCATGTTCACGCCGTTCCTGGCCAAGGGCGTGGATGCCACCATCGACGACTACGCCGAGGCCATCGAGTACGTGATGAACATCGTTGGCGAGGACGCCATTGGCATCGGCACCGACTTCACCCAGGGCCATGGCCAGGACTTCTTCGAGTACCTGACCCACGACAAGGGCTACGCCCGCCGCCTGACGCGCTTCGGCACCATCATCAACCCGCTGGGCATCCGCACCGTGGGCGAGTTCCCCAACCTCACCGAAACGCTGCTCAAGCGCGGCATGCCCGAGCGCGTGGTGCGCAAGGTCATGGGCGAGAACTGGGTGCGCGTCCTGGCGGACGTCTGGGGCGAGTAAGCCCGGGCCGCCGACTTCCTTCGTAGGGTGGGTGACGCGCAGCGATACCCACCATGCCGGCACCCCGCCGGCCAAGATCATCAACCGGATTCCGAGAACCGAACCATGGCCAAACACGCCCCCGAACTGCCCATCGAAGTCGACAGCGAAACCGGCGTCTGGACCACCGACGCCCTGCCGATGCTCTACGTGCCGCGGCACTTCTTCGTCAACAACCACATGGGCATCGAGGAGGAGCTGGGCGCCGAGCGCTATGCCGAAATCCTCTACAAGGCCGGCTACAAGTCCGCCTGGCACTGGTGCGAGAAAGAGGCCGAATGCCACGGCATCGAAGGCGTGGCGGTGTTCGAGCACTACATGAAGCGCCTGTCGCAGCGCGGCTGGGGCCTGTTCCAGATCGAGCAGATCGACCTCGACAAGGGCACCGCCCAGGTGCGCCTGAAGCACTCCGCCTTCGTGTACGTGTACGGCAAGGTCAACCGCAAGGTCGACTACATGTTCACCGGCTGGTTCGCCGGCGCCATGGACCAGATCCTCCAGGCCCGCGGCAGCAGCATCCGCACCGTGGCCGAGCAGGTCTACAGCGGTTCGGAAGACGGCCACGACGACGGCCTGTTCATCGTCAAGCCGCTCTGATCCACGACTTCGGCACAGGCGGCCCGCCGGCCGCCACCACAACAAGAAACCTCTGATCCCGTGAGGATGCCGCAATGGCTTTCGAGGCAATGTTCCAGCCGATCCAGATCGGCAAGCTGACCATCCGCAACCGCGTGCTCTCCACCGCCCACGCCGAGGTCTACGCCACCGACGGCGGCATGACCACCGAGCGCTACGTGAAGTACTACGAGGAGAAGGCCAAGGGCGGCATCGGCCTGGCCATCTGCGGCGGTTCCTCGGTGGTCGCCATCGACAGCCCGCAGGAGTGGTGGAGCTCGGTGAACCTGTCCACCGACCGCATCATCCCGCACTTCCAGAACCTGGCCGACGCCATGCACAAGCATGGGGCCAAGATCATGATCCAGATTACCCACATGGGCCGCCGCTCGCGCTGGGACGGCTTCAACTGGCCGACGCTGATGTCGCCCTCGGGTATCCGCGAGCCGGTGCACCGCGCCACCTGCAAGACCATCGAGCCCGAAGAGATCTGGCGGGTGATCGGCAACTACGCGCAGGCTGCGCGCCGGGCGAAGGAAGGCGGCCTGGACGGCGTCGAGCTGTCCGCCGTGCACCAGCACATGATCGACCAGTTCTGGAGCCCGCGCGTCAACAAGCGCACCGACGAATGGGGCGGCACCTTCGAGGGCCGCATGAAGTTCGGCCTGGAAGTGCTCAAGGCCGTGCGCAAAGAGGTCGGTGACGACTTCTGCGTCGGCATGCGCATCTGCGGCGACGAGTTCCATCCCGACGGCCTGTCCCACGAGGACATGAAGCAGATCGCCAAGTACTACAGCGACACCGGCATGCTCGACTTCATCGGCGTGGTCGGCTCCGGCTGCGACACCCACAACACCCTGGCCAACGTCATCCCCAACATGACCTACCCGCCGGAGCCCTTCCTGCACCTGGCGGCGGGCATCAAGGAAGTGGTCAACGTGCCGGTGCTGCATGCGCAGAACATCAAGGACCCGAACCAGGCCACGCGCATCCTCGAAGGCGGCTACGTGGACATGGTCGGCATGACCCGCGCGCACATCGCCGACCCGCACCTGATCGCCAAGATCAAGATGGGCCAGGTTGACCAGATCAAGCAGTGCGTCGGCGCCAACTACTGCATCGACCGCCAGTACCAGGGCCTGGACGTGCTGTGCATCCAGAACGCCGCCACCAGCCGCGAATACATGGGCGTGCCGCACATCATCGAGAAGACCACCGGCGTGAAGCGCAAGGTCGTGGTCGTCGGTGGCGGCCCGGCCGGGATGGAAGCCGCGCGGGTGGCGGCCGAACGCGGCCACGACGTGACCCTGTTCGAGAAGAAGGACCAGCTCGGCGGGCAGATCACCACCGCCTCGAAAGCGCCGCAGCGCGACCAGATCGCCGGCATCACCCGCTGGTACCAGCTGGAACTGGCGCGCCTGGGGATCGACCTGCGCCTGGGCACCGGCGCCGATGCTGACACCATCCTCGACCTGCGCCCGGACGTGGTGGTGCTGGCCAACGGCGGCCACCCGTTCCTCGAACAGAACGAACACTGGGGCGCCGCCGAGGGCCTGGTGGTGAGCAGCTGGGACATCCTCGACGGCAAGGTGGCGCCCGGCAAGAACGTGCTGGTCTACGACACCATCTGCGAATTCAGCGGCATGTCGGTGGCCGACTTCCTCGCCGACAAGGGCGCGCTGGTGGAAATCGTCACTGACGACATCAAGCCCGGCGTGGCCATCGGCGGCACCACCTTCCCCACCTACTACCGGAGCATGTACCCCAAGGAAGTGATCATGACCGGCGACCTGATGCTGGAAAAGGTCTACCGCGAGGGCGACAAGCTGGTGGCGGTGCTGGAGAACGAATACACCGGCGCGAAAGAGGAGCGGGTGGTCGACCAGGTGGTGGTGGAGAACGGCGTGCGCCCGGACGAGAGCCTGTACTACGCGCTCAAGCAGGGCTCGCGCAACAAGGGCCAGATCGACGTCGAGGCGCTGTTCGCGATCAAGCCGCAGCCGTGCCTCAGCGAGCCGGGCGACGGCTACCTGCTGTTCCGCATCGGCGACTGCGTGGCCCAGCGCAACACCCACGCGGCGATCTACGACGCGCTGCGGTTGTGCAAGGACTTTTAAAGAAGCTTGAAGCTGGAGGCTTGAAGCTGGAAGCGAAGGGCGGCCCGAACCGCTTCCAGCTTCCAGCTTCCAGCTTCCGGCTCCCCCAACCGGGTGAGCTGCAATGCTGAATATCATTCTTCCCCTCCTGCTCTTCGCCGCTCTGGCACTCGCCGTGCTGGGCGCCGTGAAGCGCTTCGCCATGTGGCGCCGCGGGCGGCCCGCTCCGGTCGACTGGCTCGGCGGCCTGCTGGCCATGCCGCGGCGCTACCTGGTGGACCTGCACCACGTGGTCGAGCGCGACAAGTACATGTCCAGGACCCACGTGGCCACCGCAGGGGGCTTCGTCCTGGCGGCGCTGCTGGCCATCGTCGTGCACGGCTTCGGCCTGCACAGCCGGATTCTCGGCTTCGCCCTGCTGGCGGCCACGGCGCTGATGTTCGGCGGCGCGCTGTTCGTCGCCAAGCGCCGCCTCGACCCGCCGTCGCGGCTGTCGAAGGGCCCGTGGATGCGCCTGCCCAAGAGCCTGCTGATGTTCTCGGCGAGCTTCTTCATCGCCACGCTGCCCGTGGCCGGGATTCTTCCTGAAGGTTTCGGTGGCTGGTTCCTGGCGGCCATCCTCGCCATCGGCGTGGCCTGGGGCGTGTCCGAGCTGTTCTTCGGCATGACCTGGGGCGGGCCGATGAAGCACGCCTTCGCCGGCGCCCTGCACCTGGCCTGGCACCGTCGCGCCGAACGGTTCTCCAGAAAAGATGGGCGCGGCGGCCGCTCCACCGGCCTCAAGGCCCTCGACCTCAGCGACCCCATGGCCCCGCTGGGCGTGGAAAAACCCACCGACTTCACCTGGAACCAGCTGCTCGGCTTCGACGCCTGCGTGCAGTGCGGCAAGTGCGAGGCCATGTGCCCGGCTTTCGCCGCCGGCCAGCCGCTGAACCCGAAGAAGCTGATCCAGGACATGGTCATCGGCCTGGCCGGCGGCAACGATGCCAAGTTCGCCGGCAGCCCCTATCCCGGCAAGCCTCTGGGCGAACACAGCGGCGGCCCGCACCTGCCCATAGTCGCGCTGGAAGGCAAGGCCCTGGTGGATGCCGAGACGCTGTGGTCGTGCACCACCTGCCGCGCCTGCGTCGAGGAATGCCCGATGATGATCGAGCACGTCGACGCCATCGTCGACATGCGCCGCCACCTCACCCTGGAAAAGGGCGCCACCCCGAACAAGGGCGCCGAGGTGCTGGAAAACCTGATCGCCACCGACAACCCCGGCGGCTTCGCCCCCGGCGGCCGGCTGAACTGGGCGGCCGACCTGAACCTGCCGCTGATGAGCGAGCAGAAGCAGGCCGACGTGCTGTTCTGGGTCGGCGACGGCGCCTTCGACATGCGCAACCAGCGCACTCTGCGCGCCTTCGTGAAGATCCTCAAGGCGGCGAAAGTGGACTTCGCCGTGCTCGGCCTGGAAGAACGCGACAGCGGCGACGTGGCCCGTCGCCTGGGCGACGAGGCGACCTTCCAGAGCCTGGCCAAACGCAACATCGCCACCCTGGCGCAGTACCGCTTCAAGCGCATCGTCAGCTGCGACCCGCACAGCTTCCACGTGCTGAAGAACGAATACGGCGCCCTGGGCGGCAGCTACGAAGTGCTGCACCACACCACCTTCATCGACGAACTGGTGAAGAGCGGCGCGCTGCAACTGGGCCAGAGCAAGGCCGACAGCGTGACCTACCACGACCCCTGCTACCTGGGCCGCTACAACGGCGAGTACGAGGCGCCGCGCAACGTGCTCAAGGCCATCGGCATCGAGGTGAAGGAGATGCAACGTTCCGGCTTCCGCTCGCGCTGCTGCGGCGGTGGCGGCGGCGCGCCGATCACCGACATCCCCGGCAAGCAGCGGATTCCGGACATGCGCATGGTCGACATCAAGGAGACCGGCGCCGAGCTGGTGGCCGTGGGCTGCCCGCAGTGCACCGCGATGCTCGAAGGCGTGGTGGCGCCGCGGCCGGAGATCAAGGACATCGCCGAGCTGGTGGCGGAGGTGCTGATCGAGAGCGCGGAGGCGCCGGCAAAAAAGCCGGCGGCGGTTAAGCGGGAAGAAGTGGTGGGGGTGCATTGATGAGAGCGGTGTTCCTCACTTTGGGTCCTGCGTTGACTGTGAGTCCGCAGGCCCTCTCCCTAACCCTCTCCCTGAAGGGAGAGGGGACCGTCTCTGCCACGGCGGACATCGGCTTTAGCCGGGTTGCTCGCTGCGCCATTACTTACAGGGAAGCTCGGATAGCTCCCTCTCCCTTCGGAGCGGGGCGCGCAGCCAGGGCGGGGGGAGAGGGTAGCCCGAGCTTCGATGCCGAAAGGTTCGCGAGCAAGCTCGCTCCTACGAAAAGCCCAGGCTTGCTGGAGGTTCTGCCATGAGCGACATCATCCGCCGCGACCCACGCGCCGAGTGGATCGCCCGCAACCGCCTGCACCCGCTGCACGCGGCCATGCAGTCCGCCCAGGGCGGCGAGGTGCGCTGGATGGGCCCCAACGGCCTGATCCGCAGGAACCCCCATGCCGTCGGCTTCATCGGCCCCAATGGCGTCAGGCGCATCGACCGCTCCGGCGGCCAGCAGGGCACCGCCGGCAAGCGCTCCAGCGCGCCGGAAGTGGTGCAACTGCCGCTACAGGTCATCGAGCAGCCGGCGTTCTATATCGCCGTGGTGCCGGACATGGTCGGCGGCCGCCTCTCCAGCCACGACCGCGACCTGCTGGGCCTGGCCCGCAAGCTCGCCGGCGACGCCGGCGCGGTGCTGGCCATCGTCTTCGGCGAACACAAGGAAAGCGCCTTCGACACCGCTGGCGTCGACCGCCTGCTGCAGGTCGAGGGCGACGAATACGAAGGCTACGCCCCGGAACAGCGGGTGCTGGCGCTGCGCGCCGTGGACGGCCAGTTCGTGCCGCGCCACTGGCTGCTGCCCGACAGCCGCACCGGTGGCGGCGAACTGGGCCGGCGCCTGGCCACCAGCCTTGGCGAGCGCCCGGCTACCCGCGTCTGGCAGGCCGAGGGCGAGCGCTGCATCGGCCGCGCCGGCGCCGGCCAGCAGGACCTGCAGCGGCCGCTGGCGCGCCTGATCCTGGCCGCCGCCGAGTGCGCCGAGCCGGTCAGCGAGACGCGCCACGAGGCCCGCCCGGTCGCCCTGGAAGGCGGTGTGGCGCGCAACCTGCCGCGCATCGAGGACCTCGGCCCGGTGGCCGTGGACCCGGCGCAGATTCCCATGGCCGAGGCCGAATTCATCCTCTCCGGCGGCAACGGCGTGCGCGACTGGGACCTGTTCCATCGCGCCGCCGCGGCCCTGGGCGCCACCGAAGGCGCCTCGCGGGTGGCGGTGGACGACGGCCACATGCCACGCAACCGCCAGGTCGGCGCCACCGGCACCTGGGTCACCGCGCGGGTCTACCTGGCGGTGGGCATCTCCGGCGCCATCCAGCACCTGCAAGGCATCGGCGCCTGCGACAAGGTGCTGGCGGTGAACATGGACCCCGGCTGCGACATGATCAAACGCGCCGACCTTTCGGTGATCGGCGATTCCACGGCGATTCTCCAGGCGCTGATCCGCCTGGCCGAGGAGTACCGCCAGGGAGGGGCTCGCGATGCGGCTTGAGAGCGGCTGCAGGCGACAGGCTGCAGGCCGCAGGCAAGTGCGCAACATGGTGCTGGCCCTTATTCATAGGTACGAACAATGACCGACCTGAACATCGTCACCCTGGTCTCCATCGGCGCCCACCCCGCCTCCGGCCGCGCCCGCCGCGCCGAGCAGGATGCCCGCGCCGTCGAGCTGGGCCTGCGCCTGGCCGGCAAGCGCCTGCAGGTGCTGCACGCCGGCAACCCGCAGGAAGAGGCGCTGCGCAGCTATCTGGGCATGGGCTTGGACGAGCTGGCGGTGCTGGAACAGCCGGCCGGCGCCGACGCCCTGCCGGCGCTGGTCGACTACCTCGGCGGCGCCGGCGCGCAACTGGTGCTCACCGGCAGCCAGGCCGAGACCGGCGAAGGCTCCGGCATGCTGCCGTTCCTGCTCGCCGAACGCCTGGGCTGGCCGCTGGTGGTGGGCCTGGCCGAGGTGGAAAAGGTCGAGGGCGGTAGCGCCCAGGTGTTGCAGGCCCTGCCGCGTGGCCAGCGGCGCCGGCTGAAGGTGCGCCTGCCCTTCGTCGCCAGCGTCGACAACGCCGCCCCGGTGGCGCGCCAGAGCGCCTTCGGCCCGGCCCGCCGTGGCTTCATCGAGGCCCACGAGGTGGAGGTCGTCGAGGACGACCTGCTCGCCGCCGGCAGCCTGCAACCGGCGCGCCCGCGGCCCAAGCGGCTCAAGGTGATCAAGGCCAAGACCGGCGCCGAACGCATGAAGGCCGCCACCGCCAAGGCCTCCGGCGGCACCGGCCAGGTGCTCAAGGACCTTTCCCCGGAGGCAGGCGCCGAAGCCATCTTCAAGCTGCTGCGCGAGGAAGGCGTGATCCGCTGAACTTGCCGGCTGCGTCGATGCGCTCTTCGTAGGATGGGTTGAGCTTGCGATACCCATCGCCGTGGTCTGATGGGTATCGCTTCGCTCAACCCATCCTACGGAGGTTCGTCGCGCGATCAACCTGCTGAAATGGCACGAAATTTGGCTTCTAAGCTATTGAATTGACAGCATACTTTCCGTCAGGAAAGCGTGTATTTCCCTGGCCGCACAGGCGACTTTTCTTTATCCTCCGCGACCTTTACCACGGCCTCGGAGACTCCCATGCTCGACAGCACTATCGAACAGCTCGAACAACTGGTGGCTGAGCTGCTGCAGCAGAACAAGCAACTGGCCGACGACAACGCCCAACTGCGCGACAGCCTCGGCAAGGCCAGCGAAGACAACGACGCCCTGCAACTGCAGCTGATGGAGCAGGAAGAGAAGCACAACGCCACTGCCGTGCGCCTGCAGGCCCTGGTCCGCCGCGTCAGCGACAGCCGCGCCAGCGCATGAGCGACGACGGCGTGCGCGTCCTGCGCATCCTCGGCCGCGACTACAGCGTCAAGGCGCCGGCCGGCGAGGAGCGCGCCCTGCAGGAGGCCGCCGCCCTGTTGCAGGCGGAGATCGCCGCCGCCAAGCAGAAATTCCCCTACGTCACCAGCAACGAGCTGTTGCTGCTCAGTGCCTTGAACCTGTGCGCCCGCCAGCTGGCGCCGCGGGGGGAGGCTGAAGAGGGTGAGGAGCGTACGGTCGAGCGTCTTGCGGCGCTCAATCGGCGTATTCGTGCGCATTTGCAGGCGCAGGATTGATTTCTTGCCGGGCCTTTGTGCTCGGGAATAGAGCCCCTCTCCCCCCGCCCTCTCCCTGAAGGGAGAGGGGGCCAGGCCGTGCCGAGAGAAGATATGGTTTCACTCTGAAACCCACGGAGCCGCCGGCTGACTCCAAAGCATCCAAGCACTCCGAACAGTCCCCTCTCCCTTCAGGGCGGGGCGCGCAGCCGAGGGTTAGGGAGAGGGCGCTCTTTCTCACCAGCCAGCACCGTTCGCGAGCAAGCTCGCTCCTACGAAGAGCAGCCACCGCCCCAAACTCCAGCCGAAAAAAAAGGGACACCACAATCCGTGGCGTCCCTATGAATGGAGAGAGGGCTGAATATCCTCTCGACCGGTGAGACGTGGCGCTGCGGGAAGTCCCGTCGCGCCGGGCATAAAAGAAGGGACGGGGGATAGCCCATCCCTGAAGGGTGAGAGGCGGGTACTGCCCCTCGACCGGTGAGTCGTGCCCGGCTCGCGCCGGGCGGTGGATCAGGCGCGCAGCGGGATCAGGCGCGGGGCGATCATGTTTTCCGGGCGAAGGATGTCGGCCAGGGTGGCCTCGTCCAGCAGCTTCTCCTCGCGCACCAGCTCCAGCACGCCGCGGCCGGTTTCCAGCGCCACCTTGGCGATGCGGGTGGCGTTCTCGTAGCCGATGTACGGGTTCAGCGCGGTGACCAGGCCGATGCTGTGCTCCACCAGCTGGTGGCAGCGCTCGACGTTGGCGGTGATGCCGGTGATGCAGTGCTCGCGCAGCATGTCCATGGCGCGTTGCAGCAGGCGGATCGAGTCGAAGATCTTGTAGGCGATCAGCGGCTCCATCACGTTTAGCTGCAGCTGGCCGCCCTCGGCGGCGATGGTCAGCGCCAGGTCGTTGCCCATGATCTCGAAGGCGCACATGTTCACCGCCTCCGGGATCACCGGGTTGACCTTGCCCGGCATGATCGAGCTGCCCGGCTGGCGCGGCGGCAGGTTGATCTCGTTGATGCCGGTGCGCGGGCCGCTGGAGAGCAGGCGCAGGTCGTTGCAGATTTTCGACAGCTTGACCGCGGTGCGCTTGAGCATGCCGGAGAACAGCACGAAGGCGCCCATGTCCGAGGTGGCCTCGATCAGGTCGGCGGCCGGCTTCAGCGGCTGGCCGCTGATGGCGGCCAGGCGTTCCACGGCCAGGTGCTGGTAGCCGGGGTCGGCGTTGATGCCGGTGCCGATGGCGGTGCCGCCGAGGTTCACTTCGGTCAGCAGTTCCGGGGCCAGGCGGCGCAGGCGGTCGAGGTCTTCGCCCAGGGTGGTGGCGAAGGCGTGGAATTCCTGGCCGAGGGTCATGGGCACCGCGTCCTGCAGCTGGGTGCGGCCCATCTTCAGTACGTTGGCGAACTCCTCGCCCTTGGCGGCGAAGGCCTGGATCAGGCTGTCGAGGCTGGCCAGCAGGGTGTCGTGGCCCAGCAGCAGGCCCAGGCGGATGGCGGTCGGGTAGGCGTCGTTGGTCGACTGCGCCATGTTCACGTCGTTGTTCGGGTGCAGGTACTTGTACTCGCCCTTGGCGTGGCCCATCGCTTCCAGGGCGATGTTGGCGATCACCTCGTTGGCGTTCATGTTGGTGGAAGTACCGGCGCCACCCTGGATCATGTCCACCACGAACTGGTCGTGGAAGTCACCGCGGATCAGGCGAGCGCAGGCTTCGCTGATGGCGGCGTGTTTCTCGCCGGGCAGGTGGCCCAGCTTGTGGTTCGCATCGGCCGCGGCCTGCTTGACCATCGCCAGGGCGACGACCAGCTTCGGGTAGTGCGACAGCGGCACACCGGAAAGGCGGAAGTTGTTCACAGCGCGCAGGGTCTGGATGCCGTAGTAGGCGTCAGAAGGTACTTCGAGGGTGCCGAGGAGGTCTTTCTCGATGCGGAACGATGCAACAGGGGACATGATGAGATTTTTCTCAGGAGAACACGGCCAGCGCCGCGATGCCCACTAGACTAGGGATTTCGCCGATCGTCGGCCAATGCTGTTGGAAGCTGTCTCATGCACAAACGGCATAATGTATTCTGTGACGACCTGATGACGGCGAGCGTATGGCCATGCTACGCGCGCCCGTTCATCCACTGACCGATCGATCAAGACCATCCCGCCGCGCCGGGAGGAGACGACGTGAACCTGGAAACCAAATGGCTGGAGGACTTCAGCACCCTGGCCACTACCCGCAGCTTCTCCCAGGCCGCGGAAAAGCGCTTCGTCACCCAGCCGGCCTTCAGCCGGCGCATCCGCAGCCTGGAGGACGCCCTCGGGCTGACCCTGGTGAACCGCCAGCGCACGCCCATCGAGCTGACCGAGGCCGGGCAGCTGTTCCTGGTCACCGCGCGCGCGGTGGTCGAGCAGCTCGGCCAGGTGGTGCGTCACCTGCACCACCTGGAAGGCGGGCAGGGCGAGGTGCTGCAGTTCGCCGCCGCGCACTCCCTGGCCCTGGGCTTCTTCCCGGCGTGGATCGCCCGGCTGCGCGCCGAGGGCCTGAACATCGCCAGCCGCCTGGTGGCGACCAACGTCGGCGAGGCCGTGCACCTGCTGCGCGAGGGCGGCTGCGACCTGATGCTGGCCTTCTACGACCCGGACGCGGCGCTGCAGATGGACCCGGAAGTGTTCCCCTCGCTGCACCTGGGCCGCACCGAGATGCTCCCGGTATGCGCGGTGAACTCCGCCGGCCTGCCGCTGTACGACCTCGACAGCGGCCAGAGCGTGCCGCTGCTGGCCTACAGCGCCGGCGCCTTCCTCGGCCGCGGCGTCAACCTGCTGCTGCGCCAGCGCAACCTGCGCTACACCACGGTCTACGAGACGGCCATGGCCGACAGCCTGAAGAGCATGGCGCTGCAGGGCATGGGCGTGGCCTGGGTGCCGCGCCTGAGCATGGAGGCCGAACTGGCCCGCGGCGAGCTGGCGATGTGCGGCGGCCCGCACTGGGTGGTGCCGCAGGAAATCCGCCTGTACCGCTGCGCCCTGGTGCGCAAGGCGCAGATCCGTTTGCTGTGGCGCAAGCTGGAGGGCGGTTTGGGGCTGGGGGAGACCGCCTGAGGCGGGGGAGGGCTTGGCCGTTCGCGGTGGTGTGCTGAACCGTAGGAGCGAGCTTGCTCGCGAACCGTGTTTCCTGGTGGCTTCGGTGTTTGGCCTGCGGAGCGCCCTCTCCCTAACCCTCTCCCTGAAGGGAGAGGGGACCGTTGGGCAGACGCTGATGTTTTGGAGTTAGCCGGCTAGCGCAGAGATTGCCGGCTGACTCCAAGCCTCCTCTCGGCACGGGCAAGCCCCCTCTCCCTTCAGGGAGAGGGTTGGGGAGAGGGAGCGGAGTAATGCCCCACACCAAAGCCCCCGGCAAAACACCGCCCCCGTCACTCCCGCGAGCGCGGGAGCCCAGCGCCTGAGGCCTACATCTCCACCACAATCCGCCCCTCGATCTCCCCCGCCCGCATCTTGTCGAAAATTCCGTTGATATCCTCCAGCTTCCCGGCGCTTACCGTCGCCTTCACCAGCCCTTCGCCAGCGAAGTCCAGCGCCTCCTGCAGGTCCGCGCGGGTGCCGACGATGGAGCCGGTGATGTGCAGGCCCTTGAGCACCACGTCGAAGATCGGCGTGGGGAAGTCGCCCGGCGGCAGGCCGACCAGGGAGATGGTGCCGCCGCGGCGGGCCATGCCGATGCCCTGGCCGAAGGCGCTGTTGGACACCGCTGTCACCAGCACGCCATGGGCGCCGCCGATGTCGCGCTGGACCACTTCCACCGGGTTTTCCTTCTTCGCGTTGATGGTCAGGCTGGCGCCGAGCTTGCGCGCCAGCTCCAGCTTGGCGTCGTCCACGTCCACCGCCACCACGTGCAGGCCCATGGCCTTGGCGTACTGCACCGCGACGTGGCCCAGGCCGCCGATGCCGGAGATGGCCACCCACTGGCCGGGGCGTGCCTTGGTTTCCTTCAGGCCCTTGTACACGGTGACGCCCGCGCAGAGGATCGGGGCGATTTCGGTGAAGCCCACGCCCTTGGGCAGGTGGCCGACGAAGTTCGGGTCGGCCAGCACGTATTCGGCGTAGCCGCCGTTCACCGAGTAGCCGGTGTTCTGCTGCTGCGTGCAGAGGGTTTCCCAGCCGGTCAGGCAGTGCTCGCAGCAGCCGCAGGCGGTGTACAGCCAGGGCACGCCGACGCGGTCGCCTTCCTTCACCCGGGTCACCCCGGCGCCCACCGCGGCGACGTAGCCGACGCCCTCGTGGCCGGGAATGAACGGCAGGCTCGGCTTCACCGGCCAGTCGCCCTCGGCGGCGTGCAGGTCGGTGTGGCAGACGCCGGAGGCCTCGATCTTCACCAGGATCTGGCCGGGGCCGGGCAACGGCACCTTCACTTCTTCCAGGCGCAGCGGCGCGCCGAAGGCGTGCACCACTGCCGCTTTCATGGTCTGGGGCAGGGTCGAGGACATGGCAAGCTCTCCTTGTGCAAACGAACGGGGGCGGGCGAAAACCGGTCTGCGCCGCGGGTTGCATCAGTCTGAGCCCTTGAGCCTAGGCGATATTGAGCTGGAGCAAGGACCGCGCGCCTCATCCCTTGGCAGCACCCGCCCAACGGCCCGCGCACGGACTCCACGAACGGCGCGGCCTTGCGGTATACTGCGCCGCCTCCGAACCGGCCCCGCTCGTCGGTTCGTCCATGTACAAGCCACGCCCGGGACCGGAATGCGTGGCTTGTTGGTTTTTGACGCGCGGCACGCGCACCACCAAGAGGCACGACGATGAGCGTACTGGTTGGCGTGATCATGGGCTCCAAGTCCGACTGGAGCACCCTTAGTCACACCGCGGACATGCTGGACAAGCTGGGCATCCCCCATGAAGTGAAGGTGGTTTCCGCCCACCGCACCCCGGACCTGCTGTTCCAGTACGCCGAAGAGGCCGAAGGCCGCGGCATCGAGGTGATCATCGCCGGCGCCGGCGGCGCCGCCCACCTGCCGGGCATGTGCGCGGCCAAGACGCACCTGCCGGTGCTCGGTGTGCCGGTGCAGTCGTCCATGCTCTCGGGCGTCGATTCGCTGCTGTCCATCGTGCAGATGCCCGGCGGCGTGCCGGTCGCCACCCTGGCCATCGGCAAGGCCGGCGCCATCAACGCCGCGCTGCTGGCGGCGAGCATCCTCGGCGGCAAGCACCCGCAGTACCACGACGCGCTCAAGCGCTTCCGCACCGAGCAGACCACCTCGGTGCTGGACAACCCCGACCCCCGCGAGGCCTGAGCAGAACCATGAAGATCGGTGTCATCGGTGGCGGCCAGCTGGGCCGCATGCTGTCCCTGGCGGGCACCCCGCTGGGCATGGATTTCGCCTTCCTCGACCCAGCGCCGGACGCCTGCGCCCAGGCCCTGGGCGAGCACATCCGCGCGGACTACAGCGACCAGGACCACCTGCGCCAACTGGCCGACGAAGTGGACCTGGTGACCTTCGAGTTCGAGAGCGTGCCGGCCGAGACCGTGGCCTTCCTCTCGCAGTTCGTCCCGGTCTACCCCTCGGCCTCCGCGCTGCGCATCGCCCGCGACCGCTGGTTCGAGAAGTCGATGTTCAAGGACCTGGGCATTCCCACCCCGGCCTTCGCCGATATCCAGTCCCAGGCCGACCTCGACGCCGCCGCGGCCGGCATCGGCCTGCCGGCGGTGCTCAAGACGCGCACCCTGGGCTACGACGGCAAGGGCCAGAAGGTCCTGCGCAAGCCCGAGGACGTGACCGGCGCCTTCGCCGAGCTGGGCAGCGTGCCCTGCATCCTCGAAGGCTTCGTGCCCTTCACCGGCGAAGTCTCGCTGGTGGCGGTGCGCGCCCGCGACGGCGAGACGCGCTTCTACCCGCTGGTGCACAACACCCACGAGAACGGCATCCTGCGCCTGTCCGTGGCCAGCAGCGAGCACCCGCTGCAGGCTCTGGCCGAGGACTACGTCGGCCGCGTGCTGGACAAGCTGGACTACGTCGGCGTGCTGGCCTTCGAGTTCTTCGAGGTGGACGGCGGCCTGAAGGCCAACGAGATCGCCCCGCGCGTGCACAACTCCGGGCACTGGACCATCGAAGGCTCCGAGTGCAGCCAGTTCGAGAACCACCTGCGCGCCGTGGCCGGCCTGCCGCTGGGCTCCACTGCCAAGGTGGGCGAGAGCGCCATGCTCAACTTCATCGGCGAAGTGCCGCCGGTGGAAAAGGTGCTGGCCATCGCCGACTGCCACCTGCACCACTACGGCAAGGCCTTCAAGGCCGGGCGCAAGGTCGGCCACGCCACCCTGCGCAGCAAGGACCTGGCCACCCTCAAGGCGCGCATCGGCGAAGTCGAAGCCCTTATCGGCAAGGGCTGACGCGCCTGGCCGCCCGCTTCTCATGGCGGGCGGCCGCACGGAACGCCAGGCTTTCCTACACTGTCTGACAAGGGGCGCGCCGGTTGGCGCGTCCATCCACAGGAGGGAAAGCCATGGGTTTAATCGGAACCATCGTCATCGGCCTGATCGTCGGCCTCATCGCCCGTTTCCTGAAGCCGGGGGACGACAGCATGGGCTGGATCATGACCATTCTGCTGGGCATCGGCGGCTCGCTGCTGGCCACCTACGGCGGCCAGGCCCTGGGCATCTACCAGGCCGGGCAGGCCGCCGGGTTCATCGGCGCGGTGGTCGGCGCGGTGATCCTGCTGGTCATCTACGCCTTCGTGAAGAAGAACTGAGGCTCCACGCCGGGTAGCGCTTCGCGCTGGTCATTTGCCCGGCGATCCCCAAGAATGTGCGCCGATTCCCGCTCGCCCGGCCCGGGCGGGCGGTGAAGGTCATCCGCCGTCTTCCCGTTGCGTGGGCGCCCGCTGCCGGCGCCCGAGAGCCCATTCATGCGCCGTACCCTGCTCGCCTGCAGCCTCGTGCTGCTCACCGGCCTGGCCCATGCCGCCGACATCCCGGAAACCGACTGGCTGCAACTGATGCCGCCCAGCGACCGCAAGGCGCTGGAGGAAATGCCCGAGATCGACCACAACAGCCCGGAAGCCGCCGGCACCTTCACCCAGAAGCAGGGAGGCCTGAAGCAGAAGGGCAAGCTGCCGCAGGTGATGTTCTCGACCAAGACGGTCGCCGCGCTGGACGGCAAGCAGATCCGCCTCGGCGGCTATCCGGTGCCCCTGGAGAACGACGCCAAGGGCCGCGTCACCGAGTTCTTCCTGGTGCCCTACCCGGGCGCCTGCATCCACGTACCGCCGCCGCCGCCGAACCAGATCGTGCTGGTGCGCTACCCCAAGGGCATGAAGATCGACGACATCTACAGCCCGCTGTGGGTGACCGGCAAGCTGAAGGTGGAGAAGGTCAGCAACGAGATGGCGGATGCGGCCTACGCGATGGACGAGGCCAAGGTGCGGGCGGTGCAGGATAGCGATCTGTAGGCGCGAGCTTGCTCGCGAACGGTGTTTCCCGGCGGCGCTGGTGCGTTGGGTTGACTCCGTTCCCTCTCCCCAACCCTCGGCTGCGCGCCCCGCCCTGAAGGGAGAGGGGGCTTGTCCGTGCCGAGAGAAGGAATGGTTTCAGCCGGCAATCTCTGTGCTAGCCGGCTGACCCCAAAGCATCAGCGTCTGCCCAACAGTCCCCTCTCCCTTCAGGGAGAGGGTTAGGGAGAGGGCGCTCTTCAGGCCAGGCGCCGACCCCGACAGACCCCATTCACTTGGGCAAGCACAAGGCCCCGTAGGATAGTGTTGAGCGAAGCGATACCCATCACCACCACCGCATGGGTTTCGCAAGCTCAACCCATCCTACAAAAAGCGCGGCCTTAACCCTCCAGCGCTTCGCTCCAGATCTCCACGCTCATCGTCTCGCTCCGCCCCGGCGCCACGCTCAGCACGTCGTCCCACACCCTTGCCGTCTCGATGCACAACATCCGCTGCCAGGCATCGTCGGCGAACTGCGACAGGCGTTGCGCCTTGTCCACCCAGGGATTCCACAGCACCGCCGAGCGCGAGTGACCGGCCTGGATGTGGATGCCGCGCTGCCACTGCGGATCGCGGATCACCAGGGGCCGGTCGACGTCCAGGTAGATGCGGTCGGTCTCGCCCTGGATGCGCACCACGCCGTCCTGGCGGCGTTCTTCCCAGTTCTCAAGCGTCTCGATGTAGCGGCAGCCCTGCAGGCCGTCGACGCTCACCTGGCGAACGTCGCTGACGGCGAAGTAGGTGTGCAGCGCCTGGCTCAGGGCCAGCGGCTTGTCGCCGAGGTTGCGGGTGGTCAGTTCCAGGCTCAGGCGCTCGCCAAAGCGCATCACCAGGCTCAGTTCGGCGGAGTGGGGCCAGCCCGGCAGGCCCTGCCGGGCGTCGAGCTTCCAGTGCACGGCCAGCGCGCCCTGTTCGTCGGCGATGTCGTCCAGTTGCCAGTCGATGCCGCGCACCAGGCCGTGGGCCGGCGGCTGGTCGCCTGCGTATTCGGTGCGCACCTGCACCGGGTTGCGCGCCAGGTCGCCGAACCACGGCCAGCACACCGGCACGCCGCCGCGCAGGGACTGGCCGCGCTTGTACCCGGCCTGCTCGCTGAGCCACACCAGCGGCGGCTGCTCATGGGGCTGGTAGCTGAGCAGCTGGGCGCCCTGCTGGGCGATCAGCGCTTCGCCGAATTCGGTGTGGATGCGCCAGCAGGGCAGCTCGTCGACGCTGGTCTGCTCGACGCGGGGGGTGATGTAGGGGCTGCTCATGGGGGGCCTCCGGCACAGCAAGGGGAAAGGATTCAGTATCACCGATCCCCCGGCGGCCGGGCAGTTCCCCGAAAAGGCTTTTTTCAGCCCTGGCGCAGGCTTTCCAGGCCGCGCTTCTGGCGCCCCTGGGCGTCGAAGTTGGCCGCGTCGAGCCAGGCTTCGAAGGCCGCCTGGCGCACCGGCCACTCGCTGTCGAGGATGGAGAACCAGGCGCTGTCGCGGTTGCGGTCCTTGATCACCATGTGCTGGCGGAAGGTGCCCTCGTAGGTGAAGCCCAGGCGCTCGGCGGCGCGCATGGAACGCGCGTTCAGTGCGTTGCACTTCCATTCCAGGCGCCGGTAGCCCAGCTCGAAGGCGCGCCGGGCCAGCAGGTACACCGCCTCGGTGGAGGCCGGGCTGCGCTGCATGACGCGGCCGAAGGCGATGTGGCCGATCTCGATCACGCCGTCCTTGGGGGTGATGCGCAGGAAGCTCAACAGGCCGGTGACGCGGCCGCTGTTGCGCTCGCGCACGGCGTAGAACTGCGGGTCGGCGCTGGCGGCATTGCCGGCGATCCAGGCATCGAAAGCCGCGCGCTCGGGGAAGGGGCCGTAGGGCAGGTAGTCCCACAGCACGGGGTCGGATTCCGGGCCTTGCAGGGCTTCCCACAGGTCGCCGCCGTGGCGCGCAGCGTCCAGCGGCTCCAGGTCGAGGTAGCGGCCGCTCAGGGTTTCCCGGGCCGGGGCGGGCACCGCTTGCCAGTGCAGGGCGGGTTGGGTGTCGGTCATGGTCGCGCTCCGGTCAGAGGATCTTGCGGTACTGCACGAAGCCGGAGCGGTCGGCGATCCGGTCGTACAGGTGCATGGCGTCGGTGTTGCTCTCGTGGGTCAGCCAGTGCACCCGCGAGGCGCCGGCCTGGCGGGCCGCGGCGTAGACGTGCTCGATCAGCTCGCGGCCGACGCCGCCGCCGCGCAGACCTTCGTGGACGTAGAGGTCCTGCAGGTAGACGTAGTCGCCCTGGGTCCAGCAGGAGCGGTGGAAGATGTAGTGGACCATGCCGATGGCCTCGCCGTCGCGCCAGGCGAGGGCGGCGTGCATGGGCTCGGCGGGGTCGAGGAAGCGCTGCCAGGTGACGGCGCTGGTGGCGTCGTCGATCACGGTCTTGTAGAAGCGCTGGTAGCCCTGCCAGAGCGGCAGCCAGGCGGCGTGGTCGTCGGCGCCGACGAGGCGGATTTCGAGCGGTGCGGTCATGGGGTGGCCTTTGTCCTTGGGGTCTGGTGCCAGACTAGAGCGGGAATTGGTTCCGCTAAAGAGCCATTCATGATCCAATTCGAGGAGCCATTTCCGGAGCCCGCCATGAACGCCCCGCTGCCTTTCGACCCGTCCGGCATCCGCCTGGACCCTGCCAGGGGGCTGGGCCAGCAGCTGTTCCAGGCGCTGCGCGAACGCATCCTCGACGGCCGCCTCGCCGCGCGCTCGCGGCTGCCGGCCAGCCGTGACCTGGCTGCAGCCCTGGGCGTGTCGCGCAATACCGTGGTGCGCGCCTACGAGCAGCTCTACGCCGAGGGCTACATCGAAGGCCGCACCGGCGATGGCACCTACGTCGCCGAACGTGTGCAGCCGCGCAGCGCGCCCACCCCGCAACCCGGCAAGGTGCCCGAGGTGGCGGCGCTGGAACGCCTGCAACGGCACCACCTGCCCAGGCCGCCGCAAGGCGCGCCGCGGGCCTTCCGCGTCGGCGTGCCGGCCTTCGACCTGTTTCCCTTCGAGACCTGGGCGCGGTTGCAGGCGCGTTTCTGGCGCGAGCCGCCGGCGGACTGCCTGGGCTACGGCGACGCCGCCGGCGAATGGCGCCTGCGCGAGCTGATCGCCGCCTACCTGCGCAGCGCGCGCGGCCTGCATTGCGAGGCGGGGCAGATAATAGTCACCAGCGGCGCGCAGCAGGCCATCGCCCTGTGCGCCCAGGTGCTGCTCGCCGAGGGCGACCACGTGGCCATCGAGAACCCCGGCTATCGCGCCGCCGGCCATGCCTTCGCCACTGCCGGCGCGCACCTGCACGGGGTGGCGGTGGACGGGGAGGGCCTGCGCACCGAGCAGTTGCGCGAGCTGCCGGACTGTCGGCTGGTCTACCTCACCCCTTCGCACCAGTACCCCACCGGCGTCACCCTGTCGCTGGCGCGGCGCCTGGCCCTGCTGGAATGGGCCGAGCGCAGCGGTGGCTGGATAGTCGAGGACGACTACGACGGCGAATACCGCTACGCCGGCACCCCGCTGATGCCGCTGGCGGCGCTCGACCGCCAGCAGCGCGTGCTCTACGTCGGCACCTTCTGCAAGATCGCCTTCCCCGCGCTGCGCCTGGGCTACCTGGTGGTGCCGCCGGCCCTGGCCGAGGCCTTCGCCCGGCGCCGCGCCCTCGACGTGCGGCACTCGGAAGTCGGCACCCAGCGGGTGATGGCCGACTTCATCGCCGAAGGCCACTTCCAGCGCCACGTGCGACGGATGCGCCGGGCCGCCCGGGCGCGGCGCGACGCCCTGCTGCGCGGCTGGCCGGAGGTGCCCGGCTGCGCGCCCATGCCGCCGGTGGAGGCGGGGCTGCACCTGTGCGTGCGGGTGGAAAGCCGCGAGCGCGAGCGTTGGCTGGTGGAGCGTGCGTTGCAGGCGGGGGTGGAGGTCAACGCGCTGAGCGACTACTGGCTGCCCGAGTCGACGGAGCCTGAAGACGAGCGCGCCGGCCTGGTCATGGGCTTCGCCGCCGTGCCCGAGGCACGCATAGCCGAAGCCCTGAAGACCCTGCGCAAGGCCTGGCACCTTCCGCTTTCGTAGGATGGGTTGAGCCTTGGCGAAACCCATGCGGGCATGGCGATGGGTATCGCTGCGCTCCACCCATCCTACGTCGTGCCATGCGGGGGCTTTTCCTCGCGCTCGGCCCAGTAGGTCTGCTTGTGCCCGCGGCCCTGGTACTCAAGAGCCAGGGCCTCGGCCTCTTCGCGGTTCAGGCCGCGGCGCACGACGAAGCGGTTGCCGTTGTCGTCCAGGCGCCACAGGCACCAGTCGCGCGCCTCAGGCATCGAAAGTCGAGGTCTTGCGCAGGCGCAGCGCGAGCAGGATCAGCAGCACGCCGAAGAACAGCGCGTAGGCGCCGATCACCCAGACCACAGCCACCGCACCGGCGCCGGGGTTGGCGATCATCAGCACGCCGAACAGCACCGACAGCGCGCCCGACAGCCCCAGCCACCATTCGTTGGCCAGGCTCCTGCGCAGGCGGAAGGCGGCGATGATCTGCAGCACACCGGTGGCCAGCGCCCAGCCGGCGATCAGCATCAGCAGGCCCAGCGCCGTCAGCGCCGGCCAGAAGAACGCCACCAGGCCGGCCAGCACGCCCAGCGCGCCGACCAGCCACAGCGGCCAGATCGGCCGTTGCGACTCGCGCATGCTGGCCGCGGCGATCAGGGTGAACACACCGTCGACGAAGGCATAGGCGCCCCAGACGATGACCAGCACGGTGAGGGCGATGCCCGGCCAGGCGATGGCCAGCGCGCCGAACAGCACCGCGGCCACGCCGCGCAGGGCGATCCATTTCCAGTGCCGGCCCAGGGCTTGCCACAGGGGATGATCGTTCATGGGATTCTCCAGCGGGGTTCGCCAGAAACCATAGCAGCCCCGCGCCATAGGGCCGGAGCTAAAAGAAAGCCCGGCGCGAGGGCCGGGCGAAAGGGCCTGCCATGGGCAGGCGGGTGGCGTCGTGCGGGACGCCACCGGGGAGCCTTGGATCAGCCGGGCGCGGGCCGTGCAGGCGCTCGTAGTCGGCGCGCATGGCCTTGTGCAGGCCGAACACTGTATTGCCGCCGCGACACTTCCGGGCAGGATTCTGCGATCCTTGCCCCTTGGAACGCATCGCGGTGATGAACGGCTCGGGCCCGCTTGCACGCAGGGGCTCGGGAGGATTCACGGAGCGCAGCTTATTCTTAGTTGATTGAACGTTCAATAAAAACAAAATAGACTGGCCCACAATGACGCCGGACGGCACAGCCACGTCCCGCGTGAGGAGAGATATCAATATGCCCAAGGTCGGTATGCAGCCGATTCGCCGTTCGCAGCTGATCCACGCCACCCTCGAGGCCGTGGACCAGGTTGGCATGAGCGACGCCAGCATCGCCCTGATCGCCCGCCTGGCGGGGGTCTCCAACGGCATCATCAGCCACTACTTCCAGGACAAGAACGGCCTCCTGGAGGCGACGATGCGGCATCTGATGTCGGCTTTGAGCAAGGCCGTGCGCGAGCGTCGCGCTAGCCTGCGAACCGACGATCCGCGCGCCCACCTGCGGGCGATCGTCGCCGGCAACTTCGACAACAGCCAGGTCAACGGCCCGGCCATGAAGACCTGGCTGGCGTTCTGGGCCAGCAGCATGCACCAGCCGTCCCTGCGCCGGCTGCAGCGGATCAACGACCACAGGCTGTATTCCAACCTGTGCTGCCAGTTCCGCCGCGAGCTGCCGCTGGACCAGGCGCGCCGCGCCGCCCGCGGCCTGGCTGCGCTGATCGACGGCCTGTGGCTGCGCGGCGCGCTGTCGGGCGATGCCTTCGATACCGAGCAGGCGCTGGCTATCGCCTACGACTATCTCGACCAACAACTGGCCAAGCGCACCGGATAGCGGGCGCGGCCTTCGTGCACGGACCATAAGAGAGGACAACCGACCCATGGCTCGATTCGACGTTCAGAAGCTCTACATTGGCGGCCGCTACGTGGAGGCCAGCAGTGGCGCCACCTTCGAGACCGTCAACCCGGCCAACGGGGAGGTCCTCGCCCTGGTGCAGCGGGCTTCGAAGGAAGACGTCGAGCGCGCCGTCGCCAGCGCCGTCGAAGGCCAGAAGGTCTGGGCGGCGATGACCGCCATGCAGCGCTCGCGCATCCTCCGCCGTGCCGTGGACATCCTCCGCCAGCGCAACGACGAGCTGGCCGAGCTGGAAACCCTGGACACCGGCAAGCCGCTGGCCGAGACGCGCAACGTCGACATTGTCACCGGCGCCGACGTGCTCGAGTACTACGCCGGGCTGGTCCCGGCCATCGAAGGCGAGCAGATCCCGCTGCGCGAGAGCAGCTTCGTCTACACCCGCCGCGAGCCGCTGGGCGTGGTCGCCGGCATCGGCGCCTGGAACTACCCGATCCAGATCGCCCTGTGGAAATCCGCCCCGGCCCTGGCCGCGGGCAACGCGATGATCTTCAAGCCCAGCGAAGTCACCCCGCTGAGCGTGCTCAAGCTGGCCGAAATCTATACCGAGGCCGGCCTGCCCGACGGCGTGTTCAACGTGCTCACCGGCAGCGGCCGCGAGGTCGGCCAGTGGCTGACCGAGCACCCGCTGATCGAGAAGATCTCCTTCACCGGCGGCACCTCCACCGGCAAGAAGGTGATGGCCAGCGCCTCCAGTTCCTCGCTCAAGGAAGTCACCATGGAGCTGGGCGGCAAGTCGCCGCTGATCATCTTCGACGACGCCAACCTCGACCGCGCCGCCGACATCGCCGTCATGGCCAACTTCTTCAGCTCCGGCCAGGTCTGCACCAACGGCACCCGCGTGTTCGTCCCGCGCAGCCTGCAGGCGCGCTTCGAGGAGAAGGTGCTGGAGCGCGTCAAGCGCATCCGCCTGGGCAGCCCGCAGGACGAGAACACCAACTTCGGCCCGCTGGTCAGCTTCCCGCACATGGAGAGCGTGCTCGGCTACATCCAGGCCGGCAAGGAACAGAAGGCCCGCCTGCTGTGCGGCGGCGAGCGCGTCACCGAGGGCGAGTTCGGCAAGGGCGCCTACGTCGCGCCCACCGTGTTCACCGACTGCCGTGACGACATGACCATCGTCCGCGAGGAAATCTTCGGCCCGGTGATGAGCATCCTCGTCTACGACAGCGAAGAAGAAGTCATCCGCCGCGCCAACGACACCGAGTACGGCCTGGCCGCCGGCGTCGTCACCCAGGACCTGGCCCGCGCCCACCGGGTGATCCACCGCCTGGAAGCGGGTATCTGCTGGATCAATACCTGGGGCGAGTCGCCGGCGGAAATGCCGGTGGGCGGCTACAAGCAATCCGGCGTCGGTCGCGAGAACGGCCTGACCACCCTGGCTCATTACACTCGGATCAAATCCGTGCAGGTAGAGCTGGGCGACTACGCCTCGGTGTTCTGACCACCGCGATCGAGCCCTGAGCGGCCGGTCGCCACGACGACCGGCCTTCCGACCTTCAGACACCGGCGCGCCATGCGTCGCGGGCGGTGTCGTGCCCAGAAAAAGAGGTAGGCCTGCATGACCCAGGAATACGACTACATCATCATCGGCGCCGGTTCCGCCGGTAACGTCCTCGCCACCCGCCTGACCGAGGACGCGGACGTCAGCGTGCTGCTGCTCGAAGCCGGCGGCCCGGACTACCGCGCCGACTTCCGCACCCAGATGCCCGCCGCCCTGGCCTACCCGCTGCAGGGCCGCCGCTACAACTGGGCGTACCTCACCGACCCCGAGCCGCACATGAACAACCGCCGCATGGAGTGCGGGCGCGGCAAGGGCCTGGGCGGCTCCTCGCTGATCAACGGCATGTGCTACATCCGCGGCAACGCCATGGACTTCGACGGCTGGGCGAAAGAGAAGGGCCTGGAGGACTGGACCTACCTCGACTGCCTGCCGTACTTCCGCAAGGCGGAAACCCGCGACATCGGCCCCAACGACTACCACGGCGGCGACGGCCCGGTCAGCGTGACCACGCCCAAGGCCGGCAACAACCCGCTGTTCCACGCCATGGTCGAGGCCGGCGTGCAGGCCGGCTACCCGCGGACCGAAGACCTCAACGGCTACCAGCAGGAAGGCTTCGGCCCGATGGACCGCACCGTGACCCCCGAGGGCCGCCGCGCCAGCACCGCCCGCGGCTACCTGGACCAGGCCCGCGAGCGCGCCAACCTGACCATCGTCACCCACGCCCTGAGCGACCGCATCCTGTTCAGCGGCAAGCGCGCCATCGGCGTCAGCTACCTGCTGGGCGACGACAATGCGCCGAAAGAGGCGCGTGCGCGCCGCGAAGTGCTGGTGTGCTCCGGCGCCATCGCTTCGCCGCAACTGCTGCAACGCTCCGGCGTCGGCCCGGCGACCGTGCTGCGCGACCTGGGCATCGAAGTGGTGCACGACCTGCCGGGCGTCGGCCAGAACCTCCAGGACCACCTGGAGATGTACCTGCAATACGCCTGCAAGCAGCCGGTGTCGCTGTACCCGGCGCTGCAGTGGTGGAACCAGCCGCAGATCGGCGCGGAGTGGATGTTCCTCGGCACCGGCCTGGGCGCCAGCAACCAGTTCGAGGCCGGCGGCTTCATCCGCACCCGCGACGAGTTCGAATGGCCGAACATCCAGTACCACTTCCTGCCGGTGGCGATTAACTACAACGGCAGCAACGCGGTGAAGGAACACGGCTTCCAGGCCCACGTCGGCTCCATGCGCTCGCCCAGCCGCGGGCGCATCCAGCTGACCTCGCGCAACCCGCGCAAGCACCCGAGCATCCTCTTCAACTACATGTCCAGCGAGCAGGACTGGCAGGAGTTCCGCGACGCCATCCGCATCACCCGCGAGATCATGGCGCAGCCGGCGCTGGACGCCTACCGCGGCCGCGAACTGAGCCCGGGGCTGGACAAGAAGAGCGACGCCGAACTGGACGCCTTCGTCCGCGAGCACGCGGAAACCGCCTTCCACCCCTCCTGCTCGTGCAAGATGGGCGAGGACGACATGGCGGTGGTCGATGGCCAGGGCCGCGTGCACGGCATGCAAGGGCTGCGCGTGGTGGATGCGTCGATCATGCCGCTGATCATCACCGGCAACCTCAATGCCACCACCATCATGATCGCCGAGAAGATCGCCGACCGCATCCGCGGCCGCCAGCCGCTGCCGCGCAGCACCGCGGACTACTACAAGGCCAACGGCGCGCCGGTACGCGGCAAGCCGATGCGGGCTTGAGTCCTAAGCGGAATAGGGAAGGGCGCCACGAGTTGGCGCCTTTTTCTTTATATAGGTGGGAGCGATAGGGAAGTAACCGGCTGAATCCGGCCTCTGGTCTGGCACGGACTGGCCCCCTCTCCCTTCAGGGAGAGGGCTGGGGAGAGGGAAAGGCGACATCAGGATGGAACGGAACTATTCACCACTCCGAACGAGGATAACCCTCACCCCCGCCGCGGCGGCACCGGCCGCGTCCGCCCGCTGCCATCGATGGCCACGAACACGAACACCGCCTCGGTGACCTTGCGCCACTCGCTGGACAGCGGATCGTCGCTCCACACTTCCACCAGCATGCGGATCGAGCTGCGCCCGACCTCCAGCGTCTGGGTATAGAAGGACAGCTGCGCGCCCACCGCCACCGGCACCAGGAAGGCCATGCGGTCGATCGCCACCGTGGCCACGCGGCCGCCGGCGATGCGGCTGGCCATGGCGGTGCCGGCGAGGTCCATCTGCGACACCAGCCAGCCACCGAAGATATCGCCGAAACCATTGGTCTCGCGCGGCAGCGCGGTGATCTGCAGCGCCAGGTCGCCCTGCGGAATGGGGTCTTCTTGTTCAAGCTCGATCATAGGTAAGGGCCTCGTGCCCCGACGGTCTCGATTCAAGGAAAGGAAAAGCTCTCCCAAGAGTCCTGTAAAAGTGGTTTCCTACAGAAACTTGGGACAGCTTTCTGACCGACCCCGCGCATGTCGCATCGGCATTATATAGAGGCCGGCCTGCGGCAGCGACCGCAGAATGCCTGATGACAATGTTGCGCTGACGCGCTCCCATTTGCCATGGTTCGCCTTCGGCGCTCCCTGTCAGCGCCGCCAACCTGCCGAGAAGCCTTGCGATGCCTCCTGCCAATACCACCGCTGCCCGTCCGCTGACCCGCAGCGACTACAAGACCCTGTCCCTTTCCGCCCTGGGCGGTGCCCTGGAGTTCTACGACTTCATCATCTTCGTGTTCTTCGCCACCGTGGTCGGCAAGCTGTTCTTCCCCGCCGACATGCCCGAGTGGCTGCGCCAGTTGCAGACCTTCGGCCTGTTCGCCGCCGGCTACCTGGCGCGGCCGCTGGGCGGCATCGTCATGGCGCACTTCGGCGACCTGCTCGGGCGCAAGAAGATGTTCACCCTGAGCATCTTCCTGATGTCGGTGCCCACGCTGCTCATGGGCGTGCTGCCGACCTACGAACAGATCGGCATCTGGGCGCCGCTGGCCCTGCTGCTGCTGCGCGTGGTGCAGGGCGCTGCCATCGGCGGCGAGGTGCCCGGGGCCTGGGTGTTCGTTTCCGAACACGTGCCGGCGCGCAACGTCGGCTTCGCCTGCGGCACCCTGACCGCGGGGTTGACCGCCGGCATCCTCATCGGCTCGCTGATGGCCACGGCGATCAACAGCTTCTACAGCGCCGACGAAGTGCTGGCCTACGCCTGGCGCATCCCCTTCCTGCTCGGCGGCATCTTCGGCCTGTTCTCCGTCTACCTGCGCCGCTGGCTGCACGAGACCCCGGTGTTCGCCGAGCTGCAGCAGCGCAAGCAACTGGCCGACGAGGTGCCCCTGGGCGTGGTGGTGCGCGAGCACCGTCCGGCGGTGGCCATCTCCATGCTGCTCACCTGGCTGCTGTCGGCGGCCATAGTCGTGGTCATCCTCATGACGCCCTCCGTGCTGCAGTCGGTCTACGGCGTCCCGGCGGCCACCGCGCTCAAGGCCAACAGCCTGGCGATCATCTTCCTCACCGCGGGCTGCATCCTCGCCGGGCGCATCGTCGACCGCATCGGTGGCGGGCGTACCTTCATCGCTGGCAGCCTGCTGCTGGGCGCGACCTCATGGTTCTTCTACAGCAGCCTGAAGACCCACCCGGACTGGCTCTTCCCTTTATATGCACTGGCCGGCCTGTGCGTCGGCATCGTCGGCGCCGTGCCCTACGTCATGGTCAAGGCCTTCCCGCCGATGGTGCGCTTTAGCGGCCTGTCCTTCTCCTACAACCTGTCCTACGCCATCTTCGGCGGCCTCACGCCGATGGTCGTGGCGCTGCTGATGAAGGAAGACCCCATGGGCCCGGCCTACTACGTGGCCGCGCTGTGCCTGGTCGGCTTCCTTACCGGCTGCTTCCTGCTGCGCCAGGAGCGCCTGGCTGGCGAGGCTTCCCTGGTTACAAATTGATCATTCGGACAGCTTTTTCAGAAAAGTTTCAAAAAGTCGTTGACGGGGGTTTTTAACTCCCTATAATGCGCACCACTCCCAGCGGCGAAGCGCTGAAAGAACTTGAAAATCAAGCACTTAGGCAGGTTCGAAGTTGGGGGTGGTGATCAGGCGGGTGATTCACTCGCCGCCTTTGGGTTCGACAGCTGCTCCGGCAGCGAGCCAAAAGGAAGATCGCCGAGGTGCTTGACAGTGAGTTTGATCGCTGTAGAATGCGCCTCCCGCTGACGAGAAGCTCTGGCCGATCGACAGCGCAAGCGGTTGAGTAGGAACGAAAAATTCTGAAAATAACGCTTGACGAAATAAGAGGTTGGCGTAGAATGCGCGGCCTCGGTTGAGACGAAAGAATCAACCAACTGCTCTTTAACAAGTTGAATCAAGCAATTCGTGTGGGTGCTTGTGAGTTAAGACTGGTGATCGCAAGATTATCAGCATCACAAGTAACACTCGTGAATTCGAGAGTTTTTTGCGATTGCTGA
>Ga0180223_1000747_pt1 | contig 34485 bp, 32 predicted proteins | sample eDN5th30CKraftOP_FD_151337 | JGI IMG/M metagenome (GOLD analysis project Ga0180223, IMG submission 151337) | Enriched Organic Plus compost microbial communities from Emeryville, California, USA - eDNA 5th pass 30_C Kraft OP (version 2) (version 2) ... | reverse complement strand
ATCTTGTAACCGGTCTTGCGCGAAATGCCGAAGTCCCGACACACCTCGCTCATCCCTTCGCCCTCCAGCAAGCGGGCGACAAATCGAAGACGCTCATCCATCACCGAAGTCTCTCTCCACGGCATCGACACCTCCCGGCCCAAAACCGAAAAGTGTAACCCATGTCTCCGGTACGAACTGTCACCTATCTCTCAGGTCGGGCATTCCGTCCTCGACAGCTCAAGTACACGGCTAGCCTTCCGGCTGCATCTGCTCCGGTTCAACTGCGCGCATCGAACCATTGTTGTCCGTCTCCGGGGCGGTCCGGAAGCCCAGATCGAAAACAAAGTAGGCGGCGATGATGGCAATGACGATTGCCAGCGCAACGATCAGTGCCTTTTGCTCGCGTTTCCTGGATGGCTGCTCTGGCGTGTTGGGTCTTTTCGACATACATGGGCTCCGGTTTTCCCCCGCAACCAGCGGGAGAGGCCGGATGTTCCGGCATGCAAAAAAGCCCCGCCATCGGGCGGGGCTTTGCGAGGAAGTGCAGAAAATCAGTACCAGCGACGCGGCGGCTGGCTGCTGCCGACCGACTGGCCGATGAGGAAGCCGATCAGGAGGCCGATAAGGCCCGCCGAGGAGAGCAGCGTTGCTGCCGTTCCCGGATTGTCGCGGATGGTTTCCGACACCGCATTCGCCTGCGAGCGAAGCTGGCGGCCGGCACGGCGCGCCCGGCGCGACGCCTCGTCATAGAGACCTTCTGCGTCTTCGCGCAGGTCCTCATAGGCCTGCTTGCCCCGTTCCGACAGCTGCTGGGTAAGGCTCGCAACCTCGGCCTTCAGGTCCGAGATCTGCTTTTCCATGTCCTTGCGGTCATTCTCCGCGTTCTGGTTCAGGTTGCGGTTGGTGGCAATGTTTTCGTTCTCGGCCATGAATGGCTCCTTCTGTGTCGCTGGATAACACCCCGCCCAAACGTCCCGATCGTCCGTCAGTTGCGTTCGACGGAAATTCCGGACTCGCCGACCCGCAGCTCGATGCCGTCCGGCTTCGACTCCTCGCGAAACACGTAGATGCCGAGAGCGACGACCGCGACGGCAAGCGCGCCGACGACGAGATAGAGGTGGTTCTGCTTCATCAATGACCCTCAAATGCGCGGGCGGCTGTCCATGGAAAGCGCCAGCGAACAGGCCGCTGCATAGCTTTCGGGATGACGCCCTCGTTTGTTGCCACGTGTCCCCGTGGTGCCGGTTCAACGCGGAAGTAGATCATTGGTTGCCCGCCGGACTGGTCTTGAAGCAGGCGGGCGGGCAGCGTATCTCGGTGTAACAATTGTCAGGAGACAGGCATGAGCGCACTCACCCGCTTTCTCGGCGACACGCCCTTTCGCGTCGCGCTCAAGCTGATCGTGGTGTCCTTCCTCGTCGGCGTGGTGATGGCGACCTTCGGCTGGTCGCCTCAGGATGTGCTGCGAGGCATCGCCGACTTCTTCGCCGGCCTCTGGAACATGGGCTTTGAGGCGATCTACCGCTTCCTGAGCTATTTCCTGCTCGGCGCGGCGATCGTGGTGCCGGCGTTCCTGATCCTGCGCCTCGTCAGCTGGCGAAAATAGCCCCGTGCAGGAGGGAGGATCGAGCGAGCCTCGGCGTTTCGAGGTCACCAACCGACTGGTGCTGGCGATCGCCCTGCCAATGATGGTCGCCTACATGACGACGCCGATGATCGGCATCGTCAACACGGCGGTGATCGGCCGGCTTGGCGATCCGGCGATGCTGGGCGGGCTGGCTGCCGGGGCGGTGCTGTTCGACCTCGTCTTCTCGACCTTCAACTTCCTGCGCACCGGCACGACCGGGCTCGTCGCGCAGGCCTATGGCCGCGGCGATCCGCAGGAAGAGCAGGCCGTGTTCTGGCGCGCGCTGATTGTCGCCGTGTGCGCCGGCATCCTGCTCGCCGTTGCCTCCCAACTGATTGCCTGGGCGGGGCGGCTGTTCATGGATGCGGAGCCTGCGGTCAGCGACGCGATGAGCACCTATGTCACCATCCGCCTGCTCGCCGCGCCGCTGTCGCTGTCGAACTACGTCATCCTCGGTTACCTCCTCGGGCGCGGACAGGCGAGCCTCGGCCTGGTGCTGCAGCTCATCATCAACGTGCTCAACATGGTGCTCTCAGTGTCGCTCGGCCTGTGGATGGGCTGGGGCATTGCGGGCGTTGCCTGGGCGACCGTCTGCGCGGAAGCTTCCGCCGCCATCATCGGCCTCTGCATCCTCATCCTGCGCTTCCGGCGACTGCCGCCGCTGGCGCAAGGCGCGCTGCGCAATGTCGCCTCGCTGAAGGTGATGTTCGCGCTCAACCGCGACATCATGATCCGCTCGTTCGTCCTGCTCGGCGCCTTCGCGATCCTCGCGCGGCAGGGCGCACAACTCGGCACGCTGACGCTGGCGGCAAATGCGGTGCTGATGAACTTCTTCCTGTTGTCCGGCTATTTTCTTGACGGCTTCGCGGCTGCCGCCGAGCAGCTGGCCGGCCGCGCGATCGGCGCGCGCTACCGTCACGCCTTCGACCGTGCCGTGCGTCTCACTGCAGTGTGGGGCTTTTCGGTCGCTGGCGGCGTGACGCTGTTCTTCCTGTGGCGCGGCGATCTGCTGATCGACCTGATGACCACCTCGCCGGAGGTGCGGGAACTCGCCCTTGCCTACCTGCCGTGGGCCGCGTTCACCTCGGTCACGGGCGTGCTCGCCTTCCAGATGGACGGCGTCTTCATGGGCGCGACCTGGTCGAGCGACCTGCGCAACATGATGGTCGCCTCGTTCGCTGTCTTCATCGCGGCGTTGTGGCTGCTGATCCCGGCATTCGGCAATGTTGGACTGTGGAGCGCGCTGCACATCTTCCTGCTGACGCGCGGTTTCAGCCTGCTGTCACGGCTGCCTGCGCGGGCGCGGACGACCTTCGCCTGACGGCTCAGAACGAGGCTGCTTCCCACATTTCGAGCGAGCGGTCGCGCATTTGCGTCACCGACGTATAGCCCTCGCGGCGGACGATGCGGCCAAGCTCGCGGACGATCCGGCCGGGCAGCGACGGCCCGCCATAGATCATGCCGGTGTAGAGCTGGACGAGGTCGGCGCCGGCGCGGATCTTTTCCGCCGCGGCTTCCGCCGAGTCGACGCCTCCGCAGCCGATGATGGCAACGTCCGGTCCGAGGCGGCGGCGCATGCGCGCCAGCTGCACCGTCGAGCGCACGAACAGCGGCTTGCCCGACATGCCGCCGGACTCACTTGCCTTGCGGTTGGTGAGCCCGTCGCGCGACAGCGTCGTGTTCGAAACGATCACGCCGTCGATGCGCTTGTCGAGCACCTCGGCTGCAATGTCGTCGAGTTCCTCCTCGACCAGATCCGGAGCGATCTTGAGGAAGATCGGAACGTGCCTGCCAATGACGAGCGTCTGCTCATCGCGTGCGGCGGCAACCTCGCTCAGAAGCTCGGCAAGGCTCGCGCGCGCCTGCAGGTCCCGAAGGCCCGGTGTGTTGGGCGAGGAGATGTTGATCGTCAGATACGTCGCCACCGCGGCGAAGCGCTGGACGCCGATGCGATAGTCCGCGATGCGGTCGTCGCTGTCCTTGTTGGCGCCGATGTTGACGCCGACGATGCCGCCCTTCCCCAGGCGAGCCTGAAGGCGCGACAGCCCGGCAATGTGGCCGGCATTGTTGAAGCCGAGCCGGTTGATGACGGCTTCGTCTTCTTCCAGGCGGAAGATGCGCGGCTTGGGATTGCCCGCCTGCGGGCGCGGCGTCAGCGTGCCGACCTCGGCAAAGCCGAAGCCGAGGCCAAGCAGCGCGTCCGGCACCTCGGCATTCTTGTCGTAGCCGGCAGCCATGCCGAGCGGGTTCGGAAAGTCGATGCCCGCCACCGTCTGCGCCAGCGCGAGGTCCCTGTCCGGCGTGCAGGCGAGTGGCAGGCCGCTCTTGAGCGCGATGATCGACGCGTGATGCGCGGTCTCGGGATCAAGCGTGAAGAGCGCCCTGCGGCCAATTCGCTCGAACATCATGCGGGCAGCTCCGGAAATTCGTGCTTGCCGTCTTCGCCCAGCGGCAGCGGCCGAACCCAGACGGCGGATGCGGGATCGAGCGGCGCGTAGAGATGCGGGAACAGCGCGCCGCCACGCGAGACCTCCCACTTCAGTGCGTCGTCAAGTTTTTCGGCGTCAACCGCGATCAGCAGCAGGTTGTCCTGGCCGGCAAAGTGCTTTGCTGCGGTCTCGCGCACCTGCTCGGCAGTCGAAAAATGGATGAAGCCATCGGCAAGATCGATCGGCGCGCCAGAAAAGACCCCGGCTGCCTCGGCGTCACGCCACAGGGAGTCGGGAGCGATCTTGTAGATGAGCTTGGACATGGCAGGGCCTATAGGCGGATTGGCTGGCGAAGGAAAGCGCCGGAACCCTCATCATCCACGCCCGTGACGCAATTACGGCACAAACTTACGCAGGAATGTGGATCGGCTGTCCAAGGAGGATCTCATGCAGCACGCCCGCCTGATTGCCCTTACCGCTCTTGGAGCGCTGGCCGCCACGCCGCTCGCGGCGCAGGAGGACCGCTACAAGCTCGAGAGGACGGAAAACGGCTATGTCCGCCTCGACACACAGACCGGGCGGATGTCGACCTGTACGGAGCAGGGCCAGCAGCTTGTCTGCCGCATGGCGACCGAGGACCGGGACGCCTACGAGGCGGACATCGGCAAGCTTGAACAGCGCGTCGAGGCTCTCGAGAAGCGGCTTGCCGGGCTCGAAAAGAGCGGCGTGAAATCCGACCTTCCGAGCGAGGAAGAGTTCGAACAGACGCTCGGCTACATGGAACGCTTCTTCCGCCGCTTCATGGGCATCGTGACCGATCTCGACCGCACTTTCCGCGAAAAAGAGCCTGCGGAACCCACTCCGGACCGCACCTGAGCCGGAAAGAGGGTCAAATTTGCGCCGGAAGCCGCTCCGGCGGTTTGACTTCGCGTTAATACGAGCGCAAGAACAACATGCTTTCCTGACGTTATTCCTGATCAGGAAAGCTCCCGGGATCAGGCCACGAGCAGTCGAGTTGGACGGGTGGGCATCTATCTTCCCATCGCCGAAATGTCCGTCAACATGGTCGTCATTCTGGCCATGGGGGCCGCGGTGGGCTTTCTGTCCGGCATGTTCGGCGTCGGCGGCGGCTTCCTGATCACGCCACTCCTGATCTTCTACAACATCCCGCCGGCCATCGCCGTGGCAACGGGCGCCAACCAGGTGGTCGCGTCCTCGGTCTCCGGCGCGCTGGTGCACCTGAAGAAGGGCACGATCGACTTCAAGCTCGGCACGGTGCTGCTCGTCGGCGGTATCGCCGGATCGACACTCGGCGCGTGGGTCTTCGCGCTCTTGCGCAGCGTCGGCCAGCTCGACCTGTTCGTGTCGCTGGTCTACGTCGCCCTGCTCGGAACCGTCGGCGGCCTGATGCTGGTCGAAAGCGTGCGCGCGCTGCAGCGGGCGAGAACCGGCGCGACGCCTGCCCTGCGCCAGCCCGGCCAGCACAACTGGATCCACCGCCTGCCGTTCAAGATGCGGTTCCGCCAGTCGAAGATGTTCGTCAGCGTCATTCCGGTGCTCGGCATCGGCGCGGTGATTGGCTTCCTCGCCTCGATCATGGGCGTCGGCGGCGGCTTCATCATGATCCCGGCGCTGATCTACATATTGAAGGTGCCGACCAACGTCGTCGTCGGCACGTCGCTGTTCCAGATCATCTTCACCGCCGCCTACACCACCATCGTCCACTCGACCGCCAACCAGACGGTCGACATCGTGCTGGCGTTTCTTTTGATGGTCGGCGGCGTCGCCGGTGCACAGTATGGCGCACGGGCCGGCCAGAAGCTGCGCGGCGAGCAGTTGCGCGCGCTGCTCGCGCTGCTGGTTCTCGCGGTTGCGCTGCGCCTGGCGTTCGATCTGTTCGTGCGCCCGGCATCCGTCTATTCGCTGACGGGGCTGTGACATGCGGCAGATCAAGGCATGCAAGCTCCCGTTCCTGCTATTCATCCTGACCCTTTGCGCCGTCGAAGCGCGCGCGCAGGCGCCCGAAATTGTTCCTGAGTCGATCCAGATCGGCCTGTCGACCGACCGCGTGACGATCACCTCCGACTTCTCAGGTGCCGACCTCACCATCTTCGGCGCGCTCGACAATGCCGACCCGATGGTCGCGCGGCAGGGCCGCTACGACGTCATCGTCGTGCTGGAAGGCCCGGCCCGGCCCGTCGTGGTGCGCAAGAAGACGCGCGTGCTGGGCATGTGGATCAACACCCAGTCCGAGACCTTCGTGAACGTGCCGATGAGCTACTCGGTCGCGACGACGCGTGCGCGCCAGGACATCACCAACACGGCCAACTACAAGCAGCTGGCGCTGGGCGCCGAGAACGTCAACATCACGCCCTACGACCGCAACGGCGACCCGGTAACGCTGGAGGAATTCTCCAATGCGCTGCGCGAGCGCAAGAAGGCAAGCGGCCTGTTCAGCGAGCGCATCGGCGGCGTCCAGTTCCTGTCGCAGAACCTGTTCCGAGCAACTCTCCACCTTGCGCCCAACGTGCCGGTCGGTACGCACCGCGCCCGCGCCTTCCTGTTCAAGAACGGCGTCTTCATCAAGGAGAACTCGGCGCAGCTGGCGATCCTCAAGGCGGGCTTCGAGCAGCGCGTCTACCGCGCCGCGCAGAACCACGGCTTCCTCTATGGCATTGCAGCAGTGCTGCTTGCCTTCGTCACCGGCTGGCTCGGCCGGATCATCTTCCGCAGGGATTGATCGCTTAGCTGCCGCGCAGCAGGCGGCGGGAAATGGCGAAGACGCGGCTGTCGCCGAGCACATGCGCCACAAAGGCTTCCCAGCGGAACAGCCCGCGATAGGCCTTGTCGAGCACGTTGAGCATGCCGGTATAGGCGCCGAAGGCGGGCATGATCAGCCGCTCGCCATCGGTCGCGAAGCAGCGGCGGCGCACCGCCCTGCCCTTGTGAACCACAACCGCGCCCGGATGCAGATGTCCGGCGATCTCGCCTGTAGAAGCTCCGCTCAGCGGCTCGTGGCGGAAGCGCAACCCGCCGATGGCAAGCTCCGTCACCGTAGAGCCCGGCAGGTCGCCCGGCGCGTCGGGATCGTGGTTGCCGGCAACCCATAGCCACTCGCGGCCAAGCATCAGCTCGACGAGGCTATCTCGGAACGGCTGCGGCATGCGGTTCGCCCCGCCCCCATCATGAAAGCTGTCGCCAAGGCTGATGACCATGCGCGGATTGTAGTCCGCCATCACGCTGGCGAGCTTCTGCAGCGTTGCGGCCGTGTCATAGGGCGGCAGCAGCTGTCCGCGGCGCGCATAGGACGAGCCCTTTTCAAGGTGCAGGTCCGAAACTGTCAGGAGACCGAGGTCCGGGAAGTAGAGCGCGCCGCGCGCGTCGCACATGGCGAGCTCGCCCGCAATGACGATCTGCCCTGCAAACTGCGACTTCTGCGGCTCTGCGTTCATCCTTCGCCCATTGCCTCGCGGATGAGTTCGTCTTCCGCTTCCGACAGCAGAAGGTCATCCGCCTCGCCCCGCACGCTTTCCCTGCCGATCTCCAGCATGACGGGGACGGCGAGAGGCGAGATGCGATCAAGCGCCTTATGCACGATTCTGCCCTTGATCCGCGAGAGCATGTCCGCAAGCCTACTGACATCCAGCAACCCCGCCCCTGCATCCATCCGCGTCGCGCGCAGCAGGATGTGGTCTGGCTCGTGGGTGCGCAGCACGTCGTAGATGAGGTCGGCCGAGACGGTTACCTGCCGGCCGGTCTTTTCCTGCCCCGGATGGCGCTTCTCGATCAGGCCGGCGATCACCGCGCAATTGCGGAAAGAGCGCTTGAGCATCCAGCTTTCGGCAAGCCAGGCGTCGAGATCGTCGCCCAGCATGTCCTCGTCGAACAGCTCCGAAAATGGCAGCTTGCCGGAGCGGTGCAGCCGGCCGATGTCGGCATGCGCCCAGATCGCCAGCGAGTAATCTGTGGCGACAAAGCCAAGAGGGCGGGCGCCGCCCCGCTCAAGCCGTCTTGTCAGGAGCATGCCGAGCGTCTGGTGCGCGAGCCGCCCCTCGAACGGGTAGGCAACCATGTAGTAGCGCTTACCCCGCGGAAAGGTCTCGATGAGCAAATCACGGGCACGCGGCAGCATCGACTTGTCGCGCTGCAGCGCCAACCATTCGGCGACCTGGTCGGGCAGCACGTGCCAGCGCGAGGGATCGGCCAGCATGCCCCGCACCTCGGCGGCGAGATAGGTCGATAGCGGAAACTTGCCGCCGGCATAGGCCGGCACGCGTGCGTCTTCGCCAGCCGCATTGGTGACGTAACACTCGTTCTCGCGAATGCCCTCGAAGCGCAGCATGCGGCCGGAAAACAGGAAGGTGTCGCCCGGCGACAGCGTCTCGAGGAAGTATTCCTCGACCTTGCCGAGCACCGGCCCGCCGAAGGCGTTGCCGCCCTTGCCGCGTTGCCGCGTCAGGCGCACGTTCAGCATCGGCGCCTCGATGATGGTGCCGACATTGAGCCGGTATTGCTGGGCAAAGCGCGGATGCGAGACGCGCCACTTGCCCTCTTTCGTCTGGCGGATGCGGGCGTAGCGCTCGTAGCTGCGCAGCGCGTAACCGCCCGTCGCCACGAACTCGACCACCTTGCGGAACGTCTCCGCATCGAGCCTCGAATAGGGCTCGGCCGTGCGCACTTCCGCCAGCAGCTCTGCCTCGTCGAACGGCTCCGCACACGCCATGCCCATCACATGCTGCGCCAGCACGTCGAGCGAACCGGTGAGCAGCGGTGGCGTGTCCTGCGCGCCGATGTAGTTGGCCTCGATCGCCGCCCGGCATTCGAGAACCTCGAAGCGGTTGGCGGGGACGAGGATGGCGCGGCTTGGCTCGTCCATGCGGTGGTTCGAGCGGCCGATACGCTGGGCAAGGCGGCTCGCGCCCTTCGGCGCACCAACATGGATGACAAGGTCGACGTCGCCCCAGTCGATGCCAAGGTCGAGCGTGGAGGTGGCAACCACCGCGCGCAGCGCGTTCTCCTCCATCGCCTTCTCGACGCGGCGCCGCTGGGCAACGTCGAGCGAGCCGTGATGCAGCGCGATCGGCAGCGTGTCCTCGTTGATGCGCCAAAGATCGCCAAACAGGCGCTCGGCCTGCGAGCGCGTGTTGACGAAGATCAGCGTCGTGCGGTGCTGCTTGATCGCCTCGTAGACCTCGTGGATGGCGTATTGCGCGCCATGCCCCGCCCACGGCACCCGCTCCTCGGAATCGAGGATGGTGATGATCGGCTTTGCGCCGCCCTCGACGGTGATGATGTCCGCCATCGCACCCGGCGGGTTCTGCGAGACCAGCCAGCGCCGCAGCGCATCGGGATCGGCAACCGTCGCCGAAAGGCCGACCGACTGGAGGCCTGGCACGTAGCGCCGCAGCCGCGCCAGCCCCAGCGCCAGCAGATGGCCGCGCTTGGAAGTAACCAGCGAGTGCAGCTCATCCAGCACCACATAGCGCAGGCCTGAAAAGAACCGCTCGGCCTCCTTTGACGACAGGAGCAGCGCCAGCTGCTCCGGGGTCGTCAGCAGGATATCCGGCGGCGCCAGCTTCTGCCGCTGGCGCTTGTGGGTGGGCGTGTCGCCCGTCCTCGTCTCGATGCTGATGTCGAGGCCCATTTCGGCGACCGGCTTGCCAAGGTTGCGCTCGATGTCGACCGCAAGCGCCTTGAGCGGGGATATGTAGAGGGTGTGGATGCCGCGATAGGCCTCGCCCGGCTTGCGCTTCGGCCGCATCGCAAGGTCAGTCAGCGACGGCAGGAAGCCGGCGAGCGTCTTGCCGGCGCCGGTCGGCGCGATCAGCAGGACCGACGATCCCGCCTGCGCGCGGCCGAGCAGTTCGAGCTGGTGCGGACGCGGCGCCCAGCCGCGCTCGGCAAACCAGCGCTGGAACCGATCCGGAAGTATTGCGGAGCGCAGGACGTCGTTTTTCACCGCCCAGAGGTAGCGCCTGGACGATCTCTTTCCAAGTCATGTCGGCAGCGTCCGCGCGTCCTCTTTCCGCAGCCGACGGATTTCCTATCTTTGCAGCAGATGAACCCGCACCAGCTTCTCCATCCGCGCCCTGAAGGGCTCTACTGTCCTCCCGGCGATTTCTACATCGACCCGGTGCGGCCGGTGGAACGCGCGCTGATCACCCACGGCCATTCCGATCACGCCCGCCCCGGCCACGGCCATGTCATGGTGACAGCCGAGACGCTGGACATCATGGCGATCCGCTGCGGCGAGAATTTCGCCGGCGCAACGCAGGTCGCCAAGCTCGGCGAAGAGGTGAACATCAACGGCGTGCGCGTGAGCTTCCATCCAGCCGGGCACGTGCTCGGCTCCGCGCAGATCGCCGTCGAGCACAACGGCACGCGCATCGTTGCCTCAGGCGACTACAAGCGCACCAGCGATCCCACCTGCGCGTCTTTCGAACTCGTTCCCTGCGACGTCTTCATCACCGAGGCGACCTTCGGCCTGCCGGTCTTCCGTCACCCGAAGCCGCAGGACGAGATCGCGCGCCTCTTGAAATCCATGTCGCAGTTTCCGGAGCGCTCGCATCTCGTCGGCGCCTACGCGCTCGGCAAGGCGCAGCGCGTCATCAAGCTGGTGCGGCAGGCCGGCTACAACGAGACCATCTACATTCATGGCGCACTTGCGCGCCTGTGCGACTACTATGCCTCCCGCGGCATTGACCTCGGCCCCCTCTCCCCGGCCACTCTCGACCAATCCGACCGCACCGACTTCGCCGGCGCGCTGGTGGTCGGCCCGCCCTCGGCCTTCGCCGACCGCTGGGCGCGGCGCTTTCCCGATCCGGTCGCGGCCTTCGCCTCGGGTTGGATGCGCATTCGCCAGCGCGCCAAGCAGCGCGGCGTCGAATTGCCGATCATCCTCTCCGACCATTCCGACTGGGACGAGCTGATCGCCACCATCCGCGAAACCGGCGCTTCCGAAGTGTGGGTGACCCACGGGCGCGAGGAAGCGCTGGTCCGCTGGTGCGAGCTCGAGGGCATCAAGGCCCGGCCGCTGCATCTCGTTGGTTACGAGGATGAGGGCGACGCATGAAGCGCTTTGCCGAACTCCTCGACCGCCTGCTGCTGACCTCTTCGCGCAATGCGAAGCTGAAGCTGATGACGGATCACTTCCGCGAGCTGCCCGATCCCGAACGCGGTCTGGCGCTTGCGGCGCTGACGGGCGAGCTGTCCTTCGCTGCCGTGAAGCCGGCGCTGCTGCGCACGCTGGTCATGGAGCGGATGGACCCGGTGCTCTTTGCCTATTCCTACGACTATGTCGGCGATCTCGCCGAGACCGTCTCTCTGGTCTGGCCCGACGGCGGACGCGCCAACGACCGGGACATTTCGCTCTCCTACGCGGTCGAGACGCTCCATGCCGCCAGCCGTTCCGATGCTCCGAAGGTGCTTGCCTCGCTCCTCGACCGGCTCGAGCCGCCATCGCGCTTTGCGCTGATCAAGCTGGTGACGGGGGGCCTGCGTGTCGGCGTCTCGGCGCGGCTTGCCAAGCAGGCGCTGGCCGATTTCGGCAATATCGAGGTGCACGAGATCGAGGAGCTCTGGCACGGCCTGACGCCTCCCTACGAGAACCTGTTTGCCTGGCTGGAAGGGCGCGGTCCCAAGCCCCAGCAGGCCGCCTACGCGCCGTTCCGCCCGGTGATGCTGTCGACGCCGGTGCAGGACGCGGACCTTACCAAGCTGAACCCTGCCGACTATGCGGCCGAGTGGAAGTGGGACGGGATCCGCGTCCAGGCGGTGTGCGAAGAGGATGTGCGCCGTCTTTATTCCCGCACCGGCGACGACATCTCGGGCACCTTCCCCGACCTTCTCGAAGCGATGGATTTCGAGGGCGCCATCGACGGCGAGTTGCTGGTCGGCCGCCCGCCCGAGCATGTCGGCACCTTTTCCGACCTGCAGCAGCGGCTCAACCGCAAGGTCGTGCCGGCCAAGACGATCCGCGACTATCCCGCCTTCGTGCGCTGCTACGACCTCCTGATCGACGGCAAGGAAGACATCCGCGCCCTGCCACTTTCCGAGCGGCGCGAGCGTCTGGAAAAGTTCATCGGCAAGCTCGATCCCTCGCGCTTCGACCTTTCGCCCATCGTGCCGTTCACGGACTGGGAGCATCTTGAACGGCTGCGCGTGTCGCCGCCGCATCCGATCATCGAAGGTGTGATGCTGAAGCGGCTTGACACGCCTTATATGGCTGGCCGCCCGAAAGGGCCGTGGTTCAAGTGGAAGCGCGATCCGCACACGGTCGATGCGGTGCTGATGTATGCCCAGCGCGGCCACGGCAAGCGATCGGGCTACTATTCCGACTACACCTTCGGCGTCTGGAACGGTGACGAGCTGGTACCGGTCGGCAAGGCCTATTTCGGCTTCACCGACGAGGAGCTGCGCCAGATCGACAAGTACATCCGCGACAACACCGTCGAGCGCTTCGGGCCGGTGCGGTCGGTGCGCGCCGAGCCCGACCACGGGCTCGTCATCGAGGTCGCGTTCGAGGGGCTGGCGCGCTCGACGCGCCACAAGTCGGGTGTGGCGATGCGCTTCCCGCGCGTGTCGCGGTTGCGCTGGGACAAGCCGCCGGCCGAGGCCGACCGGCTCGAAACGCTGACGGCGCTGCTGGACTGATCAGCCGGCCGGACCCGCCGGCGTCACGCGGATCGCGTAGACCTCGACCGCGCGGCCCTTGCCCTCGATGTCGGGGTTGATCGAGATGATGCCGCCGGAGCCCGGATTGGTATCCGGCAGATCGACCTCGAACAGGAAATGCTCGCGCGTGTCGCGGACGATGAAGCGCTTGCGGCCGCAGTCGCCGAGGTCGGCCAGGCTGCACTCGACCGAGATCTGTGTCTCGTTGCCGTCGGCGGACTTGGCGACAATGGCGAACACGACCTTTCGGCCGGCGAGCTGATCGAGAATCCCCTGCCCCACGTCGAACAGGATCGGCGAGCCCGAAGCACCGGAAGCGATGCGCATGAAGCTCTCGCCGTTCGTCTCGTCTACCTCGGCGCGGGTATCACCCGGCGCCGTGACGGTCGAAGGATCGGCCGGGCTGAACACCGATATCCAGTCGGAAAGATCGTTATCTTCGCCCAGCGCTGGCGGCGGCGTATCGGACTGTGCGGCCTGCGGTTGCGATTGGCGCTGCTCGGCTGCGGGCGGCTGTTGCGCCGGAGCAGGCAGCTTCGCCGCGCCGCTCTTGAGGAACATGTAGACGCCGCCGATCAGCGCCGCGAATACGATGAGGGCCACGAGCGGCGCGACCCAGCTGCGGCGCACGCGCGGCGGGCGGTCGCCCTTCACCGGCGCGGCGATGGCCGCCTCTTCCGGTCCCGGGGTTGGCGCAGCATCCGGTCGGTCACGCGGCGTGACGACCGGATCGAAGCCGAGTTCCGGCTCACGTCGGCCAACCGACACTTCAGGCGCGGGTGCGTGAGGCGGGCGGCACGGCGCGTCCACCGACGGCACCGGAATGAATTCCGATTCGATCTGGGTGATCTTCGCCGACAGTTCCTGTCGGCGGCGCTGGGTGATCGCTGGCGTGACGTTCGGGTTCGACTGCAGCGCCCGCTCCAGCGCGGCAAAAGCCGACCGGTAAACCTTCTCGCGGTAAGCCCGCTGGCTGGTGTCGCCTTTCTCGAAGGCGGATCGTATCGCTTTCTCGATCGGGTCCACGCTGTTCCACCGCAAATCGTGTGTCTGGTGCATGGTTAGCCGCTTGCCGGGTTGCAATCAATGACGGCGCGGAAAGTTGCGGGGGAATGCCAGCTGGAACATTTCGTGACCGTACACGGTATTGCGGGTCGCGGGGGGTCTGTTACAACAACCGCGCTTGGGAATGACGCTTACGTCAAGGTGAGGATGGGGAATGGCACTACCGGAAGTTCTGAAGTCGAATCTTCGCATCCCCGTCGTGGCCTCCCCAATGTTCATCATCTCGAATCCGCAGCTTGCGCTCGCCCAGTGCAAGGCGGGCATTGTCGGCTCGTTTCCCGCGCTCAACGCCCGGCCCGAGGCCCAGCTTGACGAATGGCTGGCGCAGATGACGGAAGAGCTCGCCAGCCATAACGCTGCGAACGCAGACCTCCTCGCCGCCCCCTTCGCGGTCAACCAGATCGTCCACAAGTCGAACAAGCGCCTGGAGCACGACCTCGCGCTCTGCGTGAAATACAAGGTGCCGATCGTCATCACCTCGCTCGGCGCCGTTCCGGAGGTGAACGACGCGGTGCACTCCTACGGCGGCATCGTCCTCCACGACGTCATCCACGACCGCCATGCCCGCAAGGCGATAGAAAAGGGCGCCGACGGACTGATCGCGGTTGCGGCCGGCGCAGGCGGCCATGCCGGCACGCTTTCGCCTTTCGCACTGGTGCAGGAAATCCGCGAGTGGTTCGACGGCCCGCTGCTGCTTTCCGGCGCCATCGCCACCGGCAGCGCAATCCTCGCCGCGCAGGCGATGGGGGCGGACCTCGCCTATGTCGGCTCGCCCTTCATCGCTACCCACGAGGCGCGCGCGCCCGAGGCCTACAAGCAGATGGTGACGGAGGCGAAGGCCGCCGACATCATCTACACCAACCTCTTCACCGGCATTCACGGCAACTATTTACGCGGCTCGATTGCAGCGGCCGGCATGGACCCGGACAATCTGCCGGAATCCGATCCGTCGAAGATGGACTTCGGCAATGCCAGCGCAAAGGCGTGGAAGGACATCTGGGGAGCCGGCCAGGGTGTCGGCGCGGTCAAGGAGATCGTCAGCACCGCCGAGCTGGTGAACCGCCTCACCGAGGAATTTTTCGACGCGCGCCTGCGCCTGCGCGATGCGTGATCGCCAAAGGAAAAGCCGGGCCGTGTGCGACCCGGCTTCTTCGATGCAGTGATGCGCTCCTAATTCTTCGCGATCACCGTGATGCGGCCTTCGACCTTCGGCTGGTAGGGCGCGTTGTTGGCGATGTATTCTGCCAGCATCTCTTCCATGCCGGGGCCGTAGTCGTACGGGTCGATCGCGTTCGAGGCAAACAGGGCATAGCCGTCGCCGCCCTTGCGCATGAAGTCGTTGGTAGCCACGGCGTAGACCTTCTCCGGATCGATCGGCACCCAGTTGTCGCCTTCCTTGACCTGCACGTCCTTCACGCGCCCGCCATCCGGCGGCACGTTCATGTCGATGGTGTATTTCAGACCCGCGACCTGCGGGAACTTGCCTGCACCGTTCTCGATATCGTTCACACCGGTCTCAAGCGAGGCGACAATGTCCTTGCCCTTGATCTTCATGGTGGCGAGCGTGTTCTGGAACGGCAGCACCGACAGCACGTCGCCCACCGTCGCGATGCCCTGGCCGATGGAAGCGCGCAGGCCGCCGCCATTGGTGATGGCGATTGCGATGCCCTGATCGGCGACGCGCGCCAGCATCGCATCGGTCACCGCAACGCCCATCTCGCACTCGCCCGCGCGGCACTTTTCGCGGCTGCCGTCGATCGGCGCCGCGACCTCGCCGATGGGTGTCGCCTTCATCTTCTCGATCGGGCCGGCGAGCTCGGCGACGCGCGCCTCGATCTCCGGATCAGGCTCGATCGACGCGTCAAGAATGCGCGTGTCGCCGGTCGCCTCCGCAACGTAGCCTTCCTCGTCGAAGACGAGCGCCAGGTCACCGAGGTGCTTCGAATAGGCACCAGCCTGCACGATCGGCACCGCGCGGCCGGCGGGGTTCTCGACTAGCGTCGCATAGGACGGCGCGCCCTCTTCCGTGTTCGACAGCAGCGTGTGGCTGTGCCCGCCGATGATGGCGGAAATGCCTTCCACTTTCGCCGCGATCTCCTGGTCGCGCGGGAAGCCGACATGGGAAAGCAGCAGCACCTTGTTGACGCCCTCTTCGGCGCGGATGCGCTTTACCGCTTCCTGGAGGTATTCGATGTCATCGATGAAGGTCACGTTCGGCCCGGGCATGGAGATCACGGCTGTCTCCGGCGCGGTGACGCCCAGCACGCCGATCTTCTCGCCGCCGATTTCGAAGACGTGCCACTCCTTGATCTTGCCGACGAGCTTCTCGCCCTCGGCCACCTTGATGTTGCCGGAGATGACCGGGAATTCGACGAGGTCGATGAAGTCGGCCAGCGTGTCCGGCCCGTTGTCGAACTCATGGTTGCCGACGGCCATCAGGTCGAAGCCGATGCGGTTCATGAACTCGCCTTCGGCCTTGCCGCGATAGGTCGTGTAGAACAACGAGCCCTGGAACTGGTCACCGGCATCGAGCGTGAGGACATGTTCGCCGGCGTCCGCGATCTCCTTGCGCCGCTCGCGGATCTTGGTCGCCAGCCGGCCGAAGCCGCCGAAGCATTTGCCGGCGTCCTTGTCCTCGACCGAACAGGTGGAGTTGAAGCGGCTGATCGACTCGACGCGCGAGTGCATGTCGTTGATGTGAAGAATGTTCAGCTTGAAGGTGCCCTGCGCCCGCGCCGAGGACATCGTGAAGCTTGCGACCCCGCCGCCGCTCGCCACCGCCAGCGTTGCGCCTGCGACCTGGAGAAACCTTCTGCGGGAAAGATTTATGCCTGCGTGGATATTCCCCTTCTCGGACATTCTTGCCTCCGGCTGAGTGGCTTGTTGTTACGCTCCCCATCAAATTCTGCTGCCGGGTCTGGAGCATGTGAAGTTTTGCGCTGCTCCGTCACCTGCCCTACTGAGGCGATGTTCGTCTTCGCCGTGAAGGCGGTCAAGGGGATGTTTGGCGTTGAGATGAGGGGCGCCTGAACAGGCCACCGGCTGTCCTTGCGAGCATCCCCTGCACCGCCGGTGCGGCTTCACCGTTCAGGCATGGATCGTCGGGTCAAGCCCGACGATGACGAAGTGGAGAGGTGTATGCAAACCACCCACGGCCACAGCCACGCGGACCATCGAATGGAACGCACTGCCCTCCGGTCCTTTGACCAACGCTATCCCGTTCGTCCACCAACGCCCATCCCGTCGTCATCGTCGGGCTTGACCCGACGATCCATGCCTGAACGTTTCAGGTAACGCACGTCCTCGGAACCAACACGACCGCTCCGACACCACCTTCGCCACCGCGCGGCGATGCAGGCTCGCTTGGGCTACAAGCTACGGCCCCGGAGGCCCCCTCCACCGCCTACGGCGGTCCCCCTCCCCCACAAGTGGGGGAGGATCCCGGTCGCGGCCTGCAGTTGGGCCGAGCCATGAGCCTACGCAAGAGAAGGCCTGTTGAACTTGACGGGCGCGTTGAAGTCGCCGCCCAGCAAAACTCGCATTAGACACTGCTGGATCATGGGCACGGCTGTGCAGCTTAGGGTTCGGTCTGCCGGCCCAGCTCCATCTCCACCGGCACACCTCTAGATCCTCCCCCACTTGTGGGGGAGGGGGACCATGCGAAGCATGGTGGAGGGGGCGTCTGGTGCTACGGCTAACCGGCAAGCTGCGCAGGTGGAAACAGGTGGGACGTCCCTCACCTGCAGGTCCCTTGCGAAGAAGGCCGGCGGATCGACCCGCCACAGGGGCTTGGGCCAAGTTGCCCCAACCTCTCCACCTCGTCATCGTCGGGCTTGACCCGACGATCCATGCCTGAACGTTTCAGGTAACGCACGTCCTCGCAACCGGCACGATCGCTCCGGCCATACCGCTCCAGCCCTGCCCTACAGCTGCGATTCGATCGGCAACACCGACACCACCCTCGCCACCGCGCGGCGGCGCAGGCTCGCTTCGGGATCGTGGTTCCAGCACTGCAAGACGCCGTCCTCCTCGCCCTCCCAGACGATCTTGCGCGCGTCGTCGAGATAGAGCCGGAAGCTCATCGACGGGCTCGTCTCCTCGTCGAAAAGATCCTGCAGGCGCTGCACCAGCGCAGGCTCAGAGAACAAGACGCCCATTTCGGTGTTGAGCGAGACCGAGCGCGGATCGAAGTTGAACGAGCCGACGAAGGCCGTCTCGCCATCGACGATGAAGGCCTTGGTGTGCAGGCTCGCGTGGCGCGAGCCGAACAGCGACATGTCGTTGTCCCAGCCAGCCTTCTGCAGCTCGAAGAGCTTTACCCCGCCCGCAAGCAGCGTTCGCCGGTAGGGCGCGTAGCCGCCATGAACGGCGGCGACGTCGGTTGCCGCCAGCGAATTGGTCAGCACGGCAACGTCCACGCCCTTGGCCACCAGCCCGATCAGCCGCGCGCAGCCGTCGACGCCGGGGACAAAATAGGGCGAAGTGATCGACACGGACTTCTTCGCCGACATGATCACCGGCATCAGCGACGACATGATCCAGTTCTTCGTGCCCCGCGCCAGCGCCTTTTCCGGCGGGTCGGAGACGATCCTTGCGTCGCTCGTCCAGTGGAACTCGAGTTCCGACTTCAGCATCGCCAGCGCCGAGACCCGCTTGCGCAACTGCTCGATATAGGGGCGGGCGCGCTCCTTGCGCGTCAGGCGAGAGAGGCCGCGGCGCAGCATGCGCAGGCGGCCCTTTTGCGGGCGCAGCAGCCGGCGGATCGGCATGGCGACCTCGCTGTTCCAGTAGGCGTCGAAGACCTCTTCGGTCTCGTGCACCACCGGCCCCACCATCAGCATGTCGATGTCGCGGAAGTTGGAGAGCTCGGCTGCCCCGAAATATTCGTCGCCGACGTTGCGGCCGCCGACGATGGCGATGCGGCCGTCGACGATCCATGCCTTGTTGTGCATGCGCCGGGTGACGCTGAAGAAGCGCAGCACCATCTCGATGCCGCGCCGAAGGCCGCCATGGCGGGCGCGGCTCGGGTTGAACAGGCGCACCGCGATGTTCGGATGGGTGTCGAGCGCGCGGTAGGCGAGGTCGAGGCCGCGCGTGTTGATGTCGTCGATCAGGAGCCGCACCCGCACGCCGCGATCGGCGGCGCTCACCACCTCCTGCATCAGCAGCCGGCCGGTAAGGTCCCCCTTCCAGGTGTAGTACATCAGGTCGAGGCTGCGCCCGGCGGCGCGGGCCGAAAGAGCGCGGACGGCAAACGCATCAAGATTGCCGGAGACCGGCGCAAGCCCGCTCTGCCCCTCATGCGCTTCGAGGAGTGGCGTGATCGCCCGGTCGAGCTCGGTCTTGTCGGGTTCGACTTCCAGCGCGTAGCCCGGCTCGCCCGGCGCCCGGCGCGCGAAGTAGCCATACGAAAGGACAGCAAGGAAGGAGGCCGCCGCAAACAGCCCGACACCAGCTGTCAGTATGAGCAGGATCTGCATGGCCGCCCCTCACCAGATCAACAATAACATCCAGATAAGGCGGAAAGTTGCACCACCGCTGTCGCAGGTGGAAAAGCCCGCCGGAGGGCCGGTGGGCTCGGGTATTTCGTCAGCCATTGGCGCGGGCAACCGCCCGCTTTGCCATCACCACGACGAGGTTTGCGCGATATTCGGCCGAAGCATGGATGTCGCTCATCAGCCCGTCGGCGGAGATCGTCTTTCCCTCGAGCGCGGCCGGCGAGAAATTGGCGGCCAGCGCCGCCTCCAGCTCGCTGGCACGGAAGACGCCATCAGCACCCGCACCGGTGACGGCCACGCGCACGTCGCCGCCGTTCTTCGCCACGAACACGCCCGTCATCGCATAGCGCGAGGCCGGGTTCGGGAACTTTTCGTAGCCCGCCTTTTCCGGCGCGTTGAACGAGATGGCGGTGATCATCTCGCCGTCCTCCAGCGCGGTCTCGAACAGGCCGGTGAAGAACTCGTTTGCCGGGATCTCGCGGCTGTTGGTGATGATGGTGGCGCCAAGCGCCAGCATCGCCGACGGATAGTCGGCCGCCGGGTCGTTGTTGGCGACGGAGCCGCCGATCGTGCCCATGTGGCGCACATGCGGGTCGCCAATATGCGAGGCAAGATAGCAAAGCGCCGGGCACACGGCCGCGATCTCGCGGCTGGTCGCGACTTCCGCATGCGTGGTGGCGGCACGGATGGTCACCTTGCGGCCCTCGACGGAGATGCCCTTGAGCTCGGGAATGTGGCGCAGGTCGATCAGGTCCGACGGCGCGGCAAGCCGCGTCTTCATCGCCGGGATCAGCGTCATGCCGCCCGAGACGAACTTGCCGTCCTCGGCGTCCTCGAGCAGCTTCAGCGCGTCAGCGACCGAAGAGGCCCGGTGGTAGTTGGTCTGATACATCGTTGTTACCTCCGGTAACGAATGGTCTGAACATCAGGTCGCGGGCAGCGGAAGCACCAGCCTCCGCCGCCCGGTTGCCCTTAGTGACGGGTTGCTGCACGGATCGCCGCCCACACCTTCTGCGGTGTCGCCGGCATCTGCAGGTCGTTGTTGCCGATCGCGTCGGTGATCGCGTTGATCACGGCCGGCGGCGAGCCGATCGCACCGGCCTCGCCGCAGCCCTTGATGCCGAGCGGATTGCTCGGGCACGGCGTGTTCTGGTGCGAGACCTTGAAGGACGGCAAATCGTCGGCGCGCGGCATGGTGTAGTCCATGTAGCTCGCCGTCAGCAGCTGGCCGGAATCGGCGTCATAGTGCGCGGATTCAAGCAGTGCCTGGCCAACGCCCTGGGCGATGCCGCCATGCACCTGGCCCTCGACAATCATCGGGTTGATGATGTTGCCGAAGTCGTCGGCCGCGACGAACTGCACGATGTCGGTGACGCCCGTATCCGGATCGACCTCGACCTCGCAGATGTAGCAGCCGGCCGGGAAGGTGAAGTTGGACGGGTCGTAGAACGCCGTCTCCTTCAGGCCCGGCTCCATGCCGCCCGGCAGGTTGTGCGCCGTGTAGGCCGCCAGCGCCAGCTGGAACCACGGCACCGACTTGTCCGTGCCCGCCACCTTCAGCTCGCCGTTCTCGATGACGATGTCGCCCTCGTCGGCTTCCATCAGGTGCGCGGCGATCTTCTTGGCCTTGGCCTCGACCTTGTCGAGCGCCTTGACGATCGCCGACATGCCGACGGCGCCCGAGCGCGAACCGTAGGTGCCCATGCCCATCTGCACCTTGTCGGTGTCGCCGTGGACGATCGACACGCTGTCGATCGGCACGCCGAAGCGGCTGGCAACCAACTGAGCAAAGGTGGTCTCGTGGCCCTGGCCGTGGCTGTGCGAGCCGGTCAGCACCTCGATCGTGCCCACCGCATTGACGCGCACTTCCGCCGACTCCCACAGACCGACACCGGCGCCGAGCGAGCCCACCGCCGCCGACGGCGCGATGCCGCAGGCCTCGATGTAGCAGCTCATGCCAATGCCGCGCAGCTTGCCGCGTGCCCTTGCCTCCGCGCGGCGCGCCTCGAAGCCGTTCCAGTCGGCTGCCTGCATCGCCGCGTTCAGCGAGGCTTCGTAGTCGCCGGCATCGTAGTTCATGATGACCGGCGTCTGGTGCGGGAACTCGCGAATGAAGTTCTTGCGGCGCAGTTCCGCCGGCGAGACGCCGAGCTCGCGCGCCGCCGTCTCGACCACACGCTCAAGCAAGTACGTGGCCTCGGGACGGCCCGCACCGCGATAGGCGTCAACGGGTGCGGTGTTGGTGTAGACCGCGCGCACGTTGGCGTGGATCGCCGGCAGGTTGTACTGGCCCGACAGCAGCGTCGCGTAGAGGTAGGTCGGCACCGACGACGAGAACAGCGACATGTAGGCGCCGAAATTGGCGATCGTGTCGACCTTGAGGCCGATCATGCGGTGGTCGGCGTCAAAGGCGAGCTGCACTTCGGTAACATGGTCGCGGCCATGCGCGTCGGTGAGGAAGCTTTCGGTGCGGTCGGCCACCCACTTCACCGGTACGCCCGTGCGCTTCGACGCCCACAGGCAGACGATCTCCTCCGGATAGATGAAGATCTTCGAGCCGAAGCCGCCGCCGACATCCGGCGCGATCACGCGCAGCTTGTTCTCCGGCGCGATGTTGTAGAACGCGCTCATGACGAGGCGCGCGACGTGCGGGTTCTGACTAGTCGTGTAGCAGGTGTAGTGGTCCTCGGCCTTGTCATAGACGCCGAGCGCGGCGCGCGGCTCCATGGCGTTCGGCACGAGGCGGTTGTTGACGATCTGGAGCTTCGTGATGTGGGCGGCGCGGGCGAGCGCGGCTTCCGTCTCGGCGGCGTTGCCGATCTCCCAGTCGTAGATCAAATTGCCTTCGGCTTCCGGGTGCAGCTGCGGCGCGCCGGGCTTCAGCGCCTCCACGGTCGAGATGACCGCCTCGCGCTCCTGATAGGTGACCTCTACGGCTTCGGCGGCATCGCGCGCCTGGCCCTTGGTCTCGGCGACGACGATGGCGACGGCCTCGCCGGTGAAGCGGACTCGGTCCACGGCCAGAGGCGACCAGGCGCCCATCTTCATCGGCGTGCCGTCCTTGGAATGGATCATCCAGCCGCAGATGAGGTTGCCGATGCCGTCGGCCTTGAGCTGGCGGCCGGTCAGCACGCCGATCACGCCGGGCATGGCCTCGGCCTTCGAAACGTCGATGTTGAGAATGTCTGCGTGTGCGTGCGGCGAGCGGACGAACACCGCGTGCTTCATGCCGGGGACGACCATGTCGTCTACGTACCGCCCCGTGCCGGTGATGAAGCGTTTGTCTTCCTTGCGCGCTATGCGCGCTCCAATGCCTTCAACTCCCATAAAAGTTCTCCTCCGGAACCGAGAGAATCGTGGGTATGGGTGAACCGCCGGTTGCCTGGACCTGACGATCAGCGATGAACGGGCCTGTGCCTCCTCCCTCGTTCACCCGGTTTGATCATGCTCAGGCGGCAACCGTCTCTTTCGGCTGCTGGGCGCTGCCGCGCATGGCCTCTGACGCGGCCAGGATGGCCTTGACGATGTTGTGGTAGCCGGTGCAGCGGCAAATGTTGCCCTCGAGCTCGGCGCGCACCGTCTGCTCGTCGAGGCCTTCCGGATGGCGGCGAATCATGTCCGTTGCGGCCATGATCATGCCCGGCGTGCAGAAGCCGCACTGCAGGCCATGATGCTCGCGGAACGCGGCCTGAACCGGATGCAGGTCGGCATCGACAGTGGCTGCGAGGCCCTCGATCGTCAGGATCTCGGAACCCGACGCCTGCGCGGCGAGGATCGAGCACGACTTGACCGCCTTGCCGTCCATTTGGACGACGCAGGCACCGCACTGGGACGTGTCGCAACCGACATGCGTGCCCGTCAGCCCAAGGTGCTCACGCAGAAAATGCACCAGCAATGTCCGGTCTTCGACGTTTCCGGACACTTTTCGGCCGTTAACGACCATCGAAACTTCCGACATGAATCTCCTCCAGATCATGCGCCGCGCCGGGACCTCCTCCCGGCGCGGGCGTGCCGAAACTGTAACTCAGCAAACGAAATAGTCTATGGGGAAAGCCTGCGGACAATTTTGCGGAAGGCCGAAACTGACCGCTTGTATTTCCGGCGCAATGAAGCTATCACGCGCTCACTTTCGTCCGGGCAACGGACGACGCCGGGCCGCTGTAGCTCAGTTGGTAGAGCACGTCATTCGTAATGATGGGGTCGTAGGTTCGAGTCCTATCAGCGGCACCAGTTTCAATCTTTTCTCCTTTTTTCACCGTTGCGCTTTCGCAGACGCAGCGAGTGCTGTGTCTTGCATTCTCCTGCGGAAGATCACAGCCTAGAACTATAAGAAGATCCGCAGCTATCGACAGCTGCATCGGACGCGTGGGTTGGGGGATACCATGCAGTTCAGCGACTACATTGTGTTTGCCGACGAGAGCGGCGACCATGGGATGCTTTCAATCGACCCCGAGTACCCAATATTCGTACTGACCTTCTGCGTGATCGCGAAGGCATCCTACATCGAGCAGGTCATTCCCGCAGTCCAACAATTCAAGTTCGATTTCTGGGGTCATGACGCGGTCATCCTGCACGAGCATGACATCCGCAAATCCCGAGGTGATTTCGCCTTTCTGAGGACGGATCGCGATATACGAGCGCGCTTTTACGATCGATTGAACACGCTGATGGCTGATGTTCCCTTCGACCTGTTCGCCGCCGTCATCGACAAGGAAATGCATCGAAGGCGCTACGCGAATCCGTGGAACCCCTATGAGATCGCCTTGCGCTTTTGCATGGAGCAACTTCATGGGCTCCTGGAACGCAAAGACGAACAAGGAAAGACCGTCCATGTCGTCTTCGAAAGTCGAGGGAGGGTCGAGGACGACAGCCTCGAACTTGAATTCCTCCGGATAGCAGGAAATCAAGGTCAGTGGGGCTACCGAAGAACCGACTTTGGCAATTTCAGTTTCGCGCCGATCTTCATTCCGAAGTCATCGAACTCGGTGGGCCTTCAGCTTGCGGACCTGACCGCTCGCCCGATTGGACTGAGGTGCCTTCGGCGTGAGCAGCCCAACCGGGCGTTCGACATCATTCATTCGAAAATTCGAGGATTGAAGACGTTTCCGTAGTCAAACGCCTAAAAACAAAGGAGCCTCGGATATCCAAGGCTCCTTTGTCGACCGGGAAATGCCCAATCCTTTGCGATCAATATAGTGGATGAGCGTTGCAATTTCCACAACGTCGCTGACCTTGTTCCAGCGACGGGAATGCAAACAAGCATGCCCCCCCTCTACGGCTCCGCATACCCGCCGATCTCAATCCTGATCCCCTCAGCCTCCACCTTCCCCGGCATGATGAACGCGCCGTAGCGGGTGCCATGGCCGGGGACGTAGTCGAACTCGATCTGCTTCTGCAGCGGCTCACCACCTGACGCATCCTGAGCCGAGGCCTGGACGATGACGGCGGAGGCCGCCTCGTCGCCCCGGTTGACGATCGCGATCTTCACCGTGGTGCCGCTGCCCGCCGGCTCGACCGAAGTGAGTTCCAGAACAAGCTCAGGCGGCCGTGAGCCCGCAAACACGGCCTCCCAGGCAAGGAACCCGACCAGCGCGACGACCAGCACGGCGGAAAAGGCGCCAAAGATCCATTCGATGAGGGGGCGTTTCGGGGGCCGGCGGCTCATGGCGTAACCTAGAGGATGAGGCGCGCGGAGGCCGCGCCGATTGCGGAGGGAAAGCCCAGCACGACCATCGCCATCACGGCGTCGCCGAACGACATGCCGTCGGTGCGGGCGAAGATCCACAGCAGGAACAGGCTGATCGACAGGGCGACGACGTAGCCCGGCAGCGTCAGGCGCAGGAAGGCGCTCCACATCGATTCCTCGGGCGAGACTTCCGAGCCGCCGGCAAAGCCGACGGCGAAGACGAAGCCGTGCATGAGCGCGAGCGACAGCGCGACGAGGCCGAGCGCATGCCACTCGGTCATGCGGAAGGAGATCAGCATCATCTCCTCGGTCGGCGCCATGTTGAAGCCAAGGAACAGCGCGCCGACCGCCATCAGGAACAGCTCGCCGCCGTAGGTTTCCTCTCTCTCCGCGCCATCCTCATCGCCGGTGTCGCCGAACTGGCTCTTGGCGAGCAGCGCGCCGATGGCGCCCGGCACCATCTGGATGGCGATCTTGCCGATGATCTCGTCGGCCGACATGCCCTTGCCGATCGCACCGAACAGGACGAGCAGCACCGAACTGGTGACGGCGGCAACGCCCAGCGCGATCAGCGCGTCGATGACGTCGTCGCGCCAGCTGCGCGTCTTCTCGAAGCCGATCTGCCGCGACAGGAAGAACAGCATCGGCAGCGCCGCCAGCATCAGCGTGATCAGCCGCCCGCGGTCGAGGTAGAAGCCGAGTTCCCACAGCTCAATCGTCATCAGCATGGGCAGGGAAAAGAGCAGCGCGCCGCCCGCCGCGCGGCCAAAGTCGCGAAGGGCGCGGCCGGAGGCCGTGGCGGGGGAACGGGATCGGGAACGCGTAGCCATTTCCGGAAGAACAAATTGAAGCTGCTACGGTTCCGCTAGGGCTAGCCGTCGTCGCGATCCCAGGGAGAAACCGGCTGCGAGCGGTCGATCAGCCACTGCAGCAACGCCTCGACCGCCGGGTTGTGGCGCCGGCTTTCCGGCACCAGCGCGCGCACCCAAAGGTCCGGCACCGGATAGTCGGTCAAAATCTCGACCAGCCGCCCTGCCCTGATGCTGTCGCGGGCAATGTGCCGGGCAAGGATGGCGATGCCGAGGTCCTTTTCCAGCGCGCTGAGCAGTACGTGGCTGTCATTGACGCCAAAGGTGCTCGGCACGTCGATCGAGATGCCGCCCTGCGCGCCCTCGAAGCGCCAGATCGTGCCGGTGGCGAGGTAGCTGAGGCAGGAATGGTGGGCAAGGTCCCGCGGGTGGCTCGGGCTGCCGGCCTTCTCGAGATAGCCGGGCGAGGCAACGGTCACGCGGCGAAGGCGGCAGAGCGGAATGTCGGTGACGTTGGCATAGGTCGCCGGTAGCGCCCCGAGGGCAAGGTCGAACCCCTCTTCCACCGGGTTCACCGACCGGTCCATCAGCAGCACCTCCATGCGCACGCCGGGGTTCTCTTTCTGGAAGTCGGTCAGCATATCGCCGAAATGGCTGACGGTGAGCGTCGTCGGCACCTTGATGCGAAGCCGCTCCTTCAGTCCCTGCGCCACCGACGATCCTTCGCGAAACGCGCTGTCGATCTCCGCCACCAGCGGCGTGAAGCGGCGCAGGTAATGCGCGCCGGCTTCGGTGAGCTCCAGGCTGCGGGTCGAGCGCTCGAACAGTTTCGTCTTCAGCCGGTGCTCGAGCTGGCCGATGCGCTTGGCCACAACCGACGGCACGGTGTCGAGCGCGCGCGCTGCGGCGGAAAAGCTTCCCGCGCGCACCACCGCCACAAAGGTGCGCATGTTATCGAGCGTATCCAAGAAACCGGCCTCCCCTTCCGCTTTCGTGATTTGCGAAAACTCTCTGCATGAATGGGGGCTTTTTCTCGAAAGATCAATGCGGCACAATCCGGAACAGGTGGAGGAAGTGCGCACGCCCCGCGTGCGCTTTGACGGGAGCGGACAGTTCCCGCCCCAGGAGGAGACCGAACCAGATGACTTCAGCTGTCGCCAGCGCCAGCCGCCCGCGCGCTGGAACCTTGCCAATCGCAGGCCTCGGCGCCATCGATTGCGACGTACACCCGCGCTCGCCGCGGCGTCAGGACCTTGCGCCTTACGTCACCGACTACTGGCGCGAGATCTTTACCACGCGCGAGATCGACCATCTCGAGATGAGCGGCTATCCGGAGACGCTGCGGCCGAACCGCCCCGCCCCGGAGGCCGGCAACGCCGATGCCGCTTCGCTGGCGAAGGGCCTTCTCGATCCGCTCAAGCTCGATGCCGCGATCCTCAACGTCGCGTCCGGCGTCCACGCCATCTTCGATCCCTATCTCGCGCAGGTGATCTGCCAGGCGACCAACCGCTGGCTCGCCGCCGAATGGCTCGACCGCGACCCGCGCCTGCGCGCCTCGCTGGTGGTGCCGTTCCAGCATCCCGAAGCGGCCGTTGCCGAGATCGAGGCCTACGCGAAGGACCACCGCTTCGTGCAGATCATGGCGATTGTCATGAGCGACAACCCGCTCGGGCAGCGCCGGTTCTGGCCGATCTACGAGGCAGCGGCGAAGCACGGCTTTGCCCTCAACATCCACGCCGGCAATACCTATCGCCACGCCCCCACCCAGAGCGGCTTCAACAGCTACCTCGTCGAGGACTTCGTCCACCAGACGCAGGGCTTTGCCAACCAGGTCGGCAGCCTCGTCGCCGAAGGCGTGCTCGGCAAGTTCCCGGAGATGAAGGTGGTGCTGTCCGAGTCGGGCGTCACCTGGATGCCGAGCCTGATGTGGCGCATGTCCAAGGACTGGCGCGGCGTCCGCATCGAGGTGCCGTGGGTCAAGGAGATGCCGTCCCTGCTGATGCGCCAGCAGGTGCGCATGACCCTGCAGCCATTCGATGGCCCCGCCGATCCCGCGCAGGCCGCACGCGCCATCGCCCATCTCGGCGGTGACGAGATGCTGCTGTTCTCCAGCGACTATCCGCACGACCACCGCATCGATGTCGCGTACTGGCCGGCTAACCTGCCGGAGGAACTCGCCGCGAAGGCCGCGCGCGAGAATGCGCTCGCAACCTATCCTCGACTGGAGGTGTAGCCATGAATGAGATGACCCGCGAAGTGGACCTTGCCAACGCCAACAAGGTGAAGCTGGTCGACTGCGACATCCACCCGGCGATGAAGTCGCGCGACGAGATGACGAAGTTCATGCCGCTGCGCTGGCGCGAGCATGTTCGCGACTTCGGTATCCGCACGGCAAGCCCGCTCTATGGCGCGATGCCCTACCCGCGCATCACGCCCGGCAACGGCATGCGCCGCGACGCCTGGCCTCCGGCTGGAGGTCCCCCTGCGTCGGACGTGGCCTTCCTGCAGGAGCAACTCCTCGACGGCCTCGGCATCGACTACGGCATCCTGCAGGCGCTGGGACCCGGCGGCGCGACCTTCAACCAGGGGCTCGGAGCCGCGATCTCTTCCGCGATGAACGACTGGCAGGTCGAGAAGTGGCTTGAAGCCGACAAGCGCCTGCGCGGCTCTATCTGCGTGTCGCAGGAGGATCCGGACGCGGCAGTCGCAGAGATCGAGGCCCGCGCGCAGGACAAGCGCTTCGTGCAGATCGCGATCACGCCGCGCATGCTGGAGCCCGCGGGCCGCAAGCGCTACTGGCCGATCTACGAGGTCGCCGAACACTACAACCTGCCGATCAGCATGCATTCGGCCGCCTACGGCACCCGCGCCAATACCGGCACCGGATGGACGTCGTTCTACCTCGAGGAGCATTTCGCCTTCTCGAACGCGTCGCAGACCGCGATCACCAGCATGGTGTTCGAGGGCGTGTTCGAGCGGTTCCGCAACCTCAAACTCGTCGTCGTCGAAGGAGGCTTTGCCTGGCTGCCGCCGCTTGGCTGGCGTATGGACCGCGAGTGGGAGCGCATGCGCGAGGAAGTCCCGCACGTCGTGCGCGCGCCGTCCGAGCAGATCCGCGACCATGTCTGGCTCACGACGCAGCCGATGGAGGAGCCCGAGGTCAATCGCGACCTCTACGACATCCTGAACTGGATGGGCGACGACAAGCTGATGTTCGCGACCGACTACCCGCACTGGGATTTCGACCACCCCGAATACGCGTTCAAGGTGCCGCTCGACCCGGCCCTCAAGCACGCGATCCTGGCGGGCAATGCCTGCAAGCTTTACGGACTGGAATAATGGACGCAGAAACCAAGGCACGGCGGTACGTGGTGTGCCGCGCCGATGAAATTCAGCCGGGCGCATCCAAGCGCGTTGAGGTGGCCGGGCGCGACATCGCGATCTTCAACGTCAACGGCGAATATTCCGCGATCGGCGACCGTTGCCCGCACGAGGGCGCAAGCCTCTGCCGCGGCGCCATCGTCGGTCTCGCCGAGGCGGACGAGCCGGGCGAAGCGCGCATGACTCGCCATGGCGAGTTCGTGCGCTGCCCGTGGCACGGCTGGGAATTCGACCTCAAGACCGGCAAGTCCTACTGCGACCCGCGCCGCACGCGCGTGAAGAAGTTTGAGCTGTCGGTCGAGGACGGCGCGAAGATCGTCGAAGGGCCCTACAAGATCGACGTCTTCGACGTTCGCCAGGAAGGCTCCTACCTCGTCATCGAGATCTGACCTTTAAACCGCGCCGGTCACTCCGGCGCGGTTTTCGCCAGGAAGCGGGCGATCACCGGCCCGAAGATCATCACAATCAGGAACCGCGCCATCTGCATCGCCAGGATGAACGACATGTCGACGTTCTCCGAGGCCGAGGCAATGATCGCGATCGAGTCCATGCCGCCGGGGCTGGTGGCAAGGTAAGCGGTGAGGAAATCGATCCCGAGCGTCCGGCTCAGCACGTAGCCGATGCCGGCGCAGAAGCCGAGCAGCAGCGCGATCGAGCCAAGCACCTGCGGCAGCGCCCGCGCCGCATGGCGCACGATCGGCCGGGTGAAGTTGAGGCCGATGCTCAAGCCGATGCAGGCGTAACCGATCAGCAGCAGCCATGGCGGAAGCTGGAAGCTGAGCCCTGCCCCAAAATGCAGGACCAGCGACAGGATCAGGACGCCCATGAAATAAGGCGACGGCAGGCGCAGCAACGCACCGAGCGCAGCGCCGATGCAGATCACGGCCAGGGTCAGGCCGAAATCGACGGGCCGCAGGACAGGCAGGAAGTCGACTTCGACGACGTGCCCAGCCGCATCCGGCACGAGGACGGCTGCCGTGATCGCCGCGACCGCCGCGACCATCATCACCCGCAGATACTGCATGAACGCAACGAGCCGGAAGTCCGCGCCGAAGGCGTCGGCCATGATGACCATCACCGAGGCGGCACCGGGAGCGGCGCCCCAGATCGCGGTGCTGCCCGGCAGAATGCGCCAGCGGCTGATCTGCCAGCCGAGATAGCTGGAGGCAGCGAGCGTCGACAGGGTGAAGGCAAGGAACAGCGGCCAGTCGGCAACGATGGTCGCAAGGATCTCCGGCTGGATCGTACCGGCAATCAGGACGCCAATGATCCCCTGGGCAATCGCGAACACATGGCGCGGAACGCGAATGGTCGCGCCATGGGCTCCGGCGACGACGCCCGCGATCATCGGGCCAATCAGCCCGGCAGCCGGCATGCCGACTAGCTCGATGATGACGAAGAACAGCGCCGAGAGGGAAAGCACCAGCGCCCACTGGGCAAAGCCGGGAAGTCTCGCAAGCGGTTCGGCAGCCGATTGGTGACCTGAGGGCGCGGGCGCTTCCATGCCGGTTTTCGCCCTCAGCTTGCGATGTCAGGCAGCGCGGATGCGGGCGCCCGGCTCATCAGGATGCGAGCCGGCCGGAAGCCTTCGGATCCTTTGCGGAAACCTTGGGGGCCTTGTCCTTCGCCAGCTTGCGGAAGCGGCGCACGACCATGTCGCGCTTCAGCTTCGAGATGTGGTCGATGAACAGGACGCCGTTGAGATGGTCGATCTCATGCTGCAGGCAGGTGGCGAGCAGGCCGTCGGCGGTGATCGTCTGTTCCTTGCCGGAAAGGTCGAGGTACTTCACCGTCACCGTGTCCGGGCGCTCAACCTCGGCATAGTAGTCCGGGATCGACAGGCAGCCTTCTTCATAGAGCGACACGCCGTTGCCGGTCGCGACGATCTCCGGGTTGATGAAGACCTGCGGCGCCTTCGGCTCGTTTTCCTTGGCAAGGTCGATCACCAGCATGCGTCGCGGCTCGCCCACCTGGATGGCGGCAAGGCCGATGCCGGGAGCATCGTACATCGTCTCTAGCATGTCGTCGGCAAAGCGGCGCACGTGGTCGTCGATACGCTCCACCGGCGCGGAGACCTGACGAAGAAGGGGATCGGGAAGAATGACGAGCGGAAGGATCATGCGCGTCAGGTAATGCGCCGCCCCGGCGGCGTCAACGGTTTTCGCGGCGATGTTCACGTTTTGATCTTATCGATGCGGCTCGAATCGTCTATGGTTCCGCGATGAACGAAGTTTCGTCCGCCTTTTCGATGCCGTTGGCGCAGCTCGGCGCCACGACCATCACGCTCGGGCAGGTGCTGCTCGGCTGCGGCGCGCTGTTCGTCGTCATGCTGTTCATGCTGGTGATCGGGCTGTGGCGCTCGGCAAACGCGCGCGTGCTGGCGGCGGCGGAAGCAGCCGAACGGGCCCGCGAGTTCGATTCGCGCATGGCGGAAATTGCCCGCGCGCAGGCCGAGATGCAGGGTCGGATGGGGACGATCGCCGAGGTGTTCGGCAGCCGCCAGGCGGAGCTCACCCGTGTGCTTGGCGAGCGCCTCGACGGGCTCAGCACCCGGCTCGGCCAGTCGCTCACCGAGCAGACGAAGTCGACGCACGAGAACCTTGCAAAACTGCAGGAGCGCCTTGCCGTCATCGACACCGCGCAGTCGAACATCCAGTCGCTTGCCGGACAGGTCGTGCAGCTGCAGCAGATCCTCTCCAACAAGCAGACGCGCGGCGCGTTTGGCCAGAGCAGGATGGAGGCGATCATCGCCGATGGCCTGCCGCACGGCGCCTATGAATTCCAGGCGACGCTGTCGAACGGTAACCGTCCCGACTGCCTCGTGAAGATGCCGAACGGCGCGCCCGACCTCGTGATCGACGCAAAATTCCCGCTGGAATCGTGGAACGCGATGCGCGACGCGAACCAGAGCGGCAATCCAGAGGCAATCAAGGCGGCCCAAAGCAGTTTTCGCCGCGACGTCGAAGTGCACATCCGCGCGATCTCGGATAAATACTTCATCCAGGGCGAGACGCAGGACACGGCCTTCCTGTTCGTGCCGTCGGAATCGATCTTCGCCGAGATCCACGAGAATTTTGAAGGCCTCGTCCAGCGCGCGCACCGCTCGCGCATCGTCATCGTCTCGCCCTCGCTGCTGATGCTGTCGATCCAGGTGATCCAGGCCGTGCTCAAGGACGTGCGCATGCGCGAGCAGGCCCACCTGATCCAGGCCGAAGTCGTGCGGCTTATGGAGGACGTGGCGCGGCTCGACGAGCGTGTGCGCAAGCTGCAGGCGCATTTCTCGCAGGCTTCGCGGGACGTCGACATGATCCTGACCTCGACCGAAAAGCTGACCAAGCGCGGCGCCAAGATCGAGGCGCTGGAACTCGGCGCGGAAGCTCCCGCAGAGGAAAAGCCCCGCGCCGCTGCGACGCAGGTCAGCCCGCGTCTGCGGCTGCATGTGGTCGACGAGGCGGAGTAACCCGGCGCAGCTGCGCTTGGAGCTGCGCGCCGCAGGTCCTATATCGGTACTATGATAAAGCTCTCCGTCCTCGACCTCTCGCCCGTGCCGGAAGGCAGCGACGTCTCCCGCTCGCTCGCAAACACGCTCGACCTTGCCCGCAACGCCGAACGGCTGGGCTACCGCCGCTACTGGCTGGCCGAGCACCACAACATGCCGGGCATCGCCAGTGCCGCGACCGCCGTCCTGATCGGTCAGGTCGCAGCCGTCACCCACCAGATCCGCGTCGGCGCCGGCGGCATCATGCTACCGAACCACGCGCCGCTGATGGTTGCCGAAGCTTTTGGCACGCTCGAGGCGATGTACCCGCGCCGCATTGATCTCGGCGTCGGCCGCGCGCCCGGCACCGACCAGATCACCGCGCATGCGCTGCGCCGCGCGATGAATGCCAGCGTCGACTCCTTCCCGAACGACGTCGTCGAGCTCTTGCACTACTTCAAGCCGGAAGAGCCGGGCCAGCGCGTCCGCGCCGTGCCAGGCGTCGGGCTCAACGTGCCGGTCTGGATCCTCGGCTCCAGCCTCTACGGCGCGCAGCTCGCGGCGATGCTCGGGCTCCCTTACGCCTTCGCGTCTCATTTCGCGCCGGCGGAGATGGAACACGCGCTCGCCCTATATCGCGAGCGGTTCGAGCCGTCCGAATATCTCGAGCGGCCCTATGCGATGCTCGGCCTCAACGTCACAGCCGCCGACACCGACGAGGAAGCAGAGCTGCTCTTCTCGTCAACGCAGCAGGCATTCGTAAACCTGCGCACCGGGCGGCCGGGCAAGCTGCCGCCGCCGAAACCGGGCTACTACGCCTCGCTCGGCGAGCCGGAGAAGGCGGTGCTGGCGCACACGCTCTCCTGCGCCATCGTCGGCTCGAAAGAAACGGTCAAGCAGGGCCTCAAGGCATTCGCCCAGCGCACCGGCGCCGATGAGGTGATGGTCACCGCGCAGATCTTCGATCACCATGCCCGGGTTCGCAGCTACGAAATCCTCGCCGAAGCGGCGAAAGAGCTCGAGGAGGTGGAGCGGGTGACGGTGTAACGGGCGACCTACATGCCGGCCTAAACCGCCGGCACTGCCGTTTCTCAAGCACTGAACTATCCCTCCGCAGTAAGAGCTAGCTGCCAGCCGGGAAAGCAGAAACCCTTACGCGCCCCTTCCTAGGAGCCCCCTCCGGCGCTTCGCGCCACCTCCCCCGCTTCGCAGGGGAGGATCCGCGGCGTGCCATTTGATAGGGAGCACCCCTGTTGTCCGGGCTTCGGCTCTCTGGTTATCGGAATGTCACCTGCCAATCCCCAACTGCGTTCCGGATTTCTAGGCGCGAGATAGCTACTGGCACGCCGCGGATCCTCCCCCATTTATGGGGGAGGGGGACCATGCGAAGCATGGTGGAGGGGGCTCATGGAGCACCTGCAGCTGTTCTGATCCGCTAAGGCGATCGCCTGCGTCCGCCGCTGGCGCATGGCCCAGACGTTCAAGCATGGATGCTCGGAGCATGACGAGGTTGATGGGTGCTGCCTTTAGGGTTTCCAAAGGCTTAATGGTTTCCCCCACGTAGCCGCAGTGCCCCCAATCGATCCTCTCTTCGTCATCCCCGCCAAGCCCGCGAAGCGGGCGCGAGCAGGGGATCCTGTGTGTTTGCGGAGGTGTAGAATGGTTGCGGGAAGGAGGCCGAGGGGATCCTGGTCGCCTCCGCTTGGGAAAGCAGACCGTGGCATGGCCTGGCCCCTTCCCGCAGTGCTGCTTTGAACCTGAACAGTTGCACGAGGCTGCTTACCCAGACCTCGCACCACAGGAACAGGCCCCATGACCTTACACCCAAACTTCATCGGCTGCGACGTCTCCAAGGAC